>Ga0154926_1029_pt3 | contig 9492 bp, 7 predicted proteins | sample RifCSPhighO2_01_FD_105894 | JGI IMG/M metagenome (GOLD analysis project Ga0154926, IMG submission 105894) | Elusimicrobia bacterium RIFCSPHIGHO2_01_FULL_64_10 | reverse complement strand
ACTTGATGAGCAGTTTGATCGGAGCGACTTCGTTCGAGGTATTCTCTCTGTGGGCGGTCCTGGGCATCGCCATGTTGGGTCTGGCCTACGCGCTTTTTCTGCGCGCGCAGGTGATGGGCAAGGACAAGGGGACTTCCCAGATGCAGGAGGTCTGGAACTCCATCCGCCAGGGCGCCGACGCCTACCTCCAGCTCCAGCTCAAGACCATCCTGCCCCTCATCTTCATCCTGACGGCCGTCCTTTTCTTTTCGGTCTACGTGGTGCCTCCCAGCGAGGAGGCCCTCGTCCGGTTCTCGAACTATCCTCCCGGACAGGTCAGAGTGATCATCGGGGTGGGACGGGCGATCGCCTTCGTCATGGGGGCTTTCTTCTCGCTCATGGTGGGGCAGTTCGGCATGCGCATGGCGGTGGAAGGCAACGTCCGCGTGGCCGCCGCCGCCCGGACCAGCTATTCGGAAGCGCTTAAGATCGCCTACCGGTCCGGAACCATCACCGGCATGCTCACGGACGGCCTGGGACTCCTGGGAGGGACTCTTATTTTCATGGCCTTCGGCGTGGCCGCTCCCGACGCCCTTCTGGGTTTCGGGTTCGGCGGGACCCTGCTCGCGCTCTTCATGCGCGTGGGAGGCGGGATCTACACCAAGGCGGCCGACGTCGGAGCGGACCTCGTGGGCAAGGTCGAGGCCGGCATCCCCGAGGACGATCCCAGGAACGCCGCCGTGGTCGCGGACCTGGTGGGTGACAACGTCGGCGACTGCGCCGGCATGGCGGCGGACATCTTTGAGTCCTACGAAGTGACCATCGTGGCCGGCCTGATCCTCGGCCTCGGGCTCCACGCCCTGACGGGGGAGCTCAAGTGGATCATCTTCCCTCTCCTCGTCCGGGGGATCGGGGTCCTCTCGTCCATATTCGGCACCTACCTCGTCAAGGGCGAAAGCAAGGAGAAGAAGGGAAGCGCCCTCTCCTCCATCAACAAGGGTTTCTACGCCTCGGCGGCCGTCTCCATCCTGGCCTTCTTCGCCCTGGCCGAGCTCTACATGAACGAGTGGCGGGCCTTCCTTTCCGTCGCCGTGGGGATCGTGCTGGCCATCGTGATCGACGAGGTGACCAAGTATTTCACCCACACGGAGCACAAGCCCGTCAAGGACATCGCGAGCTCCGCCCAGAGCGGATCGGCCACTCTGATCCTCGAGGGCCTCTCGGTGGGCTTCGAATCGGCGGTCTGGCAGATCATAGTCATCGCGGCCACCATCTTCGCGGCCATCTTCATCTACTGGGGCCAGCCCGTGCTCTACGTCCTTTACGGCGTGGCCATGACGGGCATCGGCATGCTGACCCTCACCGGCAATAACGTGGCCATGGACTCCTTCGGACCCATCGCCGACAACGCCAACGGCATCGGCGAGATGGCGGGACTGGACAAGGAAGCGCGCAAGGTCCTCACCGACCTCGACGCCGTGGGAAACACGACCAAGGCCATCACCAAGGGCGTGGCCATCGGTTCGGCCGTGATCGCCGCGGTCTCCCTCTTCGGGTCGTTCCTGACCGACGTCACCAAGGTCCAGGCCTCTCTGGGCATCCCGGAGGTCCTGCGCATCATGAGCACGGGCATCCGCATCTCGGACCCCAAGGTCTTCGTGGGGCTCCTGATCGGCGGGGCGGTCCCCTGGCTCTTTTCCTCCCTCATGATCAAGGCCGTGGCCCGGGCCGCCTCCCTGATCGTGGATGAGGTCAGGAGCCAGTTCCGCATTCCGGGACTTATGGAGGGGAAGGTGAAGCCGGATTACCGCAAGGCCGTGGCCATCTGCACCAGGGCCGCGCAGAAGGAGCTCGTGGGGCTGGGGCTCATCGCGGTGCTCTCTCCCCTCATCATCGGGATCGTCCTGGGCGTGGAGGCCCTGGGCGGGTTCCTCGGCGGGGTGATCCTGTCGGGACAGCTCCTGGCGGTCTTCATGGCCAGCTCCGGCGGGGCCTGGGACAACGCCAAAAAATTGATCGAGGACGGGCTCTACGGCGGGAAGGGTTCCCCGGCGCACAAGGCGTCCGTCGTGGGCGATACGGTGGGCGATCCCTTGAAGGACACGGCCGGCCCCGCCTTGAACCCCATGATCAAGGTCATCAACCTGGTTTCTCTCCTGGCCGCGCCCATCCTCATCCAATACAGCGGGGTTTCTTTGACATCCGGGATGATCGTGGCGTTGCTGGGCGCGATCGTGGGCGGGTCCGTCCTCTATTCCAAGCGGGGCGGTTTCAAGCAGGCGCAGGATCCGGCGGCGGCGCCGAAGGCCTGAACTTCATCGCCAGCTTTTCCTTCCCTCTCCGGTCGAGGGACTTGACCCGCATTTCGCGCCGGAGGGCGCTGGAGCGGCCGCGGCAGGTCTCCCTGTAGACGATCTCCACGGGCCGCCTGCTCCTGGTGTAGGCGGCGCCTTTGCCTCTGTTGTGTTTCCTGATCCTTTTCTCCCAGTCCTTGGCGATCCCCGTGTAGAATGTCCCGTCACGGCAGCGCACGATGTAGAGGTGCCAGGGGCCCCTCCCCCGTCCTTTCCTTTTTCGGGCCATTCCCTCCAGCATCCTCTTGTAGCGCGGATCCATGGCAGAATCCTAACAATTCGCCGCCGCGGGTTCAAATGGCCCACGAAGCGGGTAAATTGCTATAATCGATCCTAGGTCCGTGAATCAATCGTAGGAGGTCAAGCGATGGCATCATCGGAGAACGACAAGAAAGAAGAATGCAGCAAAAGTTGGTGTTGCGGCGGGAATTGCCACTGCCTGAAAGCCCTCGCGGTGGTGTTCCTGCTCCTGGTCGGCGGCGTCCTGGGTTATTGGTTCGGCAAATGCCAACGCGGCCGGGGGCATTGCTGCGCCATGAAGGGGGGCTACCACGCCATGATGAATGACTGCCCCATGTCCGGAGCAGCCCCGGCGGCGGCTCCCGAGAAATCAAAGTAGAGGACCGAATCCGGCAGGGATCGGGAATGTTCCGGAATGCGGGGACCGCGGCGGCGGCGGTCTTCCTGGCGGCGGCCGTGGGCCTGGCCGACGGTTCACCCGCGGATTGGGACGACGTGTCCCTGTGGGAGATCAATCCGGAAGCCGGGAGTTCCATCGTATTGAGACAGGTCTCCTGCGAGTCCGGAGACGGCATCGAGCTGAATTACGCCCTTCGCCCGGGGTCCGACAGCTGGGCCGAGATCCAAATGCCCTTCCGGGGCTCCTGGAGCGAGAAGGTCCCCGTGACGTTCCGGCTCAAGGCCGACTCCTCCGCGTCCCTCGAGATCAAGCTCGAGGACGAGGACGGGACCACGTTCATCAGAAGGGTGGACCTGAAAGACCGCTACAAGGACTGGGAAAGGATCGTCGTTTACCTGAACTCCCTGCGTCACGCCTGGGGCGGGGACCGGAAATTCGGCGATCTGGCCCGGGTGTACCTCGCCGTGGCCGGCCGCGGAAACGGGACGTTGTGGCTGGACCAGGTCGGGCTGGGAAAACCCGGGCTTAAGGCGTCGTTCTCTCCCTTGGGGCCCGACCTCGATCCCGACCGCAAGAAACGCGGCTTCGGTTTCCGGCAGAGACGGCACAAGGAGATGTCCCCCGAGGACCCTCTCGTCTACGAGTGGATCAAACGGATTCAGGACGAATCCTCTCCCGATAAAAAGCTCCTCCCTTCCATGGAAGACGGGGTCTTCCAGACCTTCAACAACTCTCTCGCGGCCATGGCCTTCGTCCTGAAGGGGGACCGGGAACGCGCCGAGAGGATACTCGATTTCTATTCGGACTCGGCCGATCCCGGCAACAAGGACCCCAACCTTCAGAACTTCTATTACATCGGGCAGGAGCGGGGCTTTTTCCAGAACGCCGTCCTCAAGGGAGGAACGAGCTCCGTTTACGCGGCCCAGCCGGGGAGCGACCGCTGGACCGGCGACATGGCCTGGCTCCTCATCGCCTATCAATACTACGGCAAGGTCCATGGCCCGGACCGCTATCAAAGGATGAGCGGGCTCCTTAAAAACCTGATCCTGTCCTTCTACAAGGAAGCGCCGCCCGGCGGCTACATCCGCCACGGCTGGCGCAATGGGGACGCGAAGATCCATGAGGACGCCGGCCACCCGGAGGGGAACCTGGATTGCTACGCGGCTCTGCGCCTGGCCGGAGAGGAGAAGACCGCGGCCAAGATCCGGCAATGGCTGGACGCCAACCTCGAGGGGGACGGCCTCCCGCTCGACCTCTACACCTGGCGCGCCCTGGCCTACGGAAAGGAGGCCGCGGCGGTCCTCGACGTCCCGGAACACGATTTGAGGTTCCGCAAGATCCTCGAGGTCCGCGGCCAGCCCGTGATGGGGTTTTTCCACACGGGCGCCGACAGCGCCGAGAACATCTGGCTGGACGGGACGGGGCACATGGCCTGCGCCTTCTTCGAAGCCGGGACCGCCCCGCGGGGGAACTTCTACGCGGACCAGATGGACCCTTTCCTGATCGAGCGCAACCTCGGGGGCGTCATCACCAAGGCCCTGCCCTATACGGCCAACCAGCTCGGCGGGTACGACTGGGTGGACCTGAAAAAGGGATTCATTTCTCCCGCGGTCTGGTACATCTTCGCGAAGAACCGGTTCAACCCTCTGAAGCTCGAGACACATTAACTGGGAGGACAAAACCATGAGGCGCGCTGCCGGACGGGTCGGGTTGGGGCTCCTGTCGTTCATCGCATTTTTGGGTTGGTCTCCGCGGGCGGCCTGCGCCCCGAAGGGCGAGAGGCCCATCGTGGCCGTCATGCCCTTCGCCTATAACGCTGACCAGGCGGAATACGCCGGCACGGAGAAGGGTCTGGAGGAAGCCCTCGAGGCCGATCTGGTCAAGACGAAAAAGTTCAGGATGATCGAGCGGGGACGCCTGGGCGTCCTGCTTCAGGAAGCCGGCCTCCAGCAGACGGGCGCCGTCAGCCCGGAAAACGCCGTCCAGATAGGCAAGCAGCTTGGAGCCCAGGCCTACGTTCTGGGCTCGGTGACGTCGGTGTCGGTCCGGGACGAGTGGCGCAGCGTCAAATTCGCGGAGAAGACCACCCGGTTCGTCGAAATAGCCGCGGAAGCCAAGCTCGTCAGCGTGGAAACGGGGGAGATCCTGGCGTCGGGGAGCGCCGTGGGCAAGTCGAAGACGGCGGAAAAACACGCTTTCGGTGGGAAAGTCGGGGACCTGGCCTCCGTCAAATCCATGACGCAGAAGGCCTCCCAGGCCCTTTCGAAGAGGCTCGCCAAGGACCTCGTCAAGACCTACCTAAAATAGGAATTTCAGGACGGGTTGGATTTGCCGGGAAGGGATTCCAAGGGGTGGCGGAAAATCAGCCCGCTGCCTTCCGAGACCGTCCAGAGGCTGCCCGGGCCGAGCGCGATGCCGGAGAGTTTCCTCGTTCCATCCTTGTGGGGCTCGAGCTGATAGACCTGGCTGACGACGAAAAGGTCGTTGTCGTAGGCCAGGCGGTACACCGACCTGGTTTCCTCGTCGGCGATCCATAGATCGTTCCCGATCCAGGCCATTCCGACCGGGTTCTTTCCGGGATAAGGATAGGCGACCTCGCTCCCCAGGGCGGAATCCATCCGGTGGCGGGATATTTTATTGGACCTCGAATCGCAGGACCAGAGATTTTTCCCGTCCCAGGCCAGGGCGGAAGGGTGCAGGTCCGCGAACCGGTAGGTGTCTCCGACCGCGAGGGTCTGCGGGTCGTGCCTGCGCACTGTCCCGTCCTGGCCGACCGACCAGAGGGACCCGTTTCCCCAGGCGAGGCTCAAGGGGACGAAATCTGACTGGAGATAAAACTTTTCCATCGTGAGGGCCTGGTCCGCCTTGTGCTTGTAGATCATCTGGGTGGTCCAGTCGCAGGTCCAGAGGTTCTGTCCGTCCCACGCCACCCCGGTGGGATTGTTGTAGGGCAGGCTGAACTGCAGGGGCAGAGCGTCCGTGGAAACGCCGGGAGCCGGTTTGCGCAGGCGGAGGACGCCGAACGCGGCCAGCCCGAGAAAGATGGCCCCTCCCAGGAACAGGGCCGCCTTGGGGACCGGGCTTTTCCGCGGGGTCTTCTTGCCCGAGACCGGTCCCGACGGGACAGCCGCAGCCGTTGGGGCGACCGAGAGGATCTTGTTCAGACTCCCGATCAATTCGTGGATGTTGAACGGTTTCTGGAAGTAGGCCACGACGTTGTGCTTCATGGCCTCGCGCATGGAGTCCGGGTCCTTCAGCACGGAGATCAGGACCACCGGCAGGGAGGGATTGATGGTCTTGATCCTGGCCAGGGCCTCCAGCCCGTCGAGCTTGGGCATGGTGATGTCCAAAAGCACCAGGTCCATCCCTCCCGCCTGGATCTTCTCGATCGCTTCCAGGCCGTCCTCCGCCGTCATGCTGTCGTAGCCGTTCAGCTGGAGGGCCTTGATGAGGAGCTCGCGGACGTGGACCGAGTCCTCCGCGATCAGGATGCGCTTTTTCGCCTTGGCCATGATATAAGATATAGCATTTTAAGGGCGGGAGGGGAACGGTCGCCGCGGTCCGGCGTCAAATGAGACGGAACTTGGGGACGAATGGGCATGTCATCCAAATCAGTGGTATTGGAATACCTGGCGTCAAGAGGCGCGGAGTGGACGTCCCTTTTCGACGTTCCCTGCGGATCGGGCGATTTTCTCGAGGAAGTCGGCAGGCGGCACCCGGGTCGGAAACTCCTCGGCGCGGACATCGCCGCGCCGGAGCGGAGGGGATTCGATTTCATCCGGTTCGACGCCTCGAAGGATTTTCCGATCCCCCCCGCCGCCAGGTTCGACGTCATCACCTCGATCAGCGGGGTGATGGAGTTCGACAACACCTCGGGCTTCATCCGGAACTGCCTCGAGCGGCTGAACGAGGGCGGCGCTCTCGTCGTCACCAACGACAACTGTTTCACGGTCCGCGACCGCCTCTCCTACCTCTTGATCGGGCGCCTGCGCAGGTTCCCGCTTCTCCTGGAGGCCGGGACGCCCACGTACCGGCACGTCCCCCTGCAGGAACTCTGCAAGATCTTTTATGAGCAGGGCCTGCGCTTGGAGAAGGTCAGATACGTGGGTTTTTTCCCGGAGGACTTCCTCTTCCTCCCGCTCGCCCTCCTCCTTTACCCCCTGCAGCTCGTCCATCTCCTCACGCGCCGGTCCAACGTTCCCAGGCCGGAGAGGATCCGCCTCTTCCCCTTCCGCTCCCTGCTGGCGAGGCACTACGTCTTATTTCTCTCCCGCGTCCTCGACAGGGGTTTGAAAAAATAGGTAGAATCGACATGGGGGAACAAACGACGGGCACACCGCTTTCTTATGTGGCCCCTCTTCTTATTCCTTCAGATTTAAGGAATGGGGCCATAAAAATGGCTTAAGAAGTTTTTTATAAGGTTGTTTTTATGGGCGGGTGGCGGCCGATTTTCTTATTCCTCGAATTAAGGAAATCGGCACTGCCCGCCAGACTTAGGACACTTTTTTTAAGGATGGGCGGGTGGCGGAACTGGCAGACGCACAGGACTTAAAAAGCGATTTATCTCTCTCGAGACCTACCTTAAACTTTAACTTTCCGTCGAGCTGTGTAAAACCGAGTGCTATGGAGTTTAGTGGAATTAGCCCAAATGTGTGACACCAGTGTGACACCCAAAAATACCGCTTTTTGGATATAAATTAGTAATTTGCAAATTGCAAATTACTAATTTATATGCTATACTTTAACCATGACCGAATTTCAACGAGGAAATGGTTGTACAAAGTCGTTATAGGAAAAAACCATGAGATCCCTAAATGGAATCAAACCCCAAGACATTTTGATCTTGCTGAAAATACTTGTACGGGAAGATCGTCCAAAATGGAAGAGCATGGATCTGGCTCAAGAACTGGGACTTTCTCCATTTGAAATCAGTGTTGGCTTAAACCGATGCCTCTCATCCCATTTTCTGGACGCCTCAAAAAGAAAATTAATGAAGTCGGCCTTTTTAGAATTTATCCTGCATGGATTAAAATATGTTTATCCTGTCCAACCCGGTCCGGTTTGCCGCGGCATTCCCACTTCACATTCAGCTCCACCCTTAGCTAAAAAAATCGTTTCCAACAAGGATGATCAATATGTGTGGCCTGATAGTGAAGGAACTATGCGAGGGGAAGCTATCGAGCCCATCTATAAAACCGCGCCTTTAGCAGCTAAAAATGATCCCCAAATGTATGAGCTTCTTGCATTGGTTGACGCAATCAGGATGGGGAGGGCTCGAGAACAAGCAGTAGCATCCAACGAACTCAAAAAGAGATTTAAAGTCGCTTCATGAAACAGGGTAAACACATTGAGATGCTTTCGATAGTCGCTAAAGGATTACGCGACCTTAAAGAACAGGTTGTATTCCTCGGAGGCGCTACAATCGGGCTGCATATCACAGATACTGCAGCAGCAGATATTCGATTAACAGATGATGTGGATTGTGTGGTGGAAATCGCGGGTCGCCTGTAATATTACGAGTTTGAAGAAAAACTCCGACGTTTGGGCTTCAAACAATCCATGGATGAAGATCATCCTATTTGTCGCTGGAAATATGGCGGTATATTAGTGGATGTAATGCCAACCGATGAAGCGATTTTAGGTTTTTCAAATAAATGGTACAAGGAAGGAATCAAGCAGGCGGACACATTTCATCTCCCAAATGGTTTGGAAATAAAAATCTTTTCAGTTCCCTATTTGCTTGCCTCAAAAATTGAAGCTTTCCATGGTCGAGGCAAAAAAGATTTTTTGATGAGTCCGGACATTGAAGATATTTTGATCTTGATCGATGGATGCCTTGAACTCAAAGAGAAAATCGCTCAATCCCCAACGAATGTTAAAGGCCATATCAAAAAACAGATCAGTGATTTGTTGAAAAAGAAGGAATTTATTGAATGTGTGCATGCCCACATAGAATCAGCCAATCCAACCACTGGCCGTCAGCGTGCAGAACGGGCGCTTATTATTCTGAAAGAGATTATAAATAACACTCAATAATAAGTATGATTTATAAAATTGGGCGGGTGGCGGAACTGGCAGACGCACAGGACTTAAAATCCTGACCTCGCAAGAGGGTGTGGGTTCAAGTCCCACCCCGCCCATAAAAATATCCTTAAAATAATTTCTTAAGAATTTTTTATGGCACCATTCCTCCAGGAAAAGGAATAAGAAGAGGTGCTATAACAATTTGACCATCTTGACTGAAACTCCCGGCTTGAAAATCGAGCTCAAGAGAAAGGCGTTCCATTCCCTCGCCTTGCTCTACGCCCTCGGCTACGCCGTTCTGGACCGGACCGTCATCCTCCGCGTCCTCTCCGCGATCCTCCTGGCCGTGACCGTTCTCGAGATCGCCCGGCTTTTGTTCCCGGCCTTGAACCGGAGGTTCGTCTCTCTCTTCGGCGGGATCCACCGGCCGGAGGAGTTCAACAGGTTTTCCGGCATATTCTGGACCCTCGCCGGGACCCTCCTCACCATGTTCCT
>Ga0154926_1058_pt5 | contig 9528 bp, 9 predicted proteins | sample RifCSPhighO2_01_FD_105894 | JGI IMG/M metagenome (GOLD analysis project Ga0154926, IMG submission 105894) | Elusimicrobia bacterium RIFCSPHIGHO2_01_FULL_64_10 | reverse complement strand
ACGCCAGCGCCCTGATCGAAAAACCGTTCCGCAAGGAAGTCCTCCTCAAAGCCGTGCGCACCGCTCTGACCGAGAAGCAATACCTCCGCTCCGCCTGACCTTCCCTTAGACTTAAGACGGATTCCTCGTCAACAGTTTCCAGGAGTTGTCTCCCAGGATCTTCCCCAGGTCCGCGAGCAGATCGCGGTTCGGCCTGATCTTGATGCCGGGGTCCATGGCGAAATCCCCGTGGGAAGGGGTGCGGAGCACGAACTGCACCGGGCAGGGCCCGGGGTGTTCGGCCAGGACCTTCTTCAATTTTTCCACCACTCGCTCCTCCAGGCCGGCCGTGGAGAGTTCGACCAGCATCTTCCGCACCAGGGTCTCGCGCGCCTTCTCCAAGGGATAAATCTCCTCCACGATCAGCTCGTCGCCGGCCTTCTCGCCGATCTGGTTCGTGTTCAGACGGCCGGACACCACGACCATCTGGTTGATGTTGATCCGCTCGGCCAGGCCCTGGGAATAGGTCTTGGGGAAGACCACGCAGTCGATCTCGCCCTCGAGGTCCTCCAGCTTGAAGCGGGCGTACGGGGACTTGTGCTGTTTGGAGATGAGCCGGCGGACGTTGGCGATGATGCCCGCCACCCGCAGCCGCCCGTTCCCGTTGGACGGCAGGTGGCCGAGGTCGCAGGTGGAGTAGGCCTTGAGCTCGTCTTTGAACTTGGCCAGGGGATGGCCGGACACGTAGAAGCCCAAGACCTCCTTTTCATAGGAGAGCAGTTCGTGCTCGGACCACTCCGGCGCGTCCTCGGCGCGCGCGGAGCCGGCCAGGGCCGGCCTCGGCCCGGCCTGCGGCGCGTGGAGTTCCTGGTGGGAGAAGAGCGTTCCCTGGCCGAGGGCGCGGTCCTCCCTCGCGGCGCTGGTGCGCTCCATCACCGTCTCCAGCTCGCGCATCAGGCGGGAGCGGACCCTGGTATTGGGCTCCCCGCAGAAATCGAAAGCCCCCGCCTTGATGAGGGATTCCAGCACCTTGCGGTTGACGGTCCGGGTGTCCACCCTCTGGCAGAAATCCTCGAAGGACAAGAAAGGCCCCGTCCGCGCCGCGCGCAGGATCTCCTCCACCGCCCCCTCGCCGACGTTCTTCACGGCCTGCAGCCCGAAGATGATCCTGGTCCCCTCCCCCGTCCCGGAGAGGGTGAACTGCATGCCCGAGCTCTGCACGTCGGGCGGCACGACCTCGATCCCCATGGATTTGGCGTCCTCGATGTACTCGACCATCTTGGTGCCCTCTTCCCGGGCGACGGAGGAATGGCCGATCACCGAAGAGATCAGGGACGCCATGTATTCGGGCGGGTAGTTGGCCTTGAGGTGCGCCGTTTGATACGCGAGGAGGCCGTAGGCGGTGGCGTGGGACTTGTTGAAACCGTACCCGCCGAAATGCTCCATCTGCTCGAAGACCTTCTCCGCGGTCTTGTGGTCGACGCGGTTCTTCTTCGCGCCTTCGAGGAACGCGGCGCGGAGCTTGGTGATCTCCTCGGGGATCTTCTTGCCCATGGCCTTGCGCAGGACGTCCGCCTGCCCCGGGGTGAAACCGGCGAGGGCCTGGGAGATCTTCATCACCTGCTCCTGGTAGACGATGATGCCGTAGGTCTCCTTGAGGATGGGTTCGAGCACGGGGTGGTCGTAGCGGACCTTGGTCCGGGCGTGCTTGCGCGAGACGAAATCGTTGAGCATCCCGCTGCCCATGGGGCCGGGGCGGTAGAGCGAGATGAGGGCGATGATGTCCTCCAGGCTCGAGGGCTTGAGCTTCCGCAGGAGGTCCCTCATCCCGGAGGACTCCAGCTGGAAGACGCCCTGGGTCCTGGATTCCTCCAGGAGCGAGAAGGTCTTGGGGTCCTCGAGAGTGATCTTGGAGAGGTCGAAGGCGGGGTCATGCCTCTCCCGCACGAGTTTTTCCGCGTGGTTGAGCACGGTCAGGGTGCGCAGGCCGAGAAAATCGATCTTGAGGACGCCCAGTTTCAGGAGGCTCTCGTCGTTGTACTGGGTCGTGACCACGTCCTTGGCTCCCTTGGACAACGGGACGATGTCGGTGATGTCCCCGCCGTCATGGGCGGGCACGATCACGGTGCCCGCGGCATGGACGCCCGTGTGCCGTTTCAATCCCTCCAGCCGCTGGGAAATGTCGAGGAGACGCTGGACCTGCTCGTTGGACCGGTAGAGCGCCTTGAGCTCCGGCACCTGCTTCAAGGCGTGGGCGATGGTGATGCCGGGTTCTTTCGGGATCATCTTGGCGATCCGGTCGCACTCGGGGAGCGGGATCTCCATCACGCGGCCCACGTCCCGCACCACCAGGCGCGCCAGCATGGACCCGAAGGTGATGATCTGGGCGACGGAGCCCTTGCCGTACTTCTCCATCACGTAGCGGATGACCTTCTCCCTGCCGTCGTCCGAGAAATCGATGTCGAGGTCCGGCATGGTCCGGCGGTCCGGGTTCAAAAAACGCTCGAAGAGGAGCCCGTAGCGGATGGGGTCGATGTGGGTGATCTCGAGGGCGTAGCTCACCAGGCTCCCTGCGCCCGATCCCCGGCCGGGGCCGACGGGGATGCCTTCGCTCCGGGCGAAGCGGATGAAGTCCCACACGATCAAAAAGTAGGCCGCGAAGCCCATCTTGCGGATGGTGCCCAGCTCCGAGTCCAGCCGGTTCTTGAGCTCCGGGGTGGTCTGGCCGTAGCGCTTGCGGATGCCGTCCAGGCAGAGCTTCTCCAGATACGAGTCCAGCGACTCGCCCTGGGGAACTGAATATTCGGGCAGGAGCATGCGGTCGAACTTGAGCTCCACGTTGCATTGGGAGGCGATCTCCACCGTGGAGCGCAGGGCCTCGGGCAGCTCGGCGAAGACCTGTGCCATCTCCTGCGGGGACTTGTAGTAGAACTCCTCCGTCGCGTACCTCATGCGGTTCGCGTCGGAGAGGAGGCGGCCCGTGCCGATGCACAACAGCACGTCGTGGGCGAAGGCGTCGTCCTTTTTGAGGTAGTGGCAGTCGTTCGTGGCCACGAGCGGGATGCCGGTCTTCTTGGACAGTTCCGCCAGCGCGCGCGCGACCTCCTTTTGCTTGTCGATGCCGTGGTCCATGACCTCGAGGTAGAAGCCGCCCTTGCCGAAGATCTCCTGCCACCTCCCGGCCAGTTCCATCGCCTCATCGGGCTTGCCGGAGAGGATGGTCTCGGCGAGCTTGCCCTTCAGGCAGCCGGAGAGGGCGATGAGCCCTTCGCGGTGTTTTTCCAATAGCTCCCAGTCCACCCGCGGCTTGTAGTAGTAGCCCTCAAGGTAGGAAAGGGAGGTCAGCTTCATGAGGTTGCGGAACCCGGCCTCGTTCCTGGCCAGGAGGGTGAGGTGGTTGTTGGACGCGGATATGGCCCCGGTCCGGTCCGTTCTGGACCCGGGGGCGACGTAGGCCTCCATGCCGAGGATGGGCTTGACGCCTTCCTGCTGGCAGGCGCCGTAGAACTCGATGGCGCCGTGGAGGTTTCCGTGGTCGGTCATGGCGAGGGCCGGCATCTTGTGGGAGGCCACCCAGCGGATGAGCTCGGACGGCTTGCCCTTGTCGTCCACGATCCGGCAGGCCCCATCGAGGAGCGAGTACTCGGTGTGGGCGTGGAGGTGGACGAACTGCGGCGTATTGGGCATCGCTATAAATCCCCGTCCGCCAAAATCAAATCGCGCGCGTATAGTCTTCTGTTATCGGAGTTGAATTCGAACTTAACGTCAACTTCCAGGTTTTCTATAGAAAGAATTTTCCAAGCTTTGCAGCGGTAGATATTATTTCCATTTCTTCGGCCACCTACGAATATCTCATAGGAAATGACAAAATGGTGGGCATCGTGTGTGACTTTGAACTCGTCCGATGGTGAAAGATAGAAGGAACGCTGTGTGGTAGCTATATTGCTTTTATTATAGGTCTTACACTCCAAATAGTTGATTCGTTTCAGATGATCAGTAAAGGCAATATCAGGATATCCTGCCGATTTTTTATCTCCGCCTTTCGTCAGGGGCGTTTCCGATTTGTATCCTGCTTGTTTTAAGGCAGCTTTTACGAACGGTTCGATATCATTGCCGACTTCATTCGGCCTAGGTCTTAATATCCCAGTCCTGTTGACATTTTTCCCAGCAATGACAGCAGCCTTCTTCAGACATTCTAGAATCTTCAAATCATCTTTGTTCCGTAGATCAAATGGAATAATCCTCTTGCCTGAAAGTACTTCGATGACCAGGTTAAAAGGAATATTTTTTAAAGGGATGAGAAGCTGCTTTACAACTTTTTCCAGTCTTTCTACGTAGTCTCCTCTGTTCATTTGTTTTTTGAGAAAATGACCACCCTGTTGGAATTAGTGCCCTTCTTGTTGTTGGCTATCCCCCAAATATTTGAGGTCTTCGTAAATTCCTGCAGGTTGATCAATATACCTTCACAGTGAAATCCGGCCTTCTCTCCGCACGATACGACATGTTCATCCAACTTAACCTTTCCTCCTCGAACTTCGCCGACCTCAAAAGCCACATAGCCCTCCTTTCTAGTAATCCTGTACAGTTCCAGGAATACTTCAGACATGAATGATGACCATAATTCAACCGATTTGATCATGGTCATTTTCTTTTCAATTTCACTAATAGCGATATCATTAAACCAGCAGCGCAACCAGTTGTCGGCCGTATATTGAACTACGTCCAAAAACGGCGGTGAGGTTACCGTTAAGGTGACCGAATCGCTGGGGATTACCCTTGTTTTTCTCGCATCGCAGTCTAAGAACAAGGAACGGTCGCCGACTTTCTTGAAGCGCTCTCTAAGCTCATCGTCGATATCCGATGTCAATTCAATGCTCTTCTTTAGAATTAACCGCTTGACGTCACGATATTCGGGTTTCTGCCTACGTTCCCTATTGATCTTTTTTTGGCTTTCCTGCGAAACCGCCTGATTAGGGGGGAGGGTGTATACTGAAAAGAAACCGGAAGAATGTCCGGTCAAGCGATTTGTGGCTATCATCCTTATCCACCGGTCCAGGGCATCCTCCGCCCCTGTTTCCTTTCTAGATCTCAAGTAGTTTTTGAGTGATACGATCTCGGACTCGGTTTTTGCATGATAGAACATAGACAAATCAATTTCCGCAGATATGTCGTGCCGCAATGGCAGACTGTCCAATCGTTTTTGTAGATCGCTCATCTTGGGGATATAAAAGCGTGGATAGGTAAGGATGATGCTTAGAGGATTGGCGTCATTGGCTATTGCACCCCGATCCAGGAGGGCTGCTTCCAACGCCGTGGTGCCTCGACCGCTGAAAGGATCGTAGACGATATCGCCGGCGCTTGTCAGCAGGTTGATGAAGAAATTGGGAAGCTGTGGTTTAAAACATGCTCGGTAGGCAATCTCATGTATGGAATTGGATTGTCTCTGTCTGGACGTCCAATACTCATTAATGTATTTTCGATAGGTTTTGCCACCAATCGTTACGGGCTCAACGGTAGTTTGTATGGATGAGGCGGGAAGAAAAAAATCCTTTTTTTCAACAAATTGGAACGTTCGCAGATACTGTCGAATATTGACTTTTTCTATTGTTGATGTCGTCATATTAATGGGGGTGCTTCATGATCTCTATTATAGCAACTTGAAGTTAATGTTCATTCAGAGTCTACCCTTCTAACATAAGATTGTTAGAGGTTCTTGCCGAAGTCCAGGGGATAGACGTGGCCGCTCGCGCCGGTCGCGGCCGCCAGATACAGCACGAGGAGAGCGAACTGCTCCGAGGCCTCGCGGTCGGACATGAGGATTTCCAGGACGGAGCGGCGGACCCTGCGCCATTCGGACGGCGATACGTCCGCGGGACGGAGGACCGGGCCGGGAGCGATGGCGTTGACATAGATCCCCTTCGGGCCGTATTCCACCGCCAGGGCCCGCGTGAGGGAAGCCACAGCGGCCTTCGTGGCCACGTACGGGACGTAGCCGGGATAGATCTTTCCGATGGAGGTGCGGTCGGCGATATTGATGATGTGGGACCCCCGGGGCATGAGAGGGACGGCGGCCTGGGCCGGCCAGAAGGAGCCCAAGATATGGGCGGAGACGTTCGCCTCCCAGTCGGGTTCCGACACGCGGGAGACCTCCACGGGGGAAAAAACGGAAGCGAGGTTCACGAGGATGTGCAGGGCGCCGAACTCTTCGCGGATCGCGCCGGCGGCGCGGCGGGAATCCTCGCGGCTCGAGACGTCGGCCCGGACGGCCAGGGCGCGGACGCCCGCCCTCTTCGCCCGGCGGACCGTTTCCAGGGCTTCCCGTTCGGAGGAGCGCCAGCTCGCGGCGATGTTCACCCCCTGCCCGGCCAGGGCCAGGGCCACGGTCCGGCCGATCCTCCTGCCGCCCGTGATCCAGGCCGTCTTGCCCTTCAAGCGGGCGCAAAGGTTTCGAGAAAGAAGGTCCATTTATTGGGAAAAGCGTCGTCGGGGGCCGACCCGGTTACTATAGAACATTTCCCCGTGATTAGCAAATCGTCGTCGGTCGTCATGCCCGAGAAAGCGGGAATGACGGGCAAGCGGGCCTCCGCCGATCAGGCCTTGGGCTGTTCCAGCGCCTGCCGGGCCCAGCGGCGGAGGCGGGCCGGTTCCTCCAGGACCTCGGCCGGCACTTCGTAGTAGCTCTTGAGGGTCTGCCCGGGTCTGGGGCTGAATGGTTTCATCCCGAGCCGGACGTAGGCGGGCCGGTTCCCGGCGTGGGTCTTGAAGTAGAGGCGGTCCCGGTAAATGATGGCGAAGAACTTTTCCCGGGAGTAGAGGCCGGTGCCGCCGAACATGGGCAGGCCGTTCAACCCGTCCAGTCCCCGGAGCTGGTCCATGACGAAATCCTTGAAGGAGGACGCCGGCATCAGATTTGCAGCGAGACGGAGGGCGGCGGAGGATCGGCGGCGCAGTCGGGGCCGGAAAGGCCGACGGATTCGATGCCGGCGATCGGGAACTTCCTCCGCTCCCCGTTCCCCTTCAGGAACATCTCCACGTAGGGAGCTTCCGCCTGTTTCGCGCCGGAGAACTGCCGGTTGAAAAGAAAGCCTTCGACCGTCGATCCGTCCATGAATTTCACGGTCACGTGGCCACGGTAGTCGTAGGCGGTCTCGATCTGCTTCTCCAGCTCGCTCAATGTCCGTGCCATGGGCAGATTATTATTCAATTTCCTGACGGGGGAGTCAATTCAGCGGTCGCGGGTCGCGCGGTCGATCAGGTCTTTTTCCGCCGGAGCGAGCTTGAGCCCGCCTGCGCCCAGGCATTCCCGGAGCTGGGCGAGTGAAGTGGCCCCGATGATGGGGGCCGTGACCCAGTCGTGCGACAGTATCCAGGCCAGGGCGGTCTGGGCGACCGTGCGGCCGGAATCCTTGGAGAGCTTCTCGAGAAGCTCAACGACGGAAAGATCGCCCTCCGAGAAATGCTGGGAGCGTATCTGCTTGGCCCGCACGCTCTTGGGCAGGGGCTGGCCGCGCCGGTACTTGCCCGTGAGGAACCCGCCCGCGAGCGGGCTGTAGGGGATGACGGCGAGCCCTTCCCTGCGGACGATGGGGAGGATCTCCCGCTCGAACTCGCCGCGCTTGAGCAGGTTGTAGCAGGGCTGGACCGAAACGGTCCTGGCGCGGCCTTTCCCGGACTTGGCCAGGGCCTCTTCCAGGGCCCGGCCGGGATAGTTGGAGCAGCCGGCGAAGCGGACCTTGCCCTGCCGGATGAGATTGGCGTAGGCGCCCAGGGTCTCCTCGATCGGGACGGCCTGGTCGGGCCAGTGGGACTGGTAGAGGTCGATGCGGTCGGTCTGGAGGCGCTTCAAGCTCTCGTCGCAGGCGCGGAGGACGTGCTTCTCGCCCAGGCCCTCGCCGTCCGGGCCGGGCCACATGCGGCAGCGCACCTTCGTGGCCAGGACGATCCGGTCCCGGTTCCTCTTTTTTTTCATCCAGCGGCCGATCACGCCCTCGGCTTCGCCGCCCGCCAGACCGGGCACCCACTGCGAATACATGTCGGCCGTGTCGATGAAGTTGCCGCCCGCCTCGAAGAATGCGTCGAGGATGGCGTGGGAATCCTCCTCGCCGATGCTCCAGAGGAACTGCATGGTGCCCAGGCAGATCTCGGAAACGGAAAGGCCGGTCGTGTCCAGGGGACGGGTGCGCATGGCGGACTTCGGGTCAGGAAAGGTTGTCCCGCCCCGGGCTGAGGAGTTTGAGATAGGCGAGGAGCTGGTCGCGCTTGCGCAGGTCGTCCCGGTCGGAATAGACGCAGACCAGGTTCGTGATCATCCGCGCGAAGATGGCGCGCGGCTCCATGGGCCGGAGGTAGGAATCCTGGAACGGTATCTTCTGGGTGCGCACGATCTCCAGGCAGTCCGCGCGCGTCATGAGGCGCCCGTGGTTGAAGGGGTCGAGATAAACGGGCTTTTCTGGGAAATCGAACTGGACCACGAAATGGCCCGGCAGGCCGATGCCGTGCAGGGGCAGGGGGCGGCCGTTCCAGCGCAGGCGCCGCGCCAGAAGGAGGCAGACGCCGGACAGCGTGATGGGGATCCCCATCTTGCGCTGGAGCACCCGGTGAAGGAAGCTGTTCTCCGGGTCGGAATAGTCGCCCAGGTTCCCGCGGAATCCCTGGATGCGGAAAAGATAATGCGTGAACACCCGGATCACCGAATCCGGATCGGGCGCGTCCTCGATGGAAGGGGACAGCTCCTCGGCCATGCGGTCGAGCGGGAGCGTGATGTCCTCGCGCGAGCGGAACGTGCCCGAGAACGAGGACAGGAGGACGTGCGCTTCCTCCAGGTCGGGGCGGGGTTCCCCGAGGCGCATGTGGTCTTCGATGGACCTGGCGATGTCGCCCCAGCGGAGTTCGGCGAGCAGTTCCTGCAGCCGGGGATTGGACGCCCAATCCTTCCGGGCGAGGATCTTGTCCTTGAGCGAGAGGTCCCCGTGGAGGAAAACGGACAGGTCCGCCCGGATCTTCTCCAGAGCGCGCCCTTCCTCGTCGATCAGGAGGCGGCAGAGGGCTTCGAGCTCTCCGTCCGAAATCCTTTTCGGACCGGCCTGGGGTCCAGCGCTCACAGCGCCGCTCCGGTCCGGCGCCGTTCCGGCAGGGATGGCGTCGGTCTCATAACCGTCCATTGTACAATATTCCGAGGAGAATCCGACGGAGTTTCTTGAACCGCTCTTCATAAAGTGATAAAGTCACCCGCATGCACCGCAAAGGCCCGATGTTGAACCCGGCCATGGCGCGGGCCGGATGGCTGGCGTGGCTGCTGGCCCTCGCCGGCTGCGGCGCCGACCGGGCGCTCCTCTGCCCCGATGGCAGGTACGCCTCCGTCCCCCGTGACTGCGGCTCCGTCGTCCGCTACCTTCCGCCGTCCGTCCGTTACGGCGTATTCGAGCTGCCCGTGATCCGGGGCGTTCCCGTGCCCTGCGAGATCGGCGGGGAAAAGGTATCGAGCGAGCTTTTGGGCCTGGTGAGCGAGAAGGTCAAGTCGCTCGATCACCGCCGCAAGGCGGTCTGCCG
>Ga0154926_1031_pt1 | contig 9648 bp, 11 predicted proteins | sample RifCSPhighO2_01_FD_105894 | JGI IMG/M metagenome (GOLD analysis project Ga0154926, IMG submission 105894) | Elusimicrobia bacterium RIFCSPHIGHO2_01_FULL_64_10 | reverse complement strand
CGCCCACCTTGGTCCGGTAATTCCTCCGCAGGAGTTTCCAGCCCATCTTCTCGAAATGCCGGAGCGCCCGGGCCTCCTCCTCCGCTCCGGTCGCGCCGGGAGAGCGGCCCGCCGTCACGCTCGCACGCGCTGCAGGAGCGCGCTCACGGGAGAAAAGCTTTTCCGGTGTATCTTCGCCGGTCCGAACCGGGCCAGTCTTCTTTTATGTTCGCGGGTGGGGTAACCCTTGTGCCGGGCCAGGCCGTATTGAGGATAGCTTCTTTCCAGGGCGGTCATGATCCTGTCCCGGAAGACCTTGGCCAGGATGCTGGCCGCCGCCACGGAGGCGCTCTTCCCGTCGGCTCCCGGGACGGCCTTCTGCGGAAAACCCAGGTCCGGGACCGGGCGTCCGTCCACCAGGATCAGGTCCGGGGACAGCCCCGGGTAGCGCCGCAGGAGGTTCGCGACGGCCAGTTTCATGGCGTGGTGCGTGGCCTGGAGGATGTTCCGCTCGTCGATCAGGTCCACCGTCCCGAGCCCGAAGGCCCAGCGGACGCGGGGGCGCAGATGGTCGTAGAGGACGTTTCGCCGGCGCGGGGTGAGTTTTTTGGAGTCGTCGATGCGGCGGTCCCGGAAGGTCCGGGGGAGAACGGCGGCGCAGGCGACCACAGGACCGGCCAGGGGGCCGCGGCCGGCCTCATCCACGCCGATCAGGCAGAACTCGCGGGAGCCGGAGGAGCGGAGTTTTCTGATGCGAGCGTCGTAACGGTGGAGGCGCTCTCCGCCCGGCGGCATTACCGCGAAATGGCGGGTTCGGGGGCGGCCTGGATCGCCGGGGCCTGCGGAGCCGCGGCGGTCCCGTCCGGCGAATCTGCGGACGGGGCGCCTTTGGGCGAATGGTCTTCCTTTTCGGCGAGGCGCGCGGCCTTGCCGGAAAGTTTCCTTAGATAATAGAGCTTCGAGCGCCGGGCCTTGCCGGAGCGGAGGAGCTCGATCTTTTCGATGCGCGGGGAATGGAGGGGGAACGTGCGCTCCACCCCGATCCCGAAGGAGGTCTTCCTCACCGTGAACATTTCCGAGGTCCGCCCGCCCGTGCGGCGCAGGACGATCCCTTCGAAAGGCTGGACCCGCTCGGAGTCGCCCTCCACCACCTTGACGTGCACCCGGACGGTGTCTCCGGGACGGAAGGCGGGGATGCCGGCCTTGAAGTAGGGTTTTTCGACCCTGCCCATGATTTGATTGATGTTCATGACGATTTCTCCTTGCCGGGTCCGCCGGACAGAAGCAGGTCCGGCCTTTTCCTGATCGTGTTATTCATCGCGTCCCGCCGTCTCCATGCCGCGATCTCCTTGTGGTTCCCCGACAAGAGGACTTCGGGCACTTTCAAATCTAAAAATTCCTTGGGCCGCGTGAAATGGGAGCAGTCGAGCCGGTCCTCATAAAAGGAATCCTCCGTCACCGACTCCCATTCCTTCACCACTCCCGGGACCAGCCTGGAGAGCGCGTCCACCAGGACCATGGCCGGGAGTTCCCCTCCCGTCAGCACGTAGTCCCCGATGGAGATCTCCTGGTCCACCCAGTTCATGGCCCGCTCGTCGATGCCCTCGTAATGGCCGCACAAAAGCACGAGCCGGTCCTTCTTCAAGAGCGATCTCAATATCCCCTGGTTCAAGGGGGCGCCCTGCGGCGAAAGGTACACGACGAAGGGTTTCCGGCCTCTCCGGGACCGCGGCGCCGGCAATGCCTTCAGTTCTTTGAGGGCGCGGTAGACGGGTTCCACCTGGATGACCATCCCCGCCCCTCCGCCGAATTTTTTGTCGTCCACTTTGCCGTGGCGGTCCAGGGAATAGTCCCTTAGGTCGTGCAAGCGGACCCGGAGGATGCCTTTCGCGCGGGCCTTGCCCACCAGGCTTTCCGTCAGGGGCCCGGAGAACATCCCGGGAAAAAGCGTCAGGATGTCGATCTCGAGCCGGTTTCGAGGACGGTTCACCGCGGATTCCCCGATCCCGGCGGGCCGGCGTAAATCTCCAGGAGTCCGGGCGGAGGTTTCACCACGATCTTCTTGTCCTGGATCGAAACCTCGACGACCACGGTCTTCAAAGCCGGAATGAGCACCTCCCGGTCTTCGTCCCTGACCACGAAAACGTCGTTCGCTCCGGTCGGGATGACGTCCGTCAGGAGTCCCAGGAACATCCCATCGGTCGTCTCGACCCGCGATCCTGCCAATTCGGAAACCTTCCACACGGGGGCGGACCTCGAAAATCTAGGCGGTTTTTTGGGAAGATTTGTCGGAGGTCTGGGGTTTGGGCTCGGAAAATACGCCGGAACCGGCGAGGAGTTCCCTGACCGTCTCCGACGGCTGGGCCCCGCAGGACAGCCAGTATTTCACGCGTTCCTGCTTTAAATTGTTCAGGGTGCGGTTCTTGTCCCTGGGGTTGTAGTCCCCGAGGGTCTCCAGCTCCTGGGCGTCGCGGGCCGAGCGGCTGTCTATGGCGACCAGACGGTAGTAGGGCTGTTTGGGCATCCCCATTCTTTTAAATCTGATTTTAACTGACATAGACGATTATTATATCTAATTTCAAGTGATTTTGTCAATCGAATTCCGGATGGCCGCGAGGGACCTCTTCCGGTCCCGGTCGCCGAAGATCGAGTTGCCCGCCACCAGGACGTCGGCCCCTTCCCGGACCGCCAGGGCGGCGGTCTCCGGATTGATGCCCCCGTCCACTTCGATCCTGATCTTCAGGCCTTTCGCCAGGGCCTCCTTGCGGACGGCCGCGACCTTGGGGAGCATGTCGGGCATGAATTTCTGGCCCCCGAAACCCGGCTCGACCGTCATGACCAGCACCAGGTCCAGCTCCGGGAGGAGGGGCAGGACCTTTTCCACGGGAGTCCGCGGCCGCAGCGACACTCCGACCCCCTTTTTAAGGGACCGGAAGAAACGCAGGGTCTTCACCGGGTCCGCGGCCGCCTCGCAATGGAACGTCAGGCTGTCGGCCCCCGCCTCCGCGAAAGCGGGCGCGTATTTCTCCGGGTCGGTGATCATCAGGTGGACGTCCAGGGGCAGGACGGTGGCCCCGCGGATGGAATCGACCACTACGGGCCCGATGGTGAGGTTGGGGACGAAATGTCCGTCCATCACGTCCACGTGGATCCAGTCCGCCCCGGCCGTTTCGATTTCGCGGATCTCCCCGGCCAGGTTGGAAAAGTCCGCGGAGAGTATGGACGGGGCGATCAGGACCTTTCTCACCGCGCGTCCCTTTCTCCCGTGAGGATGCCGTTCACGAATATCCGGACCTTGGCCCGGCTCCCGGCGACTTTGGGGAGGGGGATATCGAGCTTGGCCCCCGGGGCGGGATTCCCGCGCCAGATCTCCCTGGTGCCGGAGTCGTCCACCAGCACGAAGCTGTAAAGCTTGGCGGAACCTCCCTGCGGGACCTCGAAACGGATCGTTCGGCCTTCCGCCGCCTGTTCCCGGGGGGACGACTCCTCCATGCGTTTCACGGCCACGGTGAAGGCGATCTTGAGGGAGGGATCGATGTCATCGTCCGGCGGGACGCTCTGTTCGAGGACCGTGTCCTCCCCGAATGAAGAGGGATCCTCCGATCTGGAGGCCTCGATGCCGGTCTGTCTCGACCAGGCCAGGACCTCGCTCCAGGGCTTGCCGGCGAAATCCGGCATGAGCATCCTCCCGTCTTCCGGAGGCCCCTGCGAGACTTCCACGTGCACCAGGGTATTCTTGCCCACGACCTTGTTGGGCTCGGGCTTCTGCGCCATCACGGCGTTCTTCGGCTGTTTGAGCGAGGGGCGCGGCTGGATCTCCCCCAAGGCGAGGAGGTTCTGCCGGAGCTGGATCTCCGCCGTCCGCAGGTCCAGCCCGGTGAGGTCGGGGACCAGCGCGTTCTCCCCGCCCTGGGAAAGGGTCAGCCGGACGACCTTGCCTTCACGCACGGTGAGGCCGGCGTCCGGCAGCTGCCGCAGCACCGTGCCCGCCGGCACGGCATCGTTGAACTCGGCCCCTTCCTTCTTGACGGCCAGGTTCTGCCGCGACAGGACCTCCAGGGCCTCGAGGAACGGGCGGCCCGTCACGTCCGGAACGGTCACGTCCTTGGAGCTGTGGATCGCGGATTTGACGGCCCAATCCGCGGTAAAGACGGCCGCGGCGAGCAAGAGCGCCGAAAGCATAAGCCACTCGATTTTCCGCATCATGAGAAACTATTATAGCTTTTTTTCGGGCGCCTCAAAAATATGGGCGCCCGGCCGGGCCGGCGATGGAAAGGGGGGAAGGTTAGGCGGACTTCAGGTAGAACTGCATCTTGGTGCTTCCCACCTCGATGACGTCGCCTTCGTTCAGGGAGCGTTCCTTGTCCACGGAGAGGCCGTTGACCTTGGGATAGCCCTCCTTGATGGCCACGAGCACGTAGGCCCCGGATTTCCGGGCGATCATGGCCGCGACTTCCGGGGCCATGAGGCCTTTGATCTTGATGGCGACCCTGTCGGACTTGCCGATGTAGGTGGAATTCTCCGTCAGGGAGAAATCGGACTGGTCCACCGCGCCTTCCGTGACGCGCAGCGCCCCGATCTTCTCGAAACGCTTGAGGTTGGGGGAGGTGCCGGAAGCGGTGGCGTCGGGAGAGGGTCTGGGCGGCGGCGGGGCCGTTGGGATCCGGACCGCTTCCGGAGCGCCGGCGGCCGCGTCGGCCCGGGCCGGCCGGCAGGCAGGCCGGTCGTCGATGAAAGTGATCGTGTGCTTGGCGATCCCGATCACGGACTGGTCTTTGAGTCCCGCCTTGATGATCTTCTTGTCGCCCAGGAGCGTTCCGTTCGTCGAGTTCAGGTCCTCGATGAAATAGATGTCTCCCTGGAGGAGGATGCGGCAATGGTGGCCGGAAACGGCCGGGTGGTCGATCGCCAGGTCGTTGTCGGGTTTCCTGCCGATGGTCAGGACGCTGCCGGTCAGGGGGAGTTCCTTGATGACCGCCGATTCGAATTTGAGGATGATCTTGGGCATCGGTTCACTTCTCCATTCGGGCGACCACGACGGTGGTGTTGTCCACTCCGCCGCCCGCGTTGGCCAGGTCCACGAGGTGTTCGGCGATCATCTTGGGCGTCTTCATCTGGCCGACGGTCTCGAGGATCCGGCTGTCCGGGACCACTTTGTTGAGGCCGTCCGTGCAGGCCACGAGGAAGTCCCCGGGCCGGAGATCGGTCTCGATGATGTCCACTTCGGTGTCCGCGTCCACTCCCAGGGCGCGGGTGAGGATGTTCTGCAGGCGCGCCCCCTCGCCGGCCGCGAGGGTCCCCTGCTTCTTTTGTTCGCCCAGGAGGGAGTGGTCTTCCGTCAGCTGGTTCAGGGCGTCGTTGCGGACGAGATAGACCCGGCTGTCCCCCACGTGGGCGATCGCCGCCCCGTCCTGATGGATGAGGACGCAGTCGATGGTCGTGCCCATGCCCTGGTGCTGGGGCTTGGAGCGCGCCGTCTCGTATATGATCTGGTTGGAAAGACGCACGGAGGCGGCGAGGCGGTTGGCGCTTTCCGAGGCCTTCGGATCCACCTTGCCGAGTATCGGAACGCGGGCCCCGTCCGAAAAAAAACGCTTCATCGCGTCGCGCACGGTCTCCACGGCCATGCGGCTGGCCACGTCCCCGGAGCTGTGGCCTCCCATCCCGTCGGCAACCACGAGGAGCCGGATCTCCGGATCGATGATGAAGCTGTCCTCATTCCTCTTGCGGACCTTGCCGATGTCGGTCCTCCCGTAGGCGTCCATCCTCACTGCGGAGCGCTCCCCGGCCCGGCCGGAGCGGCCGTTCCCAGCGCCCCGGCCGCGGCGCGCAGGTCCCGCGCCATCTCGCCGCCTCTCTGATAGCGCTCTTCCGTCTTTTTGGCGAGGGCTTTGTCGATGACCCGGACCACGGCCTCGGGGAGGTCGGCGCGGACGCTCCGCGGGTCGGGATGGGAGTCGTTGGCGATCTGGAAAAGAAGGGTGCCGATGGCGTCCCCGCCCTTGAAGGGTTTTTCGCCCGTCGCCAGTTCGTAAAGGGTCACTCCCAGGGAGAAGAGATCGCTCCGGCCGTCCACTTTCCTGCCCGCGATCTGCTCGGGGCTCATGTAGGAGGGGGTCCCCATCACCGTTCCCGTCGCGGTCTTGGAAGACCCCTGGATGCGGGCGATGCCGAAGTCCGCCACGCGGACGGAGCCGTCTTTCAAGAGCATGATGTTGGCGGGCTTGATGTCCCGGTGGAAGACCCCCTGCTCGTGGGCGTAGTCGAGGGCGTCGGCCACCTTGGCGACGTACTCGAGGGCGGTGGGCAGGGGCAGGAGCGAGGACTTCTCCGTCATTTTTTTGAGGTCCTCCCCCTCCATGAGCTCCATGGCGATGTAGGCCATGTCCTGGTCCTCTCCGGCGTCGAAGATCTTGACGATGTTCGGGTGGGAGAGGTTGCCGGCGGATTCCGCCTCCCGGAAAAAGCGTTCTTTCAGGTCCTTCAACGCGGCGGCGTCGATCTCGTCGTCGAACATCATGGTCTTGATGGCGACCGTGCGGTTGATCTTTGGGTCCTTGCCCAGATAGACCACCCCCATGGCGCCGCGCCCGAGCTCCTTGACGATTTCGTAGCGCCCGAGGGTCGGCTTCATCGCGGAGGAGTCCACGACGACGGTCCCGCCCTTGCCCGCGCCCCCGCCCAGGGCCGTGCCGAACACCGCCCCTTCGGAGGCCTTGCGCAGGGTGTCGATCCGCGCGGAGAGGTCCTTGAACTTGGGGTCGGTCTTGGCGATATATTCGTACACCGCGGCGGCCTTGTTGAACTGGCGCTTGCGCTCGAAGTCCAGGCCCAGATTATAGAGGGTGTCCTTCATGGAGTCGTCCACGGGGCACTTCCTGAACTTCTCGAACGCCAGGTCCAGCTGGCCCTGGCCCTGGAAGGAGAGCCCGAGCATCTTGTTGGTCTCGATCTCGCTGGCCTCCACGAGCTCCTTCTTCTTCTCGGTGGTGAAGAATTTCTTGGAGACGATGACGAGATAGCCGAGGGTGAGGAGGAGCGACGGGTAGAAGACCTTGATCCAGAACCCGTCCTTGATGAAGACGTACGTGGCGGGAGCGACCAGGAGCAGGGCCAGGAGGAACGACGTGAGCAGTCCCGCTCCCGCCTTGAAGCGGGGCAGGAGGAACGCGACGAAGAGCCCCACGAAGAGGATCGCGCCCAGCTCCGCCAGGTGCGCCCAGGGGGGGCGCACGATGAAATTCTGCCGGATCATGTTCTGGATGGAGTTGGCCAGGACCTCGACGCCGGGGAAGTTATGCTCCACCGGCGTGACGTAGAGCGACCCCAGCCCGGAGGCGGTGAACCCCACGAGCACGATCTTGTTCTTGAAGGCGGCGGGATTATTGTCCTTCTCGTTCAGGACGTCGTAAAAGGAATGGGTGGGGAAGGTCCCGGGCTCGCCCACGTAGGAGATCGCCATGCGGTTCTCGTGGTCCAGGGGAACGGCGCTCTTCCCCATCTGGATGCGGCCGCCCCAGCTCACGCGCATGTCGTTCAAGCCCACGCCCAGATACGCCCGCGCCGCCTGGAGCGCGAACGAGGGGTACACCTTCCCGTAGAAACGGACCAGGGGCAGTTCCCGGCGGATCACTCCGTCGGATTCCGGGAGCACCGTCACGTGCCCCGCCCCCAGGGCCCCTTCGGCGAAGTCGTCGATGGGCAGGCCGGCTTCGGAGGCCTCCACGGCGGGGTAGAGGGATTCTTCGTTCGGGTTGTCGAACTGCGCGACCCCGCTTTTTTCCAGGGCGTACGGGAGGAGTTCCTCTTCGCCTTCCGCCGTCTCCGCCGGGACCTGGGGCGTTCCGCCCAATCCGAAGGACATGGCCAGGAGCACCCGGCCGGAGCCGGCGATGGCCGCGGAAAGCTTGGAATCGTTGTCCAGCCGCACCTCGGCGCTGGAGAGCTCGGTCAGGAAACTGTAGTTCTTGGGCTCGCGGATCTTTTTGTCCAGAAGGAGCGATCCGTACGTCCCCTGGAGATTGCGGATCTCCTCGAGGCCCTGGTTGCTTTCCGGCTCGGAAAAGAGGAGGTTCACGGCGATGACCTTGGGCTCGTAGCGGGAGAGGATGTCGACGATCCGCGCCATCCGGGACCTGGGCCAGGGCCAGCGGCCCATCTTGTTGATGCTGTCGTTGTCGATGGCGACGATGGCGATCTCGTCGCCGCGGACGGCCGGGTCGGGCTGGACGCGGGCCTTCGCCCGCAGGTCGTAGAGCAGGAACTCCACGTTCTCGCAGAATGGGGCCTGGAAATAAAAAAGGCCCACGACCAACAGCGTGAGCAAGGATCCGATCAGGCAGTCGGAGAGAAGGATTTTTTTCATCTCTTTGGGGTCATTGAATCCGGTTGTTCCAAATATAACAGAATCTCAATGGCTTTTCAAGGATATTTCACCTTATACCCCCCTGCGGTCGGGGCCCCAGATGATCTTGTGGATCTGGAGATTGACCTGGATCCTCGGGTCCCTCCGCGCCACGGCCCATTCCGTCATCCTTCTCGGATCGACGCCGTAGACGGGCTGGAGGGAGACGCGGACGCGGGACCTCTCCGTTTCCGCCAGGAGCCGGCGGATCTGGCGGACTTCCGCGGAGGAAAAATCCGTGACCAGCTTGAGGAGGTCGCTGGAAGGCCGCAGGGCCCGGAGGTTGGCCGGCCTCATTCTGGAAGTCATGCCGCTGTGCTCCAGCTTCCAGTCCATGATGACCGAGGTGTTCTTTTTCTGGACCGGGCGGATGTCGAGGGAGCCGCCGGTCTCGACGTCGAAATGGAGCCGGGGGAACCGCCGGATGAGGCGAAGGCAGTCGGGCAGGTGCAGGAGGGGCTCCCCGCCCGTCAGGCAGACGAATTCCGCCCGGCTCTTCCGGATGGAGCGCGCCACTCTGCGCAGGGACACGGAGGCGCCCTTGCCGAAACTGTAGGTCGAGTCGCACCAAACGCAGGAGAGGTTGCAGCGGGCGAACCTCACGAAGTAGGCGGGACGCCCCGGATGGAGCCCTTCCCCCTGGATGGAAAGAAAATGTTCGATCAGTCGCACGGGAGGCGAGGATAGTCTACAAAATTTTTTCTGATATAATCGAAGCATGTTGCCGTCGCGGCCGTTCAAGGACCTGGGCCTTTCCCTCGGGTTCGACCTCGTCTCGGTCGGCTCCGCCGCGCCTCTCGAGGAGGACGGAAGGCGCTACCGCTCCTGGGTCGGAAAGGGCTGCGCCGCCGGCATGGCCTACATGTCCCGGGGATCTCCCCGGAGATGGGCTCCGAAGGACCTCCTGCCGGAAGCCGCAAGCGTGGCGACTTTCGGGGTGAATTTTTTTTCCGGGTCCAGACGGCTCCCGGAAAAGAAAGGTTTCGGCCGGGTGGCCCGCTACGCCTGGGGGAAGGACTACCACGAGATCGTGCGGGAGCGGCTGGAGGAATGGGTCCGGGGGGTCTCCGCGATTGCGGGCCGGGCCGTCCGGACGAAGATCCTGGTCGATTCGGGACCGCTCCTGGAGCGGGGTTTCGCGGCGAACGCGGGAGCGGGCTTTTTCGGAAAGAACACCCTTCTCATCAGCCGGAAGATGGGTTCGTACCTTTTCCTCTCCGAAGTCCTCACGGACCTCGAGATCGAGCCGGATCCCGTCCCCGCCG
>Ga0154926_1022_pt2 | contig 9709 bp, 9 predicted proteins | sample RifCSPhighO2_01_FD_105894 | JGI IMG/M metagenome (GOLD analysis project Ga0154926, IMG submission 105894) | Elusimicrobia bacterium RIFCSPHIGHO2_01_FULL_64_10 | reverse complement strand
GGGGAGTCCCGCCCACGGCCTGGAAGGCCCGCACGGGGGAGTTCACTCCTCCGACGAGGATCTTCTGCGCGATGGCGAAAAGGCCGCGGGATTTTTTGGTTTTGAGCATGGTCTCGGGAAGAAAGAGTATATCATTTTTCAGCCCTTGACGGATGGCGAAGCAACTTCGTCGTTCCGGATTGGTCGCGGGGGTGAGGGATTTCCCGAACCCCCGCTATCCCTTCACGACGGCGAGTGGTTTCAGGCGCGCGACCTTGAGGGAAAGGCCCGCCTGGTGGCAGACGTCCACCACCTCGTTCACGTCCTTATAGGCGAAGGGCGCTTCCTCCGCCAGTCCCCGGTAGGACGCCGTTCTGACCGAGATGTTCCGTTCCTCCAATTCTTTCCACAGCTTGTGCCCTTCGATCTGTTTCGCCGCCTGGGTGCGGCTCATGGCCCGCCCGGCCCCGTGGCAGGTCGTGCCGAAGGTCTCCTTCATGGCCCGTTCCGTCCCCACGGCCACGTAGGACCAGGTCCCCATGGTGCCGGGAATGAGCACCGGCTGTCCCACGGACCGGTATCTCTCGGGGACGTCCGGGTGGCCGGCGGGGAATGCCCTGGTGGCGCCTTTCCTGTGGACGCAGACCCTGGTCCTTTTTCCCCCGATCTCATGCTCCTCGATCTTGGCCACGTTGTGGCAGACGTCGTACAGCACCCCCATCCTCAAGTCGTTCGGACCCACGCCCAGGGTCCTCATGAAGGCCTCGCGCACCCAGTGGGTGATGGCCTGGCGGTTGGCCCTGGCGAAATTGGCGGCGGATGCCATGGCGCCCAGGTACTCCCTGCCTTCCCTGGATGAAAGGGGGGCGCAGGAAAGCTGGGGGTCCGGCAGGGTGATGCCGTGCCTGCGGACGGACTCGCGCATCACCTTGAGATAGTCGTCGCAGATCTGGTAGCCGCAGCCGCGGGAACCTGTGTGGACCATGACCGTGACCTGGCCGGGGAAAAGCCCGAAGACGCGCGCGGTCCTCTCGTCGTAGATCTCGTCCACCTCCTGGATCTCGAGAAAATGGTTGCCGCTGCCCAATGTGCCGAGCTGGTCCTTCCCACTTTCCACGGAGCGGGCGCTGGGCAGGTCCGGGTCCGCCGATTCCAGGAAACCGCCTTCCTCGCAGGTCTCCAGATCTTCCCGGTCCCCGTAGGCCCGCTCGACGGCCCAGCGGGCGCCCTTCTCGAAGACTTTCTTCATTTCCTCCCTCTTGAGATGGATCCTGCCCGTGGACCCAACGCCGGAAGGCACCGCGCGGAAGAGGGCGTCGGCCAGGGCGGGAATTTTGGACTCGACCTCGCTTTTTATCAGGTTGGACCGGAGGAGCCGGACGCCGCATGAGATGTCGTACCCGACCCCGCCCGGCGAGACGACCCCGTCCTCCATGGCCGTCGCCGCGACGCCGCCGATGGGGAATCCGTAGCCCCAATGGATGTCGGGCATGGCCAGGGAGGCGCCCACGATCCCGGGCAGGGCGGCGACGTTGGCCACCTGCTCGAGGGCGCGGTCCCGCCTGATCCTCTCCATCATGGCTTCCGAGGCGTAGACCCGGCCGGGAACGTTCATCGCTCCCGTCCGCGGGATCTCCCAAAGGTTCTCGCCGAGCTTTTTGATGCCGTCCATCAGACGTCGAATATGATGTCCGCGGCGTACCCCTCTTTCATCTTCTTGATCTTGAGGCCGTGGTACGTGACGGCCTTGATCTCCCGGAGCGCCCGGAGACCAGGTCCCGCGCGGCCCCCGGAGAGGCGGGCCGAGAGGGCGCGGGGAGAGAGGGCCGTGACCTTGAACCGGGAATAGGCCGCGCGCTTGACGGTGAATTTGTAGAGGATCTCCCCCAGCCAGTCCACGAGGAGGGATTCCGGCCCGTCGGAAGAGAGGCGGACGTTCGCGCTCTTTTCCCGGCCCGTCCCTTTCATTTCCGCCAGGAGGGACGTCATGCCGCGGGCCGCGTTCTCGAAGAGGGCGGCCAGGGTCTTTCCGCGCACGCGCAGGCCGATGTCGGCCGTGTGGGGGATGATCTCGAATCCGGGTCTCATGGGAGGGCCTGGAAAAATTATACCATTCCCTTCCCCGGATTCAAGTTGAACGGCCCCGCCCGATTTGGTAGACTTTACCCCGCAGACCGCGACCTCCCGCGCGCTCCAGTCCGCCGGGGAAGAAGCGGTTTTTTCAACCCCTCTAGAGGTCTGACCATTGAAACTTCTTGAAGCCCAAGCCAAAGAGATCCTGTCCGGATTCGGGATACCGGTCCCGGAGAACGCGGGAATGGTCTCCCGTCCCGGCGACATCCCCCGGGTCCTGAAGAAGGCCGGAGCGGGGCCCTGGGTCCTGAAGGCCCAGGTCCTGACGGGAGGGCGGGGCAAGGCGGGCGGGATCCGCGTGGTCCGCGCCTCGTCCCAGATGAAGAAGAATCTTTTGGAGATGCTGGGCATGACCCTGGTCACGGCCCAGACCGGCCCCGAGGGCGTTCCCGTCAGGCAGGTGCTTCTGGAAAAGCCCATGGAGCCGGCCCGCGAGCTCTATTTCAGCGTGGCCCTGGACCGGCGGCTCGGCTGCGCGCTGCTCATCGCTTCGAGCGAGGGGGGCGTGGAGATCGAGACCCTCGCCAGGAACTCTCCCGAAAAGATCCTCAAGATGGAGATCGGGCCGTCGGGCGCCCTGGAGGACAACCAGGCCAGGGAGCTTCTCTTCCGTCTCGGCCTTTACGATTCCGACCAGAAGAAATCCCGGGAAAGGGCCCAGTTCTTCAAGAATTGCGTGAGGGCCTTCTTCGCGCTGGACGCCTCCCTCCTCGAGATCAATCCCCTCGCCCTCACGGCCAAAGGCGGTCTCGTCTGCCTGGACGCGAAGGTCACCGTGGACGACAACGCTCTCTTCCGCCACCCGGAGCTCGCCCGCTATGAGAAAGCCGCCTGCCTGTCCCCGGCCGAGAAGGAAGCCAAGGCCGCCGGCATCTCCTACATCCCCTTGAGCGGCGACATCGGCTGCATGGTCAACGGGGCGGGCCTGGCCATGGCCACGATGGACCTTTTGAAACAGCACGGGGGCGATCCCGCCAACTTCCTGGATGTGGGCGGCGGAGCGAACGTGGAGCAGGTCACCCGCGCCTTCAAGATCATCCTCTCCGACAAGAACGTCAAGGCGGTTTTCGTCAATATCTTCGGTGGCATCATGAGGTGCGACGTGATCGCCGAAGGCGTCGTTTCGGCGGCGAAAGTGGTGAAGCTCTCGGTGCCCCTCGTGGTGCGGCTGGAGGGCAACCGCAAGGAGGAAGGGGCCGCCATCCTTTCCAAGTCCGGGCTGGACATTACCAGCGTCGGCGACTTGTCCCTCGCGGCCGCCAGGGCCGTCGAACTGTCCCGGAATCATGGGAGGACCCCGTGAGCATCCTGGCCGGCAAGGAGACCAGGGTCCTCTGCCAGGGCATCACCGGCTCCGCCGGGTCCTTCCACGCCCGCGCCTGCCGGGACTACGGCACGAACCTCGTCGGCGGGGTCACGCCCGGCAAGGGCGGGACGTTCCTCGACCGGATCCCCATCTTCGACACGGTGAAGGAGGCGGCGGAGAAGACCGGGGCCGGCGCCTCCATGATATTCGTGCCGGCGCCGTTCGCCGCCGACGCGGTGCTGGAAGCCGTCTCCGCCGGCATCCGGCTCATCGTCTGCATCACCGAGGGCATCCCCGTCCTCGACATGGTCCGGGTGCGGCATTCCATCCAGGCCAGGATGGCGGAATCCATCCGCAGGGAGATCCAGACCCGGGGAGGGCTTGAGATCGGCGATCCCGGGGTCCTCGACCGGCACAGGGTCTGGCTCATCGGGCCGAACTGCCCCGGGGTCATCACGCCCGGCGAATGCAAGATCGGCATCATGCCCGGCCCCATCCATCTGTCCGAAAGCGCCGAGCCGAGGACGGGCAAGGTGGGCATCGTCTCCCGTTCCGGCACCCTGACGTACGAGGCCGTCTGGCAGCTGACCGCCCTGGGCATCGGCCAGTCCACGGTGGTGGGCGTCGGGGGCGACCCGGTGCCGGGGACCGGATTCATAGAGATCCTGGCTGAATTCGAGAAGGACCCCGGCACCCGCGCCGTCCTTTTGCTCGGCGAGATCGGCGGGTCCGCCGAGGAGGAAGCCGCGCGTTTCTTCAAGGAAAAGATGTCCAAGCCCCTCATCGGATTCATCGCCGGCCAGACCGCCCCGCCCGGCAGGCGCATGGGACACGCTGGCGCCATCATCGAAGGCGGCTCCTCGGGCACGGCCCAGGAAAAGATCTCGGTCCTCAAATCCATGGGGGTCGCGGTCGCGCCCTCGCCGGCCGAGATCGGGGCCACGGTGCAGAAGGTCCTCGCCTCGGGAGGCAAGGGATGATCGGTCCGGTCAGTTTCGGCAAGCACACCTTGAACCAGATCGAGATCGGGATCACCAAGGAATGGCTCGAGACCAACGGCCTGGGTTCCTACGCCTCCGGCACGATACTCGGGGCGAACACGCGCCGCACCCACGCCCTGTACGTCCTGCCCGCGGGCGTTCCCTCGCGCAGGATGACCATGGTCAACCGGCTGGAGGAGGCCGTCCTCCTGCGCGACCGCCGGATCGATTTTTCCTCCCAGGAATATCCCGGCAGCGTCTTCCCGCGGGGCTACCTGAACCTCGAGCATTTTTCCCTGGAACCCTTTCCGCGCTGGGTGCTCGCTTCGGACGATCTCAAGATCGAAAAGACCTTTTTCCTCCGCTCGGGCGAGGACTGCGCGGTGCTCCTCTACCGGCACCTCATGGGCCCGCCGGTCCGGCTGATCTTGAGGCCCTTCCTTTCCTGCCGGGACCCGCTTTCCCTCATCAAGGAGGACCGGCGCTTCGACGGTTCCATCCGGGCCGAAGGCCGCCGGCTCTGGTGCGCCGTGCCCGGCGCTCCCTCCTTTTCCATCACGGCGCTCTTCCGGACGGAATCGGAGAACGGACGGATCCGGATCAACGGGGACCCGGTCTGGTACAAGAACCTCGTCTACGCGCACGACGAGGAGAACGAGCTCGATTCCAGGGAAGACCTCTACGTTCCCGGCCAGATCCTCGCGGAGTTGGAACCCGGCCAGACCCTGGCTCTCGTCTTCTCCCCGGAGAAGGAGCCGAACATCCACCTGGACCGCTGGATCGAGCAGGAGCTCTTCGCGCGCAGGAAGGCCGTCGAGAACGTCAAGGTGCGCGGGGAGCTCGGGCGGATCTGCGCCCTGGCCGCGGACCAGTTCATCGTCCGCAACGGCAAGGGCGCCGGCATCGTGCGGGGCTACCCCTCGAAGGACCTCTCCATGCGCGACTCCCTCATGTGCCTGCCCGGCATCTGCCTGGCCACGGGCCGCCTGGACGAGGCCCGGGAGATCTTGCGGAACGCCTCCAAGCTGGCCGCCGGCGGCCTGTTCCACGGGTCCCGGGAGCCGGACTCGGAGGATTGCGGCTATTGCGCCGTGGACCCGGCGCTCTGGTTCGTGTGGGCCGTGCAGGAATTCCACGCCGCCGCCAAGGACGATGATTTTCTGCGCGAGATGAAGCCTCACGTGGAAGCGGTCGTGCGGTCCTTCAGCGAAGGGACCGGGGTCGAGGGTCCGAACTGCCGTTGCGACGTCCGCATGGATTCCGACGGGCTCATCATCGGGAGCTCCCAGGGGGTTCCCCTCACCTGGATGGACGCGCGGGTGAACGGCTGGATCGCCACGCCCCGCAGGGGCAAGGCGGTGGAGGTCCAGGCCCTCTGGTACAACGCGCTCCAATTCTGCTCCGAGATATGCATCAAGTTCGACGGCCGCGACTCCGGCTGGGGGGACCTGGCCCGCAAGGTCCGGGAAAGCTTCAACCTCTATTTCTGGAACTCCCAGGTCAACTACCTCTTCGACCATATCGAAGGCAACATGCGCGAGGGCTCCATCCGCCCCAACGCCCTCTACGCCGTGAGCCTTCCCTACGAGGTCCTCGAGACCGACAAGTTCCGGCCGGTGGTGGACCAGGCCTGGAGCGCGCTCTACACTTCTCTGGGATTACGGACGCTCTCGCCCAAGGAGCCGCATTTCCACGCGGTCCACGCGGGCGACGAACGCAGCCGGGCCGCTTCCATGCATAACGGCACCGTGATGTCATTTTTGATCGGACCGTTCCTCACCGCTTTCATGAAGGCCTACGGCCGCGACGCGGCCAACCGCGAACGGGCCGTCCATTTTCTCCGGCCCATCATGATGCACGTGGCCGACGCCGGGGTGGGGACCATTTCCGAGATGTTCGACGGGGACCCGCCGCACACCCCGCGGGGAGGGATCGCGGACGCGCGCGCCGTGGGCGAGATCCTGCGCGTGATGCAGGAAGAAGGTCTGGAAATCTAGGAGGAGACCATGCCATTCGTGAGAGTGACCATGATGCCGCGGGACAAGGAAACGAAGCAGGCCCTGGCCAGGGACATCGCCGAGGCCGTGATGAAGCATTGCAAGGTCACGGCCGAGCATACCTGGATCGTCTTCGAGGAGCCGCCCCGCTCCTCCTGGTCCTTCGGCGGAAAGATGGCGGAATGATCCTCGGGGTCCCGAAGGAGGTCAAGGACGGCGAGTGCCGCGTGGCCCTGACGCCCGGAGGGGCGAAGGCCCTCGTCCGGCAGAAGCACGCGGTCCTCGTCCAGAGAGGCGCGGGCGGCCTCGCGGGGTATCCGGACGCCGAATACCGCTCGGCCGGAGCCCGGGTCCTTCCATCCGCGCGGGCCGTCTGGGAGAAAAGCGGACTCGTCCTCAAGGTCAAGGAACCCCTCCCGGCGGAGTTCCAATATCTCAAGCCCGGCAAGATCCTCTTCTGCTACCTCCACCTCGCGGCCGACCGTTCCCTCACCATGGCCCTGGTCCGTTCCGGGATCGCGGCCGTCGCCGGAGAGACCATCCGCGATTCCAAGGACCGCCTGCCGCTCCTGGAACCCATGAGCGAGCTGGCCGGGCGCATGGCCGCGATCGTGGCGGCCTATTACCTGTCCACGCCCCACAGCGGACGGGGCGTTCTGGTCTCCGGCCTGCCCGGAGTGCTCCCGGCGCATTTCGTCGTGATCGGAGGGGGGACCGTGGGCGAGAACGCGGCCAAGATCGCTTCCGGCATGGGCGCCCAGGTCACCATACTCGACCTTAGCCAGGAACGCCTGCGCTCGCTTAGCGAGATCCTGCCCGGCAACGTCTCGACCCTGGCTTCCACCCCTTCCAACATCGAAGAGGCCGTTTCCACGGCCGACGCCGTCATCGGCGCGGTGCTCATTCCCGGGGCCAAGGCGCCCAAGCTCATCACGCGCGGGCTCCTCAAGAAGTTCCCCCGCGGGAGCGTCCTGGTGGATGTCTGCATCGACCAGGGCGGGATCTCCGAGACCAGCCGGCCCACGTCCCATTCCCATCCCACCTACAGCGTGGACGGGGTCCTGCATTACTGCGTTCCCAACATGCCCGGCGCCTACGGCCGCACAGCCACGAACGCCTATACCCACGCTTCCCTCGATTACGTCTCCCTCATCGCCTCCCGGGGGCTCCGGGGGGCGTTCTCGAAGGACGCCGGCCTCGCGCAGGGGCTGAACGTCTGCGGGGGCCGGGTGACCTGCCCGGAAGCGGCGGGAGCCCACCGCCTTTCCGCCGCCCGCTGGCAGGACGTCCTCTAGTTCCCGCCGCTTGAACGCGATCCAGACCCGCGGTCTCTGCAAGGATTACCAGGTCCCGGTCAAACGGCCGGGACTGATGGGCGCTTTCCGCCATTTTCTGGACGGCAGGACCCGGACGGTGCGGGCCGTGCGGGACGTGTCGTTCGACATCGGGAAGGGCGAGCTCGTGGGCTTCCTGGGGCCGAACGGGGCCGGCAAGACCACCACGCTCAAGATGCTTTCAGGACTCCTCTACCCCACCTCGGGGGAGGTGACGGTCCTGGGCCGCGTGCCCTCGAAGAGGGAGAACGATTTCTTGAGGCGTTTCTCCATGGTGATGGGCCAGCGCACCCAGCTCTGGTGGGACCTGCCGGCCAGGGAGACCTTCACCCTCAACCAGAAGATCTATTCCATTCCGGAGCGGGAATTCGCCAGGCGGCGCGACGAGGTGATCGCGCTCCTCGAGCTGGAGGAGCTCGTGGACCGCCCGGTGAAGAAGCTCTCCCTGGGGGAAAGGATGAAGGCGGAGCTGGCCTGCGCGATCCTGCACGAGCCGGAGGTCCTTCTCCTGGACGAGCCGACCCTGGGTCTGGATATCGTCATGCAGGAGAAGCTCCGGCGCTTCATCCTCGATTACCAGCGCCGCACCCAATGCACCATCCTCCTCACCAGCCATAACATGGACGACGTGGAAGAACTCTGCCAGAGGGTCATGGTCATCAACGACGGCCAGCTCCTTTACGACGGTTCCCTGGAAAAGATAGTCCGGAGCTACGCCCCGGACAAGCTCGTGGTCCTGGGAGCCGCGCGAAAACTCGAGGCCGGACAGCTCTCCCCGTACGGCGAGATCGTTTCACTCGACGGGACCTCCGCCAAGCTCCTCGTCCCCCGGCAGAAAGTCTCCCAGGCGGTGGGGGAGATCCTCTCGCGCCTGCCCATCGTGGACCTGGCCGTGGAGGAGATGCCGGTGGACCACATCATCCGCAAGGTGTTCCTCAAGGCGGCCTCCTCCGGGAGCGGCGCCGCCGGCCGCGGACTGCTCGAGGAAGAGGACGGCGAGGAACGGAAGGAAAAGGACCTGCATGAACGCTCCGTTCCCTGACGCTTTTTCCAAATACCGGACCGTGTTCGCCATGTCGGTCCAGAGGGAGCTCACCTACCGCGCCAGCTTCCTCATGGACCGGGCCAGGAGCGTCACCATCCTCATCGCCTTCTACGCCTTCTGGTCCGCCATATTCCAGGACCGGGCCGACTTCGCCGGATACACCCGCGCCCAGATGTTCACCTACGTCCTGGGGATGAACGTTCTGAACGCCCTCGTCTTTTCCGACAAGACCTGGGAGATGATCTACGAGATCAACACCGGCAAGATCTCCTCCTACCTTATCCGCCCCATCTCCTACATCGGCGCCTGCGTGAGCCGGGACGCCGCCGACAAGCTCACCCAGATGCTTTCCGCCGTCATCGAGGTCGCCCTGGCCTGGTGGCTCCTGCGCGTCCCGCTTTACGCGCCCCGGGACCCCTGGACCTACGCGGCGTTCGCGGCGGCAGCGCTCCTGGCGGTGGTCCTCTATTTCCTCATGAGCTACGCCGTCAGCTCCCTGGCCTTCTGGACGGCGGAATCGGGCGGCCCGCGGTTCTGCTTCGAGCTCTTCCTGGCCTTCGCGTCCGGCGGTTTTTTCCCCCTGGACGTCCTGCCCGGCCTCATCCGCCGGACCTTCGAGTCCCTCCCCTTCGCTTCGCTCCTCTTTTTTCCCCTGAACGTCTTTTTGGAACGGCTGGGCCCGGGGGACCTGGCCCGGGGTTTCGCCGTCCAGGTCTTTTGGATCGTTTGTTCCGGGTTCCTCGTCCGCGCCCTGTGGCGGCGGGGCCTGCGGGCCTACGGGTCGGAGGGAGGATAGTGAAGCGTTACGCCGGCGTCTGGTGGAAACTGGCGCGGATGTCTTTCTTGATGCAGATGACCAACCGCTGGAGTTCCCTCGGCTGGCTGGGGGGCAAGCTGGTGCGGCTGGGGTTCTATTTCGTCTTCATCACGGCCAT
>Ga0154926_1065_pt1 | contig 9720 bp, 8 predicted proteins | sample RifCSPhighO2_01_FD_105894 | JGI IMG/M metagenome (GOLD analysis project Ga0154926, IMG submission 105894) | Elusimicrobia bacterium RIFCSPHIGHO2_01_FULL_64_10 | reverse complement strand
GGCCGCGAGGAAGCTCGCGGACGCGTTCTGGCCCGGGCCCCTCACTCTCGTTCTGAAAAAATCCGCCCTGGTCCCGGATTCCGTCACCGCCGGCCTCGACACGGTGGCCGTGAGGTTCCCGAGCCATCCCGTCGCCCTGGAGCTGATCCGGGCCGCGGGGGAACCCATCGCCGCCCCCAGCGCCAACCGCTCCGGCCGCCCCACGGCCACGAGCTCCGCGCACGTGCGCAGGGAGCTCGGGGGGCGGATTGGCATGGTCCTTTCCGGGGCCGGCCCGGACGTGGGCCTCGAATCCACGGTGGTGGACCTTTCCCGCCGGCCATACCGCGTCCTGCGCCCGGGCGGCGTCGCGCCGGAAGACCTGCGCCGGGCCGCGCCCGGAGTCCGGTTCGTGTGGAAGGCGCGAGCGGGAAAGGCCGGCGTCGCGCGGTCGCCGGGGCTGCGGCACCGGCATTATCAGCCGGCCTGCCGCGTGGTCGCCGTCGCGCCCGGGGCCTGGGAGAAGACCCTGGAGCGCCTCGTCCGGTCCGGAGAGAGGATCGGCGTACTCGCCTTCGGAAAGAAGATCCCCCGGGACCCGGCCATCGTCTTCCGGAGGCACTTCCGCGGGAGTCCGTCCCGATACGCCAGGAACCTTTACGACTCGTTTTTCCGGGCCGAGAAGAAAAAAGTGGACGTGCTTGTGGTAGAATCTATCAGTGACAAGGGGGTGGGGATCGCCGTGATGGACCGGATCCGCAGGGCCGGAGCCGGGAGGAAACCCTGAATCCTATGCCGACCATCGAGGAGTCGTTCGCTTTCTGCGAGGACCTGGCCCGGTCGCACTACGAGAATTTTCCCGTCGGCTCGTTCCTCGTCCCCAAGGAGCGCCGCAAGTACGTCTGGGCCATATACGCCTTCGCCCGGACCGCGGACGATTTCGCCGACGAAGGCCGGCGCCCGGGAGAGTCCCCGGCGGAGCTCCAAAAACGGCTGGACCTCCTCGACGACTGGGAGTTCAACCTCATCAAGGCGAGCCGCGGCGAGGCGGACCGGCCGGCCTTCATCGCCCTGGCCGAGACCCTCGCCCGCCTCGAAATCCCGGTCCAGCTCCTCAAAGACCTGCTCGAGGCCTACCGCATGGACGTCCGCAAGAACCGCTACAAGGATTTCGAGGAGGTCTTCCACTATTGCCGGCATTCGGCCAACCCGGTGGGCCGGCTGGTGCTGCGCACGTTCGGCTACAAGGACGAGAAACTGCACGGACTCTCCGACCGGATCTGCACCGCCCTCCAGCTCGCCAACTTCTGGCAGGACGTGGCGGTCGACCTGGCCAAGGACCGCGTCTACCTGCCCCAGGACGAGATGAGGAAGTTCCGGGTCACGGAAGGCGACCTCCACGCCAAGATCTGCAACCGGGCGTTCCAGATGCTCCTCCAGACCTGCTGCGAACGGACCAAGGTCCTTTTCAACGCGGGACTGCCGCTCTGCTCCCTGGTGGGGAGCGACCTGCGCGTGGAAATGAAGCTGACCTGGCTGGGAGGGACCGGCATCCTTAAAAAGATCGCGGCGGGCGGTTACGACGTGTTCCGGCGCCGGCCCGTCCACGGAACGTTCGCCAAGGCCCTGCTCCTGGGGCGGGCCCTCCTTCCCCTGGACTTGAGCCCGGCCCGATGAGCTCTCCGCGGATGAGCTCGCGCGAGGTCGCGGGGAAGAGCGGTTCGAATTTCATCTCCTCGTTCCGGTTCCTGGACCGGGAGAAGCGGGAGGCCCTGACCGCCGTCTACGCCTACTGCCGCCTGACCGACGACATCGTCGACTTGGCTTCGGACCCCGGGAGCGGCGTCACCGAGTCCGAGGCGGAAAAGGACCTGGCCGCGTGGGAGCGCGCCACGTTCCGCGCCCTGGACGGGGGATCGAACGGGGCCGGCGGTCATCCCGTGCTGGGAGAGCTGTCCTGGGCCGTCGGGAAGTTCGGGATATCCCGCGAGCACGTGCGCGAGCTCATCCGCGGGATGCGCATGGACCTGCAAAAGAAGTCGTACGCCACTTTCGAGGAGCTCCGGCCCTATTGCTACCGGGTGGCCGGAGTGGTGGGCCTCATGTGCCTGGACATCTTCGGCGCGGCCGATCCCGGATCGAAGGATTTCGCCGTGGACCTGGGGACCGCCTTCCAGCTCACCAACATCCTCCGGGACGTCCGCGCCGATCTCGACAGGGGGAGGATCTACGTACCGGAGGAGGACCTCAAGAGGTTCGGGTTCGATCCCGGGTCGTTCCGGGACTTCTGCCTGCGGGGACCGGGCTCCGCCGCGAGCGCTTTCCGCGGCCTCATGGAATTCGAATGCGCCAGGGCCGAGTCCTTCTACGGGCGGGCGCGGGAGGACCTGCCCGCGGCGGACCGGAGGAGCCTGGCCGCGGCGGAAGTGATGGCCCGGGTCTACCACGCCATCCTCGCCGGGATCAGAAAAGACCCGCTCCGTTCCCTCGGGGACAAGGTCCGCCTTTCCAAGCCCGAACTCCTGCTCCGGGTCCTTCAGGGCTGGGCGGAGAACCGGCTCTCTCTGCGGTTCGGCGGCAGGGCCGTCTCTTGAGGACGGCCATCGTCGTCGGCGGCGGCTGGGCCGGCCTGTCCGCCGCGACCCGGCTGGCGGACCGGGGCTGGCGGGTCACGGTGCTCGAGCAGTCCAAACGGCTGGGAGGGCGGGCCTCGTCCTTCACGGACCCGCGCACCGGGCAGGCCGTGGACAACGGCCAGCATCTCTTCATGGGGTGCTATTCCCACACCCTGGATTTCCTCGGGAGGATAGGATCCTTGGACCGCGTCCGGTTCCAGGAGGACCTGCGCGTGGACTTCGTCGAGCCCGGAGGCGCTGTCCATTCCCTGAAATGCCCGTCCCTCCCGGCCCCCCTGCACCTTTTCGCGGGGGTCATGGGCCTGGACACCCTCTCGTCCCGGGACAAGCTTTCCATGCTGCGGGTCTGGGGGGCGGCGAGGCGATGGAGCCGCGGGAAGGGCTTCGGCGGCGTCACCGTCACGGAATGGCTGAAGGGGCTCGGCCAGTCGGAATCCGCCCGGACGAGGTTCTGGGAGCCCATCGTCATCGCCACCCTGAACGAGTCGCCGGACGTCGCCCAGGCCGATTCCCTGGGAGTGGTCCTCAAGGAAGGATTTCTTTCCGGCAGGAAGAAGTCGCGGATCGGGATCGCCGAGGCGGGCTTGAGCGAGGTGGTGGGACCGCCCTCCCGGAAGTACATCGAGGAGCGCGGGGGCAAGGTCCTGACGGACCGGCTGGTGACCCGGATCTCCGCCGTCGGCGATTCGGTGCGGGGAGTGGTCCTGCGCGGCGGCTCGACCCTCACGGCCGACCTGTACGTTTCCGCCCTGCCCTTCTTCGTCCTGCGCAACGTGCTCGCCCCCGAGCAGGCGCGCACTCCGTTTTTTCACCGCGTGAAGAACCTCGAGTCATCGCCCATATTCTCCGTGTCCCTCTGGTTCGACCGCGCCGTCACGGACCTGGAATTCGCCGGCATGCTGGGCACGCGCATGCAGTGGCTCTTCGACAAGGGGCGGATCCTGAAGGGCCCGCCGGGATACGTCTCCCTGGTATTGAGCGCGGCCCGGGAGCATTCAGGGAAGTCCAACGAGGAGATCCGGGACATGGCCCTGGAGGAGACGCGCCAATGCTTCCCCGCGAGCCGGGAAGCGAAGCTCCTCGCCTGGATCGTGCAGAAGGAGAAGAACGCCACCCTCTCCCCCCGCGCCGGGCACGCGGCCAACCGCCTCCCGCAGAAGACGCCTCTGCGGAATTTTCTGCTGTGCGGGGACTGGACCGAGACGGGTTTCCCCGCCACGATCGAGTCGGCCGTGGCCAGCGGGGTCCTGGCCGCCGGCCTGGCCGGGGCCGCGGCGTGATCGTCCTCCGCTCGAGGAAGCGGCTGGCGGAGTGGCTCTCCCGCCGCGGTCGGAAGACGGCCGGCCTGGTCCCCACCATGGGGGACCTGCACGCGGGCCATCTCGCCCTCATCCGCCGGAGCCTGCGGGAGAACCGCGCGACCATCGTCTCCATCTTCGTGAATCCCAGGCAGTTCGACCGGAAGAAGGATTACAAGCTCTATCACCGCGATCTCCCCCGCGACCTGCGGCTGCTGCGCCGCGAAGGGGTCGACGCGGCGTTCGTGCCGGGCGAGCGGGACATGGTTCCGGAGGGATACCGGACGCGGGTGGAGGTGGAAGGCCTTTCCCGTGGCCTCTGCGGGAAGTTCCGCCCGGGCCATTTCGCCGGCGTGGCCGCGGTGGTGCTCAAGCTCCTGAACCTCGCCAGGCCCGACCGCGCCTATTTCGGGATGAAGGACTACCAGCAGTTCCGGATCGTGGAGCGCATGGTCCGGGACCTGGACCTGGGGGTGGAGATCGTCCCCTGCCCGACGGAGCGGGACCGGGACGGCCTGGCCCTTTCCTCGCGGAACCGCCGGCTTTCCCCCGAAGAAAGGTCGCGGGCGGCCGGGATCTTTCCCGCTTTACAGTCCGTCGCCCATTTGATAAAATCCGAAAAGCACACCGGAACGCGGGGCGCGCGCCTTTCCAGCATCTTCCGCGCGGAGCTGCGCCCGGGAAAGGAGGACCGAATCGAGTACGTGGAGCTGGTCCATCCCGAGACCCTGGCGCCTGTCACGACCGCCCGCCCGCCGGCGCTCCTGGCGGCGGCCGTGTGGGTGGGCCGGACCCGCCTGATCGACAACCTGATGATCCTGTCATGAACGATCCCGCTCTCCGTAAGACGTTCTTCGTCAAACCCAGGCTCCAATTCAAGACCCTGGTCATGACCCTCCTCATGACCCTGGTCTGCACGGCCCTGGTCTACCTGACGGTGAGCCATTCGATATTCAATTCGGAGAAGCTCCGGTCCCTGTCCCCGGCGGACGTGGACGCCCTGCGCTGGTCCCTGCGGATCGGCTGCCTCTGGATCCTGCTCGTGCTCCTCCTGGCGTTCGGGCTGGAGAACCTTTTCCGCTTTCACAAGCTCATCGGCCCCATCTTCGGCATCGAGCGCGTCGTCAAGTCCATCGCCTCCGGCGACCTCACCCAGCCCTTCCATTCCCGCAAGCGCGACGAGCTCCGGGAGCTGGTGGATGAACTCTCCGCCATGAGGGAGGGTCTGCGCCAGATGGTCGTCTCGGACCGGGCCGCCTTGAAGGAGATCGACGCCGCTCTCGCCCGGATCCGGGAGGCGGCCGCCCGGGGCGGCGCGGCCGACGGCCTGTCCCGCGAGATCGAGTCCGTCCGCGGCGAGCTCGCCAGGATCACCTCCCGCTTCAAGATCTGACCGTGCCCCGGTCTCCCGTGCTCGTGGTCGGCAGCGGGATCGCCGGCCTGACCTTCGCCCTCCAGGCCTGCAAAAAGTCCGCCGTCCGCCTCGTCACCAAGCGCGCGCTGGAAGAGTCCAACACGGCCTACTCCCAGGGCGGCATCGCCGCCGTCATCTCGCCGGAGGATTCCGTCGAATCCCACGTCCGCGACACGCTGGAGGCGGGCGCCGGGCTCTGCCGCGAGGACGTCGCGCGCGCCGTCTGCTCCGCGGCCCCCAAGGCCATCCGGGACCTAGAGGCATGGGGCGTCCGCTTTTCCTCCTCGGAGGCGGGCGACAGCACTTTCGAGCTGGGCCTGGAAGGGGGGCATTCGCGCCGGAGGATCCTCCATTCCGGGGACATGACCGGCCGGGAAGTGGAGCGGGCCCTCACGCGCCGGGTGCGGGAGGACCCGAACATCGAGGTCCTCGAGAGCCACATCGCGGTCGACCTGATCCTGGAAAGCAAGGTCCGCCCGGGATCCGGGAACGGGCGGTGCCTGGGCGCCTACGTGCTCGACATCGCCGGGCGCAAGGTGGAAAAATTCCTGGCGGACGCCACCGTCCTGGCCACCGGCGGGGCGGGGAAGGTGTATCTCTACACCACCAATCCCGACATCGCCACGGGGGACGGCATCGCCATGGCCTGGCGGGCGGGACTGGCGGTCCGCAACCTCGAGTTCGTGCAGTTCCACCCCACCTGCCTCTATCATCCCAAGGCCAAGTCGTTCCTGATCTCGGAGGCCGTGCGCGGGGAAGGGGGGCGGCTCCTGGACGCGGGAGGCCGCGCCTTCATGGCCGAGCACCATCCCCGGAAGGACCTGGCCCCGCGCGACGTCGTCGCCCGCGCCATCGATTTCGAGCTCAAGAAGACCGGGGTGGAATGCGTTTACCTCGACATCAGCCACCGGGGCGCCGCTTTCGTGGAGAAGCGCTTCCCCAACCTCACCGTCACCTGCCGCAAGTTCGGGTACGACCTGGCCCGCGAGCCCGTGCCGGTGGTGCCGGCGGCGCACTATTTCTGCGGCGGGGTCGCGGCGGGACTGGACGGCGGGACGGACCTGCCCGGCCTCTACGTCATCGGGGAGGCGGCCTCCACCGGCCTGCACGGGGCCAACCGCCTGGCGTCGAATTCTCTCCTGGAAGGCCTCGTGGCGGCGGGGAACTGCGCGGCGCGGGTGGGGGAAATCCTGGCTTCGGGGATCCGGGGCGCGGGCATCTCCATCCCGGACTGGAACCCGGGCAACGCCAAGGACCCCGACGAGCAGGTGGTGATCGCCCAGGTCTGGAACGAGATCCGCCACCTCATGTGGAATTACGTCGGCATCGTGCGGACCGATAAAAGGCTGGAGAGGGCGTTAAGGAGGATCGAGCTTCTGCGGCAGGAGATCCAGGACTACTACTGGGACTTCATCGTGACGTCGGACTTGATCGAACTGCGGAACCTGGCGGTGGTGGCCGAGTGCGTCATCCGCTCGGCCCTGGCGCGGAAGGAATCCCGCGGCCTCCACACCACCCTGGATTACCCGGAACTTTCTCCCGGCGTCCCCGCGGACACGGTCCTCAAGCCACCGGCGCGGGCTTGACCCGCTCGAAGACGAGGGATTCGGCCCCCTCGGTCCGCTTGGAGGACACTTCCACCGCGTCGCCCTCCTGGATCCGGTTCTCCACGATCCTCTGGGCGAGAGGGTCGGCCAGGTGGTGCTGGATGGCCCGTTTCAGGGGCCGGGCGCCGTAGGCCGGATGGAAACCTTCCTTCACCAAAAATCGTTTCGCGCCTTCCTTGAGCGTGAGCCGCACGTTCTTGGCCGCCAGCCGCTCGCGCAAGGCCTCCAGGTGGATGTCCACGATCGCGTTCATCTGGTCCGCCGACAGCCGCCGGAATATCAATATCTCGTCGATGCGGTTCAAAAATTCCGGGCGGAAATGCGCCTGGAGCGATTCCGTGACCTTCTTCTTCATCTCGGCGTAGTCGGACGTGTCCTGGACCCAGTTGGAGCCGATGTTGGAGCTCATCACGATCAGGGTGTTGCGGAAATTGACGGTGCGGCCCTGCCCGTCGGTCAGGCGGCCTTCGTCGAGGATCTGGAGGAGGAGGTTGAACACCTCCGGGTGGGCCTTCTCGATCTCGTCGAAGAGGATGACGGCGTAGGGGTGCCGGCGGACGGCCTCCGTGAGCTGGCCGCCCTCCTCGTGGCCCACGTAGCCCGGGGGCGCGCCGATCAGGCGCGCGACGGAGTGCTTCTCCATGTATTCGCTCATGTCGATGCGGACCAGGTTCTTCTCGTCGTCGAATAGGAATTCGGCCGCGGCCTTGGCCAGCTCGGTCTTGCCCACGCCGGTCGGCCCCAGGAAGATGAAGGACCCGATGGGGCGGTTCGGGTCGGATATGCCCGAGCGCGACCGGCGCACCGCGTTGGCCACCGCCCCGACGGCCTCGTCCTGCCCCACCACCCGCCGGCGCAGGCGCTCCTCCATATGGGCGAGCTTGGCCATCTCCCCTTCGAGCATCCGGTTGACGGGGACGCCCGTCCAGTGCGACACGACCCGGGCGATGTCCTCCTCGCCCACTTCCTCCTTGAGCATCCGGCCTTCGCCCTGCAGCTTCTGGATCTTCTTGGTGAGGGACTCCCTTTCCTTTTGGAGAACGGGAACGCTGCCGTAGCGGATCTCGGCCGCGCGCCCCAGGTCCCCGGACCGTTCCGCGGCGGCCTCTTCGCTCTTGAGGGATTCCAGCTTCTCGTTCAGCCCCCGGAAGGCCTTGAGGGCGTCCTTCTCCTCCTCCCACTGCTTTTTCAATCCGGAGATCTTGGCGCGCAGGGTCTCCAACTCGTTCTCGAGCTTCTGGACGCGCTCCCGGGAAGCGTCGTCGGTCTCTTTTTTCAGGGCGGTCCTCTCGATCTCGAGCTGGCGCGCCTTGCGGTCGAGCTCGTCCAGCTCGGCGGGCATGGAGTCGAGCGCCATGCGCAGGCCGGAGGCGGCCTCGTCGATGAGGTCGATGGCCTTGTCGGGCAGGTGGCGGTCGGTGATGTAGCGCGCGGAGAGCGTGGCCGCCGCCATGAGCGCCGCGTCCTGGACGCGCACGCCGTGGTGGAGCTCGTATTTTTCCTTGAGCCCGCGGAGGATGGAGACGGTGTCCTCGATGGAGGGTTCCTGGACCAGGATGGGCTGGAACCTTCTTTCCAGGGCCGCGTCCTTCTCGATGCGCTTGCGGTATTCGGCGATGGTCGTGGCGCCGATGCAATGGAGCTCGCCCCGGGCGAGCATGGGTTTCAATAGGTTCGAGGCGTCGATGGCGCCTTCCGCGGCGCCCGCGCCGATGAGGGTATGCATCTCGTCGATGAAAAGGATGACGAGGCCGTTGGCGTCGGCGATCTCTTTCAAGACCGCCTTCAGCCGCTCCTCGAAGTCGCCCCGGAACTTGGACCCGGCGATCATGGCCCCGAGGTCCAGGGCCACCACGCGCTTGTCCTTCAAGGTCTCGGGCACGTCCCCGGAGACGATGCGCTGGGCGAGCCCCTCGGCGATGGCGGTCTTGCCCACGCCCGGGTCGCCGATCAGGACGGGATTGTTCTTGGTCCTGCGGGCCAGGACCTGGATGAGCCGCCGGATCTCGGGGTCGCGCCCGATCACGGGGTCCAGCTTCTGCCGCGAGGCCATCTCGGTCAGGTCGCGCCCGTATTTTTCCAGGGCCTTGTAGGTGTCCTCGGGAGAGGGGGAAGTGACGCGCTGCGAGCCGCGGATGGAGGCCAGGGCCTTCAGGATCAGGTCCTTCGTGGCCCCGCTCTCGAGGAGCGCCTTGGAGGCGCCCGAGCGGCCTTCCTCGGCGATGGCCAAAAGCAGGTGTTCGGTGGAGATATATTCGTCCTTCAGGTCGCGGGCGGCCTTCTCGGCCAGGTTCAGCGCCTGCTGGAATTCGGGGTTGGCGAAGATCTGGCCGGGCGCGCCGGCGGCGGTCGTGACCTTTGGGATATGGGAGAGGGCCTTGTCCAAAGAGGCCTGGAGGGCGTTCAGGGACACGCCGATCTGGGCCAGCACCTTGGGGACGGTGCCGCCCTTGGCGTCGAGGAGGGCGCGGAGGAGGTGCTCCGGGGCCAGGGCCTGGTTGGAATGGCTCATGGCCAGCCCCTGGGCGTTCCCGAGGGCTTCCTGGGCTTTGATGGTCAGGCGGTCCAGTCGCATATTAGCACTCTACCTATTCAAGTGCTAATATACAAAGTGTCGTCAATTTTGTCAAGAGATGGGTGGGGGGTTCGGGATTTCCCGAATCCCCCCTACGCTAGTAATCCCAGGAAATGCCGGTGAAGTAGTGTTCGGAGTGGTAGTTGTAGCGGTAGGTCTGCTCGAACTGCATGTTGGACGTGGCGCGCCGCCAGGCGCCCCGGGTCACGAC
>Ga0154926_1024_pt6 | contig 9775 bp, 6 predicted proteins | sample RifCSPhighO2_01_FD_105894 | JGI IMG/M metagenome (GOLD analysis project Ga0154926, IMG submission 105894) | Elusimicrobia bacterium RIFCSPHIGHO2_01_FULL_64_10 | reverse complement strand
AGGCCTCGATCAGGTCGTCGGGCACGGTCAGCATGAACTGCCGGATGAGGAATATGCCGAAGACCCCCACCGCGGTCGGCAGGATGAGCCCCCAGTAGGTGTTCAGGAGCCCCAGCTGCTTGAGGAAGAGGAACACGGGGATCATCGTGATCTGCCCCGGGATCATAAGGGTGGCCATGAGCAGGGTGAAGATGCGGTCCCGGCCGGCGAAACGGAGTTTGGCGAAGGCGTATCCCGCCAGGGAGGAGAGGAACAGCTGGAAGACGGTCGTGGTGACGGCCACGATCAGGCTGTTCTTGAAGTGGAGGAAGAAATCGACGTCGCGGAAGAGCTGGAAGTACCACTGCAAGGTCGGGTTGTGGGGAAGGATCTGCGGCGGGTACTTGAATATGCCTCCGCCGGACTTGAAAGAGGGCGAAAGCATCCAGAAGAACGGCGCGACCGCGATCACCAGGCCCAGCCCCAGGATCAGGTGGAGGATCGTTTGCTCCAGGGCCCGCGACAGCTTGGTCTTGGTCATGGCCATGCTAGCTGCCCGCGAACCCGCTTTTCTTCAGGCGGATCTGGATGAAAGTGAACAAAAAGATGATGCCGAAAAGGATGTAGGCCAGGGCGGAAGCGTAGCCCAGCTCGAAGAACTTGAAGCCCTGGTTGTACATGTAGAGCACGATGGTCATGGTGGAGTTCAGCGGGCCGCCCTTGGTCATGATGTAGGGCTCGGCGAAGCATTGGAGGTACCCGATCGTGCTCATGATCACGACGAAGAGCATGGTGGTCCGGAGCCCCGGCAGGGTCACGTGCAGGAAAAGCTGCCAGACGTTGGCCCCGTCTATCCGGGCGGACTCGTACAGGGCCTCGGGGATGCCCTGGAGCCCGGCCAGGAAAATGACCATGTTGTAGCCGAAGTTCTTCCATGCCGCCATCAGGATGATGGAAGCCAGGGACGTCCGCGGGTCCGCCAGCCAGTTGAATTCGGGGAAGGACAGGGACCGGAGGATCCAGTTGAACACTCCGAACTCCGGGTTGTAAAGCCAGCGCCACATGACGGCCACGGCGACGATGGTGGACACGACCGGAAGGAAGTACGAGGTCCTGAAAAAGGTCTTGAACCGGACGACTTTTTCGTTCAGCACCGTGGCGGTCAGGAGCGAGATCATCACCGTGAAGGGGACCCCCACGCCCGTGAAAAAGAGGGTGTTCCACAGGGACTTCCAGAATATGCTGTCCTTGAACACGGCCAGGTAGTTGCGGAACCCCACGAAATGGAGGTTGTGCCGGTCGGCCAAGCCGTAGATGTTCCAATCGGTGAGACTGATGAGGAAACTCGCCAGGACCGGGATGAAAAGGAAGAGGGTCAGGATGACGATGGCCGGCAGGACGAAGAGATACCCTACGGCTCCCGTGGAAAGTTTTCCCGTCCGTTTGGTCCCGGCCGGAACGGCCGTGCCGGGAGCCGTCCGGTCCCTTCCGCGGCGGATTAGGACCAGCCAGGCCGCTCCCGCCGCCGCCAGGATCAAGCCGCCTACGGAGAGCGCGAATTCCCTGGTCCACCCTCCCCGCCGCTTGTTCCTGTACAGGATCTCGGCGATGTCGCCTTCCAGGGCCGCCAGGGTCTCGACCGTGTTCCCGTCGAGGATCTTCTCTCCCAGGATGATGGCTTCCATGCGCGTGTCGATGAAGTTGGATATCTGCTCCCATTCGGGGATGTTGGGCGGGCTCTGGGTGTCCTCCATCAGCTCGCCGAAGACCCGCAGCATGGAGTGCTCCCGGAAATGCGGGGTCCTCCAGGCCTCCCTGGAGGCGGGCAGGCTGTGGAGAAGGTTGTACCACTCGATCTGGTTCTCCGGCCGGCTCAAGAACTCGATGAACTTCCAGGCCAGGTCCTTCTCCCTGGCTCCCTTGAAAACGACGAGGTTCGAGCCGCCGACGAAGGAGGTGCGCTTCGCCTTTCCCGGCATGACCGCCACGCCCCACTTGCCGGCGAGCTCGGGCAGTTCCCGGTCCAGGAGCTCGACCATCCATGGGCCGGAGACGAACATGGAATAGAACCCGGTCTTGAAGGCCTGGAATATGTCCATGTCCATGCCCCGTCCGGACGGGGTGGTGCCTTCCCGGAAGAAACTAAGATAATAATCCAGGGCCTCTCTGAACTCGGGCTCCGTGGAGTGGAAGACGTCCCCGTTGTTCTGCCAGACGAAAGGCACGAAGACCATCCAGCCGCGGATGGGCAGGGCGATGCCGTAGCGGTCCGTCCGCCCGTCCCGGTCGGTGTCGCGCGTGAGCCTGCGGCAGACCTCGCGCAGTTCCTCCCAGGTCCGGGGCGGTTCGGGGAAACCGGCTTCCCGCAGGAGGTCCTTGCGATAGAACAGGACGCGCGTGTCCACGTACCAGGGGATGCCGTAGACTTTCCCGTCGACCAACCCCGTGTTCCAGGAGCCCTCGAAGAAATTCTCTTTTTTTACCTCGGACGACCCTTCGATGTACTCCTCCAGAGGGAGGATGCCGCGCAATGTGGCGAATTCGGCCATCCAGGTCGTGCCGAGCTGGCCCACGTCCGGAGGGAGGTCGCCGACCACGGCGGTCAGGAGCTTCTCATGGGCGGCGTCCCAGGGGATGGCCTGGGTCCGCACGCGGACGCCGGGATTTTCCGCTTCAAATTTCCTGGCCATCACGCTGATGCGGATGCCTTCTTCCCCCATGGCCCAGACCGTCAGGGTGCGGGGGGAGGCGGCCTGGAGGGGACCCGCCAGGAACGCGGATAGGAGGACCGCCGCACACGGACGCCCTCTCCCCCGCAGGGGGAGAGGGACGGGGTGAGGGGGCAGGGCCACGTCCATAAATTTAGAAGTCGAACTCTATCTTCAGACGGACAAAATTGTCGTCGAATGGGAACCCTTTGGGTTCCTGGTCCTTGGAGCCGTAATGGGTCGTGCGGAATTCGCCCGTCGCCCTCAAGTTGGTGATGGGGGTGTACTCGAGCTTCCCGAAAAGGCTTTCGCTGGCGAAGGTCAGCCCGGTGGCCGGGTGCTTGATGTCCTCGCGCCTGGGGATCAGGAACAGGGCCGTCTTGGGGTTCAGCTGGGCCCGGAGGTAGATCTCGCTCGAGGTCACCCGCTCGTTCTTGAAATAGCCCACGTTGGTGCGGTCGCTGGTGAAGGAGTATTCCTCCCGGCGCATCTCCTGGTTGAAGGCCACGTCCAGCCGGTCGAAACCCGAATACCCCAGGCCCCACTTCAGGCGGTTGCGGAAGTCCGCGCCGTTGGAGAGGCGCTTGATCGCGTCGTATTCCATGGAGGCGGTCATGCCGCGCCAGTTCTCCACGAACCGCGCGTTGTGTCCGCGCTGGTCGCTTTCCAGGTCGTCGAAAACGATGGGGTTCTGGCGGTACCGGGGCTTGAACCCCGTCCCCACGAAACGGTACTCATAGTTCACCTTGGCCCCCGGGGCGAGGAAGTTGTTCAGCTCGGCCCGGGCGCGGACCATATGGTCGTCCACGAAAATGGGCGGGGCGAGATCGTTGGCGAACACGGGGTCGAAAGGGCTGGAACGGTCCACGGAAGCCCGTTTGGAATAGCGGTTCCTTCCGTAGAGGGTCCCCAGAAGGAAGCGGTCGTCCAGGAACCGCCTCTCGAGGTCCAGGGTGTAGACCCAGTCGTTCTGGACTTCCGTGAGCTCGAGATCGTCGGTCTTTTTGATCGTGTCGGCGCCCACCAGCGCGGGATTGGACAGCTTGGCCGTCTCGCGGTAATAGACCGTGATGCCGGTCATCCGGAACCCTTCCCAGAAGGCCTTGCCCCGGGTCCCGATGGTGAAGGAGTCGTAGCGGTGCTTCAGGACGAAGAAGTGGTAGTTGACGAGGTCCACGTCGCCTTCGGCGCTCATCCCCTTGAATCCGAACACGGGCGAGAACGTGAACGGGGAATAGTCCACGAAGACGTTCCCCACCGTGAGCTGGGTCAGGTAGGGGGAAAGGTTGTTGGCGAAACCCTGGATGCTGGGCTCGATCAGCCGCGGCGACTGGGTCAGGACCGTGGTCCCGCTGGCCGTGGATTCGGCCACGTCGTAGCGGGCCGCCTCGCCGAAATTCTGGCCTTCGGAGGCGATCTCGAAGCGCGCGCTGTAATTGCCGATCTTGCCGTTGACGATCACCTTGCCGAAGTGGTTTACCGTGCTCTTGCGTTCCGGGGCGTAGAAGAACTCGGTGAACAGGAACCCGTTCAGGTCGATGTTGCTGGTCTTCAGGAGGCGGACCTTCTCCTTCTCGGCCACTTCCGGCGCGACGGACCAGACGGTGCTGATCTGCTCCCCCAGGAGGGTGAGCTGGTCGACCTGGATCCGGCCCTCGGTCGTCTTCTGGCCGGAAGTCGTATCGGTCCCGCCCAGGCCCTGGATGATGACGGCGTAATTGCGGACCTCGCCCAGGTCCAGCTTCCGGTTCCTTTCCGATATCTTTTCCTCGATGTCGAACTTATAGACGGGCATCTCCACCAGCTCCCAGCGGGCGGTCTTGAGGACCTCGCGGTCCTCGTAGACCCATTTCTCCCCGTCGGAATCGACGATCAGGAATTTGAGGACGTTCCCCGATCCGTCCCCCTTGACCCAGAGGCGGACCTCCTGCGTGCCGCGCCAGTCCAGGGTCGTGTTCCGCGACTGCCATTGCGCCGATACCCACGAACCCCAGGGCCGGGTGGTGGAGAGGGTGTACTGCATCTCCAGGGCGTAGTCCCCCTCCTTGACGATCCGGGAGCTCTCCAGTTTCAGGGAGGAATCGTCCCCCTCGTAAACGCGGTAGACGTCGCTCTGGTTGGCCCTCTCGAAACCGTCCACCGTGACCCTGTTGGCGAAAGTCCCGGTGGCGGTGCGGTCCTTGTCGGCCCGCTCCTCCGTCTCGAACTGGATGTCGTCCACGTAGACCTCTCCGTCCGCCGACCAATCGGAAAAACCCAGGTTCACGTTGGCCAGGGACCCCAGGTTGACCCCCTCGAAGAGCGAGAGCGGGATGCGGACCTTCTGCCATTCCCTGCCCAAATCGGTGAACTGCGTGACCGGGACCTTCTTCTCGACGTTGTTGGCGTCCCGCAGGCCGATCTCGAATTTTTCACCGCCGGCCCCGCCCTTGAGCATGAGGGTCAAGGTCGCGTAGGGGCCGGCGTCGATGCCGTTCAGGTTCAGGCCCCAGCCGCCCCAGCCGCCCTTGACGACGCGGTAGTCGATGAGGAGGACGTCGTTCCTCCTGCCGTCGTACCGAGGGGTGGTGACCTTGAAGCGCGTGCCCTTTTCGTCCTTGAACGAGAACGGGGTCCCCTTCAGGCCGTCGAAGTCCGTGAGGAGCAGGGAACGGGACCAGGATTCCGGCGGGCGGGCGGCGGCCAGGACCAGTCCCAGGATGATCCCCGAAGCCAGGCGTCGGGGGCGGCGCGGGAGCGGCGGGAGTGAACCGGGACGGTCTGCCATGGGGGCTCCTTTCGTTTTCATGTCACCTTTCCGCCAGCTCGATCCAACCGAGTCCGAACTTCTGTTCGGCGCGCGGGTCCTTGGCCATGAACCAGTTCAGCTTGGCCCTAAGGGTGCCGTCTTTTATGTCCGTATCGTTGACTGCGGACGAAAAGCCGATCCTCATCCCCCGCATGGGCTGGACCCCCAGGAACTTCCAGGAGATCGAGCTCTCGATGTCGTAGCCGTTCTTGATGATCTGCGCCGCGTAATCCACTTCCTGCAAGGTCGGAATCCTCTTGTCGAAATAGGACCAGATCTGGCTTTGGGCGGGGGGAGGGCAGGTCGGGCTGAAAGCCAGCTGGATGTCCGATGCGTTGTCCCATTCCAGCCCGTCTCCCTGGGGATCTATGAACAGCTCCACCGAATCCGATTGATGAATCCCGGAGTCCTTTTTCAGGCAGACCAGCTCGTTGTCCCTGACATGAATGGCGAAATAGAGGCGCTCGTCGTCCCACAGAAGCATGACCTTCGCGGAGACGTCCTTGTCGTCGCCGGCCTGGCCGGACTCGAGATGTCCGGAGGGGAGCAGTTCGAATTTCGCCGCCCCGCTCCATTCATCCAAGCTGCCGTCTACCAGGGGGGCGGAATCGGTCTTCGGGACCATGGCCAGGGGAACGGAAGGGCGGAAATCCACGTCGCGGCCCCTGGAGAAGAAGATGTCGTCGATGTAGATCCTCCCCTGCTGGCGGGTGGCGTTCTGGTCGAAGACGATGACGACGGCGTTCATGTGTTCGAGGTCCACGACCGAAGAGAATCGGACCAAGGGAACGAAATGGCGTTTCCACTCTCCGGTCACTTTGTCGAAGAGGATGGACTCGGTCCTGCCGCCCCCTTGCATTTCCAGCTTGAACACCCTCGTGAATCCCGCGTCCGCGTCCCCGCGCACCGAAAAAGCCAGGTACCTGTATCCGCGCAGATCGACGTCCGCCAGGCCGAAATAGGCCCCCGCGTACGCCATGGAGTGGAACCCCACGTCGGAGGGAATGAGTTTGACGTCTTCCGCGCCGGATTCTGAAATGGTCGGGGTCTGGTAGGTCGTTTTGTCGCTTTTGATGTCGTAGTCGATCCGCAGCACCGTGCCGTTCCTTTCCTTCAAGGGATCGGATTCCAGGGCCAGGTCGCAATGCTGGCTCGAGTCCGTCGGGTCCCGTTTCCATCCGGCGATGGTTCCTCCCAGGAGCGTCTCCATGGCCGGGCTTTCGAAGTCGGCCAGGAGGAGAGCGGGCTTGTCCGGCATGGCGGCGGCTTCCCGGGCGGTGGAGAGGACCGCCGCCGCCAGGACCGCCAGGACCGCCCTGCCCGATCGGCTCATAATCCCAAAGACAGGGAGATGGCCTGGGTGTCCCCCAGGTACCTGTGCCTCTGCCAGCCGTAATCCATGGTCAGCGCGCGCACTTTGAGGCCCACTCCGAAAGAGAAACGCCATAGGCCGTCCCGCTCCACCCCTCCGAACCGCAGGGTCAGGGCGTCCGCTAAAAGTTTCTGTTCGAGCCCCGCGTGGTTCGAGCGCTCGGACTCGTCCTTCCAGCTCACCCGCGTGGTGAAGAGGGTCTTGGAGAATATCTTCGAGGACGTCCCGGCGCGGACCTGCAGGGGCAGGCGGTCCTTCACGCCCGAATCCCATGAGATGAGGGTGCGCGTCGTGTCCTGGACGGCGGCGCCCAGGGTCAGCCACCGTTCCGAGACTTCATAGGACAGCCCCAGGTCGAACCCCATGCCTCCCGCGCCGACCGTGCTGTTGACCCGGTAATATTTCCCGGTCGCCCCGAGGAAAAGAGGGTCGAAGACGTAGGTCCCGTACGTGAAAGCGATGGTGTTCTCGGCGTAGTCGAGGGTGCTCGCGTCCCCCACGGTGTCCAGGCGGTACCAGGTCACGGCCACGGCTCCCCTGCCCACTCCCGGATGGGCGTAACCCGACACGATGTAGCGGAGCAGGCCCAGTCCGTAGAGGTCGCGGTATTCCGATTGGAACGTCTTCTTGTCGAGACTGGCTATCCCCGAAGGGTTCCAGAACACGGATTCGAAGTTCCCGGAAACGGCCACGGCGCTGTCCGACATGCCCAGGGCCCTCGCTCCCAGTCCCAACGATTCGAACGCGGCGGCGGCCGCCCGGGAAGCCGGCGCCAGGGCCAGGGCAGCGCTCATAAGGAAGAAGACGGCCGCTTTCTTCGTCACCGGAGCACCGCGATGACCTGCTTGTATTCATCGGTCCTGCCGTCGAGGGCGCTGGCCTCCAGACGGAAGAGGTAAAGACCGTTCCTCACCAGGCGGTTGTCGTTGTCGCGCCCGTTCCATTCCAGGCTCTGCACCCCGCTGGACTGGTCCTGAAAGGCCAGGGCGCGGACCTCATCGCCTTCCAGGGAATAGATCTTGAGGTTCACCTTGCCGGCGCCGTCCAGGGAATAGACGAAGAAGGCCTGGTCCTTGACGCCGTCCCCGTTGGGGGAGAAGGGGTTATTGACCACCTTGACGCTGGAGATCAGGCGGCCCGACTCCGCGATCGCGGTGTCGCCGTCCTCGGGCGTCTCGAGCTGGTCCACCGCGAAACCGCCTCCTCCTCCGCTGCCCTTGGCCACGGCGAAGGCGATCTGTTTGATGCGCTTCAGGTTCAGGATGTCGTCCGTTCCGGAGGAGAAAAAGCTCAACTTGGAGAAGGGGACGGTCACCGTCCTCCACACGCTGGAGGTGTTCGTCGCCATGAGGAACTTTCTGAACCAGGTGGTGTTGTCGTCGTCCGTCAGCTTGAACTCGAAGTTGTTGTTCGAGCCGGAACCCCGGTAGCGGAAGCGGAGGGCGTCGAAGGGGGCGATGGAGAGCTGGAACGGCCTGTCGATCACGGCCCAGGGCGTCTCGGCCGGAAGGGAAGGGGACGCGGTGAAAGTATAATCGAGCCGGTAGACCCGGTTCGTGGAAAGGGAATCCGGGACCGTTGCGTCGCTCACCACTGAAACGGCCAAGGAGGCGTCGTCGTGGCGGTAGATGTCCCAGTTGGTCCTGGGCCGGTCCAGGTCGAAATCGTCCAGCACCCGGGTCGCGCCCGGGGTCTCTCCCTCGCGGGTGAAGGCCACGTCGTCTATCCACACGGTCCCCGCGCCGCTTCCGATGGCGTTCTCGGCCGTGATGGAAAATTTTGCAACGCTTGAGATGTCCACGGCGGTGAAGGACGACATGGGCACGGTGACCCTTTGGAAGGCGGTGGTGATGCCTCCCGTCAGGGCGGAGGATATGACGACCTTGGCCTGGGTGCCGGTCCCTTCCAGGCCGACTTTAAGGAATTCCCCGCCGGCGTTCCCGCGGACCTTGAAGGAAAGGTGGGTGTGCCCCTGGAAGTTCCTGTTGCCCAGGCCCATGGTCAGGCCGGAGAAATCGCCGCCGTTCAGGACGCTGTACTGAAGCTGGAGCGCCCGCTCCTTGCCCAGGGTGACGTAGGTGACCGTCGCGCTTCCGTTCGTGGAGGCGAAGGCCTCGGCGTTCCCCCCGAAGAAGTTGGGGTCGGACAGGTCCTCGAAATCGTCCGCGAGGGTGAAGGTGGATTTATAGGCCTCGAACTTGTCCAGCCAGATGGAGCCGGAACCCCGGGTGGAGTTGTCCGCCGTGACTCCGACGGTCAGACTCTGCACCCTGGAGAGGTCGAAGGAGCTGTTGCCGTCCGGGAACGTGGTGAACGAGGAGAAGTACACGGTCATCTCGCGCCAGACGCCGTCGGTCCGGGTGAGGAGCTTGAGGTCGAGCTTGTCGCTGACGGCCGTGCGGGTCGAGTCGGAGTCGGTGAACTTGATCTCGAGGGTGTTCGAGTTGCCCGTCGCCTTGTAGCGGAAGCGGAGGGCGTTCCCTCCTTCTGCCGCGAGGTTGATCTGGCTGTAATCCTTGATGAACTGCGCGAAGTTCCCGGTATCGATGTTGTAGAGCATCTCGACCGCGTTGCCTTCGGTCCCGGCGACGGACTGCAGGAGAGCGGTGGAGCCGGCGTCCGTGGAGATGGTCATGGTGAACGTGGAGGAATAGGCGTCCAGAACGAGGGCCCGGGCCTTTCCCCAAGGCGCGAAGAGGAGGACGGCGAGAAGGACGGACGCGCTCTTGGATCTCATCATCAGAACTCCAGACCGACCGTGGCCCGGTGCGACCCGGCGGTCTTTTCGATCTTCAAGGGCCAGAGGAAGCCGTAATCGACGGCCACGGCGATCCTTCTTGTGATCGGGAAGCCGATGCCGAACCCGGTCCCGACCTGGTCGAGGTCGCTGCCCACCCTGGCCTTGAAGCTCTTGTCGAGGAATTCCGC
>Ga0154926_1020_pt3 | contig 10344 bp, 8 predicted proteins | sample RifCSPhighO2_01_FD_105894 | JGI IMG/M metagenome (GOLD analysis project Ga0154926, IMG submission 105894) | Elusimicrobia bacterium RIFCSPHIGHO2_01_FULL_64_10 | reverse complement strand
CCTTTTGGGCGAAGGGCTTGGTTTCCGCGGGGGTCTGGTGCTCATGCCTTTGGGCAAGTTCAACCTGATCCACGACTCCCCCATCAACGACCTGAACGACCGGCCCACCGTGAGCCGGACCGTGATCCCGTCCACGTTCTACGAGCCGGCGGCGGGGCTCTTCGGGACCGCCTACCCGGCGGACCCTCTGAAGCTGGATTACCAGTTCTACGTCTCCCAGGGGTTCAACGGCGGCGCGAACGGGAGCGGGAAGATCAGGAGCTCGGACGGGTTGCGCAAGGCCAGAAGCAACGTGAACGGCTCGGGGGACAATAACGACCGGCTCGCCTTCTCCGGGCGGCTGGGCCTTTCGCCAGTCCTGGGGACCGATGTCGGATTCTCCTTCCATACGGGCGAATGGGACGACGCGGGCCATGACCGCCTCACCATCCTCGCCCTGGACTGGGGCTTCAAGTGGAGGAACCTGGAATTTTTGGGAGAATACGCCAACGCGGCGATCGGCCGCGGCCCTTCCACCCACGCTTCCGTTCCGGGCCGCATGGACGGCTATTACGTCCAGGCCAACGCGCACTTCCTTAATGACGCCGTGCGGCAGGGCTCGGTGTTCACGGGGGTGGTCCGGGTGGACCACGTGGACATGGACCTTTCCAACCGGACCTCCGCCCAGACTGCCAACGGCCAGGAGCGGGTGACTTTCGGCCTGAACTTCCGCCCCCTGGAGCAGACGGCCTTCAAGCTGGACTACCAGCTCAACATGGAGGACTGGGCGAGGTCGCGAGTGAGCAATGACGCGTGGGTCCTAGGTCTGGCCACATACTTCTGATCCTGGCGGCGTCCCTGGCGGGAGCGGGTCTGTGGGCCGGCCCGCCGGGGACCGAATACCTGGAGCATATCGAGGAGGTCTTCCTGACGGAGGCGGGAGCCCTGAAGCTCGCTTTTCCCGGCGCCGACAAAGTGGAAAGCCGGGCGCGCCGGTTCACGGCGGAGGAGAGGTCCCGGATCGAGGAGCGCCTGGGCTGGGCCCTTTCCGGAGACACCGTCACCGTCCACCAGGGATTCAAAGACGGCGGGCCCCAGGGACGGGCCGTCGTGATGGAGGAGATAGGCAAATTCAAGCCCATCACTTTCATGGTGAAGGCGTCGAACGATGGGAAGGTGGAACGGGTGGACGTGATGGTCTACCGGGAGTCGGTGGGGGCCGAAGTGCGCCGGGCGCGTTTCACGCGCCAGTTCCGGGGGAAGACCACCCGCGATCCCCTGCGGATCAACCGCGACATCCTCAACGTCACCGGCGCGACCATGTCGGTCCAGGCCGTGACGGCCGGCGTGAAGAAGGCGCTCGTCATCCTGGAAACTCTGGACGGGAGATGATGAACAAAACGATCTGGAAACCGGTCCATAACGTCCTCGGTCTTTCGACCGCGGTCTTCCTCCTGCTCCTCCTCGTGAGCGGGATCCTCCTGAACCACCCTTCGCTCCTGGGGGAGGGCGGCCCGGGGATCGTGGCGCCGGACCCGTCGGACCCGCGGAGGATCTTGTTCGTCAGGACGGACGGGCTTTATCAGTCGCTGGATGGAGGAGGAACATTGGAGGAGGTCCCCATGCTCTTCCCGCCCCGGGAAACGTCTGACCTGACGTTTGCTCCCGGCAATTCCAAGGGCGTTTACCTCCTGGAGAGGTGGGGACGCCTCCTCCATTCCGCGGACGGCGGGAAAGTGTGGGAATCCCTCCCGCTTCCCTTCGATCCCCAAGGGCAGGGGATCGAGCTGAAGCGGATCGGGGCCGGCGGGAACGGGCGGCTCGCCCTCCTCACCTCGCACGGGTGGCTCCTGTCGGAGGACGGGGGAAAGACGTGGGACTCCGGACGTTTCGACCCCCGCTCGCGGCCACTGCGGAGGATCGTCCATTCCGTCCATACCGGCTACTTTTTCGGGCCGGGTTTCGTGTGGCTGTATGATTTCGCGGCGGCGGGACTGGGGATCTTGATCGTGAGCGGGGTGGTCTTATGGCGAATCGGAAAAAAAGGGCTTTGATCCTTTTGGGAGCGCTCGCCGCGGGAATGGCCCCCGCGCCCTCGTCCGCCGTTCCGTCCCGCAGGATGGAGCACGTGATGGGCACCGTGCTCGAGATCGAGGCCGATTCGGAGGACCCTTCCGGGGCGGAACGCGCTCTCGAGGGCGCTTTCGCCGAGGTGAGGCGGCTCGACCGGCTCCTGTCCAACTGGCGGGAGGATTCCGAGATCTCGCGCCTGAACCGCTCCGCCTATCCCGAGAGCTCCGCGACCACCCGCGAGGTCGCGGGGTTCCTCCGGCGCGCCAAGGAGTTATCGGAACTGACCGGAGGGCGGTTCGACGTCACCATCGAGCCCCTCTCCCGGCTCTGGAACCTGCGGGGGGAGAAGGGCGCCTCCGCTCCGCCGGACAAGGAAGCCGAGCTCGCGCGCCTGAAAGTGAACCATAAGAATCTGGAGATCTACGCGACGGAGCCCAGCGTCCGGTTCCTCGTGGAAGGCATGGGCGTCGACGCGGGAGGGATCGGCAAGGGCCACGCTCTCGACCGGGCCCTCGAGAAGATGAAGGGCGGCCCCATCGAGAGGGCGGTCCTGAATTTCGGCGGGGAGATCCTGTACTGGTCGCGGGAGCCCTCCGAACGGCTGGTGGCGGTGAGGGACCCCGTCCGCCCGGGCAAGATATGGAAATCGCTTTTCCTTAAGATCCCCGCGTCGACCTCTTCCGCCGTGGCCACGAGCGGGAACGCGGAGAGGCCCGGGCACCTGCTCGACCCCCGCACGGGCCGTCCGGCCGAAGGAAGGATCCGGAGCGCGACCGTGGTCGCGCCGGACGCCGTGACCGCGGACGCTCTGTCCACGGCCCTCTTCGTCATGGGCCTGGAAGAAGCGAAGGACTTTTCCCGCCGCTTCCCGGACTATTGGGTCCTGTTGCTTTACGAGAAGCCGGGCGGAGGCCTTTCCAGCTTCATGTCCGGCGGTTGGGCCGAATTTTTGATGGAGCCCTAAGGAGGCGCCATGCGCGCCGTGTTGGATTCCAAAGTGGTGGCCACCAAGCTCCTGGCGCTGGTGGGAAATCCGAACGTGGGCAAGTCCGTCGTCTTCGGGAACCTGACGGGGCGCTACGTCACGGTCTCGAACTACCCGGGCACCACCGTGGACGTTTCCCGGGGGGCGGGATGGTTCGCGGGGGAACAGGTCCAGATCGTGGACACGCCCGGGATCCTTTCCCTCTTTCCCAAGTCCGAGGACGAGCGGGTCACGCGCGACCTTTTGCTCCGGGAGAGGCCCTGGACCGTCATCCAGGTCGCGGACGCGAAGAACCTGGCCAGGAGCCTCCTCGTCACTCTGGAGCTCGGGAGATTGGGCATCCCCATGGTGTTGGCCCTCAACATGAGCGACGAGGCCAGGCAGAGGGGCATCGAGATCGACGCGCCGCGCCTCTCGAAGATCCTGGGGGTGCCGGTCGTGGAGACCGTCGCCACGACCAAGGAAGGCATGGCCGAGCTGCGCAGGGCCGTCTCCTCGGCCAGGGTCCCGTCCGTCAGGGAGGACCTCCTTGCGGAAGCGGCCGAAGCCCTGGACCGCGTGGTCAACTGTCTGCCCGTCCCCGTCCCGGCCAGGGAATTCGTGGCCGAGAGTCTCCTCTACGGGGACGCCACCGTGTGGAAGCCCATCGTGCAGGTCTCCGAATCGGTGGAACGGGAGGGGGCGCGCTGCATGACGGTGTCCTCGTCCGCGTCCAAGCGTTTCGCCCGGCCCATCCGGTTCCTGATCCTGGACTCCCGCCAGCAGAAGGCGCGCGAGATCGCGGCGGAGGTCGTCCAGGTGACGGGCGCGACCGGTTCGACCTGGGCGCAGGCCTTCGGCCGGCTCTCCATGCGCCCCTGGCCCGGGTACCTGATCGCCGCGGGAGCGCTGTACATCCTCTACCAGTTCGTGGGCGTGTTCGCGGCCCAGACCCTGGTGGATATCTTCGAGAACGTCCTCTTCGGGAAGATCCTCAACCCGGCCGTGATCCGGCTCACGGACTTTCTCGTCCCCGTCCCGTTCCTGCGGGAGATGATCGTGGGGCCTTACGGGCTCTTCACCATGGCGGTCACCTACGCCCTCGCCCTCATCCTGCCCATCGTCACCTGCTTCTTCCTTTTCTTCGGCATCCTGGAGGATTCCGGCTACCTGCCCCGCCTGGCCATCATGCTCGACCGCGCTTTCCGCACGATGGGCCTGAACGGCAAGGCGGTCCTGCCCATGATATTGGGCCTTGGCTGCGACACCATGGCCACGCTCACCACCCGGGTGCTCGACAGCCGCAAAGAGAAGATCATCGTCTCGCTCCTCCTGACGTTGAGCGTGCCCTGCTCCGCCCAGCTCGGGGCGATGCTGGGCATGACGGCCGGCCTTTCCTGGAAAGTCCTCGCCATCTGGTTCTGCGTGGTCGCCGGGACCATGGTGCTCGTGGGCTGGGGGGCGGCCAGGATATTGCCGGGAGTGCGCTCTCCTTTTCTGATGGAGATCCCGCCCATCCGGATCCCGCAGGCGAAGAACCTCTATAAAAAGATCCGGGCGCGGCTGGGCTGGTACCTGCGCGAGGCGGTGCCGCTTTTCCTCCTGGCCACGTTCGTGCTTTTCGTCATGGACAAGACCGGGATGTTGGTGCTGGCGCGCGAGGCGGCCCAACCGATCGTTCAGGGGCTCTTGGGCCTGCCGGCGGCGGCGGCGGATTCCTTCATCATCGGATTCTTGAGGCGGGACTACGGAGCGGCCGGTTTTTTCATGCTGGCGCAGAACGGGCTCATGGACCCCCGGCAGACGACCGTCGCTCTCGTCGTCATCACGCTTTTCATGCCCTGCGTGGCCCATTTTCTCATGACCATCAAGGAGCGCGGGCTCTTTCCCGCCCTGGCCATTTCCGCGTTCGTTTTCGCATTTTCGATCGCCGTGGGCGGGCTCTTGAACCTCGTCCTGAAATCCGGCCTCATAGGAGTCTGACATGACGACCCAGAAGAAATACCCCATCCCGTCGGCCGAGCAGGAGGACCTCGAGGAATCACTCGGCGCCGTCTACCACTGCTTCGAGCGGGGGATCCGCGACAAGAAATCCATTCTGGCCGTCCTGGAGGAGGTCGTGAACGTCGAGGCCTATGGGAAACTTTTAAGCCGGGGGTACGCGCGCGAGGCGGGATCCGATGTCGAGCTGTCCGGCGAGGGAATGAAACTGGCCGAGGACGTGACCCGCAGGCACCGTCTGGCCGAGCGCCTCTTGACCGACGTCCTCGCCCTCTCCAGCCATTACGTGGACCCCAACGCCTGCAAGCTCGAGCACATCATCTCGCCGGAGGTCGCCCAATCCATCTGCGCGCTTCTCGGGCACCCGTCCGAATGTCCGCACGGCTCGCCCATTCCCAGGGGGGAATGCTGCCGGGAGGCCGGGGAAAGCGTGGAGCCCATCATCTCGTCCCTGGATAAACTGTCCGACGGGGAGAAAGGCCGGATCGCCTACCTTCTTTTAAAGAACCACCCGGAGCTGCACCAGCTCCTCGCCCTGGGCCTTGTGCCCGGCACCGTCTTCAGCCTCCACCAGACCCATCCCACCTACGTCGTGCAGGCGGGCGAGACCACCATCGCCCTCGAGAAGGATATCGCCGAGAAGATATTCGTCCGCAGGACGGGCTAGGGCCGGAACATCCGCAGGATCCCTTCCAGGGGGATTCGGACCCAGTCCGGGCGGTTGTTGAGCTCGTAATCGAGCTCGTAGACCGCCTTTTCCAAGAGGTAGACGTCGAGGAGCATCTTGAGCTCCTCCCGGCTTTTGGGGAGGAAACGGCCCTTGGCGGCCTCGTCCAGGTAGGACCTCAAGAAAGCCGAGGACACCCACGCCGTCCAGAATGACGCCCAGGGGGCCAGGGCCGCGGCCTCGTCCGGGTTCGGCAGGGTTTCGGACGCTCCCAGGATGAGCGAAGCGCTGGAGGCGTAGTGGAAGGAGCGCAGCATTCCCGCCGCGTCGCGCAGGGGGCAGCGCTTCGCGCGGCGCTCGTTCAAGTTCCTCGCCGGCTCCCCCTCGAAATCAATGATCATGAAATCCTTCCCCGTGAAAAGGACCTGGCCGAGGTGGTAGTCCCCGTGGCAGCGGATCCGCAGCGCGGTGATCTTGTGATCGAGGATGGACTGGAACTTTTTAAGGATATCGCTTTCCAGATTCATCACCGCCCTGGCCTTCGGCTGGACGGATTCCGGCAGGTTCTTATGCCGGCGGGCCAGGGTCCGAAACATGCCGCTGGAGAGGTTCCGCAGCGACTGGTAGAGGGACCTCTGGTAGAAGGGCGTGAAGGGTTCGGGGGCGAACGCCGGGTCTTCCGCGTCGGACGCCAGCGCGAGGTGGAGCTGAGCGGTCCTTAGCCCTAACAGCCGGGCGGTCTCCAGGTAGGGGTTGATCAGCTTCTGGGCGTCCGGGTCGATCTCTCCCCGGGCGAGGTCCAGGGGATCGAGGGAGACGGCGGGAGGCGCTTCCTTCCCGGACGACAGCACCCGCTCGTAATAGCGCCCGAGAGCGTCCAGGGTGTATTTCCAGGCGTCGCCCTGGTTCGGCGCGAACCTGTCCAGGACCCCGATCGTGGCGGGTTCCCCGCGCGATTTCTGGTATTCGAGGAACCCGGCCAGGGCGGGAACATTGGGGAACTTGGCTTTTTCCGTCAGGAACCGGCCGATCTCCAGATCCGGATTCACGCCCTCCTCAAACCTGCGGAAGAGCTTGAAGACGAACTCTTCCCCGAAGACGACGGAAGTGTTGCTCTGCTCCGCCCTCATGAGGGCGGGTTCGGGGGGCGCGGCTTTCGGGCCGGGCAGGTCCCGGGCCAGGCGGCCCGGCAGGGCTTTCAGAACCCCCTGGGTCCCTTTGAAGAGGCGCCGCCGGCGGACGGCGTCGAGGAGCTCGGACAGGAACGCCTTTTCCACCGAGGCGTCGTAAAGGATCCCGTCGGCGGCTCCCTTGGCGGCGCCGCTCCGGCCCGACACCTGGACCGCGCAGATGGCGGCCTGGGGGTGGGCCTCCCGGACCTGCAGGGCCTTCCCGCCGGAGGCGAAGGCCGCGGGGAGCACGTAGCGCTCGGCCTCGCCTTCCCGGTATTCCACGCGGACGAAGGCCATCACGGCGGAGCCGGCGCCGAACTCCACCGGGATCGTCTCGAAGATCTCCACCCGCCTGATCTTTTTGGCCTTGCCTCCGAACCAGCGCCGGTCGGGAAGGTGAAGCGCGAGCGCCCCTTCCAGGAGCGCGCGGGCGGCGCCGTCGAACACGCGGGGCCATTGTTCCCGCACCGCGATCGTTCTGGCCTGGGATTCCGCCGGGCGGGCCGGTTGGACCTGCGGCTCGCGCGCCGGGGCGAGGGAGAACCAATAGAAGGAATGGGGCCCCAGGGTCAGGAAATAGGGAAGCTCGCCGATGGGCGGGAATTCGATGTTGCCGAACATCTCCACCGGCGCCATGCCCTTGCAGACGGAAAGGTCCAGCTCCGCGTACTGCACGAAGCGGGAAAGGTTGGCGACCACGAGGATCCGCTCCTCCCCCAGGCCGCGGATGAAGGCGAGGACCTTGCCGTTCTCCGGGGCGAGGAACTCGATCGAGCCGCCGCCGAACGCCTTGAAGCGCTTGCGCAGGCTGATGAGGCGCTTCATCCACCATTGCAGGGAATGGACGTTGCTCAAGTGGGCCTCGACGTTGACGGTCTCGTAGTGGTACTCGGGGTCGATGACGACGGGCGAATACAGCTTTTGAGGATTGCAGCTGGAGAACCCGGCGTTCCGGTCGCCGGTCCATTGCATGGGAGTGCGCACGCCGTTGCGGTCCCCCAGGTAGATGTTGTCCCCCATGCCGAGCTCGTCGCCGTAGTAGATGACCGGCGTGCCGGGCAGGGAGAAGAGCAGCCCGTTCATGAGCTCGATCTTGCGGCGGTTGTTGCCCAGGAGCGGCGCGAGGCGCCGCCGGATGCCCAGGTTGACGCGCGCGTGGGGGTCGTTGGCGTAGACGCGGTACATGTAGTCCCTTTCCTCGTCCGTGACCATCTCCAGCGTCAGCTCGTCGTGGTTGCGCAAGAATACGGCCCACTGGCAGTTCCCGGGGATGGGCGGGGTCTGGTACAGAATGTCGACGATGGGGAAGCGGTCCTCCATGTGGATGGCCATGAAGAGGCGCGGCATGATGGGGAAGTGGAACGCCATGTGGCACTCGTCGCCCTCCCCGAAATAGGCCGCGGCGTCCTCCGGCCACTGGTTGGCTTCGGCCAGGAGCATGCGGTTCCTGAACTTTTTATCGACGTGGGTGCGGAGGGCCTTGAGGTAGGCGTGCGTTTCGGAAAGGTTCTCGCAGCCGGTGCCCTCGCGCTCGAGGAGGTAAGGGACCGCGTCCAGGCGCAGGCCGTCCACGCCCAGCCCCAGCCAGTAGTCCACGACCTCGAGCACGGCCTTGCGGACGCCGGGACTGTCGAAGTTCAGGTCCGGCTGGTGGGAGTAGAAGCGGTGCCAGTAATAGGCCTTGGCCGCCGGGTCCCAGGTCCAGTTGGAGGCCTCGAAGTCCTTGAAGATGACGCGGGCGTCCTTGTATTTTTCGGGGGAATCGCTCCAGACGTAGAAGCCGCGCTCCCGGCCGCCGGGAGGGGACCGGCGCGCCTTGCGGAACCAGGGGTGCTGGTCGGAGGTGTGGTTGATGACGAGCTCCGTGATGACCTTGAGGTTCCTCCGGTGCGCCTCCTTCAGGAAATGCTTGAAGTCCGCCAGGGTCCCGTAGGACGGGTGCACGTTCATGTAGTCGGACGTGTCGTAACCCTCGTCCTTCAGGGGGGAGGGGTAGAAGGGCAGGAGCCAGACCGCGGTCACGCCGAGGTTTTGCAGATAATCGAGCTTCGAGGCCAGGCCGCGGAAATCGCCCACGCCGTCCCCGTCCGAATCGCAGAACGTCCGGACGTGGAGCTCGTAGATGACGGCGTCCTTGTACCAGAGCGCCTCGCCGGGATCGGGCGCGGGCGTCACGAGGGCTTCCGCTGCGCGCGGAAGATCAGGGCCGGCCGGGAGGGTTCGATCACGAAGCGGCAGGGCCCGTTCCAGGCATGGGTTGTCTCGGAGATGAGCTCGCGCGCCGTGAAGTCGGTTCCGGCGGGATCCTTAGGGGGATTGAGCAGGCACTCCTGTTTTTTGGATGGGTCGAGACTCACGGCGATCCAAAGCGGGCTGGAGCGGTCCGGCAGGCATTTTTCGTAGAAGAGGACCTGGTCGTTGTCCGTTTCGAGGAAATTCAGGGTGTCGAGCCGGGACAGGCAGAGGTTTTCCCTCCGGATCTTGTTCAGCCGCCGGATCCAGTCCTTGACGTTGCCCCGGCCGTTCCAGTCGCGCAGTTTGATCTCGTATTTCTCCGAATTCAGGTATTCCTCCTTTCCCGGGACGGCCTCGTTCTCGCAGAGTTCGAAGCCGCTGTAGATCCCCCAGGAAGGAGAGAGCGTGGCGGCCAGGGCGGCGCGCGCCATGAAGGCCGGGCGGCCGCCGGTCTGGAGGACCGGCGGAAGGATGTCGGGAGTGTTCGTGAAGAAATTGGGCCGGAAATATTCCGCCATGCCGGAGCCGGCGAGTTCCGTCAGGTACCCGGTGAGCTCGGGCTTCGTGTTCCGCCAGGTGAAATAGGTGTAGGACTGGCTGAAGCCGGCCTTGGCGAGGGCGCGCATCATGGGCGGCCGCGTGAATGCCTCGGCGAGGAAGAAGACCTCGGGATGGCCGGTCTGGATGTCGCGGATGAGCCATTGCCAGAAGGCCAGGGGCTTGGCATGGGGATTGTCCACGCGGAAGATCGTCACCCCCCGTTCGATCCAGAAGAGGAGCGTTCTGCGGACCTCCTCCCACAGGGCCCGGGGACGGCCGGAATCGAAGTTCAGGGGATAGATGTCCTCGTATTTCTTCGGCGGGTTCTCCGCGTATTTCACCGAGCCGTCCGGCCTCCGGTAGAACCATTCCGGGTGTTCCTTCACCCAGGGATGGTCGGGCGAGCATTGCAGGGCGAAGTCGAGGGCGACCTCCATGCCCAGAGCCCTGGTCTTTTTCACGAATCGCTCGAAATCCGCCATGGAACCGAGGGACGGCTCGATCGCCGTGTGGCCCCCGGACTCGTTGCCGATGGCCCAGGGGCTTCCCGGGTCCGCCGGGCCGGCGGCGAGGGAGTTGTTGCGCCCCTTGCGGCCGGTCCGGCCGATGGGATGGATGGGAGCGAGGTACACCACGTCGAATCCCATGTCGCGGATATCGGGAAGGCGCGCCTCCGCGTCCCGGAACGTGCCGCTTTTTCCCGGGGCGGTCCC
>Ga0154926_1017_pt1 | contig 10656 bp, 10 predicted proteins | sample RifCSPhighO2_01_FD_105894 | JGI IMG/M metagenome (GOLD analysis project Ga0154926, IMG submission 105894) | Elusimicrobia bacterium RIFCSPHIGHO2_01_FULL_64_10 | reverse complement strand
TCTTCATGCCCCTGGCGAATAGGATGAGGACGAAAGGCAGGTAGAGCACGATGTAATAGGCCCAGCGGGCGTCGGCCAGGGCCAGGAACGAGAAACCGAGAGCGAGCCCGCCCGCGACGAACCTTTCCTTCACGGAACCCCGCAGGACCGCCGCCCCCAGGCCCGCCAGACTCACGAGCCAGACCGGCCAGCCCAGACTGAACGGAACGAAATAAGAAAGGTAGTCCCAGAACCCGTTGGGTTGGGGAGGGACAGGGACCGAGGCGGAAGCGGCGAAATTGTGGAACTGGAAGAAGAAGGTCTTGAGGAAGAGCTTGAGGTCCAGCACGGCGTAGGGCGTCGTGACCGCGAAGGCGGTGAAGGCCGCGGCGCAGGCGGCGCATGTGTTCCGGACCGCGCGGGATGGGTCCTTCTTCCACAGGATGAAGGGCAGAAGAGCGATATAGAGGCCGCCGGTGTACCGGGTCGAAGCGACCAGGCCCGCGGACGCTCCCGCGAGCATCAAGTCCCGCGGGGAATCGGATTCCAGGAGGTTCAGGAACGCCCAGGCCATGAGGATCAGGGTCAGGAGGAAGAGCCCGTCCACCTTCGTGTAGAGACTGACCGCGACCACGATGGGGGAGAAGGCCAGGGCGAACGCGGCCCAAAGACCCGAAGCGGACCCGTAGAGTTTTCGGACCAGAAGATAGAGGAGACCCGCCGCGGCCAGGACGGTGAGGACGGAAAAAAGACGGATGGCTATGTAGAGCCGGTCGGCGGCCCAGAGGTTCGCCAGCAGGAACTCCCTGGAACCGAACTGGACGTAACCCACGGCCTTGGCCAGCCCGAGGAAAATAGCGGAAAGGTAGAAATAGAGAGCCCCGCTCAAAAGCCCTTCCCTGCCGGCGTCCAGGGAACGGTTCCTGGCCATGTTGGCCAGTCCCAGGAAGACGTTGGGCTCGTCCGGCTGGTAGGATGCCAATGTCCCGCTCTTCGTGGGGACCCCCCAATGGAGGCCGGGGACCCGGATCAGGAAGGCCGAGGCCAGTATGAGGAAGAGAAGAAGTTTGTTCACAGTCCTCCCTTCCGGACCCTGGGCGGGTTCAAGAGGGCGTGGACGGCGAAGAGGACGATGAAGGGCTCCATGGGGAGCCGGAACCTCGGCATGGGAGCCACGAGGTTATGCATGACGGCGAAATAGGCGAAGAGGGCGTAAAGGACCAGGAGGGACCCGGCCCGGCCGCGGCCGGCGTAGAGTCCCCACCCGGCGAGGAAGATCAGCGCGGCGTGGGCGGCGAGCAATATCCGCGCGGCGGCGCGCGAGCGTTCCTTGGTCATGGCGTAGCCGATGGGCTCGAACCAGAGCCGGAAGAACTTGACGACGGTGAGCTTGGCGAAACCGAGAGGATTGGCGGCGATGTTGCGCAGGCCCGCGCGGAAATGCTCCCTCTCCGCCTCTATCGGCTTCTCCAGGGAAAGATGGTCGAACTGCCTGTAGCCCGGATAATCGAGCTCCACGAACCGGCCGCCCGTCTCCTCGATGGTCCCCAGCCAGAAAAGCTGGCCCGCGCTGATGTTGACCAGGAGGAACCCGCCGAAGACGCGGTAGTTGCGGACGGTCCAGGGCAGGATGACCAGGAACGAAAGGACGCAGGCGAAGACGAGTCCCTTCAGGCGTTTCCCGCGCTCGCCCAGCCAGAAAGCCCCGGCGATCAGGAAGAACGGAAAGAAGGCGAGGGTGGAGCGGCAGAGGTTGGCGGTTCCCAGGGCGAGGCCGGCGGCGGCATAGAGCCCGGGATGGTCCTTCTCCCTCGCCAGGAGGAACAGGAGGACCGTCCCTACGAGGAGGAACGCGTACAGGGTCTCGCTGCCTATGCCCGTGACGTAAACGATGAGGGGCGGGTAGACCGCCGTCAGGAGCCCGGCCCAAAGTCCGGACTTTTCGTCCAGGACCTTCCATCCTATGAGCAGGATGAATACCGCGGTGAGCGCCCCGAGGGACAGTTGGACCGCCCTGGCCGCTCCCGGTTCATGCCCGAATATCTTGTAGACTCCCGCCAGGAAGAGAGGATAGACCGGCGGCCGCACCGAGGTGGGGGAACCGTCGTTCTCCGTGAAGCCCTTGCCTTCAGCCAGGTTCACCGCGATCCCGTCCCAGGAGACGCCGTCATCGTAGGCGATGGGCCTGGGGGGGAAGAAAGCGAAAGCGATCCAGCGGACCGCCAACGCCAGGACGAATACCGCGGCTATTTTTTTGGTCACGTTCCTTTCCGCCCGGCCAGGACTTCCCTGAAGACCCGCAGGGTCTGCGCGGCCGTCTTTTCCCATGTGAACTTCTTCGCCTGGTCGAGGCCTTTCCGCGACATGTCTTTCCTTAATTCCTGGTCCGAGAGAACCTTCCGCAGGCCCTCGGCGATGGAATCGGGGTCCAAGGGGTCCACGTAGGCCCCGGCGTCCCCCACCACCTCGGGGATGGAGGCCGCTTTCGACACCACCACCGGCGCGCCCGAGGCCATGGCCTCGAGAGGGGGAAAGCCGAAACCTTCGTAGAGGGACGCGAAAGCGAAGCAGGTGCAGGCCGAATAGATGGCCGGCAGGTCCTTCATGGGGAAATGGCCGAGGAACCTCACGTCGGAATCCGTCAGGCCGCTCCGGCCCATGATGTCCCCGATCTCCTTCTGGTATTTGGGCGTGAGGAAACCGATGATGACGAGAGGGAGCCGGACGTCCTTGCGCAGACTGCCGTAGGCCTCGATCAGGCGGGGCAGGTTCTTGTGAGGCAGGTTGCTCGAGACGCTCAATATGAACTTTTCCGGCAGGCGCCAGCCCGCGAGCTTTTCCGGAGCGGCGGCTTGCGGGCGGAAAAGGGAATGGTCTATGGCTTCGTATATGACCGTGATCTTCTCCGCGGGGATGCCGTAGAAGCGCGTCATGTCCTTCTTGGTGTTCTCCGAGACGGCCAGGAGATGGTCGGCCCTCCGGTAGACGGTGGGGAGGACGTGGCGGAGATACGGGACGTATTTATGCTCCTGCTCCGGGAATACGAGGGGGATGGTGTCCTGCACGTTGACGACCTGGGGGACGGGGGAGAAGGGCAGGGCGTCGAGATGGGTGGAAGCGAAGAAGAGGTCATAGTTCTTAAGGAAAAGGTGGGCGGGCAGGAAGGCCTGGGTCCAGAGCATCCTCAAGGAATCTCCGGACAGGCCGAACCGGCCGGGGAGGGACGGCGGGCCGCCGTTCGCGGAGGATGCCGGCGCGCCGGCGGCGGCAAGGCCGGGAGGCCGGCGGAATCCCGGACCCACGCGGACCAGATGGTCCTGGGGGACGGAAGGGAAATGCTCGGGGTAGAGGGTGTAGACGTCGAGTTCGGGATGGATCCTGGCCAGGTGGTTGACCGTGTTGATGACGTAGGTCTCGAAGCCGCCGCCGCTTTTTTTGCTCACGCGGACGGCGTTGACGGCGATCCTCATGGGACCTTAGCCGAAGAGTCCGCGGTTGTCTTCCACCCAGGATATGAGCCGGGCGATCCCGGAACGGTGGTCCATCTTCTGCTTCCAGCCCAGTTCCCGCTCGATCTTGGAGTTGTCGGAGACGAATATCCTCTGGTCGCCGGGCCGGGCCGGGTGGAAGGTGGGGCGGATCTTCCGCCCGAATTCCTTCTCGAGGATATACACGAAATCGAGGAGCGAGATCTGGTTGGACGCGCCCCCGCCCATGTTGTAGATTCTCCCGCGCGAGAGCGCTCTCTTCTTCCAGGCGCATTCGTAGGCCGAGATCAGGTCGCCCACGTACAGGACGTCGCGCACCTGCCGGCCGTCCCCGTAGATGCGGATGTCCCGGCCCAGGGCCGTCTGGATGATGAAGTGGGCCACCCAGCCCTGGTCCTCGATGCCGAACTGCCTCTCGCCGTAGATGCAGGACTGGCGGAAGACCACCGTGTTCAGTCCGTAGATGCGGCGGTAGTCGCGGATGTACTGGTCGGCGGCGCCTTTGGAGCAGCCGTAGGGGGAATGGAAATCGAGAGGAAAGCTCTCGGGGATGCCGTTCGGATAGGTCCGATAGCGCACGTTCGTCTTCCCTTCGCGGAGGGGGACATGCTCCATCTCTCCGTAGACCTTGTTGGTGGAGGCGTAGATGAGGACGGCTTTCGAGCGGGTCAGGCGCATGGCTTCGAGCACGTTCAGAGTGCCCAGGGCGTTGACTTCGAAATCGGTCCGGGGATCTGTCACGGACGTGGTCACGGCCACCTGCCCGGCGAAGTGGTAGACGACGCCGTAGGGGCCGGCCTTCAGGGCCCGGAGGACCCCGCGGCGGTCGCGGACGTCCGTCTTCAGGAACCGGATCTTTCCCAGGCCCTGGAGCCATTGCAGGTTCTTGTCCGTTCCCCGCCGGGAGAGGTTGTCGAGCACCGTGACGGAATGGCCGAGCCCGACGTGGCGGGCCGCGGTGTTCGAACCTATGAATCCGCATCCGCCTGTTACGAGGACTTTCATGGGTCAGGGGCTCCTTTCTTTTTTGCGGGCGACGACCAGGTACATGTAGTTGAAGAAGTGGGGGCCGAAGGCCCGGAAGAGCCCGTCCAGGACCCTGCCCGCGAGGTTCAATTCCGGCGTCCCTTCGGCTCCGCCGCCTCTCTCAAGGAATATCCCGCCGAAAATGTCCCGGTAGCTGAAGGGATGGCGCAGGGGGGAGGATTCCACGACCTCGAACCCGGCCGATTCCATGACCCCGTCGATCTGCCCTTTCCGGCACTTGTATTCGATGAAGGCGGCCTTTCCGTCCTCCATTCCGAGCGCGGGCCAGAATTCCGGGCGGGTCCGGGAACGCAGGTCCCGGAGCGCTTCGGCGGCCTGCCCCGCGTCTCCCGCGGCGGGAGGCCTGCCCATGGCCTTCCGGACCCAGGGGTTCCAGCGGAAAATGTCCACGAGGACCCTGCGGACCGGGTACCAGGCCCGCATGAAAAAATTGAACGCCGGGACGGTCACCACCGCGATCCCTCCCGGCCGCAGGGTCCGCGCCATCTCCCGGACCGCCTGCTCCGGACCTTCGATCAGGTGCTCGACCACGCCCAGGGAGATCATCCCCGCGAAACTTCCGTCCGGATAGGGCAGGGCGCGGACGTCTCCCGAACGGATGTCCATGTCCGGATAGACATTCTTGCAAATTTTAACGCATTCTTCCACCAGCTCCACCCCGGCCATCCGGTAACCCTGTCTGGCCAGGTAGACGATCCATTGCCCCAGGCCGCAGCCGGCTTCCAGGATGGTCCCGTCCTTGGGGAGAACTTTGAGCAGGATGGGCCGGATCATCCGGTCCCGTTCGCAATAGGCGACGGATTCTTCCAGTTTTTGTCCGGACCAATAACCGCTCCATCGGCCGGCGAGGTCCCCGCCGGGTCCGTCGGCCGTTGGTTCAGCGCGTTCCGTTCGCATGGGTCCGGTTCAGGACGTCCAGGTAGATCCGCTCCGTGCGGTCCAAAATTTTATCAAGGCGGAACCTCTCGGCGGTCCCGCGCCCTTCTTCTCCCAGCCGGCGGCGCAGGCCGTCGTCGGTGAGGAGCAGAGCCATTTTATCGGCGAGGCCGTCGATGTCCCCGAACTTGATTTGAAGGCCGTTCTCCCCGTCGCGCAGGTAGTCCGGAAGCCCGTTGTCGAGGCCGCTGCTGATGACGGCTTTCTTCTGCGCCATGGCTTCCAAGAGGACCACTCCCTGAAGCTCCCTCATGGGCGGATAGGCCACGAACTCGCAGCCGGAGATCAGTTCGTACTTCCTTCGGCCCAGGACCACGCCCAGGTGCTTGACGCGGGCGGAGACCCCCCTTTTCCCGCTGATCTTGCGTACCTCGGCCAGGGCGCCGTTATCGGGTCCCGCCAGGACCAGATCGACGTCGGGGAAGCGGCCGGCGATCTTGGAGAAGGCCTCCGCCACGCTTAGGACTCCGCGCTGCGGGTGGATCCGTCCCAGATAAAGGATATATCTTATCAAACCTTCCCGTCTTTTTATAGGTCCGGCGTCGTAAGCGCTGAAACTTTCCCCGGGTATCCCGATGGGCAGGACTTCGATCTGCGATTCGGGGATGCCCCGTTCCAGGCACCAATGCCTCTCGTTCTGGTACCAGAGGATCAGCTTCCCCACGGATTTCAGCCGCTTCACTCCGATCAGGCGGTCATATCGCTCCTTGATCCAGGCCGACCGGGGCCCCTGGATGGGGACGTCGACCATCCCGGTGGTGTTCACGATGGGGAAGCGCCCGAGGTATCTGGAGAGGGTGAGCTCGGTGCAGGCGTGTCCGTAGCAGACGAGGTGGATCAGGTCGGTCTTCGCGATCTCCGGCCGCCACCACCAATAATAGTGGTAGAGCCGGAACGAGGGGTCGTAGCGCCTGACCGCGAACCCGGGCTCCATCTTTTCCGACGCGGGATAGCGTTCCCTGGTGACGGGATTGTAAAGGCTGGTGTGGACCGTGACGTCATGGCCCTTGGCGGCCATGCCCGAGGCGATGCCCTGGGAGTAGGATTCGGCGCCTCCCACGGTGGGGGAGAAGAAAGGGCAGACCAGGTCGATCTTCATTTGGAGATCTTCGCGGCCTCCTCCAGGATCGCGCGCGCGCGCTGCGCGAAGGTGTGCTTGGCGAGCGCCTCCCTGCGGCCTTCGGCCGCGATCTTCTCGCGCTCCTCCTCGTGGGCGAGATAGTAGGCGATCTTCTCCTCAAGATCGCCGTGGCCGTCGTAAAGCGCCAGGTGCTTCCCCTCCTGGAAACAGTCGGACAGGCCGTCCTGGATGCGGTCGGCCAAGAGGAAGGAGCCCGAGGCCAGCGTGTCGAAGACGCGCGTGCTCAAGTCGCGGTTGAAGCTCTTGTGGAAGACGATCCGGGACTGGTTCAGTATCTTCACCATGTCGTCGCCGTAGACCTTGTGGAAGGCGCGCACGTTGAACCGTTTCGAAAGTCGCTCAAGGGCGTCGACCCGTTCCGGGTAGAACCGCCGGTCGAGGTTCCCGACGAAGCCGACGTCGTAGAGCTTGGGCAGGTCCATCTTGCGGTGGAGCGCCGGGTCGCAGGCCGGGGGAAGCCATCGGCAGGGGACGTCCCGGTAGAAGGAGAGATAGTCCTTGTGGCAGACGAAGACCTTGTCGAAGTCCTTCTTGATCGACATCTCGAACCTGCGCTTGGCGGGTTCGTGATCGTCCACGGTCCAATGCAGGGCGGGGACGGGGCAACGCTTCAGCCCCGCGAGGTGGTGCTGGCCCGCGCCCGAACATTCCAGGACGAGATCGAAGGGCCGTTCGGCCCCGCCGGCCATGGACTTGTAGGAAAGAGGGATGCCTTTGGGGACGTAGAAGGGAAGGAGGCCGCGGATGTCGGTGTAATAGGCGGTCCGCAGGAGGTCGACCGTGGCCAGGGAATGGTCTTTCTTGAGCGTTTCCTCGAGATGGGTGGAATAGGCCCAGCGGGAAGCCGTGTGGGCGAAAAGGATTTTCAAGAAAAGAGGTTCAGCTCTTCCGGGCCGCGGACGTCCCGGTGACGCGCAGGATGTTCGGCGGCAGGTCCGCCCCGAACTGTCCCATCGAATGCTCGAAACGGGTGACGCTTCCGGAGGGATTGAAGGGGATGTCCAGGGCTTTTCTGACGTCGCGCTCCACTTCGTCGCGGAGCCGGACCAATTCATCGGGCGAGAGGTGGTCCGTGAAGACGTAGGACTTGTAGCCGCCGTCCGGGCGCCCCTTGTAGTAGTCCGAGACCTGGGTGTAGTCCACTTCGTAGGAATAGAGTTTGTCGCCGGTGGGCGCGAAGGTGTAGACCCAGCAGGGCCGGCCTCCCTTGCCGTTCTCCATGGGGACCGCCTCGTCGTAATAGGGCGTGCCCGGATAGGTGGTGATGATGGTGACGTCGAATTCGTCGGGGCGGGTGCGCAGGAGCCAGCCCTTGGTCTCCGCGACGGTGTCCGCGCTCTCCCCGGGATGGCCGATGGACATGAGCGCCTTGACCTTGAGCCCGTGGCGCCTGGCGATGTCCAGGCAGCGGGTGTTCTCTTCCTGGGTGGCCTTCTTGTTGATGTTCTTGAGGATCCGGGGCGAGCCGGACTCGAAGCCCGTGAGGATCCAGCGGAAACCCGCCCGGACCATGGCCTCGGCCTGGGCGTCCGTGAAAAGCTGGGACTTGATGAAGCCGCGCAGGCGGAACTCCGCGCCGAGTTTCTTCTGGAGGGCGGCGATGGCGTTCATGAGCTCCACCATCTTGGGGTTGACGTTCAGCTCGTCGTCGTAGAGCATGAACCCGCGCACGCCGTAGGTCTTGTGGAGGTGCTCGATCTCGGCCACGACGTTCTCGGTCGAGCGCGTGCGGGTGCGGCGCAGCATGGGCGAGGCGCGGCCCCCGCAGAAGCCGCACTCGTAGGGACAGCCGAGCTGGGCGATCATGCTCATCGCGGGGATGCCGTCGATGGTGTAATGGTAGCTGGAGACGTCCACGAGGTGCCGGGCGGGCAGGGGCAGCTCGTTCAGCTTGGCGTTGGTCAGGAAGAGATCTGTCTTGGGGTCGTCGGCGTCGATGAAGGCCGGGGAGTCCCCGGAGACCGCCATCGCGATGGAGATCTCCCCGTCCCCGGCGATCAGAGTGTCGAAGGCGGAGGCGAGCTTGTCGAAGGCGGCCGTGGCCCGGCCGCGGAGCTTGAGCCGCTCCTCGCGCTTGCGCGCGGCGCAGACGAGGGTGATGTGCGGCCCCCCCAGGATCAGGCGGGCGCCGGGGCGGACCTCCCTCACGGTCCTGGCGATGGCGAAGGCGGCGGGCATCTGGGGCGTGGTGGCCGTCAGCCCGAAAACCCGGGAACGGCTGTTCTGGGCGTGGTGGCGGATCGCGTCGAGATGGTTCTCGATCCCCGAGAGGTCGAGCATCTCCACCTCGCGGCCCAGCTTTTCCAGCACCGCGGCCACGCGCAGGATGCCCAGGTTCATGAACACCCGCTCGTCCAGGAGGAAGATGGACGGCGGGGTGATCAGGCAGACGGGTTCGGCGTTCATGCGTCCTGAAAGTATATCAGCTTTTTAGGGCGATTTCAATGAAACGTCCGCCAGGTTACCGTCGATGAGGGCGGCGGTCCGGGAAGGGTCAGCGGTAGTTGGTGAACTGCAGGTCCAGCCCGAAGTCGGCCGAGCGCAGAAGGGCGATGGCGGATTGGAGCTCGTCCTTGCTTTTGGCGGCGACCCGGAGCTGGTCCCCCTGGATGGACGGGGTGACCTTGAGCTTGGAGTCCTTGATCGCCCGGACCATCTCCTTGCACTTTTCTGTCGGGATGCCCTGCTTGATCTTGATCTCCTGGCGGACCGTTCCCTTTTCCGCCGGCTCGATCTTCTGGTAGTCCAGGGACTTGAGGGACACGTTCCTTTTGATGAACTTGTTCTGAAGGACGTCCAGGACGCTTTTCAGCTTGCCTTCGTCATCCGAGAAGACCGTGAGGACCGCGTCCTTCTTGTTGAAATCGACGCGCGACACCGACCCCCGGAAATCGAAGCGGGTGGAGATCTCCTTGCCGGCCTGGTTGACCGCGTTCTCCGCCTCCTGCAGGTCCGTTTTCGAGACGACGTCGAAAGAGAATTCATCCGCCATGGTTCCTGCTCCTTTATATGGGATTAAAACGAACGGCCCCTCCGCGCCATTATATCACATTCGTTTGACCCCGCGCGCGCGAGATGGTATACTGAAAATCCGGAAAATGAGCGGAAAAAACCCTCCCCTGGGCAGGACGATCCTCGTCGTCGACGACGACGAGGCTACCTGCGGATATCTGAAAAGCCTGCTCGAGCTTGAGGGCTTCGACGTCCTCACCTGCCATAACGGCCGCGAAGCGGTCCTGGCCGCGGGCAGGGAGAAGATCGACCTGATCCTCCTGGACTGGATGATGCCCGTCCTAAGCGGGTTCGAGGTCCTCAAGACCCTCCAGGCGGACGAGCGCCGCGGCATCCCCGTCGTCGTGATCACGGCCAAGGTGACCGACCAGGAGACCGTCGACATGATCCGCCAGGAGATGAACGTGGTCGATTTCGTTCCCAAACCCATCCGTTCGGTCCTCTTTTTGAAGAACCTCCACTCCATCCTGGGCACGGGCGGCAGGGAGCTGCGCCGGTGACTCCGGAAGATCCCCAGGACCTCGGCGGTCCCGCCGTTCCGGCGGAACGGTTCCGCAAGCCCTGGGTCAGGAACCTCCTTTGGACGGCCGGGACCGTCCTGGTCCTGTACGCGATGGTCGCGGCGGACGTCGTCCTGCGCGCCCGCGAGGCCTACCGGGAAGGCGAGAAGTACATGCGCTGGCACGAGCATCCCGATCAAAAAGAGTCCGAGCTCCGAAAAGAATTCGAGCGGGGAAAGTCCGCCCTCGACAGGAAGCTCGCCGCGGGCAAGATCCCCAAGGAGCGGTACGACCGCGAGCTCGAGATCCTGAAATTCGATCTGGACCGCCGGCGCGAGGAATCCGCGGTCAAGTACGCCTACGTATGGTACCAGACCGCTTACGAGCTCTTCTCTCCCCCGGAGTCCCGGTGGGTGAAGCTGTCGCGGGCCAAGGCTCCGGCCGCCAAGGAGAAATGGAAGGAGGAGCTGCGGTCCCAGAACATCCGCTTCGAAGACTATATGCTTGAGTGAATCCGCCTGAAATCCCGGACCGCGGCCGGCGGACGGCCGCG
>Ga0154926_1014_pt1 | contig 11581 bp, 12 predicted proteins | sample RifCSPhighO2_01_FD_105894 | JGI IMG/M metagenome (GOLD analysis project Ga0154926, IMG submission 105894) | Elusimicrobia bacterium RIFCSPHIGHO2_01_FULL_64_10 | reverse complement strand
TTCCTCGGGTTTCTTGCCCTTGGCTATGACCTCGGGTTCGGCCGCGCCGGGCGCGGCGGCCGCGGGAGCGACTTCTTCGAGGATGGTGGGAGCGACCACGTTGGCCACGAGCTGGCCGGGGTCGGAGAGGATCTCCACTCCCGGGGGAGCCTTCAGGTCCTTGACCGTCAGTCCCTGGCCGATCTCAAGGGCCGAAATGTCCATGTGGATGCGCTCGGGGATGTCCTTGGGCAGGCAGGAGACCCGGACGTCCCGGGTGATGTGCTCGAGAATGCCTCCGGACATCTTGACGCCGACGGCTTCGCCGTCCAGGTGGATGGGGACCTGGACCTCGAGCTTCTTGGTCATGACGACCCTGTGGAAATCGATATGGATGGGCCTGGAGGAGAGGTGCTCTTTCTGGATCTCCTTGATCAGGACGTTCGCGGACTGGCCCTCCCACTTCAGCTCGAGGATGAGGCTGGACGTGGAATGGCCGGCGATGGTCTTGAGGAACGTCTTCCCGTCCAGCTTCAGGGAGACGTTGTCCTCCTTGCCTTTGGATCCTCCGTAAAGGACGGCGGGGATCCAGCCCTCCCGCCTCATGAGGTTGAGTCCTCCCTGGGATGCTTTGTCCCGTGTCTGCGCTTCGATCGAAATGGTAGCCATATCCTTCTCCTTTTCCTTTTTCTAGATGAATAGTTCGCTGACCGAGGATCCGGAATGGATCCTCTTGATGGCCTCGGCCAGGAGCCGCCCGACGGAAAGCACCGTGAGGTAATCGGGCTTGGCGGTCTGGAGCGGGATGGTGTTGGTGACCACCAGTTCCGTGATGGGGCAGCGGCTCAAGCGTTCCAGAGCCGGCCCGGCCAGGATGGCGTGGGCGCAGCCGGCGAAGACCTGCTTCGCGCCCGCGGCCGACAGGGCCTCGATGGCCTTGCACAGGGTCCCCGCGGTGTCGACGATATCGTCGATGATGAGGACGTTCTTGTCCCGGATCTGGCCGATGATGTTCATCACCGCCGCCTCGTTGGGGGAGATGCGGCGCTTGTTGACGACGGCCAGCTCCGCTCCCAGGCGCTTGGCGAACGCCCAGGCCCGCTCCACGCCGCCCGCGTCGGGCGAAGCCACCACGAGGCTGCCCGGGGCGAAATCCTTCTTCTTGAAATAGTCGATCAGGACCGGGTTGGCGTAGAGATGGTCCACGGGGATGTCGAAGAAGCCCTGGATCTGGCCCGCGTGCAGGTCCATGGTGAGGGCGCGGTCGGCTCCGGCCGCCTGGATGAGGTTGGCGACCAGTTTCGCCGAAATGGGGACCCGGGGTTCCGCTTTGCGGTCCTGCCGGCCGTAGCCGTAGTAGGGCAGGACGGCCGTGATGCGGTCCGCGCTCGCGCGCCGCATGGCGTCCATGAGCAGGAGCAGCTCCATCAGGTTGTCGTTGGCGGGGTAACTCGTGGGCTGCACGATGAAGCAGTCGGCCCCGCGGACGTTCTCCTCGATCTTGATCTCCACCTCGCCGTCCGGGAAGCGGCCCACGTGGCTCTTGCCCAAGGGGAGCTTCAGGATGGAACAGATCTCCTCGGCCAGGGGCAAATTGGCGTTCCCCGAAAAAATCTTGAGTCCGCCGCTGGGATTTCTCATTTTCTTCTCCTTGGGTGCGCTTTGTTCAAGGACCAGGGTCGTCACACTCGTTTACCTCTCTCTTTTTTTCGTCCAGCCGGGTTTGATGACCTGGCCGGTCCGTTCCAACGCCAGAGCGTTCGCGGGCACGTTCCGGGTGATGGTGGAGCCGGCCCCCACCACCGCGCCCGCTCCGATGGCGACCGGGGCCACCAGGTTCACGTTCGAACCGATGAAGGACCCGGAGCCCACGACCGTCCTGAATTTCCTTTTACCGTCGAAATTGCACGTGATCGCGCCGGCCCCCACGTTGACGCGGCTGCCGAACCGGGAGTCCCCGACGTAGCTCAAGTGGGAGACCTTCGTCTCGTCCCCGATATCCGAGTTCTTGACCTCGGTGAAGTTGCCGATCCTGGCGTTCCGGCCCACGCGGCTCCCGGGCCGCAGGTGCGCGTAGGGCCCGATCTTCGCGCCGGGCAGGACCTTCACGCCGTAGAGGAACGAGGCGCGGACCTCGGTCCCCGCGCCGATATCGGAATCCTCGACGCAAGCGTAGGGCCCGACGCGGCATCCCCGGCCGAGCCGGGTCCGGCCCAGGAGGATCGTTCCGGGAAGGATGACGGCGTCCGGCTCGATCCGGACATCCTCCGCGATGGTCACTGTCCCGGGATTGCGGATGGTGACTCCGGACTCCATCCACTTCCTTTTGATCCGGTCGCCGATGATCTCTTCCGCCGCGGCGAGGTCCGCGCGGCTGTTGATGCCCAGGATCTCCTCCTCCCCCCGGTCTTCGAGCCGATGGACTCCCACCCTCCGCCCCAGGGCGTTCAAGAGGCCGATCGCGTCCGTCAGATAGTATTCCTTCTTCGCGTTCCGGTTCCCGAGACGGGGCAGGACCTCCAAGAGGTCCCGGACCCTGAAAAAATATACGCCGGAATTGATCTCCCGGATCTCCCGTTCCTCCGGGGAGGCGTCCTTCTCCTCGATGATCCGGCTCACCCGGCCCGGAGCGTCCGGAAGGATCCGGCCGTAGCCGAACGGGCGGTCCGTCAGGGCGGACAGGACCGTGGCGCTGTTGCCGTCGGCGATATGCCTCTCCCGGAGACGGGCGAGGGTCCCGGACCGGATCAATGGAGCGTCGCCCGCCAGGACCAGCACGTCGCCGTGACCGGAGCGGGCGAGCCAGCGGGACGCGCACCGGACCGCGTGTCCGGACCCCTTGCGTGATTTTTGAACGATCATCGAGACCCCGCGCCGCTTGCCCAGGGCGGCCGCGACCTGCCTGGCTCCGTGGCCGACGATCACCCCCACGGAGGATGGCCGGACCGCGGAGGCCGTTTCCATGACCCGCAGGACCATGGGGACTCCGCAGACCGGGTGCAGGACCTTGGGCAGGGAGGACTTCATGCGCGTCCCCGCGCCCGCCGCCAGGATCAAAACCGAAAACCTGTTCTTATTGGCCATTAAAATACGTTCTCCGGGGCCTGGGGTGGTTCGACCCTGGTCCACGACTCCGCCAACGCTGATTTACGCCCGCATCGTTCTTCCTGCGACAGATCGTTCTCCGGGGCCTGGGGTCGAACCAGGAATGGGAGCTCCAAAGGCTCCTGTGTTACCATTACACTACCCCGGAAGAATACCACGCAAAAAGCCAAAAACTTTCTTCGGGGTTCAGGATGAAGAAGGAGGCGGTCCGCCGGCCGGTTCTCCGGCATGGTCCGCGGCTGGCGCGCGGGACGCCGGCCCTTTCTTCAGCTCTTCTTCATAGGCCGCGAGGATCTTCGTCTCCATCTTCCTGCGGAACTCCTGGGAGATCGGATGGGCGATGTCCTTGTGGCTGCCGTCCGGAAGCTTCCGGGACGGCATGGAGACCAGCAATCCCTTGTCGGTCAGGACGATCCGGACGTGCCGGACGACGAAGCAGTCGTCGAAAGTGACCGTGACGTACGCCTTGAGCCGCTCCTCGTTCCTGACGCTCACGCGGACTTCCGTGATTTCCATGGATCGCACCCTCCCGCATCAAAGCTTCCCGACGGAACGCGCCAGCCAGACCCGGGCTCCCCGGCCCAGCATCCCCCTGCGTATTTTTTCCGCCCGCGCCCTGTCCGGCGCGACTCCGAAAAGGGCCGAACCGGAACCGGAGAGCAGAGCGCCGAGAGAGCCGTTCTCCAGAAGCGCCCGCTTCAGACGGGCAAGTTCCGGCGCTTTCGGGAACACGACCTCCTCAAAACCGTTGTAGAGGTGTGGGGCCCATTTTTCAGGGGGATCTTCCCTCTTGATGGAGGACAATATTCTATTAATTCCGGGGCGTCGGGTCAACCCGCCCGGTGCCCTCTTCCCCCTGGACCGGTCCAGCCAGCCGTACGCCTCGCGGGTCGACAGTCCCATCCGGGGCTTGACGATCACCGCCCAAAAATCCGGCGCCGGCCGGATGGGGACGATCTTCTCCCCGGTCCCGGCCGCCAGCGCGCAGCCCCCCTCCAGAAAAAAAGGCACGTCCGCCCCCAGTTCCCGGGCAATCTCCCGGACCCCGGGTTTTGGGGCGCGCCAGAGCCGGGAAAGGCCTTTGAGGACCGCGGCGGCGTCGGAGGAGCCGCCTCCGAGTCCGGCCTGGATGGGAATGTTTTTTTTAAGGACCAGCGCGCAGGACCGGTCCGGGCGGTACTTCCCCAGGAAACTCTCCGCCGCCTTCCAGACGATATTCGAGCTTCCCCGCGGGGCGCCGCCCGACGCTTTCAGCCGGATCCCGCCGGCCCCGGGCAGGGGAACGACCCGGACCTCGTCGTAAAGGGCCACGGTCTGAAAGACGGTCCGGATCTCGTGATACCCGTCCGGCCGCCTCGCTCCGACGTCCAAGAACAGATTGATCTTCGCCGGAGCGAGGATCTTGATCAAACTAGCGGCCCGCCTCGAAGAGCCGGTTCTCGATCTTTTCCAGGGACACGTGGGAGAAACGCAGGACCAGCCCGCGGACTCCGGACCCTGCCGCGCCGCGGACGACCACCCGGACGGCCATGGGCATCCAGGTCCCGCCCACTTCGCGGTAATCGTCGAGATGAAGCGTTCCGGACCCGTTCCGGATCTCCGTGACCAACCCCCGTTTCATCCCGATCCTCAAGGACCGCTCCCCGTTGCGGAGCTCCCAGCCGCCCCAGCGCTTCCGGATGTCCGTGTCTGGGACGTCGAACTCCTGCAATATCTCCCCGTTCATGAAGGAAGCGAACGCGGACATGACCTCCCCGATCTCCCCGGGGAGGCTCGGCCCGACCTCCGGAGGAAACACCGTGAATTTTTCCTTCGGCAGGCTCCGGTAGCGCAGGACGATGCCCGGAAGGAGGGTCCGGTCCAGGAGGTCCACGCGCATTTCCGTGGACACCGGGCCCGTGGACAGGCCGGGGGACAGGGCCGTGTGGCGCAGGTAGAAGAACCCCCGGCCTCCCCCCTGGCGGAACAGACCGGACCCGGATTCGGCCGTCACGATCCCGGAGACGTCCGTCGCCTGGCGCAGGCGGTATTGGAACTGCTTCAAGGCCTTGCGGGCGGGGGCCGTGGGGACCATTTTCCGATTGAGGCGTTCGAGCTTTTTCCGGACCTTCTTCTGGCCCGGAGCCATCTCCAGCGATTTGGCGTAGTGGAGAGCGGCGATCTCCGGACGGCCCATGGCGAGCCGGCAATCGCCGAGATGGTCCTGGATGACGGGGTCCCTGGCGGCCTGGGCCGCTTCCTGGAGGTGGCGCAGGGCGGCCTCGTAATTTCCTTCCCGGTAATCGAGCCAGCCCAGGGAATCGACGAAGGCGGGATTGTCGGTGTCAAGCTCCAGGGCCTTTTCGATCATCCGGCGGGCCTCGAAAAGACGGATGTTGCGGTCGGCGTAGGTGTAGCCGATATAGTTGTAGGCGGAGGCGTTGGCGGTGTCGACGCGGATGGCTTCCCGGAAATATTGCTCCGCCCGGTCCCAATCCTTGAGCTGATCGCGCGCCACGCCGATCTGGAAGGCGGCCTCGGAAAAATCCTTCTTGATCCGCAGGGCGGCCTCGAATTCCCGGATGGCCCTGCGCGGCTTTTTCAGGTCCATGTAGGCCAGGCCCAGGAAATACCGGTACTGGGCGCTGCCCGGATCCTGCCCGGCCAGGAGGGAGAGGGTCTTGAGGGACTCCCGCGCCCGTCCGAGCCGGCTATAGACGCCCGCCAGGCGGATCTTGACTTCCGGCGAGCGGGTCTGGCGGTCCGCGCGCCGGTAGAACTCGAGGGCCCGGTCCAGGTCCTTGCCGGCCTCGGCCGCGATCCCGAGCCAGAGATTGGCCTCGAGGGGGGCCTCGGGATCGTCCGCGTAGGGCTCGAGCAGGCGGGAGATCTCGTCCAATTCCATGTTCTTGGCCCGGAGCATGACGATCTGCATGCGCAGGGCGAAATTCTCCGGCATCTCCTCCAGGGCGCGCTCGTAATAGGAGATGGCCGAGGGGATGTCTCCCTCCTTTTCGCTCAACTGGCCCAGGACGAACAGGGAAGGCAGGGCGTCGGGGTCGGCCTCCACGGCCCTTTCGAACATCTCCCGGGACTTGTCCGTCTCGCCCTCGCGCTGGTAGAGGAGCCCCAGGTGATAGAGGCCGTCCACCGAAGCGGGGTCCACGCCCACCAGCCTTTCGAGGACTTCCCGGGCCCGCAGGGGATTGTCGGTCATCTCCAAAGTGGCGAGGGATTGGAGGGTCTCCTCGTGGTCGGGATGGCGTTCGAGGATCTTTTCCAGAACAAGCCGCGCGGCCTGCCTCTGGCCGTTCAATAGATAGATGTTGGAGAGGAGGAGGAGCGCGTCGACGTCGTCGGGATGGCCGTGGACGTAGGCCTGGGTGTCTTCAAGGGCCCGCTCCGGATTGCCCATCTTGAGGTGAAGCTCCGCGCGCTGGCGGTAGATGACGGTGGCCTTCGGATCGATCTGGAGCGTGCGGTCGTATTCGCCGAGGGCCAGGTCCAGTTCCCCCCTCCTCTCGAGGAGGAGCGCGTTCAGGAAATGGGAATAGACGGAAGGGTCCACGGAGGCATTTCCGGCTCCGGCCTCCGCGCCGCCGGCCTGCGCCCGGTTGGGGCCTTCCATGGCCAGCGACCCCGGGGCCAGGCCGAGGACGGAAAGGAGAAAGGTCAGGCAGGCCCGGCGCATATCTCCCTCTCCATCAGAACGGCGTCCCCGGCCGGACCGGAATAGAACCCCGCGCGCCTGCCCACCGTCCGGAAGCCGGCCCGCCGGTAAAGCCGCAGGGCGGGAAAGTTGTCTTCCCGGACCTCCAGCTCCATGGCGCGCATGCCCCGGTCCCGCGCGGCGCTCTCGAGGCCGCGGAGCAGTTCCCCGCCGACGCCCATGCCGCGCGATTCCGGCCGCACGGCCAGCTCCACCACCTGCGCCGCGTCCGCCACGCACCATTCCCCCCCGAACCCGGCCAAGCCGCCGCCCGCCGGCCCGCCGTGGCGGGCCTGCCCGCCGGACGTGTGGCGGGCCACCAGGCAGACCGAGAAGGGCAGGTCCAGCTCCCGCTCGAACATGGCTTGGGACCAACGGGCGCTGCCCGACTCGCGGCTGATCTCCACCAGGGACGGGATGTCGCCCGGAGTCAGCCGGTCCAGTGAAACGATCGGAGGATTTCCTGTCAGATTCCCGCTCATTCCATTTATTATACCAAATTGACCCGCCGCCGCCTCGCGGGCGGCGGAGCCGTTTGACTCACCGAGATCATTTAAGTAGAATACCCGGAAAATCATATCATGCCTTCCTATAAAATCGCAGTCATTCCCGGAGACGGGATAGGCCCGGAGGTCACCCGGGAAGCCCTGAAGGTCCTCTCCAAAATCAAAAAGCGCCTGGGCGCGTCCCTGGAGATCGAAGAGCACGATATCGGAGCGGCGCGCTACCTTAAATCGCGCGAGACCCTGCCGGACCGGGTCCTGGAAAAACTGCGGGGAAGCGACGCCATCCTTCTGGGCGCGGTGGGGGACCCCAAGGTGCCGCCGGGGATCCTGGAGCGCGATATCCTCCTGCGCCTGCGCTTCGAGCTCGACCTCTATATCAATTTGAGACCGTGCGCGCTCCTCGAAGGCGCCTTCACCCCACTGAAGAACAAATCGCCCCGGGACATCGATTTCACCGTCGTCCGGGAGAACAGCGAAGGCCTCTACGCCGGGATCGGCGGGACGTTCAAGAAGGGCACGCCCTTCGAGGTGGCCGTGCAGGAGGACATCAACACCCGCGCCGGGGTGGAGCGGGCCCTCCGCTACGCCTTCGAGACCGCCCGGACCCGCGGGCCGAAAAAGCACCTGACCCTCGTGGACAAGGCCAACGTGCTCACGCACGCCCACGGGCTCTGGCGCCGGACCTTCGAGGAGGTCGCCGGGGATTTCCCCGGCGTCAGGCGCTCCGCGACCTACGTGGACGCCGCCGCCATGGATCTCGTGCGCCGCCCGGAGATCTTCGACGTGGTGGTCACCAACAATCTTTTCGGCGACATCCTTACGGACCTGGGAGCCGTCATCTCCGGAGGCCTGGGGCTGGCCGCGAGCGCCAACCTGAACCCCGGACCCGCTTCGAAAAAACCAAACGTCTGCCGAGGCCTGTTCGAGCCCGTCCACGGCTCCGCGCCGGACATCGCGGGCAAGGGGACCGCCTGCCCTCTGGCGGCGATCCTGGCCGCGGGCATGATGCTGGATTTCCTCGGCGAGAGATCCGGGGCCGCGGCCGTCGGGAACGCCGTCGGGTCCGCCGTGCGCGCGGGAAGGATCTTCAAGAAAGACAGCTCCGACCTCGCCCTGTCCACCTCCGAAGCGGGAGACCTCGTCTGCGATTCCCTGTAATCTAAGGCGGCATGCGGCTCTTCGCTGCGGTCGCGATCCCGCCGGAAATCCGCGAAGCGGTCGCGCGCCTGCGCGACGGCTGGCTGCGTTCTCCGGAAGCGCCGAAGGGAGCCCGCCGGGTCAAGCCGGCGAACCTCCACCTGACCCTGAAATTTTTCGGCGAAGTTCCCGAAACCCTGGTCCCGGCCCTGTCCGGGGCCCTCGAGCGGAGCGTCCGCGGACGGAAAAAATTCACCCTGGCCCTGGGAGGAACGGGGTTCTTTCCGGAGAAGGGACGCCCCCGCGTCCTCTGGCTCGGCGTTCCGGACCCGGCGCAATCCGGAGCCCTGACGGACCTTGCCGCCGCGGTCGAGCGCGAGACGCTTTCATCCGGTTTTCCTCCGGCGGACAGATCCTTCTCGCCCCACTTGACCCTCGCCCGCCTGGAGGCCCCTCCCGGGCCCGGTTTCGAAAAAGTCCTGGGCGAGACCTCGGGCCGGATCGTCGCGGAGACGGCGGTCGACCGGATATTCCTTATAGAAAGCCGCCTTCGTCCCGGCGGGGCCGGGCCGGAATATCAGGACGTCAGCGCCCACGTTTTCGATGACCATTGACGTCCATCGCCGTCACCTGATCCTGGGAGCGGGCTTCATCGCCCTCCTGGCCGCCACCTGGACGTTCTCCCGGGAAAGATCGGACCATCTGGCGGAAACTTTGGAAAAATCGGTCCCGCCCTCTGCGGAAATCTCTCCGGAATCCGCCCCCGGCCCCGCGGGAAAAGCGCGCCCCAAACGGATCGCCCTCACGTTCGACGACGGCCCCCATCCCGTCTATACGGAACGCCTGCTGCGGATATTGAGGAACTACCGCGTCCCGGCCACGTTCTTCGTCGTGGGCAAACAGGCGGAGCTCCATCCCGGCCTCCTGAAGAAGATCTCGCGGGAAGGCCACTTGATCGCCAACCACACCTTCCACCATCCCGACCTGCGCCGCCTCTCCGACTCCGAGATCGTCCGGGAACTGGACAGCACCCGGGACACGGTCCGGTCCCTCACCGGACGGACGGCGGTCTATTTCCGGCCGCCGGGCGGCCGGACCAACGACCGCGTGGAGCGGGTCGCCGAAGCCGCCGGCTACCGCATGACCCTGTGGACCGTCCTGCCCCGGGACCACGCCCGCCCCCCCGCCAAGACCATACGGGACCGGGTGCTCCGGTCCGCCAGGGAGAACGGGATCGTCCTCCTCCATTCCGGAGTCGAGAACACTTTGCGCGCCCTGCCGGGCGTGATCCTCGCCCTGCGGAAGAATGGGTTCGAATTCGTCCCGGTCTCGGACCTCGCGCCGGACAGGGTCTCGCCCGAGGATCCCGGCCGCCCGCCCGACCGTCCGATCGAACCCGGCGGAACGGTTCCTTCCCCCGCCGCGGTCCCGGCCCCGGAGTCCGGCCGGGGAGAATGATGACGCGGGACAGGATACTGGCCCTCGACCTGGGAGAGAAAAGGGTGGGGCTGGCATTGTCGGACCCTTTGGGATTCACGGCCCAGCCCCTGCCGTATCTCCCGTTCTCCGGGCTCGACCGGCTTATTCATGACCTGGACGGCGTCATCCGGGAGAAGTCCGTTTCCGCCGTCCTGATCGGGCTGGCGAAGAACCCGGACGGCTCGGAAGGCCCCCGCGCCGCCGAATCCCGCAAGGCGGGAGAAAAAATAGAGAAGGCCTGCCGGGTGCCGGTCCGTTACATCGACGAGACGTTCACCAGCCGGGACGCGGAAGAATTCCTGATACGCGAACTGGACGTTCCCCGCAAAAAGCGCCGGGAGATCCGGGATTCCCTCTCCGCCTGCCTGATCTTGAGAAGCTATATCGAGGCCCATGAGCGAAGCGGGACCTGAATCCGGCGCGAGGCGGCGGCGCCTCGCGATCGCGGCCGGCGTCCTGGCCGCGACCGCGGCTCTCGGCCTTGCCTTCTTCATCCGGTACGCCGGGCCGTCCTTCCTTTCCGGCCCGGATTCCCCTCACGTCATCGTGAATATCCCCAAAGGGGCCTCCGCCTCCCAAGTCGCGTCCCTTCTGAAAGAGCGCGGCGCCATACGTTCTCCTGGATTTTTCCTGGTCCTGGCCAGGATCACGGGCGGCCCGGAGGACCTGCGCTACGGGACCTACCGGCTTCGCCCCGGCTCGGCCCTGGACGCCCTGCGTCGGATCAGAGCGGGAGACACTTATAAGGTAAGAGTCTCCATCCCCGAGGGCTGGACGTCCTTCCAGATCGCCGCGCGTCTCAAAGAATCGGGGGTCATTCCGGATGAGGACGCCTTCGCCGCCCTGGTCAGTTCCCGGAACCTGGAGGGCCGCCTTTTCCCCGAGACCTATTTCTTCGAGCCGGGGACCGGGCCGGAGCGGGTCGTCGAGGAATTTTTCGCGCAATTCCGCAGGGTCTTTTCCGGGGAGCTGGCCCGCGGGTCCGAAGCGCTCGGCCTCTCGGAGATCCAGACCGTGGCGCTGGCTTCCATCATCGAGCGCGAAGCGCAGGTCCCGGAAGAGAGGCCGGTCATCTCCTCGGTCTACCACAACCGTCTCAAGAACGGCTGGCCCCTCGAAGCCGACCCGACCGTCCAATACGCCTTGAGCGGAGGACGTTTCTGGAAGGAAAAACTCACGACCAACGACCTGAAGTTCGATTCCCCCTACAATACCTACCGCCGCCGGGGCCTGCCGCCGGGCCCCATCTGCAATCCCGGGCTGGGGTCCCTCGAGGCCGCGGCGGCCCCGGACGAAACGGGATTTTTCTTTTTCGTCGCGGATTCCAGCGGGACGCACCGTTTTTTCCGGACCCTCAAGGAACATTCGCGGTTCCGCGCGGAAAAAAAACGGCGGGAGCGGGCGGCCCGCCCGCTTTCGGGAGCAAAATCACATTGACAAACCCGGGGAGCGCTGTTACACTCGTGGGGTCGCGCCTATTCTTCTTCAACGGAGGTCGCAATGGATAAGAGACTTTTGACCGCCTGCGCGGTATTCTGCCTCATCGCCGGAGCTTCCCGGGTCCGGAGCGAAGAGGGGACGGAGCGCCGCGGAGAGCCCATGAAAATGTCGAATGAGGACCTGGACCGCCGCAGCGGGCGCATGGAGCGCCGCGGGGAAAGGATGGAGGAACGAGGAGAGAGGATGG
>Ga0154926_1013_pt4 | contig 11614 bp, 10 predicted proteins | sample RifCSPhighO2_01_FD_105894 | JGI IMG/M metagenome (GOLD analysis project Ga0154926, IMG submission 105894) | Elusimicrobia bacterium RIFCSPHIGHO2_01_FULL_64_10 | reverse complement strand
TATTGACAGGTCGTTTCCCCTTCCATGTCGGGATTCAGGGCCAGTATGACCTCGCCGATCGGCTCATTTTCCAGGCGCCGGAGGAGGGAGTCGATCTCCAGATCCTGGGGGCCGACCCCGTCCAGAGGGGAGAGGCTGCCGCCCAGGACATGGAAGAGGCCGTTGAATTTTCTCACCCGGCCGATGGCCTGGATGTCCTGGGACCCTTCCACCACGCATAGAACGCTCTTGTCGCGGGAATCGTCGCCGCAGATGCGGCAGGGGGAGTCGTCGTCCCAATAGCCGCAGATGGAGCAGGGCCGGACCGTCCGGTAAGTCTCCTGGACGGCGGAAATGAATTCGCGGATCTGGTCCTCCGGGAGCCTTAACAGGTGGAACGCGATCCGTTCCGACATTTTCGGCCCCACGGAAGGGAGGGTCCGCAGGAGCGCGAGCAATTTTTCAAAGGAAGGAGGAAGGGGAATCATCCGGATTGGGAGGAATGCCTGGTGACTTTGCCGTGGAAGTGGGTCAGGAATTTCTTGAGGCCCTCGTCCTCGACGGCGTCCTCCAGGGCGGAAGGACTGCTTCCCAGGGGTTCGAAGACCTCTTCGGAGTCATAGGATTCCCGCACGGCGGACAGGGGCTCGACCACGACCGTGTCATCCCCGTCCGTTCCGGATTCGTCCGACGGTTCCGGCTCGGTCGCGTCCGCGGCGGCCGTTCCAGCCGGTTCGGACTGGCCGGAGGAGGCCGGAGGCGTTTCCGACAGCTTGAATTCCAGACCGATCTTCCTGTCCAGGATCCTGCCCAGTTCCGCTTCGATGAAGGACTGGTTCCTCCTGGCGCTGTCCAGCCAGAAGCGTTTGGGGAACGCGAGCTCCACCTTGCCTTCGGACCAGGACGGGGCCGCGGTCTGGAGCGCCGGCAGAAGGGACGGCTTGGAGGATTGCGCCGCTTCGAGAACTCCTTTCCAGGCGTTCGGGAACGGACCCGGGGCGTTGCCGGATATTTTCGGCTTCTCCCGGGGTTCGGGAAGCGTCTGGCCGGAGGGCTTCTCCGCTTCGCCCGGCTCGGTTCGCGGCGCGGGCCGGACCGGGACCGGGGCAGGGGATGCCATGGGCCCCGGACTTACTTTTGGAGAGGCGGCGCCTCCGGCCTCTTCCAAGCGCGATAGGACGTCTTCCACGGAAAGGGTGTCCTGGCAGAGCCGGACCAAAAAAGACTCCAGGACCAGGCGCGGGTTGTCGTTCCAGCGCATCTGGTCGGCGCATTTGCAGAGAACCTGGGTCGCGCGCAGGAGTTCCTCCAGGGTGAAGCGTCCCGCCGGGAGGTCCCTCTTGACGGCGTTCCCCGCGTCAAAGTCGTCGGGATCACGGTACCCGCACTTTTCGATCAGCATCTCCCTGAATCCTTCCCGGAGTTCCCGCAGGAAATAGGACAGGTCCTGGCCTTCCCTCTGCAGGCGTCCCGCGAGTTCCAGGACGCCTTTGGCGTCCTTGTCGGCGATCTTGTTCGCGATCTCCGCGAGGGTGTCCTCCCGGACCAACCCCAGGACATCCTCCACCGTCCCCAGGGCGAGATCCGTCCCTTCCCCGCCCTCTCTGGAAGCGTGGGAGATGGCCTGGTCGAAAAGGGAGAGGGCGTCGCGCATGGATCCCTGGGCGGCGCGCGCCAGGAGCGAAAGGGCGTCGTCGGGAACGGGGATCTTTTCCGCCTGGGCGACGCGCTTCAATGTGGAAAAGATCTGCGCCCGCGTCAGGGGCAGGAAGCGGAAGCGCTGGCAGCGGGAGGAGATGGTGGCCGGGATCTTGTGGAATTCGGTCGTGGCCAGGATGAATACGACGCGGGGCGGAGGTTCCTCCAGGGTCTTCAAGAGGGCGTTGAAGCTGTGGGAGGAAAGCATGTGGACTTCGTCGATGATGAAGACCTTGTTGCGGTCGCGGACGGGGGAATAGGCCACGGTGTCGATGACGGCCTCCCTGGTCTCCTCCACCTTGGTGTGGCTGGCGGCGTCCAGCTCCAGGACGTCGATGGAGGACGACCTGTCGATCTCCGCGCAGGAGGAGCAGGCGTTGCAGGGTTCCGAATTCCTGGGTTCCCGGCAATTGAGGGCCTTGGCGAAGATGCGCGCCGTGGTGGTTTTCCCCGTGCCCCGGGGCCCGGAGAAGAGGTAGGCATGGGCCACGCGGTTTTTCTCTATGGCGGCCTGGAGGATCTTCGCCGTGGTCTCCTGGCCGGTCAGGTCGGAGAATCTCCCAGGCCGGTACTTGCGGGCTAGAATGAGATAGGACATTTCATCACTTCCATTAAACGGGGCGGCATAATTGCCTGCCTCCGGGGAGTGTAATTGCGTCGGGAAACTGACAGGTGGACAAGTGCTTTTCCTTCATCTTCATGTGGAAGTCAGTCGCATTTTTTAGAGATTCCGCTCGCCTCCCGATCGGAATTACAACCCCAACCGATTTGGCTGGGAATGTGGTTTTCACGGCCTCTATCGCTGGCACGAGGTCACTGTCCCCTGAAACGATGATCGCCGTGTCAAACACGTTATTGATAGCTGACTGGAATAATTTTATGGCGATGTTTACGTCTGTTTGTTTTTCCTCGAATGTTTTGTACACCGCATTGCAGTTACGGCACTTCCTGTCTTTCGCTTTGAAGCTTCCGAAGACAATCTTGACGCCAACGGACTGCAAAGCCGATGTATAGACTTGATGTCTGGAAACCTTTTGAGGGTCCCAAACAACGTACGAGGTAAAGTAATTTATGCCGATAACTTGATCCTGGGGTTTAATAAAGCATTTTGCCAATTTTAGCAGGTCCAGCCACTTGTATCTGTTGTAGTGATTGTCAATGAGGGCATGGTAGAGGTTGAACCCGTCAACGAAGAATTCGACACGATTCACGACAGGCCTATAAAACAAGAAACCCAGACCCATGCGGATCTGGGGCCTACAAGATACGGGATCTTATAGGGATGATGATTATTTATAACAAATGTTCCGTCATTTGTCAAGTAGGTGACAAACGACTCGATAATCTTAATTGTCGTTGGCCGGTACTTGCGGGCTAGAATGAGATAGGACATAAAGTCCCGATAAGTATCAAAGAGACCCTATCGGTAAATTAAAGGATATTGATGCGGTTTCATGATAGATTTCATTTCAAGATCAATATCCAAAGTTGGCCAATGGAGGTACTTGTTATTGACCAATTTTACATTGAAGATCTCTGACGTCTGGGAATTCTTGAACCACGGGTAGGATCGATATGGAAGGAAATACTCATTACCCTTGACGAAAATCCAGACCCCGTGCTTCTGGATGCCCTGGACCTCAACGGAAATGCTTTTTCCACGCTTCGATGATTTCATGTTTTCTCTCCTCAACGATATTCTTCAGCTCTCTAATCTTACGCGCGGACAGACCGTAGTTATGGCTTAACGATACGTTAGGCGCAAGCCAAAACTTGGCTTCCCCGTCAGGGCACGAGACGTGGACGTGGATCCGCCTTTCTTCTCTCGAAAAGAAGAAGAAACGATAGCTCTTGTGTTTGAATACCGTGGGACTCAAATTCTATGCACTCTCTTGCAACCTTCTGTCATCTAAATTGGTGGAGATGATGGGACGGGCGCGTTGCGCCCGAACCCACGGCCTCCTCGTTGCGAACGAGGCGCTCTCCCAATCGAAATCTATGGAGCTGAAGGGGATCGAACCCTCGACCTCGTCGTTGCGAACGACGCGCTCTCCCAGCTGAGCTACAGCCCCTTTCCTAAAAAAACTTCTTAAGGGGGCAGTCCCCGCAGCGAAGCGGAGGGGACAGCCCCAAACACCTAATTCGATGATAAATTTGCAGTGGCGGCACCTCTTCTTATTCCTTCTTTTTTTAGGAAACGGCACAGTCCAAAAGCCTTATGAAATCTTTATAAGGATGTTTGGACGGGAGAGGATTCGAACCTCTGTAGGGCGAAAGCCCGCAGGTTTTACAGACCTGTGCCATTAACCGCTCGGCCACCCGTCCTTAAAAAACATCATAAGATCAGGTGGCCTGTGCCTTTTCCTTAATTTTAAAGGAATAAGAAAAAGGTGCGGCCACCCGTCCTTAAAAAAACAAAGACCGCCCCCGCCCGTGAATCCGAGCCATTATACTATTTCCGGCCCCCCCAGGCCAGAATTGGAAGCTTCCGGCAAATGCCGCCGGGCGTCATGGGTCTTCCCGGGTCTGCAGGACCGCGTAGGGGCTGGGTCCGCTTTGTTCTATGGTCCTCTGGAGGACCGCGCCTTTGTCGGCGTCCAGCCAGAGGGTTTCAGTGGTTTCGGTCCCGCCCCGGACGGCAACGGCCCGGAATTTCCGGCAGGGCGTCCCGCGGACCTTCTCGTCCGGCAGTCTTTCGATGGTCCAGACCTCGCCAAAAATCATCCGTTCAACCTTTCTTCCGGTCCGGATGGGTTTGGGCGGCAATTTATAGTCGTCGATCGGGACGGGTTCGGGCGCCCGGTCCAGCCACTCCTCCGGACCGGCGGTCTCCAAGAGGACCGTCAGGTCGTCCCGCGTGCCCATTTCCATCATGATGGTCTTTTTTTCGGAGGAATCCTGGGAGCTTTGGGGCCGGTAAATCTTTCCATCCGGAGTGACCAGAAGGTAGGATTTGCCGTCCGGAGCGCTTGAAGAAGCGATTTGGAGGAGGGCCGTTCCATCCTTGAAGACCTTGAGCACGGCCATGTCCTTGGACGATTCCGTCTCTTTGACTCCTATCCTCTTCGTGGCGGGGTCGATGGCCGGGGTCTTCAGGATTTCCCTGGAGGTCCACCGGTCCGATTCCGCGAATCTAAGCCAGGCATGCCCCGCCTGCGCCGGTCCGGCGAGAGCGCCTGCCGTCCCGATCGCCACGGCGGCCGCTGCGAAATATCTCCGAGGGCCCATCCCCCCAATTATAGCGGGATTTTGCCCGTTTTCAAGGCGACGGCCCGCGCTTGATGCCTCCGGGACTTTTCCTTTTGGCCGAGCCTCTCATACAGGGCCGCGAGCCGCTCGTGGCTTTCCGGGTCCACGGTGATATCGTAGACGCGGATGGAGAAGCCCGGGACATCCATCGGCTCGCGGGACTTCAGCCAGGAGAACGAGTTCTCGCCGTCCATGGCGCCTTGCAGCCGGGACGCGCTCACGGCCAGGAATTCCGCGCGGGGAGAATCGGAATTGATCTTTTCCGAATGGAGGAGCGTCCCCATAGGCATGAGCTCCTGCGGGTCCAGACCGTAGGCCTCCGGCAGGTCCGTCCCGCAATAGGAGAGCACCAGTTCCGCTCCGGGCCTCTCCCGCATGAACCGGCCCAGGTCTTTGAGCCCCTGGCCGTAGTCCAGGTCGCTCGAGTAGCGGATGCCGGCTCCCGGTCCGCCGACGGCGAAGTTGTAGAAGGAAAGGAAGTGAGGCGCGGACCATGCCGCCTCGGCCAGCTGCCCCAGGACCAGGACGGCCGGGATCCATCGCTTCAAACCCCAGAAAATCTCCGGCGAGGCGAGCCTGCCGGCGAGGACGGCGGCCAGGGGATAAAGCAGCAGCATGTGACGGATCCCCAGGTCCAGCCGGGACAGGCACAGGATGGCGAGGTACGACCCGGCGGCGAGCGCGAGGGGGAATTCCTCCTTTTTCATTGGAAGTTTTCGGAACGACCCGGCGGCGAGGAGGATCGCGAGCAAGGCCGATACGGGAGTCCTTAAGATGAAGTTGACGGGGAAGTAATACCAGACGCCGTGCGGGTGGATCCGCCCCAGAAGGAACGCGGGATATCCCTCGCGGACATGGTAGCTCATGAACCCGGCGCTCATGAGATAGAAATCGGGCAGGGGCGCCCAGCGATAGGCCCATGCGACGATTTTCGGCCAGCCGTAGGCCTCGAGGTCCTTGGGATGAAGCAGGTGGGGCGGAAGGAAATTTTGGAATCCGTAGGCGGCGTTGATGACGAGACCGGAAAGAGCCGTTGCTCCAATGAAAGCCAGGATCCTGAAACGGGAGCTTTTTCCTTCCAGCCCGGGATAGAAAGCCATGCAGAAAGCGAAGACCGGGTAAAGGAACAGGTTGGAAAGCTTGCAGACCTGGGCGAGTCCGAGAGCCAGCCCCGCCAGGGCCAGGTTCCCGGCGGAAGGGCGTCGGCAGGCCGCTGTCAGGGCCGCCAGGGCCGCGAGGGCGCCGAGGGCCCCGCCCGCGTCCGTGTTCACCAGGGACCCGTGCCCGAGGAGGGCCGGCGTCAGGGACAGGAGCCCCAGGGTCAATAGCCCGCCCGCGTCGCCGTAAAGGCGGCGCGACCAGGCCCAGGCCAGGAGCAGGAGCAGGGCCGTCGCTCCGATCATCACGCTTCGCGACAGGATGCGCACGGTCGCCGGGCCGACTTTGGGGCTTCGGTGGATGAGGAGCGTCCCGTAGAGCTGTTCCTGGGACACGGAGATCGGTTTCTTTTGGAATTGAGGGTATCGGGTTTCGGGATCCGTCAGGGGAAGGAAAGCGACCGGCAATCCGGCCAAAATCCTGATCAGGGGCGGATGTTCCAACCCGCGCTCGAAATCGCCGTGGCGCAGCATGTAGAAGCCGCATTGGACGTGGCCGGTCTCGTCGTAGGTGAAAGAGGCGCGGCCGGCGTGCCAGAACATCAGTCCGGTCGCGCTCAAAACGAGGACGGCAGGGAGAACGGTTTTTTTAAATGGAATGGGACTGGTGGGGGGGATTGGCGGTCAAGGGATGATGACGCACGGATCGAGGATCACGTTGATGATCTTCCCGGTGCATTTCCCGCGGACGGTCAGTTTGTCCCCCGGACGGAGTTTCGAGACCTGTTCCGAATAGCTGTCAAAGAAATGGCACTGGATGTCGCCCGCATGTTCCGCGCCCCGGAGAAGGAGGACCCGATCGTTGGCGACGTTGGACCTGATCCGGACTACCGGACCGCTCACCTGGAGGATCTTTTCCTTGTATTTTTTGTCCCCGGCGTCGCGGTCGGAATAATCGCGGAAGAGCTCCTCGCCGGAGAGGGTGAATGCGGGCCGGGCTTCCCGGGTCATCTTTTCCAGCTCATCGCTGGCGCGGCCGCAGCCGCCCAGGGCGGCGAGGAGGATGAAGGCGGCCAGGAGGGCGAGGGGCCTTCGATTCACCGGCCGGTCTCCGATTTTTTCCCGGCCTCTTTCAAGTCGTCCCGGGTGAGAGGATGGCCTTCCATGACGCGCTCGTTGTAGTAGTCCACGAGGCCGTCGTGGCTGGAGAGGAATATCTGTTTGTAGGACCTGAAAATGATGGAATCGGCTCCGGGCACGTAGGGGTTCTGGTTGAGGGTGATGAAGCAGAGGATGTTCCCTCCGATGCCGGCCGAGGCCTCCAGGGCCTTCTGCAAGTAGAGCTGGGTGGGCGTCTGGATGGCCTCTTCCGGCTCGCGTTTGACGGTGATCGTGGCCACGGGCTGAACGAAGGATTTCAGGCCGTAGTTCCCCACCCAGATCTTCCAGTGGTAGCTCTGGAGCTTCTTGCGGGCGCATTCGTGGAGGTAGACCACGTTCGCCGTGGCGCTGACCTGGGCGTATTGCTGGTCGTCGTACCGGTCCACGTCGGCCGTGAGGGCGAGAGCGCCCTGGCGCAGGCCGGATAGGACCAGGAGTAACGCCGCTCCAAGGACGGTCTTCATGGCGAGACGTCCTGCCTCCGGATCATTTCCTGTCCCGGAGCTTGGCCAGGAGACGCAGGATCTCGAGATACAGCCACACCAGGGTCACGATCAATCCGAAAGCCCCGTACCACTCCATGAACTTGGGCGCGCCCGCGGCCGCGCCGTTCTCGATGAAATCGAAGTCCATCACGAGGTTGAGCGCCGCGATCCCGACCACGAACAGGCTGAACCCGATGCCCAGGATCCCGGTCTCATGGATGAAGGGCATGCGCCAGCCGAAGAAACCCATGACCATGCTCGCCAGGTAAAAGAGGGCGATCCCGCCCGTGGCGGCCGCCACGCCGAGACGGAAGTTCTGGGTCACCCGGATCAGCCGCGATTTATATGCGACCAGGAGCGCGAAGAGCGTCCCGAACGTGAGCCCCACGGCCTGGATGACGATCCCGGGGTAGCGGGCCTCGAAGAGAGAGGACAGGCCTCCCAGAAGGAGCCCTTCGAGGAGGGCGTAGGCCGGGGCGGTGATCCCGGACCATTCCTTTTTAAACACGGTCACCATGGCGACGACGAAGCCGCCGATCGCTCCCAGGACCATCCATGGGGCCACGGCCGCGGGATTCCTCTGGGTGAAGAATAATCCCCAGGTCCAGCTGGCGGAGACGAGCGCCAAGAGAAGAAGGATCCCGGTCTTGTTGACGGTCCCCTCCAGGGTCATGACCTCCCCTCCCGGGACCGACCTGTCGAACCCGGCGAACGTCTTGGAATTCAGGGCTGGATTTGAGCTTCTCATCATGTTGGGACTCCTTCAGGGCATGCGATGGAACGGCCTCATTTTTTCACGGGAAGGCGGATCGGGACCGGTTCCGCGTTCCAGATATCCTTGGCGTACTCCCGCACGGTCCGGTCGCTGGAGAATTTTCCGGACCGGGCCACGTTGGCGATGGACATCCGCGTCCATCTCTCCCTGTCCCTATAAGCGGCCTCCACCGCCTCGTGGCAGAGGGCGTAGGCGGGAAAATCGGCCAGTAGAAAATAGGGGTCGCCGCCCAGGAGGGAGTCCGTCAAGGGACGGAAGAGGTCGGGCTGGGAGGCGGAAAAGAATCCATCCGCGATCATGTCGAGCACCTGCCGCAGCTCGGGATGTCCCTCATAGAACGAGAGGGGGGAATATCCGGCGGAGCGCAGGGAGGAGGTCTCCCGGGCGGTCAAGCCGAAGATGAAGATGTTCCCGTCGCCCACCTCTTCGCGGATCTCGACGTTGGCCCCGTCCAGCGTCCCGACGGTCACGGCGCCGTTCAGGGCGAATTTCATGTTGCCCGTGCCCGAGGCCTCCGTGCCGGCGGTCGAGATCTGCAAAGAAACGTCGGCCCCGGGGATGATCTTCTCCGCGAGGGAAACGCCGTAGTTCGGCAGGAACGCCACCTTCAACCGGTCCCCCAGGGACCTGTCGTGGTTGACGCAGTCCGCGACGGAGTGGATGAGCTTGATGATGAGTTTGGCCATGAAGTACCCCGGGGCGGCCTTTCCGGAAAAGACGAAGGTCTTCGGGACCGGGGAGGATTGCGGGTCGGCTTTCAGGCGGTTGTAGAGCGCGATCAGGTGCATGACGCTCAAAAGCTGGCGCTTGTATTCGTGCATGCGCTTGACCTGGCAATAGACGATCGCTTTGGGGTCGACGACGGTCCGGGTCTCGCTCTTGATGAGGTCGGCCAGCCGCGCCTTGTTGGAGTCCTTGACATCCCGCCATTCCTCCCGGAAGGACCCGTCCGCCGCGAACCCCTCGATCTCGCGCAGGCGCGATAGGTCGGTCAGCCAGCCGTCGCCGATGCGGCGGGTGATCAGCTTGGCGAGGCCCGGGTTGCACAGCGCCAGCCAGCGCCGCGGGGTGATCCCGTTGGTCTTATTGTTGAACCGCTCCGGGAAGATCGGCTGGAACCGGCTGAAGATCACGTTCTTCAGGATGTCGGTGTGCAGCGCCGAGACCCCGTTCACGGAATGGCTGCCCACGATGGCGAGGTGGGACATCCGGACCTTCTTCCCTCCGTCCTCCTCGATGATGGACAGGTCCGCGATCTGTTCCGAAAGCGGGGGCCCTTTTTTCCTGATCTCATCCAGGAATCTCTGGTTGATCTCATAGATGATCTCCAGGTGCCTGGGCAGAAGGCGCCCGAACAGGTCCACCGGCCATTTCTCAAGCGCCTCGGGCAGGACGGTGTGGTTGGTGTATCCGAAGGTCTTCACGGTCAGGTCCCAGGCCTTGCCCCAGCCCAGGCCCTCGGCGTCCAGGAAAAGGCGCATGAGTTCGGGGATCGCCACGGCGGGGTGCGTGTCGTTCAGCTGGATGGCCACGGCGTCGGGGAAAGCGTCGAGACTTTCGGGATGGCTCTTTTTGTAGCGCCGGAGGATGTCCTGGAGGGTCGCGGAGACGAAGAAATATTCCTGCTTGAGCCGGAGCTCCTTGCCCTGGAGGGCGTTGTCGTTGGGGTAAAGGACCTTCGAGATGGTCTCGGAGAGGGCCTTGTCGGAAACGGCCTTTTCATAATCGCCGTCGTTGAAATAGCGCAGGTCGAATTCCCGGGTCGATTTCGCCGCCCACAGCCGCAGGTTGTTGACGGTATTGTTGCGGAAGCCGGGAACGGGCGTGTCGTAGGCCATGGCCATCACCTCTTCGGCGTCCACCCATTCGCAGCGGAGGGTCCCGTCCCGGTCGTGATAGCGGTTCACCCGTCCGTAGAATTTGACGGGATAGAGGTATTCCGGGCGCTCGATCTCCCAGGGGTTGCCGTAGCGCAGCCAGTTGTCGGGGGTCTCCACCTGGTAGCCGTCGCGGATCCTCTGGAAGAATATCCCGAATTCATAGCGGATCCCGTAGCCGTAGGCCGGCAGTTCCAGCGTCGCCATGGAGTCCAGGAAGCACGCCGCCAGGCGTCCCAGTCCGCCGTTGCCCAGGGCCGCGTCGAATTCGATGTCTTCCAGCTGCGAGAGGTCGGTCCCCATCTCCGCCAGGGCCCGGGAGGTGCTGGTCTCCAAGTCCAGGTTGAGCAAGGCGTTGCGGAGGGCCCGGCCCATGAGGAACTCGAGGGACAGGTAGTAGACCCTTTTGGCGTCCCGGCGGTAGTAGGTCTGCTGGGTCTCCGTCCAGCGGTCCACGAGGCGGTCGCGCACGGCGCGCACCATGCTTTCGAAACAATCGCGCCGGGTCGCGCTGTACTCGTCCTTGACCAGGGAATAGCGGAGGTGGTTCTGGAAGGAGGCCTTCATGGATTTCGCGTCCGTCCCGCAGAAGATGTCCGGGGAAAATCCGGAACGTCCGCCGTCGGTTTCAGGTTTTGGGGGCATACGGTTCACTGGGTTCAGGGGGACCCGGCTTTATTGTAGTAAATTCTGGAGGCCCGCGGTAGGACGGGTTACGTCACATAGCCCCAGGTCCGGAGGAGGTCTCCGTCCCGGTTCCAGCGCTCGCCGATGTCGGTGCGGTAGAACATGTTGGGGATGACGATGTTCCGGACGCGGTTATAGACCTGGGTCCGGGCGTCTTCCATGGTGGCGCCCGAGCCCGTGACCACCATGACGTAGCCGGAACTGCCGGTCAGGCGCCAGTCGCCGTCCACGAGCTTCACGTCCGCGGGCCAGAGGCCTTCCTTCATCGGCTTCTTGAAGATGACCACGCTGTCCTCGGAATATCTCTTGAAGGTCTTGAGGTCCTCGAAAGGGAACGGAGGCACGGCGATCACCACGCCGATCTGGAAGCCCTTCTTCACTTTGAGCGCGGGCGATTGGCGGTTGGCGAGGGCGTGCAGGAATTCTCCCATCGACGAGAGCATCCCTTCCATCTGGATGCTCAAGGTCGGCATGCCGAAGCGGGAGGTGCATTCCAGGGGGTAGATGCCGCGCCCGTTGGCGATGCAGTTGATGTCGAAATAACCGATATAGCCGGCCTGCGCCAGGCGGTCCTTCATCTTGAGCAGGGTCTCCTCGTACAGCATC
>Ga0154926_1025_pt7 | contig 11651 bp, 6 predicted proteins | sample RifCSPhighO2_01_FD_105894 | JGI IMG/M metagenome (GOLD analysis project Ga0154926, IMG submission 105894) | Elusimicrobia bacterium RIFCSPHIGHO2_01_FULL_64_10 | reverse complement strand
ATGCGAAAGTTCGGAGACCCGAGGGTGGAAGAGTGGGGGAAGTCCTGCCTGCTCGCCATGAAAATGGAAGCATGATCGACCTGCTGGCCGAACGCTTGAAACCCGTGGCGCCGCACTTAAAACTGAACTCCGCGCGGGAATACCTGCAATGGACCCTCCTGCAAGGCATCGACGACGCGGGCTGCCGGGCCAACCTGGCCTTCACGGGAGGAACCGCCCTGCGCGTCGTCTTCGGCAACAAGCGCTTCTCCGAAGATCTGGATTTTTCCCTGGTCAAACGGGAGGGATACGACACCGGGGACCTCTGCCGGGCGCTGCTCCAACGCCTGGAGCGCCTGTCGCTCAAGGCCGGCGCGTCCGACGTGAAGGACCGGAAGGCCGTCGGCTCTTTCTTCATCCGGATCTCCAACCTGCTCCACCCGCTCGGCATCGCGCGGGAGAAAGGGCAAAAACTTTCCATCAAGATCGAAGTGGACAAAAACCCGCCCGCGGGGGGCCGGGTGGAGGAATACCTGTTCCAGGACCCCATCCTGTTCTACGTCAACCATTACGACCTTCCCTCGTTGTTCGCCACCAAGCTTCATGCGTTCCTTTTTCGCGGCTACGACAAGGGGCGGGACTACTACGACCTCCTGTTCCTGCTCGGAAGAAAGGCGAGGCCCAATCTGACGGTCTTCCGCAACGCCGTCCGCCAGACCCACCCGCGGGCCGGGCTGGATACGGAGGAGTCCCTGTTCGAGGCCGTGCGCGAAAAAATCGATCGGATGGACGAAAGGATCATCCTTGGCGACGTCCGGCCTTTCCTTTTGGAGCCCGCGGAGGAACGGTTTTTGAGGAAACCGGCCCTGCTCAAGGCCCTCGGCCAATACCTGGCGGACATGGGGCGCCCGTCTTGACAAGCGGCCCGGTCCCCTTACAATTACATCAAACATGAGCTCCAAACGCGGCAGCCTGAAGCGCAGGGTGGCGGCGGCCTCCTTCACCGGGGCCGTGGTGCTGGGCTGCCTCCTGACCGCCGTGCACGTCCATTGGGAGCGCGCCTACCGCCTGGAAGGGGCGCAGAACGAGATCCGCAAGTCCGCCAACTTCATCGAGCCGCAGGCCTACCAGCTCCTCAAAAAACCGGACCGGGCGTCCGTCGTCCGGTACTCCGAATTGGCGGAGAGCATCGTCAAGAAAGGCGACTTCCTGTTCGTGGAGATCCTCGACGCCAAGGGCAGGCAAGTGGTGCCGCTTCCGGCGGGCGGACCGCGCGTCAAAACCGTTGAGAAAGGGCCGATGAGCGCCCTATCCATGGGCGCCAACTACGTGATCCGCAAAGAGAACTACGACGACGTGGGATCGGTCCTCGAAGGCGTCTTCGCGGTGATGGACCGGAACAAGATTTTGGGCTACATCGTGCTCGGCATCGGCACCCGGCCCATCGAAGACGCGTTCTACAGCTCCATCCTGATGACTTTCGCCCTCCTCGTCCTGGCGCTGTGCGTTTCCGGATTCCTGGCCTGGAAGGCCGCGCAAAAGTCCATCCAGCCCGTGCTCGATCTGGCCCACGCGGTGGAGACCTACCGCGACGGCGATTCCCTGGAGAAGTTCGACGTCCGGGGCGCGAGCGAGGTCGCCCTGCTGGGCGGCCGGATGAAGGCCCTGCTTCAGGCCGTGCGCAGCAACGAGGAAAAGATGAAGCGCGAGATCGAGCTCGCGACCGGCCACTTCAGGAAGAACCAGAACGAGATGAAGATGATCCTCTCCGCCTTCCGCAAGCTAAGCTCGGGCTTTGGGCTCAAAGAGGCCATGCAGAACGTCTATGAGCTGGCCAAGACCATCGTGGCCTGCCGCGAGGTCCACGTGATCCTTTCGGCCAGCTACGACCACCGGGAGTTGATCCCGCTGGGGGAGGATTCCCTGCGCGGCCCCAAGGAGCCCCATTTCCTGGTCCATCCCAAGCCGTTGTCCAACGACGCCTATCTGCCCGCCCCCCGTGAGATGATCTACGACGCGCTTGAGAAAAACGACAGGCGCGTGGAACTGTCGCCCGGGCGCCTGGCCTGCCCGCTGATTTCGGCCGGCGGCCAGAGGTTCGGGCTGATGATCCTCGAGCTGTTCACCGAAGGCGCCGACCCCTTCGAGCTGGACACCCTGCAAAGCCTGATGGAACCGGTCGGCATGGCCCTGGACAACCTCTACCTCTACTCGGAGGTGGAAAAGCTGGCCACGCACGACGCCATGACGGGCCTGTTGAACCAGCAGAACGTCCGCGGCCGCCTGCTCGAGACGTTGAGGCTCCTGCGCCGCGAGAAGGGGTCCGTCTTCGTGATCCTCTCGGACATCGACAAGTTCAAGCTGTTCAACGACACCTACGGCCACCTGGCGGGGGACAAGGTCATCCGGACCTACGCCCAAATCCTCAAGGCCTGCGTCAAGCGCCAGGGCGACCACGCGGGCAGGAACGGCGGGGAGGAGTTCCTCGTGATCCTAAGGAACCTGGCGGAAGACGAAGCCGCGGCCGCCGCCGGGAAGATACAGAAAGAAGTCCGTTCCGCGGCCGTCAAAATCGCGGAGAACCAGGAGGTCCGTTTCACGGTCTCCTTCGGCGTCGCGGGCTACGCCGCGGGCCCGGAATCCTCGGACCCCGCCGCCCCTTTCAACGAGACCTCCGTCATGAACGATCTCCTTGAAAAAGCCGACAAGGCCCTCTACCATTCCAAGCGGGCTGGCCGCGACCGCTGCACCGTCTGGACCCCGGGCCTGGCGGTCTAGGATTCCCGCGCGGGTTGAGATATTTCATATAATGAGTTCAAGCTGATCCATGATATTTGACCGGCGGCGGACGTGAAGGTTCAAAGGGGGAACGTGGCTGCGAAAGCTTTGGGCGTGACGATGATGGCCGCTGCGACCCTGGCATGGGCGGGGGCTTCCGGCGCCGCGCCCCCCGACGCCGCCTCCGAAAACCTCTCCGTCGTCTCCCTCCGGGATTGCGAGCTGACGGCCGCCGAGAACCACCCGTCGATCCGGCTGGCGAACAGGGAAGTCCATATCAATCATCTGAAGGAATTGGAGGCCTTCCGCGCCATCCTGCCCAGCGTGACCTTGAAGGGCGAAGAGACCAGCGGCAAAGCCCAGGACGCCGGCACTCCGGACTTCAAGGAAAGAAGCTACGGCGTGCAATTCGCCCAATCCCTTTTTCGAGGCGGGAAACTTTACCGCACCTACCGGCAGACCCGGGCCCATTGGCTGGCCTCCAAAGCCAAACTGGTCAAATCCAGGGAAGACGTCGTTTATAACGTCCGCGAGGCCTATTGGAACCTGGTCCGGGGCGGCCTCACCCTCTCCGTTTATGAACGGGCGTTGACGGACCTGGAAAAAGAAAAGGACAAAGCCCGGGAACTGCTTGAAAAAGACATCATCCCGCAGCAGATCTTTTTGACGGTGAACTCCCAGTACCGCCAGGCGGGACTCCAGTCGGACAGCGCCAAGGCGGACCTCGAAGCGCGCTTGTGGCAATGGACCGCCGCGCTGGGCCTTAAGGAGCCGCCCGAGTACCGCCCGAAGGACGCGTCGATAACCGTGGTCGAAGAACATATCACCCTGGACGAGTGCCTGGCCCTGGCCGGGACCGCGCATCCGGACATCCTGGTCCAAAGATACACGGCGGAGGCCGCCGGGCTGGGCTCGCAAGTGGCCGGCAGTTATTTTTGGCCGCAATTGGACATGAACGGCTTTTACGGACGGAGCGGCGGCGCGTTCAAGAGCGAGACTTTGAACCTGAAGGAGGACTGGCAGCTGGGGTTGAGGGCTTCCATGTATTTCGGCGGCAGTTCGCTGAACGTGTCGGGCCTCAAGCAAAAAACCAGCCCGAAACTCGGGCAGTCCTCGCGCACGGAGATCGAAACGATCTCCACCTCCGTCGGCCTTATTGACAACTTCAAGCAAAAATCGGACTATGAAGACGCCGAGCTTGTCTCCGACCAAGCCCGGGTGCAATTGGAAAAGACCCGGATGGACGTCCTGAACGGCGTGCGCGACGCCTATGCCGCCTGGAAGAAAGCCACGGCGCAGCTCACGATCGCGGAAAACGACCTGGAGCTGGCCAGGGCGGATTTTGCCGTCGCCGGGATCAAAAGCAGCCACAGGGAAGTGCCTTTCTCGGAGCGGGCCGTGACCAGGAACAAGGTGGCGCAGGCCGAAGCGGCCCTGATCGAGACCCAGGCCGCTTATAACATCGTCCTGGCGACTTTGAACCGCGCCGTCGGGATCCCGGACCGGTTCGGGTCCCACCGCGAATGAATTGAGGAAACCATGAACAGGAAAAGGACCGTCATTATCGCGGCGCTTTTAATCCTTCTTTCCGCGGGCGCCTATGCCTTGCGGAAATTCATATCGCGCCAAGCCGCGTCCGGGGCCGGAGATTTCGATTCGTACGGCCGTCCTTCCGGCGACGCGGCGCCCTTGCGGCAAGCGAAGCTCTTCCAGGTCCGGAAAGCGCCTTTCACGGACGTAGTCGACGGGCTGATCGGCACGGTCAAAGGCGACACCATCGAACTGGCGTTCGGCGGACAGGAAGAGAAGCTGAATTCCGTCCACGTGAGCGTGGGCCAGAAGGTGGACAAGGGACAGATCCTGCTCGAGCTGGACCACGTGCGGGCCGAATCCAGAAAAAACCAGGCCGAGATCGCCCTGGAGCGCGCCCAGCGCCTCCAGGCCGTGGGCGGGGCGACCCTGCATGACGTCAAGGAAGCCCAGGCCGTTTTAAACGTCGCCCAGAAGGACTATGAGGACACCTTCATCTACTCGCCCAAAACCGGCACCATTTCCGCCATCCACAAGCACGTGGGCGAAACGGTGGGCCGCAGCGAGGTCGTGGTGAGCCTGGTGAGCATGGAAGACAAGTTCTACGTCGAGACCGGGGTCGTGGAAGGGCAGATCGACCAGGTCCGCAGCGGCCAGAAAGCGGAAATCGTCATAGACTCCTTCGCCGCGCACCAGATCGCGGGCAGCGTGCAAGGCGTGTCCCATGAAGTCTCCATGACCGGGCGCACCGGAACGGTGCACATCAGCCTGCCGGACTACGTCCAGCAGAAGGTGCGCCCAGGCCTTTCCGCGCGCTGCCGCATCATCGTCTACAGCAAGAACGCGCTCGTCATCCCCCGCAAGGCCTACGACGACAAGAAGAAGGGAGTGATGATCGTGAGTGAGGGGAATAAGACGGCTTTGAAGCCGGTGCAGCTGGGGTACCTTACGCGCGAATTCTACGAAGTGGCCTCCGGGCTTGAAGGCGGGGAAATGATCATCGCGGACATTTCCTCCAATCCCGTGGAGGAAGGAGCGGAGATATCCGCCGCGGGCGAACCGGCCCGTTACCAGGGCGGTTCAGCCGAATAAAAATTGAACTTCATCCGGTTCTGCGTCGAAAGGAAGGTCACGGTGGCCATGCTCACGGTGACCGTTTTTATTTTCGGGGCCATTTCCTGGTTCCGCCTGGAACGGGAGTTCATGCCGGAACTGCAGTTCCCTCAACTCGTGGTCCTGACCGGCTATCCCAACGCTTCCAGCCAGGAAGTGGAAAACCTCGTGACCAAGGTGGTGGAGGAATCCGCCGGCACCGTCAAGAACGTGCGCCGCATCCATTCCTCTTCGCGGGAAGGCATCTCGATCGTGACCGTGGAGTTCCTCTGGGGCACGAACATGGACCTGGCGTCCTTGAACCTGCGGGAAAAGGTGGACCTGGCTAAATCCAAGCTGCCCAGGGATTGCGGCGAGCCGCGCATAGAAAAATTCGACCCCTTCGCCCTGCCGGTGATCACTTTGAGCCTTTCCGGGTCCATTTCCGACAAGGACCTGCTGGCCCTGGCGCGCCGGCCCGTGTCGGAGCTCCTGGAGAAAACGCGGGGCGTGGCGGCGGTTTCCATCGCCGGCGGCCGGGAGAGGGAGATCCAGGTGGAGCTGGACCAGTCCAAGCTGACCGCCCGGGGGCTTTCCATCCGCGACGTGGAACAGTCCGTCGCCCACGCCAATATCGTCTATCCCGCGGGAACGGTCAAGGACGACACCTTCGAATACGTCGTGCGCGTTTTAGGGACGTTCAAAGCCGTGAAAGAGCTGGGCCGCGTGACCATCGCCATGGACCGCGCCATGCTCTCCAGCGGCGTCAGTCCCCTCCACGCCCGGAGTCAAAAACAGCGGGATTTGAGCGCCAGGCGGAACCCCCAACCCATCACGCTCGCTTCGCTGGGAAACATCCATGACGCCGTCGCGGAAACCGCCAGCTACTCCCGCTATAACGGCCGGCCCAATATCTCTCTTTCCGTTTTGAAACAGGCCGAGGCCAATATCGTGCGCGTGGCGGAATCCGTCAAGGAAAAACTCCCGGAGATCCAAAGGAAACTGCCGGCTGGCGTGACCCTGAAAATCGTCTATGACCAATCCACGTTCATCCAGTCCGGCATACGCAGCATGGTGAAAGACGGTCTGCTCGGCGGGCTCCTGGCCTTCGCGGTGCTTTTCCTTTTCCTGGGAAGCTGGAGAGACGCGCTGGTGGTGAGCATGGCCATTCCGGTCTCGATCCTGGCGACTTTCTTCATCATGGACGGCAAAGGCATGACCTTGAACACCGTGAGCCTGGCGGGACTGGCGATCGGCATCGGAAAGCTCGTGGACGGAGCCATCGTGGTGCAGGAGAACATTTCCAGGCGCAGAAACAACGGCATGGACAAGTCCGCGGGCGAAAACGCCGTCGAAGGGGCCAACGAAGTCTTCGCGGCCGTTACGGGTTCCGTTCTCACCACCGTGGCCGTATTTTTGCCGCTGATCTTCGTGGCGGGGATCGTCGGCCAGGTCTTTAAGGACCTTTCCTTGTCCGTGGTGTTTTCCCAGATGGCGTCCCTGGTCGTGGCGTTCACGCTCGTGCCCATGCTGGCCTCCAAGTTCGCCCTGAAGGAAGATCCGTCGCCCGCGCCGTTCGTTCAAAATATCCGGGACAAAGCCGGCAAGTGGGTGGACCGCTACAACCGGTTATTGGACTACACGTTGGTCCATCCGGGCAAAGTCGTCCTGACCACCACGATCGCCTGCCTGGTCAGCATCCTCATTTTGGCGTTCATGCCCAGGGCCGTGTTCCCGCGCGTGGAGGGAAGCCAGATCTTCATTCGATTGGACATGCCCATGGGAACCCGCCTGGAAGTGACGGACCGCATGGCCCGCAAGATGGAAACGACTTTGTCCGAGATCAAGGATATCGAGAGCCAATCCGTGATCGTGGGCTCCCTGCCGCAGGAAGGCCTGCAGCCCTTGGGGAGCCATCAGGCCCAGATCGTGCTCCATCTTGGAAAACGGCGTAAAAAATCCGCGGCGGCGCTGGCGGCCACCCTCAAAAAAACCTTCAAGGACATGGATTTGGGCGGCGGCCGCCTTTTCTTTTTTGAGCAAGGCGGGACGTTTTCGTTCCTGGGGTCCCAGGGCGCTCCCATCGTGATCGAAGTCAAAGGCCACGACCTGCGGAAACTGGAAGGCGTCGCGCGGGGGATCGCGGACAAGCTGAAAGAACTTCCCGGCCTCAACAACGCGAGGGCCGGCATCAGCGAGCCGGCGCCGGAGCTGCAGCTGGAAATCCGCAGGGACGCTTTGGCGGACTTGAGTCTTTCCGTCTCGGAGCTGTCCGAGACGGTCCTTTCGGCCATCCGCGGCAAGGTCGTGTCCAAGTTCCACGACCAGGGGAAGGAAGTCGATATCCGCGTGCGGCTGCGGCCCGAGGACCGCCGGGACGCGCGCGCGGTGGAGCGCCTCTATATCCACAGCCCCTTGGATATCGACGTGCCGTTAAGCGCCGTGGCCTCCATCCAAAACGGCCAGGGACCGAGCGAGATCGTCCGCTACGACCAGCAAAGGACCGTCCTGGTCCTCGCGGACCTCTCCGGACGGTCCGCGGCCGACGCGGCCGCCCGCATCCAGCCGATCTTGGACGATCTTAGAAGGGACGAGGGCATTTCCGTCGCGTTGACGGGAGAATCCACCCGGATGTCCGAATCCTTCAAGAGCCTGCAGATCGTCCTCGTTTTATCGATCCTTTTTGTCTTCATGATCATGGCCGCGGAGTTCGAAAGCCTGTGGAAGCCGCTCTTGATCCTGTTGACCATCCCTTTGGCGCTCATCGGCATGGCGCTGGGCCTCTTGCTGACCGGCCAGCCTCTGACCGCCATGGCCGCCATGGGCCTGGTTTTTCTTGGCGGCATCGTGGTGGACAACGGCATCGTCCTGATCGACTTCGTGAACCGGAGGCTGGATGAGAAAATGCCTCTGAAAGAGGCCCTGCGCGCGGGCTGCCTGACCCGCCTGCGCCCCATCCTCATGACCGCGGTCTGCACCATCCTGGGCATGCTGCCCCTGGCGCTCGGCATCGGCGAGGGGTCCGACATGCAGCAGCCCATGGCCATCGTCATGGTTTTCGGACTGTTCGTTTCAACGCTTCTCACGCTTGTGGAAATACCGGCCCTCTTCGTCCTGATGCAGGAGAACGTCTTCAACCCCGAAGGGCGGCGCCTGCGGATCGACGCCTTCAAGGAAAAATTTCAAGCCATGAAGCAAAAGGCGCTTGGAAGACCTTGAGCGCGGCGCAACTGATCCATCTCGCCGTCTTCGGCGTTTTCCTGATCGCCATATCCAGGAAACTGCCCAAGTTCGCCTTGTCCCGGCCCGTCACGTTGAGCATGATCCTGTCGGCCATCATCCTCTTCGGGGCGGCGGCGCTCATCCAACTGCCGGTGGAGCTCATGCCGAACGTTTCCTACGGGAACGTCACCATCTTCATGGACGTGCGGGGGGGAATGCCGCCGCCGGAAATCGAACGCCTGATCACCAAGCCCACGGAAGCCGCCATGGGCACGGTATCCAAACTCCGCAACCTCGTCTCTTCCTCTAAAAAAGACCGGGCCGTCGTCACGCTGGAATTCGATCCCGGCACGGACATGGACCTTGCCGCCATGGAAGTCAGGGAGAAATTCCTGCGCGTGAGGCCGAAGCTGCCGCCGGAGATCGAAAAACCGATCATCGCGCGCTACGAGGAATCCGACGCGCCCGTATTCATCGCCGCGCTCACCTCGGACCGTTATACCCCGGAAGAACTCCGGCTTCTCGTCGACAACGACATCAGGGAAAAGCTCATGCGCGTCGGCGGCGTGGCCAACGTGGAAGTGGGCGGCGGACGCGAGAGGAAGATCATCGTTGACATCGACCGCGACCGCCTGGCGGCCTTTCATCTTTCCATCCTGCGGGTGGTCGAAGTCCTCGAGCGGAACAATCTGAACCTGCGCGCCGGGGAGGTGAAAGGCCCGGGGACCCTGAACCTGGGCGTAAGGACGCTCGGCGCTTTCCGCACGGTGGAGGATATCCGGGACATGACCCTGGCGGCGGCCCCCAACGGCGGCCGGATCCGCGTGAAGGACGTGGCGGACGTAAATGACTCCTATCTTGAATCGGAAAGCTATTCGCGCTTGAACGCCAAGGCGGCCGTCACGCTCTACATCCAGAAGGAAAGCTCCGCCAATACCGTGCGCACCGCGGCGGCGATAGAAAGGGAGATGGGGCGCTTCAGGTCCGGCCTGCCGGAGGGGATCGACCTGGTCGTCATCTCCAACCAGAAGAAAGCCATTCTTTCCGCCATCCATTCCGTGCGCGCGACCTTGATCTACGGGGTCGTGCTGGTGATCCTGGTGCTGCCGTTCTTCCTGGCCAAGACCCGCTTCACGCGGACGGTGACCGCTTCGTTATTGGTTCTTCTCATCGCGAACGTCCTCTTTTTCTACTGCATGCGCTGGTCTTTGGATGAAACGCTCTGGCCGGTCATCGCGCTTTTCCTGGGCGTAACGGCCCTGGCTTTTTACCGTTCGGATATCCGCACCTCCTTCGTAGTGGCGCTTTCCATCCCCACGGCGGTCTGCGTGACCCTGGCTTTGATGTTTTTCGAGGGCGTCTCCATCAACGTCATGTCCCTGTCCGGGCTCATCATCGGGATCGGCCTGCTCGTTGACAACGCGGTGGTCGTCATCGAGAACTACGACAGGATCCTGGCCGATCACCGGGACCTTTCCCCGAAAGAAGCCATGGTCCGGGCCGCGGACGAGATGATCCCGCCCATGGTAGGCGGCACCCTCACCACCGTGGTCGTCTTCCTGCCTTTTTCCCTGCTTCAAAAGCAGGCGCAAATGCTTTTCTCGGGCATCACTTTTACGGTCACGGCGTCCGTCTTTTCTTCGCTGTTCATCGCGTTGACGCTGGTGCCCGCGCTCGGCTGCCGGCTGGACCCGCGCAAGCGCGCGCGCGACGCCTGGGACGGCCGCATGGAGGAATTTTGGCGGAAAATCCTGAACAGCTTATCGTCGAACAGGGTCGGCGCCGCCGTCTTAAACCGCCGCGCCGGATTCAACCCCGCCTCGCTTCAAAAAAGACGCGTGTGGGCGTTCCTGGGAGGAGCCCTCGCGGCTGCCGCCGCGTTGTACTTCGCGCTCGAAATCCCTTTACCGCAAGGCCTGTTCGTGGTCCTGACCGCGGCGCTCATCGCGGGCGGCCTGGCCATGATGACGCGTTACGGCGCCAACCTCTTCTGGTGCCTGGACAATAAAAAACCGGTTTTTACGGCGATCGGCTCGTTTTTTCTCATCGCCATCCTGTTCTTCCTTTTCGTTCTGCCCAAGGATTTCATGGCGGCTTCCGAGCAGAGCGAGTTCGTCGTCTTCGTGGAGCTGGATACCGGCGTGCGCTTGGACATTTCCAACCGCATCGTCGAAGAGGTGGAGAAGGTCGTGCGCGATTTCCCAAAGACGAAGGACTCCATTAAAAGCGTCTCCTCCAAGGTGGAGGGATGGTCCTCAAAGGTCTATGTGACCCTCAAGGACCTCTCGGAGCGGCCCTATTCCACGCAGCAGGTCATCAACATCCTGCGGCAGGAAGTGGACAAGGCGGTGGAGAAATACGCCAAGGATTACAAGGCTTTCAGCTATTTCTCGGAGCCCAGGACCGGGAAGGAGGTCTTCGTCGAGATCTTCGGATACGAATACGACCTCATGGCCAAACTTGCCATGGAGCTGGCCGGCCGCATGGGGGAACTCTCCGACCTTTCGGACGTCAAGATCCGCTACCGCCCCGGCCGGCCGCAGCTCTCCATCCTGGTGGATCCCATGAGGGCGTCGTTTTTCGGCTTAAACCCGAAAGAGGTCGCGGACACCCTGCACGCCCAGATGCGCGGCCTGCGCGCCACGACCTTCTTCGACCAGTCCAACGAGATCGAAACGGTGGTGCGCGTCCGGCCCGAACAAAGAGAGACGGTGAACCACCTGAAGAACCTCATGATCACCACGCGCGGGGGGGAACAAATCCCATTGCGCAATATCGCGAGCGTCGAAGGCGACCTCTCGCCCAGCGAGATCTGGCACAGGAACAAGTCGCGGATGATCCAGGTCTCGGCCAACCTCGGGGCCGCGTCCCTGGCTGCGGCGGCGGACCGGATCCGCGGGATCGTCGATCAGATCTCATTCCCTCCGGAATACTACGCCGATATCGGCGGCCAATACGAGGACATGGTCGCCGCCAACCGCGATTTCTGGAGGGCCCTGGCCCTGACCATTTTCCTGATCTTCATGGTCATGGCCTGCCAGTTCGAATCG
>Ga0154926_1012_pt2 | contig 12017 bp, 12 predicted proteins | sample RifCSPhighO2_01_FD_105894 | JGI IMG/M metagenome (GOLD analysis project Ga0154926, IMG submission 105894) | Elusimicrobia bacterium RIFCSPHIGHO2_01_FULL_64_10 | reverse complement strand
CCGCCATGAAGATCCTGATCTCGGCCGGGGACTATTCCGCCGACCTGCACGGGGAATCCCTCGTGCGGGAGCTGCGCGCGCGCGCCCCGGACCTCTCCGTCACCGCGCTGGGCGGCGGGCGCCTCCGGGGCGTGGCCGACGAATTCCTGCGGGACATGGTCCGCATGGACATCTCCGGATTCAGCCAGCCCTTCAAACAGTTCTTCTCCCTCAAATCCATCCTGCAAAAAATGATATTCCCGCGCCTGGCCTCCCGGGAATTCGACGCCGTGATCCTCATCGACTACTACGGTTTCAACATCCACATCGCCCGGAAGGCCAGGGCCTTCGGGATCCCGGTGTTCTACTTCGTGAGCCCGCAGGTCTGGGCGAGCCGCGGCTGGCGGATCCAGGAGCTCAAGCGCGCCGTGACGAAGATGCTGGTCATATTCCCTTTCGAGGAGGAGCTTTACCGCGGGCACGGCGTCCCGGCGGAGTTCGTGGGGCATCCCGCCGTGGACGCGGTGGAGCGGGCCGAATCCGGCCGGCCCGCCGGGGCGGAACGGGACCGGCCGGCAGCGCCGGGGGACGGCGTCCTCAAACTCGGCATCCTGCCGGGGTCCCGGCACCGGGAGCTCGCCCGCCACCTGCCCATCATGCTGAAGGCCCTGGAGCTCCTGCGGAAGCGCTTTCCCAAGATCGAGGCCACGGTCTTCGCGGTGGACTGGATCCCGGACGAGGATTACCTCGCGGCCCTGGAAGGGCGGCCGGTCCGGCTTTCCCGGGAGCAGGACCTCCGGGAGCGCGCCGGCCTCGATTTCTGCCTCACCGCGTCGGGCACGGCCGCCCTCGAGATCGCCCTTCTGCGGATCCCCCAGGTCGTCATCTACCAGGCCTCCTGGCTGACGTATTGGGTCGCGCGCCTGCTCATCCGCGTGGACTACATCTCCATGCCCAACATCCTCTCGGGAAAAATGATCGTTCCGGAGCTCATCCAGGGAGAGGCCAGTCCCGCGCGGGTCGCCGAAGAAGCGGAAAAGATCCTCTCGGACCCGCTCCGGCTTGAAAGCGCGCGCTCCGAACTGATAGAATTAAGGAAGTCGCTCGGAAAGCCCGGCGCCTATTCCCGCGCCGCGGACGTCGTCCTGGATTCGCTCCGGAACCCGGTCCGGCCATGAACCTCTATAAACGCCTCGCGCCCTTGATAAAACCCTATCTGACGCGCCTCATCGAGGCGGCCGTCTGCATGGGGCTGGTGGCGCTTTTCACGACCATCCCCATCTGGCTCATCCGCAGCGTCATGGACGACGTGATCCTGGCCAAGGACCTGCAGAAACTGCTCCTGTTCACCGTGCTCTTTCCCCTCGTCTACCTGCTGAAAGGCGTCTTTTCCTACCTGCAGAACTACCTCATGAACTACATCGGCCAGTCGGTGGTCCGGGACATGCGCCTCAAGATCTATTCGCACCTGCAGACGCTCTCCATGGATTTCTTCCACAAAAATTCCACGGGCGGGCTCATGAGCCGCGTCACGAACGACACCACCACGTTCCAGATCGCCCTCGTGCAGGTGCCGGTCCAGATCGTCCGGGACGGCCTCACCCTGGTCTTTCTGACGGGGACCATCTTCTACCTCCATTGGAAGTTCGCCCTCATCACGCTCTTCCTTTTTCCGATCGCGGCGGTCCCGGTCTGGATCCTGGGCAGGAAGCTCCGGGCCTCGGGCCGGCAGATCCAGTCGCGGATGTCGGACCTTTTCGGGTCCCTGCACGAAGGCATCTCCGGACACGCCATCACCAAGGTCTTCGGCAAGGAGGCGGAGGAGATCCGCCGCTTCCGCAAGGAGAACGACCACTACTATTCGGTCACCATGCGCTGGGTCCGGGCGAACGTCCTGGGGGCCCCCATCATGGAATTCCTGGGATCGCTCGCGGCCATCTTCCTCCTGTGGTACGGAGGCCGGGACGTGATCGAAGGCCGCTGGACGCTCGGCAGCTTCGGCACCTTCCTGGGCGCTTTTTTGTCCGCCTATAAGCCCGTCAAGGACTTCACCAGCGTCAACGCCCAGATCCAGCAGGGCGCGGCCTGCGCCGAGCGCATATTCGAGATCCTGGATGAGCGGCCCACGGTCGTGGAGTGCGGCGCCCCGGAGGAAATCCCTCCCTTCCGCGGATCCATCGAATACGCCGGAGTGGGATTTTCCTACGCGCTGGGGAACCCGGTGCTCAAGAAGATCGACATGACCGTGCGCGCGGGGGAAGTGATCGCCCTGGTCGGCCCTTCGGGAGCCGGCAAGACCACCCTCACGAAGCTCCTGCCCCGCCTCATGGACCCCCAGGAAGGGGCCATACGCATCGACGGCGTCGAACTCCGCCGGGCCTCCCTCGCGTCCTTGCGCCGCCAGATCGGGATCGTCACCCAGGACGTGATCCTCTTCAACGAGACCGTGCGCTACAACATCGCCTACGGCGGGACCGGCTCCCCGGGGGAGCGCTCGGCGGAAATGGACCGGAGGATCGAGGATTCCGCGAAGATCGCCAACGCCCACGACTTCATCCTCGCCCTGCCGCGGGGCTACGACACGGTGATCGGCGAGCGCGGGGTGCGGCTCTCCGGGGGCCAGAGGCAGCGGCTGTCCATCGCGCGCGCCGTGATCAAGAACCCCCCCATCCTCATCCTGGACGAGGCGACCTCTTCCCTGGACGCGGAATCGGAAAAACTCGTCCAGGAGGCCATGGGACGGCTCATGGAAAGCCGGACGGTGCTCGTGATCGCCCACCGGCTCTCCACCATACGCCGGGCCGACCGGATCCTGGTCCTCGACGGGGGGGAGATCGTGGAGGAGGGGGACCACGACCTGCTCTGGAAAAAGGCGGGGCAGTACAAACGGCTTTATGAGATGCAGCTCCTCGCCTGACGATGAACGTCACCCTGAACGGCAAGGCGTCCGAGCTCCGGGAGGGCCTCACCCTCCTGGAACTCCTCGAAGAGCTCAAGCTCGAACCGCGGCTCGTCGCCTGCGAGATCAATGAGACGATCGTGAAGCGCTCCGAATATCCCCGGACGAACGTGCGCGAGGGCGACCGCGTGGAAATCCTGCAGATGATCGGCGGAGGTTGAACATGACGGCAGAGACCCAGAACAGGCCGGCCGAAGTTTCCGACAGACCCCTGGAGATCGCGGGCAAGGTCTTCCGCTCGCGCCTCATCACGGGGACGGGCAAATACCGCTCCTTCGAGGCCATGCACGAAGCGCTCCTGGCCTCCGGCTCGGAGATGGTCACGGTCGCCGTCCGCCGGGTGAACCTGACCGACCGCTCGCCCGAATCCTTCCACGCGGCCATCCCCAAGCACATGGCCATCCTGCCGAACACGGCCGGCTGCTATAACCTCGAAGACGCCCTGCGCGCGGCGCGCCTCGGCCGGGAGGTCGCCCAAACGGACTGGGTGAAGCTCGAGATCCTGGGCGACCCCGCGACCCTCCTGCCCGATACCGCCGCCCTCCTCGAAGCCACGAAGATCCTCGTGGGGGAGGGTTTCAAGGTCCTGCCGTACACGAACGACGACCCCATCGTCGCCAGGAAGCTGGAAGCGCTCGGCGCCGCCGCCGTCATGCCCCTGGCCGCTCCCATCGGCAGCGGGCAGGGGGTGCTGAACCCCCTGAACATCCGCCTCATCCGGGAATCGGTCCAGTCCGTGCCTCTCATCCTCGACGCGGGGGTGGGCACGGCCTCGGACGCGGCGATCGCCATGGAGCTCGGCGCGGACGGGATCCTCATGAACACCGCCATCGCCGAGGCCCGCGACCCGGCGATGATGGCCGAGGCCATGAAGCTCGCGGTGGAATCCGGGCGGCTCGCGTTCCTGGCGGGCCGGATGCCCAAGCGTCTGGTGGGGTCCGCTTCCAGTCCCCGGGCCAAATAGCGACATTGCCCGCGGATTCCCCGGAAGAAATCTTTCAGAAGATCCTCCAGAACGTCCGGCTCTACCTTCCGGACCAGCCCGAAACTCCCCTCCGACAGGCCTTCGAATTCTCCCTCCGGGCCCACCGGGCCCAGACCCGCGCCGGCGGCGACCCCTTCATCACCCATCCCCTGGAAGTGGCCCGCATCCTCTCCGAGCTCCATCTCGACGTGCCCACGATGGCCGCCGGGATCCTCCACGACGTGCTCGAGGACACGCCGGTGACCCGCGAGGAATTCCTGAACGCCTTCGGCGCCGAGGTGACCCATATCGTGGAAGGCGTCACCAAGATCGACGCCCTGGAAAGCCACATGCCCGGGCCGGGAGAGGAGACCTCCTCGCCGAAGCTCGTCGAGCAGTCGGAGAACTGGAGGAAGATGCTGATCGCCACGGCCCAGGACATCCGGGTCATCCTGGTCAAGCTCGCCGACCGCACGCACAACATGGAGACCCTCGATTTCCTCCCTCCGGACAAGAGGCGCCGCATCGCCGAGGAGACCCTCTCGCTGTACGTGCCCATGGCCCAGCGCCTGGGCATGTACCAGCTCAAAGGGAGGCTGGCGGACCTGTCCCTCAAGCATCTCGAGCCCGGGATATACGCGGAGCTGGAAAAGAAGATCGGGGAGCGGGAAGTCCGCCGGAAGGAATTCCTGGACCTTTGCCTGGAGAGGATCGAGGCCATCCTCCGGCCCCTCGGCATCCCGCACCGCGCCACCGCCCGCCCGAAGACGCTTTACTCGGTCTACCGGAAGATGGTCCGGCAGAACAAGCCCTTCGAGGAGATACAGGACCTGGCCGCCCTGCGGCTCATCACGGACACGATCGAGCATTGCTACGCCCTTCTCGGGGCGGTGCATTCCCATTTCGCCCCGCTCCCCGACACCTTCACCGATTACATCGCCCTGCCCAAGAACAACCTCTACCAGTCCCTCCACACCACGGTCCGGATCGACCGGGACCAGATCCTCGAGATCCAGATCCGCACCGAGGAGATGCAGCGGATCTCCGAATACGGCGTGGCCGCGCACTGGAGATACAAGGAAGCCGCCCAGGGCCGGCCGGGAAAGGACGAGTTCGAGGACAAGCTGGATTGGCTGAAGCAGATCCTGGAGTGGCAGCAGGAGACCAGGAACCCCAGGGAGTTCCTGGAGGGGCTGAAGACGGACCTCGAGTTCGACCAGGTCTTCGTGTTCACGCCGAAGGGGGAAGTGAAGAAGATGCCGGCGGGGTCCACCCCGGTGGATTTCGCCTACGCCGTCCACACGGACCTGGGGCACCAGTGCGTGGGGGCGAAGGTGAACGGGAAGATGGTCCGGCTGGATACGCGGCTGAAATCCGGCGACCGCTGCGATATCCTCACCCGCAAGGGGCAGCACCCGCACAAGGACTGGCTGGAGTTCGTGCGCACCCCGAGGGCGCGGTCGAAGATCAGGAAGTTTTTTAGGGAGAACCCGGGATGATCAGGCGGCCGGAACGGTCAGGCCGCTTTTTTCACCTTGCCGGAGCGGATGCAGCGCGAGCAGACGTAGATCCGGCGCACGGTCCCGGAAAGGTTGACGCGGATCTTCTGTAAGTTCGGCAGGAACCTGCGGCGCGTGGCCCGGCGCGAGTGGCTGATGGAGTTGCCCGCGGAGGGGCCCTTGTCGCATATCCTGCATTTGAATGCCATGGGGGGATTATAGCAAATGACGCAGCCCGGGTCAAAGTCCAGACCGGCCGAGACCGCGCTCCCGGTCCGCTACGTTCCGGGGGTCGGTCCCAGGATCGCCGAGAAACTCGCGCGGCTGGGCATAGGGACCGTTGAGGACCTTCTCCACCATTATCCCCGGGACTGGGAGGACCGCCGCTCCTTCCGGCCGCTCGGGGAAGCCAGGGCGGGAGAAACGGCCGCCTATTACGGGACCATCGAGGACGTGCGCTTCAAGGAATCCGGCAAAGGGTTCCTCATCGTCAAATCCCGCATCCGGGACGACACCGGCAGCCTCCTGTGCCGCTGGATACGCAAGAAGTCCACCCGCTACGACGTCTCCGCCCCTTTCAAGAGGGAGCTTCAGGCCGGGAGGAGGATGGCGGCCTACGGCAGGATATCCTTCGACTCGGAGGGCCTCTGCCTGGACGCCGAAGAGCACGAGGTGATGGGGGGCGCCGGGGATTCCATCCACATGAACCGGATCGTTCCCATCTATCCCGCCACCGAGGGAGTCCAGCCGAAGTTCTTAAGGAAGATCATTTTTTCCGCCCTGGAAGGCGTCCGGCCCGCCGACCCTCTCCCCGGACCCGTCGGCGCGGACTCGGGCCTGCCTTCCCTGCCGGACGCCCTCCGTTCCATCCATTTCCCGAAGTCCTTGCCGGAGAAGGAAGAGGCCCGCAAGCGGCTCGCGTTCCAGGAACTCTTCCTCCTGCAGACGGTCCTGGCCCTCGCCCGCAGGAGGAGACGGACCCGGCGACCGTTCCGCTACGAGGTGAAAAAACACCTCCTCTCGCCTTTCCGGGAGAAATGCGGTTTCGAATTCACCGCCTCCCAGAAAAAAGTGATCCGGGAGATCTTCGCCGACCTGGGTTCCGAATTTCCCATGAGCCGCCTCCTCCAGGGGGACGTGGGCAGCGGGAAGACCGTGGTGGCGGCGGGAGCGATGCTCCTGGCCTGCGAGAACGGCCGGCAGGCGGCCCTCATGGCCCCCACCCAGATCCTGGCGGAACAGCATTACATCTCCCTGACCCATTTCCTCGAAGGCCTGCCGGTGAAGGTCGGGCTCCTGACCGGGTCGAAGCGGAACTCGGAGCGGAAGCGTTTCATTGACGGCTGCCGCTCCGGGGAGGTGGACATCGCCGTGGGGACCCACGCCCTCCTCGAAGAGGAGGTCGGGTTCAAGCGCCTGGGGCTGGCCGTGATAGACGAACAGCACCGCTTCGGAGTGCGCGACAGATTGAACCTCACCCGCGGGGCCCCGGGCCTCGACGTGCTGGTGCTCACGGCCACCCCGATCCCCCGGACCCTGGCCCTCGGCCTCTACGGCGACCTGGACGTGTCCACGCTCACCGAACTGCCTCCCGGCAGGAGGGACATCGTCACCGAGCTCCGCGGCGAGGCGGAGGCCCTCGAGGCCGTCCTGGAGGAGACCCGCGGCGGGGGCCAGGCCTATTGGGTCACCCCGCTGATCGACGAGAGCAAAAGTTCGGAGAGGCTCTTCCGGGAGGAGGAAGGCCTTTTCGCGGAATGGGACGAGCCCGGGGCCCGGACGGTCCGGCTGAAGGCCGCGGCGCAGGAATACGATTCTCTCCGCAAGGGCGCTCTTTCGGGAATGAGCGTCGGCATCCTGCACGGGCGCATGAATCCATCGGAAAAGGAAAGGACGATGAAGCTCTTCCGGGAGGGGAAGATCCAGGTCCTCGTCGCCACGACGGTGGTCGAGGTGGGGATCGACAATCCCAACGCCTCCGTCATGGTCATCCACAACGCCGAGAGGTTCGGCCTGTCCACGCTCCATCAGCTCCGCGGGAGGGTCGGGCGCGGCAGCCGTCCTTCCCGCTGCGTCCTGGTCGCCCAGCCGCGGACCGAGGACTCCCGGCGGCGGGTGGAGGCCGTGCTGGCCACGCAGAACGGTTTCGACCTGGCCGAGGCGGACCTCGCGATCCGCGGGCCGGGAGAGTTCTTCGGCACGTCCCAGCACGGCATGCCGCCGCTCAAGATCGCGGACCTCTCCGGCGACCGCTCGCTCCTCCTCCAGGCGAGGGACGCCGTCCGGGACTGGATCGCGCGGGACCCGGACCTCTCCGGTCCGGAAAGCGCCCGGCTGCGGGAACACCTGCGCAGGCATTTCTCCGAAAAATGGCATTGGGCCATGACCGCCTGAATTTGATATGATAGGGCCATCGTGAGGATCGCGATCTATCCCGGAAGCTTCGACCCCGTCACCGAGGGCCACCTCGACATCGTCCGCCGGGCGCTGGAGATCTTCGACCGGGTCATCGTCGCCGTGGCCCGCCCTCACCAGAAATCCACCCTTTTTTCCGTCGAAGAGAGGATCCGGATGATCCAAAAAGCGGTCTCCGGCCGGAAGGGCGTCCGGGTGGAGAGCTTTTCCGGGCTTCTCGTGGACTACGCCCGCTCGAAAAAGGCCGCGGCCATCATCCGGGGACTGCGCGCCGTCTCCGATTTCGAGTACGAGTTCCAGATGGCCCTCATGAACCGCCACCTCTCGCGCAAGAGCCGGGGGCATTTGGAGACGGTCTACCTCATGCCCGACGAGAAATACACCTACCTCTCCTCGACCATGGTCAAGGAGGTGGCGCGTCTGGGAGGGGACGTCGGGAACTTCGTGCCCTCCTTCATCGCCGCCGAGCTGAAAAAAAAATTCGGCCGCTGACCGAACGTCCCTTGACAACTCGGGGAAAGGGTGCTAATTACTAATTAATGTCCAAATACGTTTATAAGGCCCGCACCGCGGCCGGCACCACGGCCGACGGCTTCATCATCGCCCCGGATTTGAACGCCGCCCGATCCCTCCTCCGGGCCCAAAAGCTCACCGTCACCGACATCCAGGAAAAAGGCGAAAGCCTCATCGACCGGGCCCGGTCCCTGTTCCAGCCCGGCATCACCACCAAGGACCTTTCCCTCTTCTCCCGCCAGCTCTCCACATTGGTAGGCGCCGGCGTGCCCCTGGTCCAGGGCCTGACCATCCTCGAAGACCAGATCGAGAACCCCACGTTCAAGAAAGTGGTCACGGGGCTGCGTCTGGACATCGAGGCCGGCATGGGCATCGCCGACTCCATGAAGAAATATCCCGGCGCCTTCGACGACCTGTACGTGTCCATGATCCGCGCGGGCGAGCTGGGGGGGATCCTCGACACCATCCTGGACAGGCTTTCCTCCTATCTCGAGGCCGCGGAGGAGCTGAAAGCCAAGGTGAAATCGGCCCTCATGTACCCGGTCGTGGTATTGAGCATCGCCGTCGCGATCACCTGGTTCCTGCTCGTTTTCATCATCCCGAAATTCGAAGAGATGTTCTCCTCCTTCGGCAAGGAGCTCCCGGCCCCGACCCAGATCCTCCTCGACCTGTCGCACTTTCTGATCGACAACTGGTACCTCTACGTCCCCCTGCCGGTCATCCTTTTCTTCGCCTACAAGCACCTGATCAAGTTCCCCGCCTTCGCCAGGAAAGTGGACAACGTCATGCTCAATCTGCCCGTCTTCGGCATGATCATCAGGAAGACGGCGGTGGCGAAATTCACGCGGACCTTCTCCACCCTGATCAAGGCCGGCGTGCCCATCCTCCAGGCCCTGGACACCGTCGCGGAGACCGCCGGCAACCTCATCGTCATGGACGCGGTCCTGTCGGCCAAGGCCGCCATCCGGGAAGGCGAAAGGATCGCCAAACCTCTCGCCGCCAGCGGGGTCTTTCCGACCATGGTCGTGTCCATGATCTCCATCGGGGAGGAGACCGGCAATTTGGATGCCATGCTGGCCAAGATCGCCGATTTTTACGAATCCGAGGTCGACGCCGCCGTCGAAGGGCTCACCAGCCTGATCGAACCCCTGGTCATCGTGTTCATGGGGGCCGTGATCGGCTCCATCGTGGTCGCCATGTTCCTGCCCATGTTCAGCATGTCGGAGGGGATCGGATAATTTCACTGAAATTACTTGACAAGAAAAACCCTATCTGTTAAACTTAAAAAAGACCATATCCGCCGGCAGGTTCAAGCGGTCTTTGATATAAGGAGGTGATACACATGACGAGATTGAAACAATCCGTTAGTCAGCGGGGCTTCACGCTAATCGAGCTGATGATCGTCGTCGCAATCATAGGTATATTGGCAGCCGTGGCGGTCCCGAAGTTTGCGGAAATGATCCGTAAATCCAAAGAAGGGTCCACTAAGGGAGCTCTGTCAGCTCTGCGGTCCGCGTTGACTATCTATCAATCGGACAACGAGGGCATGGTTCCTCTCATGAAGGGCGCGAGAGGCGATGAGAATGTCCGCGTCGCGATGGTCCCCAAGTATATCGAGACCATTCCCTTGTCAAAGCTTGGGCAGTACCATGACGACTCGAACTACGTCCACGTCGCCGTGGCGACCACGACTCCGTGGGACCTGAACACCAGCACCATAACTCCGGACGCGAACGGCTGGGTCTACACCAGCGCGAACGAAGGCAAGTTCTGGGTCAGCTGCACCCACACCGACGCCAAGAACGAGGCCATCACATCCTGGTAGTTTGAACTGATTCACCGAAGAGAGGAGAAGGCATTTGCCTTCTCCTCTCTTTTTTTGCTATTTTTTTGAGACCGTGGCGATCCCCCTGATCTACCTCGTTCTGGGACTCCTCCTCGGTTCCTTCGCCAACGTCTATTTCCACCGCCTGCCCCGGGACCTGCCTCTCGGGTTCTCCCGTTCCGCCTGCCCCCGGTGCGCCTCCCGGATCTCCTGGTTCGACAATATCCCCGTGATTTCCTGGCTCCTTCTCGGAGGAAAATGCCGTTCCTGCGGCGGACGCATCCCTCTCCGCTACCCTCTGGTCGAATCCGCGACGGCCCTCCTGTTCTTCTGGGTCGCCCTCCGGCTCGAAGCCCAACCCCCGCCGGCGGCGGCGGCGTTCGTCTTCTTCTACTATATCCTCTTCCTCGCCGGAGGCATCGACCTCGTCACCTTTTTTCATTTCGACCGGGAGTACGGGGTCATCCCCGACTCTCTCGTGATCCTCCTGGCCGCGGGAGGCGTCCTCTCCATCCCCTATAATCCTCTCCTCGCCTCCGCTCCCTGGTCCGGCGCCGCCAGCGCTCTGGCGGCGGGAGCGGCGCTCCTGGGATTCAGGTGGATCGCGGGCAAAGTCCTCGGCCGCGAGTCCCTGGGACTGGGAGACATCAAGCTCGTTTCCGCGATCGGGTTTTGGCTCGGCTGGAAGGGAATCCTCCTCACGCTTTTCGCCGGGTCCCTGGCCGGGCTCCTGGTCGTGGGAACGCTTCTCGCCCTGGGGAGGACGGACCGGAGGTCCGCCGTTCCTTTCGGCCCTTTCCTGGCCGCCGGTTCCCTCTGTGGGCTTTTCCTCGTTTAATCCGGCCTGGAGCGCCGCGCTCCTCCTCGGGATCCTGGCCGCCGGCCGCGGGGGACGGGATCCCGCCGGGCTTCTCCTCTACGAGATCGCTTCCATCCTCCTCTTCATCCGGACGAAGGACATGGCCCGCCCCGCCTGCCGTCCTTTGGAATGGACCATCCTGATCGCGGCCGGTTTTTGGGGCGTCTCCGCCCTCCTCTCCCTTCCGGACACGACGCACGGGATCGCGCTCTTTTCCATCCTCGCGGCGGGGATCCTGAATTTCTTCACGTTCGCGCGCACCCGCGATCCGCGGACAAGCAGGACATTTTTCGCGGCCGTCATCGTCCTCGCGGCGGTCCTTTCCTTAAAGATCCACCTTTACCCTTCCGCGCCGTTCCTGCCCAACCCCAACCTTGAGGCCGGCTTCCTGAACCTGGGCATCCTCGCGACGCTGGCCTGGATCCTGTTCGGCCGGAGCTCCGGCGGCGCGGTCTTCTCCGGCCGCGTCCTCCAGTTCGGGATCCTGGTCCTGGTCTCATCGGGGCTTCTGCTTTCCTTCTCCATCGGCGCCCTCTTGAGTCTCGGGGCCGCGCTGACCGCCCTCGTTTTTTTCGGCGGCCGCGAAGTCCGCGTCACGGTCCTGTGTTTTATCGGCGTCCTCGGCGGACTCGCCCTCGCCTTCCCGCCCGTGATCGGCGCCTTCGCTGCGAAGGCGGGCGGGCTCCCGTCGAACTTGAGGCGGGCCGTGTGGTCGGCGTCCGCCGAAGCGTTCCGGGAAAGACCGGTCCTGGGTTGGGGCTTGGGCCGTTTTGAGCAGGCGTACCTTCTCCACCGGCCTCCCGTGGAAGAGGGCATCGCGCGGTTCGAAAAATCGACCGGGTTCGCCCACAGCGAGTTCCTCCAGGCGGCGGTGGAAGGCGGGATGACCGGCCTTCTCTCCTTCCTGGCCATCCTCGCGGGCGCGGCCTGTCTCGCCCGGAGGGCCCTCCGGGAAACGGCCGGTCCGGCCGGGCTCCCTTGGGAATCGGCGGCGGCGGCGCTCG
>Ga0154926_1019_pt1 | contig 13495 bp, 18 predicted proteins | sample RifCSPhighO2_01_FD_105894 | JGI IMG/M metagenome (GOLD analysis project Ga0154926, IMG submission 105894) | Elusimicrobia bacterium RIFCSPHIGHO2_01_FULL_64_10 | reverse complement strand
GTCGTCCAGGATTTTTTTCGCCCGGGCGATGTCCCCGGGCCCCGCCACATCCCGGGGGATGGAATCCAGGACCCGCCGGCCCGCGTCCGACCCGGACCGGGCCAGGTACGCCGGGGCGTTCCCGGAGTCGAATTCCGTCAGGGACAGGTCATAGCCCGTCCGCGCTTCCGGACCGGTCCCCATGGAGCCGCAGAAGCAGGTCCCGCCCGGTCTCGCGCAGTTGACGGAGATCAGGAAGACGTTCCCGCGCCTGGCCTTGTAGGCGGGGTCGGGCGGTCTCCCTCCGAGGAAGACCCGGTCCTGGATGGAGATGGCGGCGAGCTCGCAGGGCCGGACCCCCAGGAAGGCGAGTTTCTCCGGCCGGAGCGTCCCGGCTTCGAATTCCATCCCGCCTGGAGACCTCCGCGCCGACCAGACCCTGGATTCAGGGGGAAAAAGATATTTCTTGGGGGATTGCGGGCCGACCGCGTAACCGAAAAGCCGGCGGCTCCCGTCCTTTGTGACGCGGTAGGAGCCGGGAGACTGTTCGTCCGTCAGGCCTTCGGGAAGATCGGCGAGGGACTCGAGCTCGTCATAGACGACGGCCGAATCCTTCAGGACCGGCCCCAGGACCCGGTACCCACCGGCTCGAAGGAGCCCGACGAGCGCCTCCAGGCCTTCGCGGCGAAGGAGGGCGGCGGGAGAGTCCTGGACTGCGAGGTTTTCCATCTGTCCGGGGTCCTTTGGGAACGGGTTCGGGTTCCGCGTCTGATTCTAGCAGGAAGGCGGGGCCCGGTCTATGACCGGGATCATAGTGCGGGCTATTCCCAGTCCTCGGCCCCGGCGGGACGGAGGGAAAGGACGTAATCTGCCACGGCATCGATCTCATCTTCGTTGAGGACTTCACCCCAGGGAGGCATCACCAGGAGAGGGGCCGTCCCGTTCGGATCGGCCTTGTCCGGTACTTTCCCGTTGCGGATCCGCTCTTTGAGTTCCTCTTTGCTGTAGCCGTCCGCGGCGTAGGTGAGGGCGGGGATCTTGCCTCCGACGACGTTGTTGTTGGGGTAACCGCCCGCGCCTTTCAATCCGTGGCAGGTCGCGCAGCCCGCGCCTTTGAATAACGCCTCGCCCCTGCGGACCGGGTCGCCGTCGAATTCGGGAGCCATCCAGGGACGCTTGTCCCCATAGTCCTGCCCTTTAAGCGAAGCGAGGTAATCCACGATGGCCCGGCGCATGTCCGCCTGCAGGTGGAAGTTGGGCATGATGGTGTTCTTCTTCCAGGCGGGGGGATTCTCGAGCCAGGTGTCGAGCCAATCCCGGCTCTTGCGGAAACCGACCAGGGTCAGGTCCGGGCCCACCCGGCCGCCTTCGCCCCCGATCCGGTGGCAGCGGACGCAGCCCATGCCCTGGAAATAGGCCCGGCCCAGCTCCGCGCCTTCCTTGGCCTTGCCCTTGCAGCCGGCCAAAGCGAGGAACGCGGCCCCCGTCGCGGCGATTATTTTCCGATTCACGGAGGAAATTATACAAAATTCCTCCGCGGGTTGACATATTTTACCGAAGACCCGCCGGGGCCGCCTACAGTAGAATATACCCAAAACATGAAAATCATATACTTGACACTATAGCATACATGCTATATAATCATGACGGGAGAGCGAGACTCTATCGGATCGTTTATTACTGCAATGCCCGCGGCGACTCTCCCGTGGAAGAGTTTCTGGATACGCTGGATCGCAAGGCGTTTATAAAGGTCGCGGCGTTTATCCAGTATCTGGCAGAGCAGGGTCCCAATCTCCACCGCCCCTACTCTGACCATGTCCGCGGATTCCTGCGAGAACTGCGTATCGGATCCGGCGGAAATTCCGTAAGAGTGCTTTACTGCTTTATGACGGGCAGCAAGATCGTCTTATTGCATGGCTTCTTGAAGAAAGATCAGGCGCTTCGGGCCTCGGACATCGAATTGGCGGAAAATAGGATGAGAGACTGGAAATCCCGCATTGGAGTTGAATCCAAATGAAAAATAAATTTATCACTCACGAAGCCGTCATGCGGAGATTTGAGAAGAAGTTCCCCGGCATCAGCCGGGATATCGAAGCGGAGTTGGAAAAACTCCGGATCGCCGGCAAAATTGCCGCTTATCGCAAGCGGGCGCATTTGAGCCAGATCGCATTGGCAAAAAAGATCGGCACGACGCAGAGCGTCATAGCCAGAATGGAAAGCCCGGACTATAAGGACTACAAGGTTTCCACGCTTCTCAAAATCGCCCAGGTCACCGGCGGCACTTTCTTGATCGCGGCCTAAAGCCGAACCTCAACACCCCCCTGATATATATCTTAGATACTTAGCAACGTCCCCGATGCCACTACCGTCAAAGAAAGGAGGTTGACCGGCTTCCGAAAGGATGTTATACTATGTAATACATAGTATAACAATCGGGGAGGAGGCCAATGATGACCATGACCGCCATACGTCTGCCGGAGGAACTGGGCCAGAGACTTGAGGACGCCGCGAAGCACCTGCAGAGGAGCAAGAGCTACCTCATCCGCAGGGCCATCGAGGAATATCTCAGCGACTACGTGGATTACGAGATCGCCCTGGGCCGCCTGAGAGACAAGAACGACAGGATCATCTCCGGCGGAGAGATGGGGCGCCTTCTGTCCGGGAAGAGACGTGCGAAGTAGGATTTTCTATAAGGAGTCGGTCGAGAAGGACTGCCGCGCCATCGACCATTCCCAAAGGGACCGCATCCGGGCCAAGATTGAGAGGGAGCTGGCCGAAAATCCCCGCGCCGGCAAGCGGCTCAAGGGCGCCTACGGCGATCTTTTCAGCTTGCGGGCGGGAGATTACCGCGTCATCTATACCCTCATTCCCGCAGGCATCCTCATCCTCCGCGTCGCCCACCGGCGGGAGGTCTACAAACTCCTCTAGATTTGATTTCGACGCCAAGCTGTGGTAAAATCATTTCTCCCTGATTTTCCGGGCTGCTAGCTCAATTGGTAGAGCAAGCGACTCTTAATCGCTAGGTTGTCGGTTCAAGTCCGACGCAGCCCACCATTTTCCCTCCATCCCGCCGGAATCCTTGACAAAAAAGTCGTGTTTTGATAACCTGTTTCCTCCCGATCGACCGCCCGGAAAGGAGGATATCCCCGTTGAAGGTGAAGATCATCGCGGAAAGACTGCAGATCGCGCCGAAAGAGGTCAGCCGGCTCCTTGAAAGGGGGGAGGTCCGCCTCCTGGACGTCCGCGGGGAGGACGAGCGCCAACTCGCCAGGATCGAAGGGGTCCCGGAGCTCGATGAAAAACTCATCGACGAGATCCTTTCCGGCTGGGACAGGGCGACCGCCATCGTCCTCCATTGCCACAGCGGCTTCCGCAGCCTGGACGCCGCCCGCTTCCTTATAGAAAACGGCTTCACGGACGTCAAAAGCATGTCCGGAGGGATCGACCGCTGGTCCCGCGACGTGGACCCCTCGGTCCCGCGGTACTAGGAAAATAAGAGGGGGTTAATACTTGACAAAAAGGTCAAGTATTGGTATAAACTAACTATATGAAAATCACCGCGCTTCAGGAATACGGGATGCGCTGCCTCCTGCAGCTGGCCGAACGGGAGGGGACCAAGCCCATCCAGATCCGGACCATCGCCGAGAAGGAAGGCCTGTCCGCCGACTACGTGGGCAAGATCCTCATGCGGCTGCGCCGCTACGGGTTCGTCAAGAGCGTCCGGGGGCTGAACGGGGGGTACGTCCTGTCCCGGATCCCGGAGAAGATCTCCGTGGGCGAGGCCCTCATGTCGTTAAGCGAAAAGCCCGTGCAGCTCAAGCACTTGAAAAGGGACCTCTGCGCCCAGTTCCCCGGCAACCTGAAGGAATGCGTGCACCTGCGCGCCTGCAACGTCCGCAAGATCTGGTCCATCATCATCCTGCAGGTCTACGGCAACCTGAACCGGATCCCGCTCTCCACTCTCCTGGGGGACGAGACCCTGGTCCAGTCCAACCTCTCCGAAATTTTTTCATCCGGGAACCCGGCGGCCGCGGCGCCCGTCCCGGCCGCTCCGCCCTCCAGGGGGGCCCTGTCGTGACCCCGCTTTTGGAGGTCCGCGGACTGCACGTCGAGGTCGAAGGCAAGCCCATCCTCAAAGGCGTCGACCTCGCCATCCAAAAGGGGGAAGTCCACGCCCTCATGGGGCCGAACGGCAGCGGCAAATCCACCCTCTCCAACACCCTCATGGGGCATCCGAAATACCGCGTCACCCAGGGGACCCTCCTCTACGAAGGGCGGGACATCACGGGGCTGTCGGCCGACGAGCGCGCCCGCGCCGGCATCTTCCTCGCCTTCCAGTACCCCACCGCCATCCCCGGATTGAGCGTCACCAATTTTCTCCGCACCGTCCTCAAATCCATCCGGGGCGCCGACGTGCCGGTGAAGGATTTCCGCAAAGAGCTGAAGGACAAGATGGAGCTTCTCGAGATGAAGGGCTCCTTCGCCGGCCGCTACGTGAACGACGGGTTCTCCGGCGGCGAGAAAAAGAGGCTGGAGATCCTGCAGATGGCCCTCATCCGCCCGCGCTGCGCCATCCTCGACGAGACCGATTCCGGGCTCGACATCGACGCCCTCAAGGTCGTGTCCGAAGGCATCAACCGCCTGCGCTCTCCCGGCATCGGCATGCTCCTCATCACCCATTACCAGCGCCTCCTCAACTACGTCCAGCCGGATTTCGTGCACGTCCTCGTCGAAGGCAGGGTCGAGCATTCCGGCGGGAAGGAGCTGGCCCTGGAGCTGGAGTCCAAAGGCTATGACTGGATCGAAGAGAAAGCGCGTTAAGAAGGAGGGACCGCCGATGAAATCCGCCACCCCCGAACGGCTCGAGCCCCTGAAAACGGACGATTACAAGTTCGGATTCTCGGATCCCGAGCACTACGTCTTCAAAAGCCGCAAGGGCCTCGACCGGGAGATCGTGGCCGAGATCTCGTGGATGAAGAAGGAGCCGGAATGGATGCGGGACTTCCGCCTGAAGGCGTTCGACATCTTCAACTCCAAGCCCATGCCCAACTGGGGGGACACGGAGCTTATGGGCCAGATCGATTTTCAGAACATGTACTACTACTTGAAGCCCACCGAGAAGATCGAGGCGGACTGGTCCAACGTTCCCGACGACATCAAGCGCACGTTCGACAAGATCGGCATCCCCGAAGCCGAGCAGAAGTTCCTCGCCGGCGTGACGGCCCAGTACGACTCGGAGGCGGTGTACCACTCCCTCCGCAAGGAGCTGGAGGCCCAGGGCATCGTGTTCATGGACATGGATTCGGGGCTCCGGGAGCATCCCGACGTCGTCAAAAAATATTTCAGCACCGTCATCCCCCCCGAGGACAACAAATTCGCCGCGCTGAACTCCGCCGTCTGGTCCGGGGGCTCCTTCGTCTACATCCCCAAGGGCGTGAAGGTGGCCACGCCCCTCCAGGCCTACTTCCGCATCAACTCCAAGAACACCGGCCAGTTCGAGCGGACCCTCATCATCGCCGACGAGGGCTCCTCCGTCCATTACATCGAAGGCTGCACGGCCCCGACCTACTCCTCGGACTCCCTGCACAGCGCCGTGGTCGAGCTCATCGCCCTGCCCGGCTCGCACCTGCGCTACACCACCATCCAGAACTGGTCCAACAACGTCTTCAACCTCGTGACCAAGCGCGCCATGGCCCACCGCGATTCCATCGTGGAATGGCTGGACGGGAACCTCGGCTCCAAGCTCACCATGAAGTTCCCGGCGGTCTATCTCGTGGGCGAGGGCGCGCGCGGGGAGATCCTCTCCTGCGCCATGGCCGGCAAGGGGCAGCACCAGGACGCCGGCGCCAAGCTCGTCTTCGCCGCCCCCAACACCTCCGGGACCATCATCTCCAAGTCCGTCTCCAAGAACGGCGGGCGCTCCTCCTACCGGGGATTGGTGAAGGTGTATCCCAACGCGGCCAACGTCAAGGTCAACGTCCGCTGTGACGCCCTGCTCCTGGACGAAGAGTCCCGCTCCGACACCTACCCCACCATGGAGATCAACGAGGAGTCGGCGACCGTAAGCCACGAGGCGACCGTCAGCAAAGTGGGGGAGGAGCAGCTTTTCTACCTCATGAGCCGGGGATTGAAGGAATCGGACGCCGTGGCTCTCATCGTCAACGGGTTCTTCGAAGCCTTCGTCAAGGAGCTCCCCATGGAATACGCCGTCGAGCTGAACCGGCTGATCGGCATGGAGATGGAAGGGTCGGTCGGGTGACGGATTTCAAAACGGCGATCCGGGAGATCTCCGGGAACAACCGGGAACCGGACTGGTTCCGAGATCTGCGGTTCGCGGCCCTGGACCGGTTCGAGGCCTCCCCGCTCCCGGGGAAGACCGAGGATGAATGGAGGAAGGTCGACTTCAACAAGATCTTCTTCTCGGACATCGGCGTGGACGCGGCCGCGGCCCCCGATTACCCCAAGCAGGGCTCCTTCTATCTGGGAACCTTGAGCCAGGCCGCCCGCGAAGTCCCCGACCTCGCGCGTCCCCGCCTGGAAAGCCCCGGGCGCCGGAACGGGCGGAAATACGACGCCCTGGCGAGCGCCCTGTGCAACGGCGGAGTCTTCCTGCACGTGCCGGACGGCGTGAACGTGGAAAAACCCCTTTCCGTCCTGATGAAGCCCGTCTCCGAACTCCAAGGAGGCCCCAGGCCGTCCTATTTCCCCAACCGGATCATCCTCCTGGGGAAAAACAGCTCCCTGACCCTCCTGTCCAGCGAATCGAACCGCGCGGACTGGGACGGCTGGCTCGGCAGCCTGACGGAAGTCCATCTGGGGGAAGGTTCGAACCTTTCCTTCGCGCGCGTCCAGGACTCCGGAAAGAGATCGGTCACCCTTTCTTCCTTCACCTGCGCCCTGGAACGCGGCGCTTCCCTCAATTTCCTGGTCGTCAACAAGGGGTCTTCCATCAACAAGTCGAACTGGAACGCCGTTCTGGCCGGAGAGGGCTCGACCGCGCGGATGTTCGGCCTGGCCGTCGGCGAGGACAACCAGGATTCCGACCAGACGGTCTACGTCGGCCACGAGGTCCCGAACACGAGGAGCGACGTCCTTTTCAAGAGCGCCTTGAAGGACCGGTCCCGCTCCCTCTTCAGCGGGCTGATCCACGTCAAAAAACCCGCCCAGAAAACAGACGCTTATCAGACCAACCGCAACCTCCTTTTAAGCCGCGAGGCCCGGGCCGACACCATCCCCAAGCTCGAGATCGAAGCCGACGACGTCAAGTGCGGGCACGGCGCGGCCGTCAGCTCCATAGACGAGGACCAGCTTTTCTACCTCATGAGCCGGGGGCTGTCCCGTCCGGACGCCCAGGCCGTCATCATCGAAAGCTTCTGCGAGGACGTCCTCGCGCGCTGGCTGGAAGGCGCCGCCCCGCGGGACCCGGCGGGTCCGGCGCGGACCGAACTCGAGAACTGGACGAGCCGGGTCCTCTCCGGCGGGGGCGGCCGGGCCGCCGCCGCGGCAGCGGCGCGATCGTTCCGGCGCGGACCGAACTCGAGAACTGGACGAGCCGGGTCCTCTCCGGCGGGGGCGGCCGGGCCGCCGCCGCGGCAGCGGCGCGATCGTGACCCCGCGGACCGAAGCCGATGGGGTCTGGGTCCGCGCCGCCGGACTCTCCGACCTGCGCCCCGGACGGCCCGTCAAGGTCCAAAGGGGGGACGTCCATGTGGCTCTCTTCAAGATCGAAGGCGGGGACGGCGGCCTCTACGCCGTCGAGGACGTCTGCACGCACGACGACGGGCCCCTGGCGGAGGGCGTCGTCGAAGGCCGCGAGATCCGCTGCCCGCGGCACGGCGCCCGTTTCGACTTGAGATCGGGGGACGCCCTTTCCATGCCGGCCGTCACCCCCATCCGCACCTTTCCCGTGAAGACCGAGGGGGAAGATGTCCTGATTCGTTTTCCGGAGTGAATCGCCGTGGATATCGATAAGATCAGAAAAGATTTTCCCATCCTCTCCCGCCGGGTGCGGGGCAAGCCCCTCGTCTATCTGGACAACGCCGCCACGTCGCAGAAACCCCGCGCCGTGATCGAGGCCCTCTCGAACTTCTACGAGAACACGAACGCCAACGTCCACCGCGGGATCCATACCCTGTCGGAAGAGGCCACCGCCCTCTACGAGGAGGCGAGGAAGAAAGTCGCCCGTTTCGTCCACGCCCCCTCGCCCGAATCCGTCATCTTCACCAGGAACACGACCGAATCCATCAACCTGGTCGCCCACGCCTGGGGGAGGAAATTCATCAACCCGGGGGACGAGATCCTCCTCACCGGCATGGAGCACCATTCCAACCTCGTCCCCTGGCAGATCCTCGCCCAGGAGAAAGGCGCGGTGCTGAAATTCGTCGAGGTCCGGCCGGACGGAACGTTGAACCTCGAGGACCTGGACCGGAACGCGGGCCCCAGGACCAAGCTCATCGCGGTCACGCACGTCTCCAACGCCATCGGCACCATCAATCCCATAAGGCGGTTCGCCCAGGTGGCCAAGTCCCTGGGAGCCCTGCTCCTCGTGGACGCGGCCCAGAGCGTGCCGCACATCCCGGTGGACATGCGCGTCCTCGGGTGCGATTTCCTGGCCTTCTCGGCGCACAAGATGATGGGGCCCACGGGCGTGGGGGTGCTGATCGCCCACGAGGAGATGCTGGAGAAGATGTCGCCCTTCCTCGGCGGAGGGGACATGATCCGGGAGGTCTGGCTGGAGAAGGCCACCTGGAACGAGCTCCCGTACAAGTTCGAGGCGGGCACGCCGAATTTCGCCGGCGTCGCCGCTTTCGGGGCCGCGCTCGACTACCTCCAGGGCCTCGGCATGGACAACGTCCGCGCCCACGAGCAGGAGCTCATCGGCTACGCCTTGAAGTCCCTCTTGCAGATCGAGGGCATCACCATCTACGGGCCCATGGATTCGGCGCAGAGGAGCGGGGTGGTCTCGTTCAACCTGGGGACCATCCATCCCCACGACCTGGGCACGGTGCTCGACGAGGACGGCATCGCCGTCCGCGCCGGCCACCATTGCTGCCAGCCCCTCATGAGGCGGCTGGGCATCAACGGAACGACCCGCGCCTCCGTCTACGTTTATAACACGAAGGAAGAGATCGACAAATTCGCCAAGTCCCTGGACCGCGCCAGGACCCTTTTCGGCGTCTGCGCTCCCAGTCCCACCGACAGGCCCGCGAAGCCCTCCGCGAAGAAGGAGGGCCGGTGAATCCGGGAGGGGAGGTCCAGTTCACGGACGAGATCTACCGCGAGGTCATCCTGGACCATTACCGCTCGCCGCGGCATTCCGGCGAGATGGCGGACCCGGACGTCTTCGAGGCCGGGATCAATCCCCTGTGCGGGGACGAGCTCATGCTTTTTTTGAAGTTCAAGGGAGTCGCGATCGCGGAGATCGCCTTCAAGGGAAAGGGATGTTCCATATCGCAGGCCTCCGCCAGCATGATGACCGAGGCCGTCCAGGACCTCGACGTCTTCCGGGCCGAAGCGCTCGCCCGGGAATTCAAGGACATGATGCTCGAAGGCCGGCCGGCGGAATCCTTGAGCGCCGAGCTGGAGGACGCCAAGTCACTGGAAGGCGTGAAGCGTTATCCCGTCAGGGTCAAGTGCGCCGTCCTGGCCTGGAACACTTTGCTGGAGGCGCTCAAGAAGCGAGGGAAGATATAACCCATGCCCAAGATCACGGAACCGGACGTTCTGAAGGCCCTCTCCCGGGTCCAGGACCCGGACCTCAAAGCGGACATCGTGTCCCTGGGCTTCGTGCGCGACGTCCGCATCTGCGACGGCGCCGTCGCCTTCGAGATCCGTCTGACGACCCCCGCCTGCCCCGTGAAGGAATTGCTCCGGAAGGAGGCGGAAGAGAGCGTCCGCTCGATCGCGGGCGTGGAAACGGTCTCGATCAAGATGACTTCCGAGGTCCGTAAGGCCGAGCGCAAGGGCGCGGCGAACCTCTCCGGCGTCCGCAATATCGTGGCCGTGGGCAGCGGCAAAGGGGGCGTGGGCAAGTCCACCGTGGCGGCCAATCTGGCCGTGGCCTTCGCCATGGACGGAGCGCGCGTGGGTCTTCTCGACGCCGACATCTACGGGCCCTCCATCCCGATCCTCATGGGCCGCCAGGGAGAGACCGCCGTCCGCGACAACCTCATCCAGCCCAAGACCGCGCACGGCGTCAAGTTCATGTCCATGGGATTTTTCGCCCAGGGGGACCAGCCGCTCATCTGGCGGGGGCCCATGGCCCACCGCGCGGTGGAGCAATGCCTGACCGACGTGGCCTGGGGCGAGCTGGACTACCTTTTCGTCGACCTGCCTCCGGGCACGGGCGACGTGCACCTGACCCTCGTGCAGAGCGTCGCCCTTTCCGGAGCGGTGATCGTGTCCACTCCCCAGGACGTGGGCCTCACGATCTCCATGAAGACCCTGCGCATGATGCAGGAGACCCGGGTGAACATCCTGGGGATCATCGAGAACATGAGCTACCATCTCTGCTCCCATTGCGGGCATCGGGAGGAGCTCTTCGGCCACGGGGGCGCCAGGGCCGCGAGCGGAAAGCTCGGGATCCCTTTTTTGGGCGAGATCCCCCTGGACCCGTCCATCCGGATCCAGTCCGACGCGGGCGTTCCCGTGGTCCTGGCCGCGGCCGGTTCGCCCGCGGCCGAGGTCTACCGGAACATCGCCCGCGCCCTGGCGGCGCAGATCAGCATCGCGACCCACCTGGCGGGCAGATTGGAAGTCGTGGAGGAACCGGCGTGACGAGCGGCGTACACAGCTCCCAACCCAGACAGATCAAAAAGGCGGGGGCCCGGGAGTTGAAGATCCTCTGGGAGGACGGGCATGAAAGCATCTACCCGTTCAGCCACCTGCGCAGGAGCTGCCGCTGCGCCGTGTGCGTGGACGAATTCACCGGCCGGCCCCTGCTTGACGGCCGCGGCGTCCCCGAGACCCTGGAGGGGACGGGGGTGAGCGTGGTGGGCCGTTACGCTTTGAGCGTCAGCTTCGGCGACGGCCACGCCACCGGCATCTACAGTTTCGAACATCTGCGCCGCATCTGCCCCTGCGGCTGCGGCGTCGATCGGGCGCGCGAAGGAGACAGCCATGTGGAATGAATCCGACGTCAAGGAAAAACTGAAGGAAGTCCTCGATCCCGAGATCGGATACAATATCGTGGACCTGGGGCTGGTGTACGGCGCCGATATCGAGGGGGAGAAGGTCCGGGTGCGCATGACGCTCACATCGCCCATGTGCCCCCTGGGGCCGCAGATCATGTCCGCGGTGCACGCCAAGGTCAGCCAGCTGCCGATGGTCAAGGAAGTGAAGGTGGACCTGGTCTGGAACCCGCCCTGGGACCCACGCGCCATGGCGAGCGAAGACGCCAAGATCCACCTGGGGATCGAATGAATATGAAAGAACTCCGCTTCAATCGAAATGACTGGCAAGAGCTGATAGCCGGGTGCAAGACCGGATATCCAAAAGAAGTGTGCGGAATTCTTCTTGGATCTTGCCATGGTAAAGTCGAGAAGGTTATTTTTTTACCTAACATCGCGGATGGGAATCATTCTCATCGCCTCTCTGAACTTGCAAAGGCAGGCGCTATTTCAATTGATCCGAATCGAATGAACCGGGGGGGGCTTTATGAGTTCGTGTTTGACCCGGCTCAAGTCAACGCCGCATTGCAACCCATTTGGACGTCACAACCAGAACTGGACCAGATTGGCGTGTTCCATTCCCACCCGGACCACCCGGCCGAGCCCAGCGTCACCGACGCCTCCCAGCCCTATCTGTCCGGCTGGTCCAACGTGATCGTCGCCGTGCATGAAGGCAAATTCAAGGAAGCGCGGTCCTGGTACAGGGAAACTGAAGATTCTTCTTTTCAAGAAGAAAGGATTTTGGTAGGATAAATGCAGGGCGAGCTTCAGTTCCATGACGCCGGACCCTATCCAATAGAACGGAGGACGAACTATGGCCTATACTATCGCACAACCCTGCGTCGGAGTCAAAGACACCGCCTGCGTGGAAGTCTGCCCGGTGGAATGCATCCATCCGACCAAGAACGAACCGGCCTTCGCCACGGTCGAACAGATTTACATCGATCCAGTGACCTGCATCGATTGCGGAGCCTGCCAGGCGGTCTGCCCCGTCACGGCCATCTATCCGAACGACCAGGTGCCGGACCAGTGGAAGAACTTCATCGAGATCAACGCCGACTACTTCAAGAAATAGACAGCATCACCGAGCGCCAGGCCCGGGGCACCCGCCTTGGGCCTGTTCTATACAAGGAATATGCCGCCTAAAACCGAAGATAACCTTCAGAACCTGACTCCCGGCTCCATCGAGGAAGCGCCGCGCTACCGGCGGGACATCGAGGAGATGAGGCGGGAGATCACCCGCCTGAAGGACCAGTCGCTGACCGAAGGCGATTTCAGGCAGTTCCGGCTCCAGCGCGGCATCTACGGCCAGAAGCAGAAGCCCGACGTCCAGATGGTGCGGGTGAAGATTCCCTGGGGCCGTCTGACCTCGGCGCAGCTCCTGGCCCTGGCCGATATCGCCGACCGCTTCGCCGGGGCCGACCGCAAGGGCATCGCCCACGTCACCACCCGCCAGGACATCCAGTACCACTTCGTCTCCCTGGACCAGGCCCCCGACTGCATGGAGCGCCTGGCGGAATGCGGCCTCACCACGCGCGAGGCCTGCGGCAACACGGTCCGGAACGTCACGGCGGACCCCCTGGCCGGCGTGGCCCGGGACGAGGTCTTCGACGTCTCTCCCTACGCCGAGGCCGCGGCCCGCTTCTGCCTGCGCCATCCCGTGAGCCAGGCCCTCGCCCGCAAGTTCAAGATATCTTTTTCAGGCAGCGCCGCGGATCGCGGCCTGAACCCGATGCACGACCTCGGGTTCCTCGCGGCCGTCCGGACCGAAGGAGGGAAGGCCGGGCGCGGATTCGTCACCACGGTGGGAGGCGGCCTCGGGCCCACTCCCAAGACCGCCCAGGTGCTCGAGGAATTCACGCCGGTGGAAGATTTCCTGCGGACCACCCACGCGGTGCTCTTCGTCTTCAACCGCGACTGGGACTACGGCCGGAAGAACCGGAACATGGCCCGGATAAAATTCTTGATTGAAAAGATCGGGATCGATGAATTTAAAAGAAGGGTCTTCGCCGAGAGGCACAGGCTCCGGTCGGAGAGCTACCCGGAGATCCCGGACTATTCCGAAGCCCCTCCGCCCGCGCCCTCCGTCTCATCGCCTCCCGGGCCGGATTCGGCCGAATACCGGCGCTGGAGATCCACGAACGTCCTCGCGCAGAAACAGGGCGGCTACTCCATCGCGCTCCTCCACCTCTTTTTGGGAGACATCCGCTCCGATCAGCTCCGCGCGCTGGCGGGAGCGGCGGAAAAATTCTCGAACGGCCTCGTCCGGACGACCGTCCAGCAGAACTTCGTCCTGCGCTGGGTGAAGAACGAGGCCCTCCCCGCCCTGTACGGAGAACTGGCCAAGG
>Ga0154926_1036_pt2 | contig 14277 bp, 14 predicted proteins | sample RifCSPhighO2_01_FD_105894 | JGI IMG/M metagenome (GOLD analysis project Ga0154926, IMG submission 105894) | Elusimicrobia bacterium RIFCSPHIGHO2_01_FULL_64_10 | reverse complement strand
GGGGAGGCAGGGGGAACTCTTCCTTTAAGACTTCCAACAACAGCGCTCCCCGCATCGCGGAGAAGGGCGAACCGGGAGAATCGGCCGCTTTGGACCTGGAACTCAAACTGATCGCCGACGTCGGGCTGGTCGGGTGCCCAAACGCGGGCAAATCCACTCTCTTGTCCCGGATCTCGCAGGCCAGGCCGAAGATCGCGGACTATCCCTTTACCACCCTATCGCCGAACCTGGGAGTGGCGAGGTTCAAGGGGTGGTCGTTCGTCGTGGCCGACATCCCGGGACTTATAGAAGGCGCCCACCAGGGACGCGGCCTCGGGACGGAGTTCCTCCGGCATATCGAGAGGACGCGCGTCCTCGTCCATCTGGTGGACGTGGGAGGATTCGGGGAGAAGACCCCTGCGGAGAACCTGCGCGCCGTGGAAAAAGAGATCCAGCTCTATTCGAAAAAACTCGCCGGAAAACCCGTCCTGGTCGCCGCCACCAAGCTCGACCTCACCGGGGCGCGCGAGAGGCTGCGGGAATTAAAGAAGAATCTGGGCCGGAGGAAAGTCCTGGGGATATCGTCGGCCACCGGGGAAGGCCTGGAAGGATTCTTCAAGGCCGTCGGCTCCCTGTTGTCCCGGAAGCCGCCTCCCGTTCCGGAGGAGAGACCGCCGGCGGGCGCGGTCTCCTACCGGCTTGGGGAGGAGTTCAAGGTGGAAAGGGAGCCGGAGGGATTCCGGGTCAGGGGGAAGAAAGTCGAGAGGCTCTTCGCCATGACCGAATTCCGCCAGGAGGAAGCCGCGGCCCGCTTCCAGAACATATTGAAGAAAATGGGCGTTGAAAAAGCTCTGGAGAAAGCCGGGGCCAGGCCGGGAGACACGGTCTGGATCGGGACGATGGAATTCGCCTACGACAAATCCGAAGGATTCTTATGAGGGCCCCGTCTTTTTCTCATGAATAGAAGGATCAGGAACCCGATCCCCACCCAGGCCGATTCGCGGATCCTGCGGATGATCCCGTAGGACAGCCCGGCCTGGGGCGTATACCCCAAAGTCAGGAAGAGAAGCACCCGCCCGCCCTCTCCCACCCCCAGCCGAGCCGGCACGAAAAAGGCCACGTTATTGATGAAGAGCGAGAAGGTCTCTATCGTCATGGCGGCGGCGAGGCTGGTCTGGAGGCCGGCGAGCTTCATGAAGAGAGCGATCTCGAGCACACCTCCGAACCAGGCGATCAGGTTGAACAGGACCGAAAGAGCGAACCGGCGGGGATGATGGGCGTAGAAGTCGCGGATCCCCCGGTCGACACTGTGGGCGGAATCGAGCTTTTTTTCGATCCAGGCCTCGAAGATGGCCGCCTTCCCCAGCCACTTCCCCGCCGGATGGAAGAATCCCCGCTTCTGCACCATAAATAGAAAGGCCGAGACCGCCCCCATGCCTCCCACCACGATCCCCGCCCCCACGTTCCAGGAGACCGGCAGGGAATAGAAGAAAAAATGCGCCGCCCAGCCCATGAGGAGGAAGAGGGTCATGGAGACGAAATCAGCGAACTTATATACCGTGACGGAGGTGACGGCCGATTCCATGGGCAGAGCGCCGCCCAAGAGCATGACCTTCACCGGTTCTCCGGCCAGGTTCCCCGAAGGCACCGTCATGTTCAACGCGTCCCCGGCGAGATAGGCGGCGAAGAGCCGGCCGAAGCCGACCGCGCCGAACGGGTCCACCACCCAAAGCCACGCCAGGCAGAAAAAGACCTGGGCCAGGGAATAGACGGCCGCCAGGAACAGGGTGGGCATGAGGCCGAAATGGGAAAGGTTGGACCAGAGGAGGGACAGCCCGATCCTGTGGATCATCCAGCCCAGGAGCGTGAGGCCGCCCAGGCCTAGGAGGATCTCCAATACGGCGGCGGCCCGTGCGGGGGCGGAGCGCGGTTCTCGCATGTGACCAAAAATGGTAAGATATACGGACGTTAAAAGCAAGGCGGACGCCAAATTCACCCCGAAATCAATGAATATTCACCGCGTCGTCATTAAAATAGGCACTTCCATCCTGGCCCAAGGCCGGGACGCGGGGGAGGCCTCCGTCCTGGAGTCCCTGGTGGGGGAGATCTGCGATTTCCAGTCCCGGAAATGGGAGATGATCCTCGTCACTTCGGGGGCCATCGGCATGGGCGTCCGGGAACTCGGCTGGGCCCGCCGCCCCCAGGACATTCCCCGAAAACAGGCGGCGGCGGCGGTCGGCCAGGTCGGCCTCATGGGGACCTACCAGAAGCTTTTCGGGGCCCGCGGCGCGACCGTGGCGCAGGTGCTCTTGAGCCGGGGGGATTTCGAGGACCGCCGGCGCTATCTGAACGCGCGGAACACCCTCCAGACCCTGATCGGACTGGGGGTGGTCCCCATCATCAACGAGAACGACACCGTGGCCGTGGACGAGATCCGTTTCGGGGACAACGACCGGCTCTCGGCCATGGTGGCCGCCAAGATGAGCGCGGGGACCCTGGTGATCCTTTCCGACGTGGACGGCCTCTACCGCAGCTCGGCCAGGCGCGAATCGGACCTCGTGGGGATGGTGCCGGAAATCACGGCGGAGGTGGAACGGCTCGCCTGGAAGTCCCGGTCCGACGGGCCCGGAACGGGCGGCATGGCTTCCAAGATAGACGCGGCCAAGATCGCTTCCCACAGCGGGGTCGTCACGGTGGTGGCGAACGGGTTCAGGCCCGGCGTCCTGGGCGAGATCCTCGCCGGGAAGCCGGCCGGCACCAAGTTCCTGGCGGCGGGAAAATTGTCCGCGCGGGAGAAGTGGCTCCTCTTCGGGGCGGTCCCCAAGGGGGACCTCGTGGTGGATTCCGGGGCGGAGGCGGCCCTGCGCGAGCGCAGGAAAAGCCTGCTGGCCATCGGCGTGACCGCCGTCCGCGGAGCGTTCCGCAAAGGGGATGTGGTCCGGATCCGCGGCGTGAGCGGCCGCGAGATCGCGCGGGGGACCGTGAATTTCTCTTCGGAAGATACGGGCAGGATCCGGGGCCTGAAGAGTTCCGAGGTCCGCTCGGCCCTCGGCTCGGGAACCGCTTCGGGCGAGGTCGTCCACCGCGACTCCCTCGCCCTCCTGCCCTAGTCCATGGAGATCGGGATCGTCGGCCTGCCCAACGTCGGCAAGTCCACGCTCTTCAACGCCCTCACGTCCGGCCACGCGGCCTCCTCCAACTATCCCTTCACCACCATCGAGCCCAATGTGGGGATCGTTTCGGTCCCGGATCCCAGGCTCGGCCGCCTCTCCGGGCTCTTCCATCCGGAAAAGGTCACTCCGGCCGCCGTCAAGTTCGTGGACATCGCGGGGCTGGTCCGGGGAGCGAGCCAAGGCGAAGGCCTGGGCAACCAGTTCCTCTCCCATATCCGCGAGGTGGACGCCATCGTCCACGTCGTGCGGCTGTTCGCGGATCCCGGAGTGGTCCATACCCTGGGTTCGGTGGACCCCGCGCGCGACTTGGAGATCATCGAGACCGAACTCATCCTGGCGGACATCCAATCGGCGGAGAAGCAGCGGGACAGGCTTGGGGGGTCTGCCCGGACCGGCGACAAGGAATCCAAGGCGAAGCTTGAGATCCTGGAAAAAGTGATCCGGACCCTGAACGAGGGCAGGTCCGCGCGCCTGGCCGGGGTGACGGCCGACGACCTCCGGCCGTTTTTCTTCCTGACGGCCAAGCCCATCCTCTACCTGGGCAACGAGAGCGAGGAGGCCGGGGACCATCCCAGCCCGGAGGCCGCGAAACTCGCGGAGGCCGCGGCGGCGCGGGGGGCAGAGTGGCTCACCGTTTCCGCCAAGATCGAGTCCGAACTTTCCCAGTTCTCGAGCGAGGAAGAAAAGCGGAGCCTGCGGTCGGACCTGGGCCTCGTGGAGACCGGCCTGGAGAAGCTCATCCGGCTGTCCTACAAGATGCTCCGGCTGATCACGTTCTTCACCGCCGGGCCCAAGGAGGTCCGCGGCTGGACCCTGGAGGGCGGAGGGACCGCCGTGGACGCCGCGGGCAAGATCCATAGCGACATCGCCGGAGGGTTCGTGCGGGCCGAGGTCTACCGTTTCACCGACATCGATTGCTGGGGTTCGGAAAAAGCGCTCCAGGAGAAAGGGTTGAAGCGCTCCGAAGGCCGGGAGTACCTGGTCCAGGACGGGGACGTCTGCTACTTCCATTTCCGGGACTGAACCGCCGGCCATTGATTTGAACGCGGCGAATATGATATGATGAATAGCTCATGAACCAGACCTACGAAAGCATATTTATCTGCCCCGGGGAGATGCCCCAGGACAAGATCGAGGCCGCGCTGGAGAAGACGAAGGCGGTGATCTCGCGCTCGAACGGCCATATCGTCACGGCCGAGCTTTGGGGACGCCGCAAGCTGGCCTATCCCATCAAAAGAAACCGGGAGGGCCATTACGCCTATCTCCTCTTTTCCTCTTCGCCGGGAGTTCCGGCCCAGCTCGACCGCCATTATCGCGTGACCGACACCATCCTCCGGGGCCTGACCGTGAAAGTGGACCCGCGCCAGCTGGATAAAGTCCAGGCTTCCCTCAAAGCCCAGGCCGCGGCCGCGGCGGGACCGTCTTTGCCGGCGGCGGCCGAACCGGCTCCTCCTCCCCCTCCTCCAGCATGACCGTGCTCCGGCTGCATCAGCTCAATGACGTCAAGCTCGTCGGCCGGCTGACCCGGGACCCCGAACTCCGCTTTACGGGTAAAGGCCAGCCCATCTGCCGCTTCGATCTGGCGGTCAACCGCCGGTTCCGCGACCCGACGGGCGAATGGAAGGACGACACCTCCTTCGTGCCCGTGGTGGTCTGGGGAGACTCCGGCCAGCGCTGCGCCGACCGCCTCACCAAGGGGAGTCCCGTCTACGTGGAGGGCAGGCTGAAATCCCGCTCCTGGGAATCCAAGGACGGGCAGAAGCGCTCGAGCCTTGAGGTCAACGCCCAGCGCATCCAATTTCTGGCGAAGGTCCAGGACGCTTCCGCCGGACCGCCGGCGGACCGTTCCGAGGGTTTTTCCCCTTCCGCGGTCCCGCAGGCCGAAGAAGCGGCCGTTCCTTCTTCCGAAGGTCCGGACGAGGACATCCCATTTTAACGAACGGAGCCTGAACCATGACGACCATCTCTCGACCTTCCGGACCTTTCCGCCCCGCCGGATCCCGCCCCGCCGGATACCGCCCCGCCGGATCCCGCCCGCCCCGTCCGGGAGGACGGTTCGGCAAGCCATTCGGGAGCCGGAGGAAGGTCTGCCGTTTCTGCGCCGAGAAGATCGACTACATCGATTTCAAGAACGTGTCCCTCCTCCGGACTTTCGTCACGGACCGGGGCAAGGTGCTGTCCGCGCGGACGACCGGGGTCTGCACGTATCACCAAAGGGACCTGGGATTGGCCATCAAACGCGCCCGGAACATCGCGCTCCTGCCGTTCACGATGTTTTAAGGCCCCCATGAAAGTGATCCTCCGCGAAGACTTAGCGAAATTCGGCGCGGCCGGCGAGACCAAGAACGTCGCCGACGGCTTCGCCCGCAACTTTTTGTTCCCCAAGAACCTGGCCCTGCCCGCGACCCCGGCCAACCTCAAGAGCTGGGAGCAGGAAAAGAAGGTGAGGGAGGTCCATCTGACCCAGGACCTGGAAGCGGCGCGGAAGATCGCCGGAGACCTCGAGGCCGTGGAACTCGCTCTTCCGGCGAAGTCCGGGCGCGAAGGCCACCTCTTCGGATCGATCACGAGCCAGATGGTCGCCGATTCGCTTTTGGAAAAGGGATTTTCAATCGACAAGAAGAACATCCTCATGGAATCGCCGATCAAGACCCTGGGAAGCTATGAGATCCCCGTCAGGATCCATCCCCGGGTGAGCGCGACGCTCAAGGTCACGGTCTCTCCGGAAGGCGGAGCCGCCGAACCGGCTTCCTGACCGCGCCCCTTTTCCCCTCGTTTCGACCATCAGCCTTAAAGGCGGGTCCGGAGGATCCGGGCGCCTTCATGTTTTCGGGAGAGCGATATGGTTGACCTCTTAGAGAAAGTCCCCCCCTATTCGACCGAAGCGGAAATGGCCGTGCTCGGTTCCATGCTCATCGAAAAAGAGGCCCTGGAACGCGCCCTGGAGCTCGTGGACGAAAAGAACTTCTACGAAGATCCCCACCAGAGGATATTCTCCGCCATCAAGCAGCTCTCGGTCCAGAACAAGCCCGTGGACACGGTCACGGTGGCCGAGGAGCTCCGCCGGAACGGGGACCTCGCCCGCGTGGGCGGAGGCGATTACATCGCCCAGCTCATCAACTCCGTGGCGACGTCGGCCCATATCGACCATTACGCCGGGATCGTCAAGGAGAAGGCGGTGCTGCGGCAGCTGATCGCCGCGGGGACCCGGGTGGTGGGGGACTGCTACAGGGAGGAGGAGGACGCCCAGACCCTCCTCGACCGCGCCGAGGGCCTGATCTACTCCATCGCCGATTCCAAGGACCGCAAGGGGCTCCTGCCCATATCGGACATGCTCCAGGAGATGATAGAGAATCTGGAGACCCTCCACCAGCGCAAGGAGACCGTGACGGGCGTTCCGACCGGGTTCAAAAAGTTCGACGAGATGACGGCCGGGCTTCAGCCCGGCAACCTCATCATTTTGGCCGCCCGGCCGGGAATGGGGAAGACCTCCCTGGCCCTCAATATCGCGACCCACGTCGGGATAACCAAAAAAATGCCCGTGGCCTTTTTTTCCTTGGAGATGAGCCAGCAGGAGATCATCCTGCGGTTCTTGAGTTCCATCACCGGCGTCCACCTCCAGAAGCTGCGCACGGGTTTTTTCGAAAAATCCCAATGGCCCGTCATCACCCGCAAAGCCGAGGTCTTGAGCGAATCCCGCATCGAGCTGGATTCCTCCTCCGCCATGTCGATCCTGACCCTGCGCGCCGCGGCCCGGAGGTTCGCGGCCCGGCAGAAGGCCAGCGGGGCCCCGCTGGCCCTGATCGTCATCGATTACCTTCAGCTCATGCAGGGTTCCCGGAAGAATCCCGAGAACCGGCAGAACGAGATCGCCGAGATCTCCCGTTCCCTGAAAGGCCTGGCGCGCGACCTCAACATCCCGGTCCTGGCGCTCTCGCAGTTGAACCGTTCCCCCGAGGAGCGCGGCCGCGAAGGCAAGCCCCAGCTCTCGCATCTGCGCGAGTCGGGAGCGCTCGAGCAGGACGCGGACATGGTGGCTTTCATCTATCGCGAAGGGCTGTACCGCGCCGACGCCGATCCCGAGGCCAGGCGGGCCGCCAAGCTCATCATCGCCAAGCAGAGGAACGGTCCGGTGGGAGAGATCAATCTCGTCTTTTTGGGAGAGTGCGCGCGCTTCGGTAATCCCGAACCAGAATCCGAATGATGCCCCGGCCCAAGAGCGGCTTTTTCCGTCCGACCTGGGTCGAAATCAGCCACAAGAACCTCGCCGGGAACTTCCGGTCCGTTTCCAACCTGACCGCTCCGGGAACGAAGGTCCTGGCCGTCGTCAAGGCCGACGCCTACGGCCATGGGCTCCTCCCCGTCGCCAGGACTCTCGCCCCGCTCCGACCCGCGTTCTTCGGGGTCACTTCCGTCGAGGAAGGGCTGCTCCTGCGCCGGGCGCGCCTGGCTCCGCCTCCCTTGATCCTGGGCAACAGCTATCCCTTCGAAAGCCTCGGCCCGGCCATCCGCAACGGCATCCGCGTGACCGTGGCGAGCCTGGAGGCCGCGAGGTTCTGCGACCGGTTCGCCCGCCGCCTTAAAAAGAAAGTGTTCGCCCACGCCAAGATCGATACCGGGATGGGGCGGATCGGGGTCGGTCCCGGCCACGCGGCGGCGTTCATCGATTCCATCCGGCGTCTGGACTCCATCCGCCTCGAAGGCGTCTACACCCATTTCTCCAGCGTGGCCGAAGACCCGGGATTCACGGACCTGCAGGTCCGCCGCTTCGCCGCGCTGGTCGAAGCGCTCCGTTCCCGCGGGACCAAGGTCCCCTACTTCCACTGCGCCAACTCCATGGCCATCCTCCGCCGCCCGGAAGCGCACTATTCCCTGGTCCGCCCCGGCATCTCCCTTTACGGGGCCCTGCCCTTTTCCGGCGGGTCCCCCGTGGATTTACGGCCGGTTCTGTCCTGGAAGAGCCGGATCGTCTTCATCAAAGATGTCCCGGCCGGCGGGTCGGTGAGCTACGCGCGCGCCTTCGTCGCGAAGAGGAAATCCCGCGTCGCCACGGCCGCTTTCGGCTACGCGGACGGCTACCGGAGGATCCTGTCCAACCGCGGGAAGGTGCTGGTGCGGGGGCGGCGCGTGCCCGTGATCGGCAGGGTCACCATGGACATGACCATGCTCGACGTCACCGGCCTGCCCGAAGCCCGGGTCGGCGACGAGGTCGCGCTCATCGGGGCCCAGGGGAACGAGCGGATCTCGGCGGCGGAAGTCGCGGAATGGTCCCGAACAAGCCCCTACGAGGTCTTCTGCTCCATCGCCGCCCGCGTGCCCCGGGTGCCGGCGGACTGAATCCATGCTCGAAAACTCCAACCCCTTCGTCCTGGCGGGAAGGAAGGCCCTCGGCGTGGCCCAGTCCTGCGGGGAGATCATCCTCATGATCCGCCGCACCCTCTTCTGGATGTTCCGCGCCCCCTTGAGCCGGAGGAACGTCCTCGGACAGATGGTGGAGATGGGGGCGCGCACGTTTCCCGTGACCTCTCTCACGATCATCTTCACCGGGATGGTGCTGGCGCTCCAGACCGGCTTTTCCTCCATCAAGGTCTTCAACGAGCCCCTCTTCGTCGGGACGGCCGTGGGCCATTCCATCGTGAAGGAGCTGGGGCCGGTGCTGACGGCCCTGGTGTTCTGCGGCAGGATCGGAGCGGCCATCGCCGCGGAGCTGGGCACCATGAAGGTGACGGAACAGCTGGACGCTCTCTACACCCTGGGCACCAACCCCATCCGCTATCTCGCCGTTCCCCGCTTCATCGCCGCCTTCACCATGGTCCCCATCCTCGTCATCTACGCGGACCTCATGGGGATTCTGGGAGGGTTCATCATCGCCTCCGTCCAGCTGCAGATCGCCTGGACCATCTATTGGGACGAGATCTTCGACATCCCCACGGAGGTCTTTTTGCACGGGTTTATCAAGTCGTTTGTGTTCGCCTTGATAATCGTCGCAATTTCATGCTATAAAGGATTCACGACAGAGGGCGGCGCCGAAGGCGTAGGCCGCGCCACGACCCAGGCCGTCGTCGTTTCCATGGTGATGGTGCTGGTGAGCGACTATTTCGTTTCGGCCGTCCTGGTGGCCTTCGGGATCGGATGAACGGACCCATGATACGGGTCGCGGACCTGCGAAAATCCTTCCGGAGCAAGAAGGTCCACGACGGCATTTCCTTCGAGGTCCGGGAAGGCGAGACCTTGACCGTGATCGGAGGGTCGGGTTCGGGGAAGTCGGTCCTCCTCAAGCAGGTCGTGGGGTTGATCCGGCCGGACTCGGGCGGGATCGTCATCGCCGGCCAGGACATCACCCGGCTGGACGAGGACGGGCTCCAGGCGGTCCAAAAAAAGATGGGCTACGTGTTCCAGGAGGCGGCTCTCTTCGATTCCATGACCGTGGCCGAGAACGTCGCGTTCGGGCTCTGCAGCCTGATGGACTGCGACGCGGGCTCGGCCTTCAAGATCGCCAAGCAGCGGCTTTCGCTCGTGGGCCTCTACGACATCGAAAACCTCCGCCCCAGCCAGCTTTCGGGGGGGATGAAAAAAAGAGTGGGGATCGCGCGCGCCATCGCCATGGGGCCGGAGATCCTGCTCTACGACGAGCCGACCACCGGGCTGGACCCCGTCATGTCGGACGTGGTCAGCGAACTGATCCTCCGTCTCAAAATGCAGAGCGGGACGACCACCATCGCCGTCACGCACGACATGAAGTCCGCCTATAAGATCTCGGACAGGATTGCCATGCTTTACGAAGGAAAAATATTGGAGATCGGCGCGCCGGAGGAGATACGGAGATCGAAGAACCCCATCGTGCAGCAATTCATCACGGGCTCGAGCCAGGGCCCCATCCCGGTGCCGAAGGTTTGATCCGGAGGGTCCCCGCGTGAACCAGGAAACGCGCGTCGGCCTGTTCGTGCTTTTGGGCCTGGTGGTCTCGGGGCTGGGCGTCATGAAACTGAGCGACTTTTCCTTCCAGAGCCGCTACACCCTTACCTTCGTCTTCGACGACGTGGGCAACCTCCGCGAGAAGAGCCTGGTCCGAATGTCGGGCGTCGAGATCGGCCGGGTCCATTCCATCGACCTCTCCGGCGGCCGCGCCAGGGTCCGGGCCAGGATCGACGGGAAGGTCCCGGTCTATGAGAACGCCCGCGTGCGCGTCAAGCTGACCGGGCTCATCGGAAACCAATTTCTGGACCTGACCCCCGGGACCGCGGAGGCGCGGCGGCTCGCCGATGGAGACACGCTCGAAGGTCGGCCCACGAGGAACTTGAACGAGCTCATGGAGAAGCTGGGCGACCTGATCGAGGGCAAGGGCGGCGAGCCGGGACTGGGAGACGATCTGCGGGCCACGATGAAGCACCTGCGCTCCATCACGGGCTCCCTGGACCAGGCCCTCGGCCGCAAGGAATCCCAGCTGACCGAGATCGTGGACAACCTCCACCAGTTCAGCGTGGACCTGAAAGGGGTCACGGCCGACCTCCGTGAGATCACCTCGAACCGCAAGGGCGACGTCGACGCTTCTTTGGCCAAGCTCCGCTCCATCCTCGACCGCGTGGACGACGTGGTCGCCAGGATCCAGAAGGGGGAAGGGTCGCTGGGCAAGCTTTTATCGGACAAGGAGATGGGCGAAGAGGTGAAGAACACGGTCTCCAATCTCAAGGAGACCAGCCAGTCGGCCAAGGAGGTCCTGGCCCGGTTCACCAAGATGCGCTCCTACTGGGAATTCGAGCTGCGTCCGGTTCCGGACGCCGGCACCGTGCGCGGGGACGCGGGCATCCGGCTCCAGCCCCGCGAAGGCAAATATTATTACCTCGGGGTGAATAACGCCGGCGACCGCAAGGACGAGTTCAAGGACGAGCGCGATTACGAAAGGAAGAACACCATCACCGCGCTCCTGGGCAAGGAGTTCGGCCCGGTCACCCTGGAAGCGGGGGCCATCCGCTCCAAGGCGGGGTTGGGATTGCGCTACAATCCGTTCCGCGGCCTGGCCGGCGAGGAGAGCCCCAACCGCTGGGCGCGGGGGGTCGAGCTCAACGCGCAGGCCTTCGATTTCGGGCGGGACGAGCGGATCGGCAGGGCGGGGCGCGAGAGGCGTTTCCGTGACCCTCACTATAACGTCGGCCTCCGCTACAAGGTCACGCGCTGGATGGACCTGGGCGCGGCGGTGGAGGACCTGGCCGAGCTCCAGCAGGTGAACCTCTCCACGCACCTCATCTTCGAGGACAAGGACCTGGCCTATCTTTTCGGTTTCGTGAGCTTCGCGCGATGAAGCCCGGCAAGGAGAAAACGGCCTTCCGCTGCCAGGAATGCGGGGTCGCCGCGATCAAATGGCTGGGCCGCTGTCCGGACTGCGGCAAATGGAACAGTTTCGTGGAAGAGCGGCAGGTCCGCTCCCTGACGTCTCCCAGACAGAGGGGCCTGACGGACTTCACCTCCCAGGCCGCGCTCCTTTCGGAAGTGTCCGCGGCGGGACTGTCGCGGATCCCCACCGGGATCGCGGAGTTCGACCGCATGATCGGAGGGGGGTTGGTGCCCGGGAGCCTCGTCCTGCTGGGAGGGTCGCCCGGGATCGGCAAGTCGACCCTCATGCTCCAGATCGCGGCTCTGGTCGCCCGGGAGAGGACCGTCCTCTATATCTCCGGGGAGGAGTCGCAGGAGCAGGTCAAGGGCCGCGCCGAACGCCTCGGCCTGGACGCCGGACGGCTCTACCTCCTTTCCGAGACCAGCCTGGAGGAAATGGTCGAGTGCGTCCGAAAAGTGAAGCCGGAGCTCGTGGTGGTGGATTCCATCCAGACCACGGTCCGGATGGACCTGGCGTCCGCCCCGGGATCGGTGGGGCAGGTGCGGGAATGCGCGGCCGAATTTTTGCGCCTGGCCAAATCGACGCGGACTGTCTTCGCTCTCCTGGGGCACGTGACGAAAGAGGGGGACCTGGCCGGCCCGCGCGTCCTCGAGCACATCGTGGACACCGTCCTCTATTTTGAAACGGAAAAGCAGGAACTTTACCGCGTCCTGCGCGCGGTCAAGAACCGGTTCGGCCCGACCTCGGAGATCGGGATATTCGAGATGCGGTCGTCGGGCCTCGTCGAGGTGCCCAATCCCTCCGTGGCGTATCTGGCCGAGCACCGGCGCGGGCCGGGATCGCTGATCGTGGCGGCCCTGGAAGGGTCGCGTCCGATGCTGCTCGAGATCCAGGCCCTGGTCAGCCGCACGCCGTTCGGCTACCCCCGGCGCATGGTCACGGGGATCGACGTCAACCGGGCGCTCCTGGCCGTGGCCGTGCTGGAAAAGAGGCTCGGCGTCAACTTGAGCAACCAGGATATTTTCGTCAACGTCGCCGGCGGGGCCAAGATCCGCGAACCCGCGGGGGACCTGGGGCTGGCCTGCGCCATCGCCGGGGCGTTCGGCAACTTCTACTGCGATTCCGACGGGATCGCCGTGGGCGAGGTCGGGCTCGGGGGCGAGATCCGCTCCGTGGGCCAGATCTCCGAAAGACTGCGCGAGGCCCAGAGAATGGGCATGGCCTGGGCCCTGATTCCCCAGGGCAATCTGAAGGATCGTCCCGGGCAGGGGAAGATGGAGATCGTTCCCGTGGGGCACGTGGGCGACGCGGTGCGCTGGCTGAAATCACGGGCCAAGGATCATGGGCCGCGGGTCCGGGAATCCGCGGCCCATTCGTAAAGCCGGATTTAAAACTTATTTCCTAGGAGGCATCTTTCATGATTCGATGGGCCATACGCATCTTAGTCGTGATCGCCGGTCCGACGATCGGCTGGTTCCAGATCTCCCAGAGCACCCGGGGGATCCTGGCGGGGGTCGTCTGCGCCCTCCTCATCATCCTGGCCGAGATCATCATCGAGAGGATCCCTCTCGACAACCTCGTGGCCGGGGTCCTGGGAGGCATCCTGGGCCTCATCGCGGGCAAAATGCTGGATTACGGGCTTTACATCATGGACAACCCGACCATCTACGCCCGGGTCCACCGCTACTCCCTCCTCATCAACGTGCTCCTGACCTATCTGGGCATGGTGGTGGCCATCCGCAAAAAGGACGAGGTCGAGCTGCTGGACCGGAACATCTTCGTCCCCTCCTCGAAGAAAAAGGCGCAGGAGGTCCTGATCCTGGACACCTCCGTCATCATCGACGGCAGGATCGTGGACGTGTGCGAGGCCCGCTTTCTTCCCGGGCGGATCCTCGTGCCGCGGTTCGTCCTGAACGAGCTCCATACCCTGTCCGACTCGGGCGACAACACCAAGCGCCAGCGCGGCCGGCGGGGGCTGGACGTCCTCACCAAGCTGCAGGAAATGCCCGACAACCCGGTCACCATCTTCGAGAAGGACTTTTCCGCCCTCAAGAACGTCGACGCCAAGCTCGTGGAGCTGGCCAAGGACCTGACCGCCAAGATCGTGACCACGGACTTCAACCTGAACAAGGTGGCCACGCTGCAGGGGATCGGCGTGCTCAACATCAACGACCTGGCCAACGCCCTCAAAGCCGTCGTGCTCCCGGGAGAGGGCATGACCGTTTTCGTGGTCAAGGAAGGCAAGGAGCGGGACCAGGGGGTGGCCTACATGGACGACGGCACCATGGTCGTGGTCGAGGAAGGCCGGAGGTTCGTGGGCAAGAAAGCGGAAGTGGTGGTGTCGTCCATCCTCCAGACCTCGGCCGGCAGGATGATCTTCACCAAGGCCAAGGACCACGGTCCGTCCGCAGAGCAGCCGGGGCGTTGACCGGCGGATCGCAGCCGCGCCGCATGGACTCTTCCGCCAACGCCCTGATCGTTCTGGCGGCGGGGCGGGGGGAGAGGATGGGAGGGCGACGGCCCAAGATGCTTCTCCGCCTGGAGGGAAAACCTTTGGTCTACTGGGCTCTTAAAAATATCGAGAACTGTCCCGCGGTCGGGACGGTCGTGCTCGCGGCTCCCCCGGGGCATGAGGCGGCATTCCGGAGGAACGTCAAGGCATGGGGATATAAGAAAGTCCGGGCCGTCGTCTCCGGGGGGAAGGGGAGGACCGACTCGACCCGGAACGCGCTCTCCGCGCTCCCGGCGGAATGCCGCTGGGTGGGGATCCATGACGGGGCCAGGCCCTTCACG
>Ga0154926_1033_pt3 | contig 14584 bp, 10 predicted proteins | sample RifCSPhighO2_01_FD_105894 | JGI IMG/M metagenome (GOLD analysis project Ga0154926, IMG submission 105894) | Elusimicrobia bacterium RIFCSPHIGHO2_01_FULL_64_10 | reverse complement strand
CTCGGCAACGCGGAAATGGCCCATGGGGACGAGCCGCAGCTTTCCGGGAGCGGCCGCCTTCGCCCGGCCTCCGCGCGCGCCTTTCAGGCGGTAGAGCGCCCGCGCCTCTCCGGGAACGTCCTCCGGCCCGATGAAGACGGAGGCCTCATAGGTCCCGGGCGAGGCCCCGGGGGACATGGGGCTCCACTTCGATCCCGGACTGCCCCGCGGCAGGCCTTTGAGCCTGTACTCCGCCGTCCCGCCTGTCGAGCCCCGGAAAAATAGATCGAGCCGGTCTCCGGGGGAGAGCTCCATGTCCGGAGAGGGCCGGAGCCCTTCCGCGGAGATCCGGGCGGGATTTTCCGGAAGTACCTGGGGAGGGGAGGAGACGAGGACCGTCCGGACGGCCTCGGTCGAAGCGCCGTTCAGGAACGCCTGGGCGCGGATCGTGAAGGCGCCGGGACGGAAAGGGATGCTGGCGAGATACGAACCGGTCCGGTAAACGGGGACGGTCGCGCCGTTCAGGAGGAGAGTCGCGGAAGGTGGGCGGACGGCTCCCAGGACGAAGGACCGGTCCAGAGCCGGAAGATTCGCGCCTTCGCGGGGATAGACGATGGTGACGTCCGCAGGGCCGTCCTGGGCGAAGGTCCGGACCGGGAAGAACAGGCAGGCGGCTCCGACAAGGCCGGCGAGAGAGCGCCCGGTCCGGCTCATTTTTCACTTCCTCCGCCTGACGCCGGCACGACCTTCTTGAACCTGCGCTTGCCTACCTGGAGGAGGACGGCCCGGGTGATCTTGATCTCCCGGTCGCTTTCCACTGCCTGTCCGTCGATCCTGACCCCGCCGTTATCGATGAGGCGCCTGGACTCGTTCCTGGAGGGCGAGAGACCCGCCTCCACGAGGAGGTGCGAGATGAAAATTTTGGATTTTTCCGTGCGGTATTCGTCGATGTCTTCGGGGGCCTCGCGGCGGCTGAAGACGGCCTCGAAACCCTTCCGCGCCTCTCCGGCCTCCGCTTCCCCGTGATATCGCCGGGTGATCAGGGCCGCGAGCCGCATCTTCGCTTCCTTGGGATGGAGGGATTTCGCGGCCTTCAGGTCCTCCGAGATGAGGAGCTCGTAATATTGCCACATGGTCTCGTCCGCGACCGACATGAGCTTGCCGAACATCTCCCCGGGAGGGTCGTTCAGGGCGATATGGTTCCCGTACGACTTGGACATCTTTTTCGCTCCGTCGGTGCCCAGGAGGAGCGGGAGGGTGATCACCGTCTGCGGGGGCTGCCCGTAGTCCCTCTGCAGCTCGCGGCCGACGAGGAGGTTGAATTTCTGGTCGGTCCCGCCGATCTCCACGTCGGAGCGGACCGCCACGGAATCGTAGCCCTGGAGCAGGGGATAGAAGGCCTCGGCCAGGGCGACGGGCTTCTCGGATTTCAAGCGCTTGGAAAAATCGTCGCGCTCGAGCATCCTCTGGATGGTGGAGCGGAAGCCGAGCTCCAGGAGCCCCGCGACGCCCAGCTTCCCCAGCCACTCGCCGTTATGGCGGACCTCGGTGAGGGCCGGGTCCAGGATCCGGAAGACCTGGTCCTGGTAGGTCTTCGAGTTCCGCGCGACTTCCTCCGGGCTCAATCTCGGCCGGGCGGCGCTCTGGCCGGAGGGGTCCCCGATGGTCGCGGTCAGGTCCCCGATGATGAAGACGACCTTGTGTCCCAGGTCCTGGAAGGCCTTGAGCTTGTTCAGGACCACGGTATGCCCGAGGTGCAGGTCCGGCGAGGTGGGGTCCACGCCGAGCTTCACGCGAAGCGGCTCCCCCCGCTTCAGCTTGTCGGCCAGGTCCGCCGGGGAAATGATCTCGGAGGTCCCGCGCGCTATGAGCTCTTCAGGCCTCGTCAACGATCCCCCCTCCCAGGACGACGTCGCCGTCGTAGAAGACGGCGGATTGGCCGGCCGTGACCGGGGCCTGGCCCGAATCGAACCGCACTTCCGCCCGGCCGCCGTCCCTCGCCGTCACTTCGGCGGCGGCGCCGGCGTGCCTGTAGCGTAGCCGGACCGACGCCCGGAAATTCTCCGCCGGAGGCGATCCGGCGCACCAGTTGACGGACCCCACCCGGCAGGAATCCGCGGTATTCTCGTCCCGCCGGCCGAGCACGAGGGCGTTGGCCGGCATGTCCTTCTTCACCACGTAATGCCGGCTGCCCAGGCTCACGCCCAGTTTCTCCCTCTGTCCGACGGTGTATCTGAAGAGGCCGTCGTGCCGCCCCACGACTTTCCCGTCCGCCGTCATGATGGGGCCGCGCGCGGCGGCGCCGACGCCGCCGGCGGGCAGGCGCTCTTCCACGAAATCCCGATAGTCGCGCCCCTCCAGGAAGCAGACGTCCTGGCTGTCGCGTTTGCCGGCCGTGGCCAGGCCCAGGGACTCCGCGATCCCGCGCACCTGGGTCTTTTCCAGCCCGCCCACGGGGAAAAGGAGCCGCGGGAGCTGGGAAGGACCGAGCATGTAGAGGAAATAGGACTGGTCCTTGGATGGGTCCGCCGCCCGGCGGAGCTCGAACCGGTCTCCGGAGTGGGTGATCCTCGCGTAATGGCCGGTGGCCAGGGCGTCCGCGTCCATGGCGGCGGCGTATTTAAGAAGAAAATCGAACTTGATGAAGGCGTTGCAGCGGACGCAGGGGTTGGGAGTCCTGCCGGAAACGTACTCGGAGACGAAGTCGTCCACCACGTCCCGCCTGAACTTTTCCTCCGTGTTGAGGGTGTAGTGCGGCAGCCCAAGCTGGCGGCAGACCTCCCTGGCGTGGCCGATGTCCCGGGGCGAGCAGCAGCCGCCCGACTTGCCTCCTTCGGCCGCGGCCTGGGGAGTCCAGAGCTTGAGCGTCACGCCGATGACCTCGTGCCCTTCCCGCGCCAGGAGAGCGCAGGTCACGCTCGAGTCCACTCCGCCCGACAATGCCGCCACGACCCTCACCGCGGCGCCTCCGGGTCCGCTCCCGCCGGGACCGCCGCTGGACCGGTGGAATAGATGACCCCCGTGGAGAGCCGGACCTTGAGGCGGTCCGCGGCCGGACGGGCGCCGCCCGCGGCGGCGGTGCCGAAATTCAAGGCGTACCAGTCCTCGTAGCGGACCCGCATGGCGTCCGGAACCTCCGCCGACGGGTCCAGCCCGCCGTCCCGGCCCTTGAGGGCCGCGCGGGTATATTGGCAGTTGGGGTCCCAGAGGAGCCAGTCGCGTACGCCCATGTCCTCCAAGGCCTGGATCTGGGCGCGCACTTCCCTCGGCCCGTAAGGGTGCTTGAGAGAGAAATCCTGCAGGTAGGGCCGCAGGCGCTTGAAGAGATCGCCGGTGCGCCTGCGGGCGTCCAGGAGGGTCTTCTGCACGGTCATATAGGGCTCCCTGTCCGGCTCGGGGATGCCGAACTCGCCTTTGGCGTAGTGGGACGGATAGACCATGGGGGAGACGAAGTCCGCCCATTCGGTCATGTCGGCGAGGCGCTGGCCGATGCCCATCCCGTGCCCGACCGACGGGGCCAGTCCGAAGACGTCGATGGATATCTTCGCGCCCAGGGGCTTCAGGCGCCGGGCGGCGAGCTTGAGGAATTCGTTCAGGTTGCGGGCCGCGGAGCTCGAGGTGTGGTCCGCGAAAGCGTAGCGGCATGAGCTCGTGTCCCCGTCGGAAGGGTAGCGGATGTAATCGAACTGGATCTCCTGGAACCCGGCGGCCAGGGCGTTCGTGGCGACGGAAAGGTTGTACTCCCACACCTCCTTCCGGTAGGGGTCGGCCCAGCCGTTCCCGCGCTTGTCCCTCCAAATGTTGCCGTCGGGATCGCGGACGGCGAGGTCCGGCCTGGCCTGCACGAGGAGGTCGTCCTTGAAGACCACGATCCGGGCGATGGGATAGACGCCCGCTTTTTTCAGCCGGGCCAGGTAGGCCCTCAAATCGGGAACGGCGTTGACGAAAAGGCCGTGCTTCTCCGCCAAAGGCACGCCCGGCACGAAGACCTCTCCCTTGGTCTCCTTCACGGCTATCACGACGGTGTTCAGCTCCGTTTCCGAGAACAGGGCGTCGATCCTCCCGCGCGCCTTGCGCGATCCGGCCACCCAGGCGCTCAAGTGGATGCCGCGCACGCTGTCCGGCATCCTACCTTTGACCACCGGGATGACCTCCTCCGCTTTTTTCGGAGACGCGGGCGGCGGCTCCGCCGCCTCCCGGGACAAAAAGGACCGTCCCGCCCGGAAAGCCGCCCCGAGCGCGGCCAGACCCAGGACGGCCAGAATGATTTTTTTCTTCAAATCTCATCTCTTCCCGGCGAGTTTTTCCAGGATCCGGCGGACGGCCTGCATCTCGTCGCCGAATGAAGACCAATCGCCGCGGCGGGCGGCGGCCTGGGCCTTTTCAAAGCGGTCCCGGGCCTCCCGGGCGAGGCCGGAGAGATCGTCCGCGCCGGAAGCGGCCGCGGAGCCCGCGGCGCGCGGCCGCCGGCCTCCGCCGCCGAATATCCTGTCCAGGCAAAGCTCGAGGTTCTCCTCCATGGCGATGGAATTGCCGTAGGCCGCGATCACGCGCTTCAACTCGGGCAGGCCCCCGCCCGAGGCCTCGAGGTACAGGGGCTGGACGTAGAGGAGCGACTGGTCCACCGGGATCACGAGGAGGCTGCCGCGCTCCACCCGGCTGCCGCCCTGGTTCCAGAGGGTGAGCTGTTTGGAGATCTCCGCGTCCTGGTCGATGCGCGACTCGATCTGCTGGGGCCCGTAGACGAGCTTCTGTTTGGGAAAATTATAGACCAGGAGCTTGCCGTAGTTGGGCGCGTCGCAGCGGGCCGCCATCCAGGCGATCATGTTCTCCTTGTTGGATGGCGTGAAGGGCACCATGAGGATGAATTCCTCCCTATTCCCCACGCCGGCCAGCTTCATGATGGTGTAGTAGGGCTGCATGACCTCCGAGCGGCCGCCGGCCGTGCGCAGGGGGATCTTCCACAGGTCCTCCTTGTTGTAGAAGATCTGCGGGTCCGTCATGTGGTAGACCGCGAAGATCCTGGCCTGGATGTCGAGGAGGGTCTGCGGGTAGCGGATGTGGCTGCGGAGGTCCTCGGGCATGGCGTCCAGGGGCTGGAATATCCCGGGGAAGATGCCGGAATAGGTCTTCACGATGGGGTCCGAAGGGTCCGCCACGTACAGGGTGACCGCGCCGTCGTAGGCGTCGATGGTGGCCTTGACCGAATTGCGGATGTAGTTCAGGCCCTGGACGTTCTCGGAGTAGGGATAGCGGTCGGTGATGGAATAGCCGTCCACCATCCAGAAAAGCCTCCCTTCCTTGGAGATGACCACGTAAGGATCGTTGTCGAACCGCAGAAAGGGCGCGCATTGGTCCATCCGTTCCCGCACGGAGCGGTAATAGAGGAACCGGCTGCCGGGGGTGATATCCTTCGAGAAGAGGATCTTGAGCTCGCCGAAGCGGACGGCGAAGAGGATCCGCCGGAGAAGCCCGCCGGCGGGCACCCCGCCCTTCCCGGCGTAGTCCGAATAAACGTTCTCGTCGCCGGACGGGTAGTCGAACTCCTTGGCCAGGGTGTTGGTGATGGCGTATTTGGTCCTCGACTCGCCGTAGTAGATCTCCGGCCGCGTCACGCGGATGTTCGTGGAGGACTTGGGAGGGATGTCCTTGATGAAGAACTCCGGCAGCCCTTCCGCCGAGATCTGGTTCACGGGCCCGAGGCAGAGCCCGTAGCCGTGGGTGTAGGTCAGGTGCTCGTTGATCCAGATGCGGGAAGGCAGGCTCTCCGGGACCAGCTCCCGCATGGAGAGCATGACCTGGCGGTATTCGCCGTCCACGACGTAACGGTCGTTGTCGGCGTCCAAAAAATCGTAGTAGGTGCGTATCTCCTGGAGCTGGCTGTAGGTGGTCCGCAACGGCCGGTGCTCCCACAGCCGGATGTTGTTCAGGGTCAGGTGGTTCCTCTGCAGCGCGGCCGCGTCCAGGTTCTCCTGGGGATCGAACTCCAGCTCCTGCGCGCCGTCGAGGCCGTAGGCGCGGCGGGTGTTCTCGATGCCCAGCCGGATGAAGGGCTCCTCCCTCACGAGCTCGTTCGGGGCCACCTCGAATTTCTGCACGACCTGCGCGTAGACGCGGGCGAGTATGGTCCCGCCCACGAGCAGGAGTATCGCCCCGAAAAGGATGCGGGCGTCGGCGAACCAGGGGCTCGCCCATAAAAGGAGCGCGGCCAGGACCGCGACCACCCGCAGGACTTTCAAGCCCGGGAGGAACGCGTTCAGCTGGGAGTAGCCGGCCCCCGGAGCGATCTCGCGCTGGAAATGGAGGAGGTCGAACATCGCGAACTGGAAATGGAACGCGACCAGGAGCGCGAGGCAGCCGCCCAGGACGGCGAAATGGGTCTTGACCGCGGGCGCGGCCTCGAACCCTCCCGGCACGATCACGATCAGCCGGCCAGCCGCGTGCATCGCCACGCTCACGAGCATGGACAGGACCGTCACGGTCAGGGCGTAATGGTAGAGGAACTTGAGGAAAGGCACCTGGAAGACGTAGAAGCCGGCGTCCCGGCCGAAAACGGGGTCATTCCATCCGAAGGACGAGGCGTGGAAGAACTTGAGGGTCGATTCCCAATGCCCGGCGGACCAGCTGCCGATGAGAACCCCCCCGGCGAGGATGGCGAAGAGCATGAGGGCGTCCACGAGCGGCCCGATCTCCCCCAGCTGCTGGAACGGACCGGCCACGGAGACCTCCGGCCCGAAAATGATGAAGGGCTTGCGCCGCGCCCGGCGCGCCGACCGCCAGTTGAGGAGGAGAACGGCCCAGGCCAGGACCGCCGCCCCGATCCCGAGGGCCAGCTGCGCCGACAGGGTCTTGGTGAAAATCTCCGTGAAACCCAGCTCCTGGAACCACCAGTAGTCGGTGACGAGCTTGACGGCCTTGCCGGCCGTGGACAGGACCATGAAGATGACGAAATAGATGAAAAGGTTCCACTTCTTGATGGACGGCATGGCTTCTCCTTAGGCGGCCGGGGACCCTTCCCGGCTCGAATCCTTGATGAAGAGCGACAGGAGCACCGACGCCGTCAGCACGACGACGATGACCCCCAGGGATACGGCGGTCGGGATCTTGAACCAACCCATGACCAGCATCTTCACGCCCACGTAGGCCAGGATGAGCGAGATGCCGTACTTCAGGTAACGGAAAAGAGGCATGATGCTGCTCAAGAGAAAAAAGAGGGCGCGCAGGCCGAGGATGGCGAACACGTTGGAGGTGTAGACGATGAAGGGGTCCGTGGTGATGGCGAAGATGGCCGGGATCGAGTCCATGGCGAAGATGATATCGGAGCTCTCCATCACCAGGAGCACCACGAAGAGGGGCGTGGCGTGCAGGACCCCGTTGACACGGATGAAGAACCTCTCGTCCACGAAATCCCGGAGCGCGATGGGCATGACCTTGCGGAAGGCCTTGAGCACCCAGTTCTTTTCGGGATCGATCTTCCTTTCCTCCTCGAAAGCCATCTTCACCGCGGTAAAGACGAGCAGGCCCCCGAACACGTATATGACCCAGTGGAACCTGTTCAGGATCGCCACGCCGCCGAAGATGAAAAGGAACCTCATGACGACCGCCCCCAGGATCCCCCAGTGGAGGACGCGGGGCTGGTATTGGGGAGGCACCGAGAAGTATTTGAAGATCATCAAAAAGACGAAGAGGTTGTCCACGCTCAAGGATTCTTCGATCACGTAGCCGGTGAAGAACTGGATGGCCTTCTCCGGTCCCATGAAGCGGTGGATGCCGGCGTTGAAACAGAGGGCGAGTCCGATCCAGAACACCACCCAGAAGGCCGCCTCCTTCGGGGTGACGGCGTGGGCCTTCTTGTGGACGACGTTCAGGTCCACGAAAAGCATGACGGCGATGACCAGGTTGAAGACGATCCAGAATTCGGTCGTGACGGTCATGGCCGGGGCGGGCGGAGCCCGAGGAACCGGTCGGGCGGGGTGATCCGGGTCTCGACCCCCTTGGTCCGGTCCTCCCACAGGGGCGACATGGACCGGAGTTTCGCCGCCACCCTGGGCACGGCCTCGAGGGCGGCGTCCACGTCCGCGCCGCTGTTGAAGTGCCCGAGGGAGAACCTCAACGCGCCCTGGGCGAGGTTGCCCGGGACCCCCATGGCGCGCAGGACGTGCGAGGCCTTGGTGGTGCCGGAGGCGCAGGCCGAACCGGTCGAGACCGCGATCCCTTCGAGGTCGAGGAGCATCACGCAGCCCTCCCCCTCCACGTACTCGAAGCTCAAGTTCGAGGTGCCGGGGATTCGGCCGCCCTTGGGCCCGTTCCGGAACACGCAGGGGACGGACCGCAGGATCCCCTCCTCCAGACGGTCGCGGAGCTTCGCGACCTTCTCCGCGTCCCGGACCATGTCTTTGCCGGCGAGCTCGCAGGCCGCCGCGCAGCCCACGATGCCGGCCACGTTCTCGGTGCCGGCCCGGCGGCCGCGCTCGTGGTGGCCGTGGAAGAGGGGGTGCAGGCGCGTGCCCTTGCGCGCGTACAGCACCCCCACGCCCTTGGGGCCGTAGAGCTTGTGCGCCGAGAGCGAGAAGAGGTCCGCGTTGAGCTCGGAGACCCGCGTCGGGATCTTGCCCGCGCTCTGGATCCCGTCGGAATGGAAGACGACCTCGCGCTCCCTGCAGATCCGGCCTATTTCGGCCACGGGCTCGATGACGCCGGTCTCGTTATTGGCGTGCATCACGCTCACGAGGACCGTGTCCTTGCGTATGGCCTTTTTGACCTCGTCCGGGTCCACCAGGCCGGAGGAATCCACGGGCAAAAAAGTGACGTCCCAGCCCTGGGTGCGCAGGTATTCGCAGCAGAAGAGCACGCAGTCGTGCTCGATGGAGCTGGTGATGATGTGGCCGCCCTTGCCGCGCTCTTTGGCGGCGAAGGCCGCGCCCTTGATGGCGGCGGTGTCCGACTCCGTGCCGCAGGAGGTGAATATGATCTCCTCGGGGGAGGCCCCCAGGAAGCGGGCCACCCCGGCCCGGGCGTCCTCCACGGCACGGCGGGCCTCCTGGCCCGGGAAATGCACGCTGGACGGGTTGCCCCAGAGCCCGGCTTCCGGGTCGAGGTAGGGCGCCATGGCCCCGGCGACTTCCGGCCGGACGGGCGTGGTGGCGTTATAGTCGAAGTAGATGAGCTTCTTTCTCTTCACCGCCTTTTTCACGCGCCTAACCGATTCTTAATATCGCTGACAAGATTTGGGAGTAGTACCTCTGTTTGGCTGCTAGAGATCATATCTCGAACGATTGCCGCATTATTAGCAAGTTCGTTATCACCGACAATAACACAAAGTCTCACTTTTAAAAAATCTGCAAATCGCAATTGAGATTTTAAGCTCTGGTTATTTACGAGTATGGATTCGGTCTTGATTGACGCGTCTCGAAGATCCTCCACTACTTTGACGCACTTTTGGACCGCAGGACCACCAAGTGCCGCGACAAAGACCCCGGCGCGCTCATCTATATTTTTCAAACTATCTAAACAATTATTAATCTCCGCAATTGTACGTTCAACACCCAACGCAAATCCTACCGCAGGAACAGACGGTCCGCCCATATCGCGAACTAAATTGTCATAACGTCCACCGGCCGCCAGCGCATCTTGAGAACCCGACCTATCGGGAGGATAAATCTCGAAGACTGATTTTGTGTAGTAATCCAAGCCGCGCACAAGTCGCGGATCGACACGATATTGCACGCTAAGTATTGAAAGAGAATTTAAGACTTTTCCAAAATGCTCTTTACAGCTATCGCATACATAGTCGCTTATTAACGGTATGTCTGTTAATTGTTCTCCGTCCTCTTTAGAATCAAGAACCCTAAGCGGGTTATTAACTAAACGTCTCTGATTCGTTTCGGAAAGGTTGTTTGAAATTGACTCAAGATAGTTTCGCAACTTTTCTATATAAGGACCACGGCAAATTTCGCAGCCGATATTGTTGACTTTCAATAGTGGAAACGGTATCCCGAAATCACCAAACATCTGTACGACCATGCGTATCATTTGGGCTTCGGCTTCCGGAGAAGAATTTCCAAACGCTTCGCAACCGATTTGTTCGAATTCACGGAAGCGTCCTTTTTGTGGACGTTCCGCGCGGAACATGGGTCCAATATAGAAAAGTTTGACCAAGGACTGATTGCTGCCGAGATTATTCTCAATATAGGCCCTTGCAATCCCGGCCGTTCCTTCCGGACGTAAACATAGAGTACGATCGCCTCGATCTGTAAGGGTGAACATTTCTTTCTCAACGATATCCGTCGTTTCACCGATCGCTCGTTTAAACAAAGTAATGGATTCTAGGATCGGCGTGCGAATCTCCTGAAAACCATACAGATCGAACACTCTACGTGCTGCTGATTCTATTTGAACGTATTGCTTTGCCCGTCCCGGAAGGATATCGCTCATACCGCGAACGGATTGTATCCGCTCCCGTTTGACATCGGGTTCGTTTCTGTTGGATATGCTCATTCTATTGGTAGATGCAGTTCTTGAGCTTTTCTTTGTCGAGGATGACGATCTTGCCCGTCGCCCGTTCGAGGCTGATGGCCCGCATCTTGCGGAAGCGGGTGAGGACCCGGGTGACCATCTCCCGCGCGGTCCCGATGAGGTCGGCCAGTTCCTGCTGGGTGATGCCGGCGTCGATCAATATGCCTCCCGCGACCTGCCTGCCGTACTTGGCCTCCAACTCGGTGAGCGTGATGGCCGTCCGCCCGATCACGTTCTGGAAGGAGAGCATCTCGATCTCCATGTCCGCCCGGCGGAGCCGGCTGCAGAGCGTCTTGAGCACCGTGAGCGAGAGGCCGGGGTCGGCCTTCAGGAACTTGTGGAAATCCTTCCTTTCCAGGACCAGGAGCTCCGTGTCCAGGAGGGCGCGGGCGCTGGCCGAGCGGGTGGGCTCGCCCAGGAGCGCCATCTCCCCGAAGAAGTCGCCGGGGTCGAGGAGGGCGAAGGTCTTGGTCCGGGACCCCGCCGAGGTGTAAATCTTCACCCGGCCGCTCACCAGGACGTAGAGGCATTCCCCGGAGGAATCCTCCGAGAATATCCTCTCCCCGCGGCGGAAATTGTGGAAGCTCGCGAACTTGGAGATGCGGTTGAGCACCGAGCCCGACAGTCCTTGCAGGAGCGAGACCCGGCTTAGAAGAGCGTATTTGTCAGTTTTCATGTGCACCTCGCCGGCGGAAAGACCGCGCGGGCCGGGGCCGGCGCGGGGGCCGTCTTATCGTCAGAGAAAGTTCATTATACCAGTTTGGGCGCTGGTTTGACAAACATAAAAAAAAGAGCTAGATTACCCCGAACCGTGAAAAAATCAAGCCGGTCGGAGATTTTCGAGGACCGCGTCAACTTTTTGCGCCGGGTGCCCATTTTTTCCGAGCTCGAGCTCGACGCCCAAAGGGAGCTCTCCCGGCGACTGACCCCCCTGTCCCTGCCCAAGGGCGCTTGCCTCTACCAGGAAGGCGACCCGGGCGACGCCCTGTACGTGCTCGAATCCGGCCGGGTGAAGATCGTCACCAAGGAGGACGGACGGGAGAAAGTCCTCAACTACCTCGTCCGCGGAGACAGCTTCGGGGGCGTGGCTCTCCTGACCGGAGCCAAGCGGTCCGTGACGGCCCTCATAGACGCCACCGCCAGTTTCCTCGTTCTCTACAGGAAGGACTTCGACGCTTTCCTTAAGAAGGACCCTGCCGCGTCCTTTTATCTCTCCCGGCTCATATCCCAGCGCCTGTCCGTGGCCAGGAAGGACGCCATGGTCCCGTCCCTCAAGCCGGAAGCCCTCGGATTTTTCTGCGACGCGAGCCGGGAGGAGAGGACATTGTTCCTGACCAACCTCGCCCTTTCCCTGAAGGAGCAGACGCGCCGGCGCGTCCTCCTCCTGACCCTCGACCCCAGGGGCTCCGAGATCCTTAAAGCTCTCGGGCTCGATCCCAATCCCGCCGTCCCGCCCGCGATCGGCTGGGAGGAGTTCAAACACCCCAAAGTGCTGGAGAAGATCACGCGGGTCCATTCCTCGGGACTCGAGATCATCTGGCTCAAGGAAGAGATATTCTCTTCCACGCTCTTCCGCTCCATCCCCGCCCTCATATCCTTCTTCCGCGAGATCTACGATTTCATCCTGGTCGATCCCCGCCGGGACCGGCCGGATCCCTGGGACGACGTCACCGCCTCCACCCTTTCCGAATGCGACGCGGTCTATTATGTCTCTTCCGGGCCCGGCTCGAAATTGGAAGAGCTCAAGACCCGCTTGCCCGGCGCGCAGACCGTGCGGACCATCGCTCTGGGAAAGGACCCGTCCAGGGCCTTCCGCCCCGACTTCACCATCCCCTGGAGCGGCCGCATCTCCAGCATACTCGGCCGCGGATTCTCGCCCGTCTTGAGCGTGCCTGGGGCGGAGCTCACCTGGAAGATGTTCGGCAGGATCGCCCGGTCCATAGGGAGGCTCCAGGTGGGATTCGCCCTCGGGTCCGGCGCGGCCTACGGCTATACCTCCATCGGGATGCTCAAGGTCTTCGAGAGGGAGAAGATCCCCGTGGACTTCATCTCCGGCACCTCCATGGGAGCGCTCCTGGGCGCCTTCTCCGCCTCCGGGTTGAGCGCCCTGGAGATCGAATCCATCGCCCACTCCATCACCAAGTCGTGGCTGCGCGGGAACATCCTGGGCGACCTGAACCTGCCCTGGCCGCACGGGGGCGTTCTCCTCGGGCAGACCATCTCCCGCTTCCTTAAGAAATACCTGGGGGAGGCGGACTTCACCGACCTCTTCACGCCCTTCGGCTGCGTGGCCACGGACATCATGACGGGCGACGGCGTGGTCCTCCGGGAAGGCAAGGTCTGGCAGGCGGTCCGGGCGAGCCTGTCGCTCCCCATGGTGTTCTGCCCGCCCAAACTCGGCGAGCGCTACCTCGTGGACGGAGGCCTGGTGAATCCCGTCCCCACGTCCGTCATCGCCTCCATGGGGGCCGACATCCTCATCTCCGCCCACCTCACCAACAAGGCCTCGGAGCGGAAAGTGGCCCTGCGGCGTCTGGGCATATTCCCGGCCCGCACGCCGGGCATGGTGAGCATCTTCTTCAAGATGCTCTACACCATGCAGTACCAGATCGCCACCCTGCGCACGGACCCGTCCCACATCGTCATCCATCCCGAGACCAAGCGCTACTCCTGGCTGGACCTCCACCGGGCCAAGCAGATCATCCCCCTGGGGGAGGAGGCGGCGGCGGAGGCCCTGACCAAGATCAAGGCCCGCCTGCCCTACTTCGCCGACACCTGCCAGGTCCCGGCCCGCCCCGGCCCCGGACTGCGCTACTGACGGGCGCTCCGGAATGGCCGCCAACGCCGACCGCATCCTCATCCGCGGCGCCAGGGAGCACAACCTCAAGAACATCACGCTCGAGATCCCCAGGAACAAGCTCGTGGTGATCACGGGCCTCTCGGGCTCGGGCAAGTCCTCCCTGGCCTTCGACACGCTCTACGCCGAAGGCCAGAGGCGCTACGTCGAGTCCCTCTCGGCCTACGCCAGGCAGTTTTTGGAGATGATGGACAAGCCGGACGTGGACCTGATCGAAGGCCTCTCCCCGGCCATCGCCATCGAGCAGAGGAACCCCTCCCACAACCCCCGCTCCACCGTCGGCACCGTCACGGAGATCTACGATTACTTCCGCCTCCTTTTCGCGCGGGCCGGAACGCCGCATTGCCCGAACTGCCGCAAGGCCATCGAGCCGCAGACCGCCTCGCAGATCATCGCGAGGGTCATGGCCGCCGGGTCCGGGGCCAAGGTGCGGATATTCTCGCCTCTCGTGCGCGGGCGCATCGGCACCTACGGGGAGCTGTTCGAGCGGCTGCGCCGGTCCGGCTACGCCCGCGTCCGCGTGAACGGGAAGGTCTTTCCCCTGGACGCCGTCCCCAAGCTCGACCGCTACAAGAAGCACGTGATCGAGCTCCTCGTGGACCAGAGCGCGGTCTCGCCGGAATCCAGGGAGCGGCTCGCCGACTCCATCGAGACCGCCCTCAAGGAAGGCCGGGGGCTCGTGCAGGGGGATTTTTCCGGCGGGGAGAGCGCGCTCTACAGCGAAAGCCTCGCCTGCGCCTCCTGCGGCATCTCCCTGCCGGAGATCGAGCCGCGCCTCTTCTCCTTCAATTCCCCGTACGGGGCCTGCCCCGAGTGCGACGGCATCGGCGCGAAGCTGGAGGTGGACCCGGACCTCGTCGTGCCGGACCGGAACAAGTCCATCGCGGAAGGGGCGATCGCGGCCTGGTCCAACCCCATCACCACGCGCACGCACCGCTGGAAGCGGGGCTGGTCCGAGTATTACGGGGACCTCCTCCGCCAGGTCTGCCGCGGTTTCCGGGTGCCCGTGAACCTGCCCTGGAAAAAGCTCGCGCGCGAACAGCAGAAGCTCCTGCTTTTCGGGAGCCCGGAGGCGCGGGTGCGCTCCCCCTGGAGCTCGACCGACGAGGAGTTCGAGGGCGCGGTGAAGAACTTGGAGAGGCGCCACCGCGAGACCGAGTCCGATTTCGTCAAGGAAGAGATCATGAACCTCTACATGCGCCGGCACGTCTGCCCCAAGTGCCGCGGGGCGCG
>Ga0154926_1006_pt1 | contig 16828 bp, 14 predicted proteins | sample RifCSPhighO2_01_FD_105894 | JGI IMG/M metagenome (GOLD analysis project Ga0154926, IMG submission 105894) | Elusimicrobia bacterium RIFCSPHIGHO2_01_FULL_64_10 | reverse complement strand
ATCGAACGTGTCCGCCCCCACTTCCCTCTGGTTCACGGCGGACTTGGAGTCCTCGTAGGTGAACTCGATGGGGTCCTCGATCGTGATGATGTGCTTGGGAAAATTCTCATTGACGTGCTGGACGAGCGAGGCGAGCGTGGTGGTCTTGCCCGAGCCCGTGGGGCCCGTCACGAGGAAGAGCCCCTGGGGCCTGATGATGAGCTCCTTGAGCACCGGGGGCAGTCCCAGGTCCTCCACGGACGGGATGGCCGCGGGGATCGCGCGGAACACGGCGGAGAGGGCGCCGCGCTGGTAGAAGACGTTGCCGCGGAAGCGGGCCACGCCGCGCATCTGGAACGAGAAATCGAGCTCCTTGGTCTCCTCGAGCTTCTTCTGCTGGGCCGTGCTCGTGACGGAATAGATCTCCCTCTGGACGTCCTCGGCGGAGAGGGGTGAAGCGCCCTCCATAGGCACGAGGTCGCCTTTCAGGCGCATGAGGGGCGGCCGCTCGGTCTTCAGGTGCAGGTCGGAGGCGCCGAGCTGGACGATCTTCTTGAGGAATTGGTCGAGAAGCGAGGCGCCGGACATCAGATTCCGCTCCCCGCGGCCGCTTTGCCGGCCCGCACCGCCTCGGGATCGTGCGCCTTGGCGCAGGCCTCCTCCAGCGACACGAGCCCCGACTTGACGAGCTGGATGAGCGTCTTGTCCAGGGTCGTCATGCCGAACTTGGCTCCGGTCTCGATGGCGTTCTTGATCATGTGGGTCTTGCCCTCGCGGATGAGGTTGGCGATGGCGGGAGTCACGATCATGATCTCGCGCGCGGCGATCCTCCCGACCTGGTCGGCCCGGGGGATCAGGGTCTGGCAGACGACGGCCCGGAGAGTGGTGGAAAGCTGGACCCGGACCTGCTGCTGCTGGGACGGCGGGAAAACGTCGATGATGCGGTCGATGGTCTGGGAGGCGTCGGTCGTGTGCAGGGTCCCGAAGCAGAGGTGGCCCGTCTCCGCCGCCGTGATGGCGAGCGAGATGGTCTCAAGGTCCCTCATTTCGCCTACCAGGATCACGTCGGGGTCCTCCCTCAAGGCGCTGCGCAGGGCGTTCTGGAAGGACCTGGTGGACTGGCCCACTTCGCGCTGGCGGATGATGCTGTTGATGGGGTCGTAGACGAACTCGATGGGGTCCTCGATGGTGAGGATGTGGTGGCTGTACTTCTGGTTGACCAGGTTGATGAGGCAGGCGAGGGTGGTGGATTTGCCCGAACCCGTGGGCCCCGTGACCAGCACCAGGCCCCGCGGCAGGTCCGCCAGCTCCGTGATGGCCGGAGGGAGACGGAGGGTCTCCGCCTCGGGGATCTTGGAGGAGATGAGCCGCATGACCGCCTGCACGCCGGTCTTATCCATGAGGACGTTCACGCGGAACCGGGAGATCCCCTTCACTTCGAACGAGCAGTCCAATTCCAGGTTCTCCTCGAAACGCTGCTTCTGGTCGTCGTAGAGGATGGAGTAGATGAGCCGCTTGGACTCCTCCGCGGTCAGGTCCGGGAACTCGACGAGGGGCAGGATCTCCCCGCGGATCCGGAGCATGGGCGGCTTTCCGATCACCAGGTGGATGTCGGAGGCCTCCTTTTCCACGGCGGCTTTCAAGATGTCCAGGATCTCCATGAGCGTCTCCTCCGAATGATTGATTTCATCTCCCGCACCGCCTGGTCCAATCCGGTGAAAAGCGCCCGGGCGACGATGGAAAAACCGATGTTCAGCGCGTTCATCCCGAAGATCCCCGCCACGGGGCCGGCGTTGGAGTAATCGAGTCCGTGGCCGGCGTTCAGAATGAGTCCCGAATCCAGGGCGGTCCGGGCGGCCTCGACTAATTTACGAAATTCAAGGCCGCGATGCAAACGCGTCCGGGCCAGGGCGTAGGAGCCGGTGTGGAGCTCGATCCCGTCGGCCCCGGCGGCCTTGGCGGCGCGCACCTGCCGGGGATCGGGATCCACGAAAACGTTCACCTGGATCCCGGCCCGGCGCAGCCGCTCCGCGGCGCGGCGGATCCTCTCCCCGCCCCGGAGCGCGTCCAGACCGCCTTCCGTGGTCAGCTCCCGCCTGTGCTCCGGCACGAGGCAGACCTCGTCCGGGCGGAGGCGGCAGGCGATCCGCGTCATCTCCGCGGTGCAGGCCATCTCCAGATTCAGCCGGGTCCGGACCTTCGCGCGGAGTTCGCCGACGTCCCGGTCCTGGATATGGCGGCGGTCCTCCCGCAGATGCACCGTGACGCCGTCCGCTCCGGCGGCGACGACGAGCCGGGCGGCGTCCAGCACGCTCGGGAACGTCCCCCGCCTGGCCTGGCGGAGCGTGGCCACGTGATCGATATTGACGCCGAGCTTCACCCGGGGCATGGCGGCGCTAGCAGAGCTCGCCGCGGGCGCGCTCCACGATGCCCCGGGCGATCTCCTTGATCTCGGAGGCGGAACCGCCTTCGACCATCACCCGCAAGAGCGGCTCCGTGCCGGAATATCTCACGAGCACCCGCCCCCTGCCGGCGAGGGTCGATTCGGCCCTGCGGACGGCCTCCAGCAGGTCCCCGCATTGCTCGACCGGGGTCTTCCGCTTCACCTTGAGGTTCAGAAGTATCTGCGGGAACTTCTCGAAACCCTCCGTGAATTCCGACAGCCGCTTGCCCGATGCCGTCAGGATCGAGAGGATCTGGAGAGCGGTCAGTATGCCGTCCCCCGTGGGCAGCCATTTCCGGAATATGACATGGCCCGACTGCTCCCCGCCCAGGACCGCCCCGTCCGATTCCATGGCCTCGCTCACGGACCTGTCTCCGACGGGGGTCGTGACCACCCGGATGCCGAGTTTCTCCATCCTCTTGAAAAATCCGAAGTTCGCCATGACCGTGGTGACGACGCTGTTCTGCGCGAGCTCCCCCGAGCGGCTCAAGTGCTCCGCGGCCATGGCGATCAGCACGTCGCCGTCCATCAGGTTCCCCTTGTCGTCCACGAACTGGACGCGGTCGGCGTCCCCGTCGAAAGCGCAGCCCCCGTCCGCTCCGGAAGAGCGGACAGCCCGGGCGAGAGGACCGGGGTGCAGGGCGCCGCAGCCGGAATTGATGTTATGCCCGTCGGGCGAGGCGTGGAGGACCTCGAGTTCCGCCCCGAAGGACGCCAGAAGCGCCGGCGCCACTCCGGAAGCGGAGCCGTTCGCGCAGTCCACCGCCCAGCGCAGTCCCTTGAGGGAAAAACCCGGCGGCACGGTCCCCGCCAGAAATCTGGAATAGTCCCGCCCGGCGTGCGGAACGGCCGCGGCGGCCGGGGGTCGCGCGCGGGGCCGGAACGGGGGCGCGGACAGCCGCGATTCGATCTCCCTTTCCAATGATTCGGAGATCTTCCCGCCCTCGGAATCGAAGAACTTGATGCCGTTGAATTCGGCGGGATTATGCGAGGCCGAGATCACGGCCCCGCCGAGGCGGGGCTTCATCGTCAAAAGCGCCGATACCCCCGAGGTCGGGATCACGCCGCAGGACGCCGGCGCGCAGCCGGCCAGCGCGAGGCCTTCGCACAGCGCCTTCTCTATCCAGGGGCCGGAAGCGCGCGTGTCCCTGCCGGTGAGGACCTTCGGCCGGCCTTTTCCCCGCCGTCTTCCGGAGCGCAGGACCGAACCGGCGGCCAGCCCGATCTCCCGCACGGAATCTTCCGTGAGGGGCGGCTCGCCCGCGAGGGCGCGGATGCCGTCGGTGCCGAAGATCCTCTCCGGCCGCTTTGAGGTCACGCCGTGAGCGCCTCCGCCATGCGCAGCGCCCTGCGCGTGGCGCCCACGTCGTGGACGCGCAGGACCCTCGCGCCGTGGGACGCGCACCAGAGCGCGCAGGCCAGGCTGCCTTCCAGGCGCTCGGCCGGAGGCAGGGGCCCGGAACGTCCGCCCAGAACGGCGCCGATGAAGGACTTGCGCGAGCACCCCACCATGACGGGATAGCCCAGAGCCGAGAAGGACCCGAGGTCCGCGAGCAATTCCAGGTTCTGCTCCGCGGTCTTGGAAAAGCCGATGCCGGGATCGATGAGGATGTTCTTCTTCTTGACGCCGGATTTGAGGGCGTGCTCCACGCGCTCGAGGATCTCGCCGCGGACTTCGCGCGTCACGTCCCTGTACCGGGCCAGGGACTGCATGGTCGCCGGCGTCCCGCGCATGTGCATGAGGACCACGCGGCAGCCAGAGCGGGCGGCCAACCCGGCCATGGCGGGGTCGTGGGCGAGGGCGGAGATGTCGTTGATGATCCGGGCTCCTTCCAGGAGGGCGCGGCGGGCCGTTTCGGCCCGGCGGGTGTCGATGGAGACCGGGATGGAGGGAAAAGCGCGGGCCGCCCTCCGTATGACGGGCAGGACGCGGCGGCATTCCTCTTCCAGCGCGACCGGCCGGGCGCCGGGCCGTGTGGATTCCCCGCCGATGTCGAGGATGTCCGCGCCTTCCTCCGCGAGGCGTTCCGCCCTGCGGAGCGCGCTCTCCGGGCCGAAGGACCGGCCGCCGTCGTAAAAGGAATCGGGCGTGACGTTCAGGATCCCCATCAGCTGGGTCTTCCCGGCCCGGAACTCACGCGCCATGTTTCTCGGGAGGTCGCGGTCAGACGGCGGGCTGGGGGATGGGGTCCCCGGAAGGCGAATCTCCGGCGAGGCCGGGCTTGGCCTGGGGGAGGTCCTTCGGGGACGGACGGGGCGCGGGTTCTTCCGCCGGCGCGAACCCCAGGAGCCGGTCGACTTCCAGGCCTTCGAGCATCTCCTTTTCCACCAGCGTCTCCGCCAGGAGCTTGAGCTTGCCGCCGTGGGACTCCAGGAGCTTCCTGGCGCGGGCGCCGCACTCGGTGATGATGCGTTTGACCTCGGCGTCGATGAGTTCGGCCGTCTTCTCCGAATAACCCCGGCTCTGGGCCATGATGTCCCGCCCGAGGAATATCTCGGACTCCTTCTTGCGGAAGGCGATGGGCCCGAGGGCCTCGCTCATGCCGAACTCCGTGACCATCCTCTGCGCCATCTCGGTCGCCTTGGAGAAATCGTCGTGGGCCCCGGTGGTGACCTCCTTGAACACGAGCTCCTCGGCGGTGCGGCCGCCCAGGAGGACCGTGATGCGGTTGAGCATCTCGTCCCTGCCCACGAGGTAGCGGTCCTCGGTGGGGAGCTGGAGGGTGTAGCCCAGGGCGGGCCCCCGGGGAATGATGCTGACCTTGTGCAGGGGGTCGGTCCCGGGGATGAGCTTGCCCACCAGGGCGTGGCCGGACTCGTGGTAGGCCACGACCTTCTTTTCCTTGTCCGAGATCACCCGCGACTTGCGCTCCGGGCCGGCGATCAGCCGCTCGATCGCCTCCTCGAGCTCCGCCATGCCCACGGCGCTCTTGTCCTTGCGCGAAGCCAGAAGGGCCGCCTCGTTCGCGAGGTTGGCCAGGTCCGCCCCGACGAATCCGGGCGTGCGCCGGGCGATGATGGCGAGGTCCACGGCGTCCGACATCTTGATCTGTTTGGAATGCACCCGCAGGATCTCCTCCCGGCCGCGGAGGTCGGGCATCGGGATCACCACCTGCCGGTCGAACCGGCCCGGCCGGAGGAGCGCCGGGTCGAGGACGTCGGGCCGGTTGGTGGCCGCGATCATGATGACGCCTTCCTTCGTATCGAAACCGTCCATCTCCACCAGGAGCTGGTTCAGGGTCTGTTCGCGCTCGTCATGGCCGCCGCCGAAGCCCGCGAAGCGGTGCCGGCCCACGGCGTCGATCTCATCGACGAAGAGGATGCAGGGAGCGTTCTTGCGGCCCTGCTCGAAGAGGTCGCGCACGCGGCTGGCGCCCACGCCCACGAACATCTCCACGAACTCGGAACCGCTGGAGGAGAAGAAGGGGACGTTGGCCTCGCCCGCCACCGCCTTGGCGAGAAGGGTCTTGCCCGTGCCGGGCGCCCCGTAAAGGAGCACGCCCTTGGGGATCTTGCCCCCCAATTTCTGGAACTTGGCCGGGTCCTTGAGGAATTCGATGATCTCCTTGAGCTCCTCCTTGACCTCGTCGCAGCCGGCCACGTCGGCGAAGGTAACCTTCATCTTGCGGACGGGCTGGAGCTTCGCCTTGGAGCGGCCGAAGGACAGGGCCTGCTTGCCCCCGCCCTGCATGGGCCGGATCAGGAGCATCCAGAAGACGAACCAGAAGATGAGCACGTACACCAGGTTCTGGAGGATCATGGGCCACCAGGAGCGGTCGGGCGCGCCGGCGTACTTCTGCACCTTGTACTGCTCCAGTTCCTCGACGAGTTTGGGGTCGTTCATGGGGATGGTCTTGAAATGGACCTCGCCGCCTCCCGGGCCGGTGGTCTTGCCGCGGATGAGGTCCGGCCGGACGCTCAACTCCTGGATCCTGCCTTCCCGCAGGTCCTTCTTGAAAGTGGAATAATCGATCTCCTGCTCCACCGTGAGCGAACTGAAAGTGCGCACGATCAATACGAGGCTGATGAAGACCATCGCCCAGACCATGATTTGTTTCGCGATTTTATTTTTCACTTTTCCTCCTGGCCGTTCTTAAAACCTTCGCGGCGGACCCGCCTTTCAAGGCGCCGATATAGGGCAGCTGGCGGTAGCGTTCGGCGTAATCCAGCCCGTAGCCGACCACGAACCGGTCGGGGATGCGGAACCCCGTGTAGTCGGCCCGCACCGGGACCTTGCGGCCGGCCGCCTTGTCCAAAAGCGCGCAGATCTTGATGGAGCGCGGGCGCCGGGTCTCGAGGTTCTCGAGCAGGTAGCGCACGGTGCGGCCGGTGTCGAGGATGTCCTCCACCAGGAGGATGTCCCTGCCTTCGGGGCTTTCGCGCAGGTCCAGCACCAGCCGCGCCACGCCGGAGGACTTCCGGCTCTTCCCGTACGAGGACACCGCCATGAAATCGATGGAGCAGGGGATCTCGAGCCGGCGGATGAGGTCGGCCAGGAAGACCACGCTCCCCTTGAGCACGCACACGAGCGCGAGGTTCTTTCCCCGGTAGTCCCGGGATATCTCGCGCGCCAATCTATCCACGGTCCGGCGGATCCGGGCGGCCGGGATCAGGACCTTGGGCTTCACCGGAGGGCCGGCCTTCCAGGCCCTCGGGAAGGGATCAGATCGGAAATGGGCAGGGAAGGGACTGGGAGGCGCCTGCGCCAGGCCCGTTCCAGATGTCCGTAGGCCCGCTCGATTTCCCTGCCGGAAAATTTTGGCAAAAGCCGGTGGAGGAACTGCAGTCTTGAACCCATATCATACTCGAAAAAACGCTCCAAATCAAGGCTCTCTCCCCGGCCGGCTCCGGCGCGGTCCCCGAGCAGCCGGGCCGACATCCTCCCGAAATCCGCGTCGGCGAAGCGGCGCTCACGCGCGAAGATCCCGGCCGTGGCCGAAAGGATGCCGGAAATGGCCGGCTGGACCTCCCGCATGGCGGGCAGGAGTTTTTTCCGCACCCAATTCCTGCGGAACTCGAGGGAGAGGTTCGAGCGGTCCAGGCGGAACTTGAGTCCCTGGGACTTGAGGTAGGCGAGGATCTCCCCGCGGCCGAAGGGAAGGAGCGGCCGGGCGAGGGTGAGGGAAGCGTCCGCCGCGCGGCCCGTCACTTCGTCCAGGGAACGTTCCGGCAATATGCCCGAGAGCCCGTCCGGGCCCGCGCCGCGCATGAGGTTCAGAAGGAGCGTCTCGGCCTGGTCGTCCGCGTGGTGGGCCGTCCACAGGGTCCGCGCGCCCCATTCCATGGCCAGGTCCCCGAGGGCGCGGTAGCGGAGCTTCCGCGCCAGCTCTTCGATGGATCTCTTCCTGCCGGGGGGCAGGCGCCCTTCCCGCTCCAGGAACGGCGTTCCCAGGTCCCGGGACAGGGACCGGACGAAGTCCCGGTCCAGGTCCGAATCCCCGCGTCTCAAATGGTGGCGGACGTGCGCCGCGGCGACCGCGAGGCCTTTCTCCCTGCCGATCCGGACGGCGAGGTGCAGGAGACAGACCGAGTCCGGACCGCCGGAGACCGCCACGAGGAGTCCGCCTCCCGGCGCGATGAGGCCCGGGGCGCGCCGGCGGAAGGTCTGGTAGAATCCCCTGTCCCTCAAGCGGACTCCTACTCGACCGTCACGGACTTGGCGAGGTTCCTGGGCTGGTCGACGTCGCAGCCGCGCAGGACTGCGATGTGGTAGGCGAGGAACTGGAGCGGGACGGCGTTCACGATGGGCGCGAAGATCTCGGGGACGTCCGGGACAAAGATCGCCTGGTCGGCGATCTCCTTGATCCTGGAGTCGCCCCGGGAGGCGACCGCGATCACGTTCCCGCCCCGGGCCTTGGCCTCCTGGATGTTGGAGCAGACCTTCTCGTACACCGATGACCGGGTCGCCAGGGCCACGATGGGCATGTTCCCGTCGATGAGGGCGATGGGCCCGTGCTTCATCTCTCCGGCGGGATAGCCCTCGGCGTGGATGTAGGAGATCTCCTTGAGCTTGAGCGCGCCTTCCAGGGCGAGAGGATAATTCAGGTGCCGGCCCAGGTAAAGGAAATGGTCCTTCTTGGCGAGGGCTCCGGCGGCGGCTTCGATCCTTTTGGAAAGGCCGAGGGCCTGCCTCACCCAGCCGGGAAGCTTGATCATGTCGGTCAGGATCCGGGACGAGGCCTTTCGTCCCAGGGCCCCGCGCTCCGAACCGAAGGCGACCGCCAGGAGCAGGAGCGCCGTGAGCTGTCCGGTGAAGGCCTTGGTGGAGGCCACTCCGATCTCGGGACCGCAATGGGTGTAGAAAACGGCGTCCGCCGCCGAGGTGATCGTGGAGCCCAGGACGTTGCAGACGGCCAGGGCCTTCGCGCCGCATTTCCCGGCCAGCCGGAGCGCGGCGATGGTGTCGGCCGTCTCTCCCGACTGGGTGATGAAGACGGCCAGGTCGTTCCTGCCCAAAAAAGGCTCGCGGTAGCGGAACTCGCTGGCAATCTCGGCCTGGCAGGGGAGCTTGGCGAGACTCTCGAACCAGAACCGGGCCACCAGGGCCGCGTGGTAGGACGTGCCGCAGGCCACGAGAGTGATCTTCTTCAATCCGCGGATGAAGGCGGGCTTGAGGGAAATGCCGAGCTCCAGGCCGCGTTCGCCGGGAAAGACCCGCCCGCGCATGGTGTCCTCGATGGCCGAGGGCTGCTCCAGGATCTCCTTGAGCATGAAATGCTTGTGGCCGGATTTTTCCGCCTGGACGGGGTCCCAGGTGACGGTGGTCACGGATTTTTCCACCGGCTCGCCGGCTAGATTCCGGCAGGATATCCCGTCGCGGGTGACGCGGGCCATTTCATTCTGGTCGAGGAATATGGTCCGGCGCGTGTAGGGGATGAGGGCGGGCACGTCGGAGGCGATGAAGTTCTCCCCGTCCCCGAGGCCCAGGACGAGGGGGCAGTCCTTCCGCGCGGCGATCAGGACGTCGGGGAAGTCCGACGAGATCACCCCCAGGGCGTAGGCCCCCTCCAGCTTCAGGAGGGCGCGGCGCACGCTCTCGAAAAAGAGGTCCCCTCCGCCGGGCCGGCCGGCCGGCCCGGACCCGCGGAGCGATCGGGCTTCCTCCTCGATCAGGTGGGCGATCACCTCCGTGTCCGTCTGCGAGGCGAAGCGGTGCCTTTTTTTGATGAGGCCGGCCTTCAGCCGGGCGTAGTTCTCGATGATGCCGTTATGGACCACCACGATCCTTTTGGAGCAGTCGGTGTGGGGATGGGCGTTCTCTTCGGAAGGGATCCCGTGGGTCGCCCAGCGGGTATGGCCGAGGCCGATGGTTCCCAGGACGGGCCTTTTATCGAGGATCGCCTCGAGCCGGCGGATCTTTCCCACGCTCCTGCGCAGCTGGATCGAGCCGTCCTTGATGATGGCCAGGCCGCTCGAGTCGTAGCCGCGGTACTCCAGGCGCTTCAAGCCGTCCATGAGGATCCTGCCGGCCGGACTCTTGCCTACGTAACCCACGATGCCGCACATATGTTATCTCCTTGAAAAAATCACTGTTCCGGGGCGCCCGATCCCGGCATGTCCTCTCCGAGGATGACCTCGATGTCGACGAAGGGATCCGTCTCCAGCCGCGTGAACACTTCCGCCCGGGGAGCGGAGAGGCGCTCCAGCACCGCCCGGGCCTGGTCCATGTTCCCCCTTCGGTCCCGGACCGAGGTGCGCTGCTGGCGCGAAGCGTAGTTGCCCCACTTGACCACGTCGAATCCCGCGGCGCGGAGGTCCCCGATCACCTTCCGGGCCAATCCGGCCCGGCCCGAAGCGTTCCAGACCTCCACGGTGGTCCTGGCGGCCGGCTCCGCGGAAGGTCCCGCGGCCGGCTCGATCGGGTCCTCCTCCTCTTCCGGCGCCGGACCGGCCGCCTCGTCCAGCCCCAGGAGGCGCGAAGTGGCCGCGACGCCGTCGGGATCCGTCATCCAGTAGCCCGCCCTGGATCCGCCGGGCAGCTGCATGATCCGTATCCTTTCGCGCGTGAGGTCCTTGAGTTCCGTGAGGAGCAGGAGCCGCTCGAACCCGCTCAAGTTCGTCCGCATGCTCCGAAGCGACACCCACGCCAGCTGGGGGAGCCGGACCAGGTTCGCGGGATGGCGGAACCGCCCGAAGAGGGTGAGGAAGAACTCCTGCTGCCTGCCCATCCTGCCGAAATCCCCCACGCGGTCGCGGAAGCGGACGTATTCGAGGGCCTTCTGCCCGTCCAGGAGGTAGCGGCCCGGTTCGAAATGGATGTGGAGTTTTCCCCGATCGTCGTCGTAATGCATGGGCCGGTCCACGGTGACGGGCGCTCCGCCCAGGATGTCCACGATCCGGCGGAAGCCGTCGTAGTCCACCTGGGCGTAGAAATCGATGGGAGAGGAGCCCGCCGGCGCGGACGTGCCGGAGCGCAGGATCCAGCGCACCGCCCGGCAGAGCTCGCGGGAAGCGGCGTCCGAGTCCTTCCTGCTTTCGCGGTAGGCGTAGGCGTAGACCTCGTTCACGCGCTTGACGCGCAGGCGCGGGAGGTTGATCCGGGTGTCCCGCGGGATGGAGAGCGCGTCCAGTTTCCTTGACGACGGGTCATAGCGCAGGAGGAGGATGGTGTCGGCGTGACGGGCGTAGTCCACGAGATCCGTCCCGATGAGGAGGCCGTACACGGGCTTCCCCGCCGCCAGGGCCCGGGCCAGCGGGCTCCTCCAGGACGCCGCGACCGAAAGCATGACGAGGACCGCGACCGCCGCCGCGAAGACCCGCGCGCCGCTCCAGCCTTTCGGTTTCAGGTTCATCCGGGAGGAAAGAGGGAGTTGTAGACCCGGACGCATTCGGGAGGGATGGGAACGCCCCGGTCGACCAGGAACCGGAGTTTCTGCCGGACCGACTCGCGGTACGCCCCGTCCAGGTCCCGGGCCGCCAGGCGGCGCAGCCGCGGGGCATCCTTGAAGGACCGGTCGTGCGAGAGGAAATCGGCCACGTAGACCAGCTTCTCGAAACGCGTCATGCGGACCGAGCCGAGGGAATGCTTGGCGATGGCCGAGAGCACTTCCCGGTCCTTGACGCCGAATTTTTTCCGCGCGACGTCGGCGCTGACAGGACCGTGCAGAAGGACGGGCTGGTTCCTCCTGATAAAATCGAAGTCCGGCACGGGGATCCTCCGGCTGCGGACGTAGCGGATGAGCCGGGCGTCCGGCCAGGCGCGGGCCGAGTCGTGCAGGGCCCCGGCCAGGCGCGCCCGGACCGGGTCCAGCCCGTGTCTGCGGGCCAGGTGTCCCGCCATGAGGGTGACCGCCAGGACGTGGGCCATCCGGCGGCGGGGCAATTCCCGTTCCAGCTCGGGGAAGACCTTATCCTTCAGGGTACGGTCGTCGGTATAATCCATGTTTTAAAATGTAGCGCCGCACGGTCTCCGGCACGGCTTCCCCCGTTCCCGCCCGGCGGACCCCAGCGCGGATCCGGGTCGAGGATATCCGGGGCATCCCGGACCGCAAAAATTCCACCCTGCCCGCCAGAAGCGCCGGAACTTTTTTCCGGCCTCCGGCCCTGCGCCCCGCGACCAGCCGGGCTTCCCGGAGGATGGCGCCGGAGTCCTTCCAGCGCGGAAAGCCGGCGAGACAGTCGCTCCCGACGATGAGGTGGAGCCGGGCGCGCGGGAACTTCCTCCGGAAAGCCCGCACCGTCCCCGCGGTGTAAGAAGGCCCGGAGCGGTCGAGCTCGGCGCGCGAGACCCGGCAGCGCGGGACCTCCCGCGCGGCGAGCCGGAGCATTTCCAGGCGACGGGCCGCCCCGGCCGCGGGCCGGCCCCCCTTCATGGGAGAGCGTTTCGCCGGCACGAGGTACAGCGCGTCCAGCCCCAACTCCCTCACGGCGGCCCTGGCGAGAGCGACGTGGCCGGCGTGGACCGGATCGAACGTCCCGCCCAATATCCCGATCTTCCTGGGCAACTAGGTCCGGACCTGTCCCGAGCCGCGCGCGGCGTATTTCGTCGTGGTCAGCTCCCTCACTCCCATCGTGCCCCGGGCGTGCAGCTTCTGGGTGGAGATGCCTATCTCCGCTCCCAGGCCGAACACTCCGCCGTCGTGCAGGCGCGTGGACAGGTTGTGGAAGACCGCCGCGGAATCCACCTCCCGCAGGAACTTCTCCGCCGCCGCTGCGTCCCCGGTGACGATCGAATCCGTGTGTCCCGAGCCGTAGCGGTGGATGTGGTCGATGGCCCGCTCGATCGAATCCACGACCTTGACGGAGACTTCCAAAGCGAGGTATTCGCGCGCCCAGTCCGATCCGGCGGCCCTGCGGGCTTCGGGAATGAGGGCGCGGCAGGCCTCGTCTCCGTTCACGGCCACGCCCGCTTCCCGGTAGCGGCGGCCGATCGCGGGCAGGAAAGACTTGGAAACGCTTTTATGGACTATGAGGCACTCCATGGCGTTGCAGACGCCGGGCCTCTGGACCTTGGCGTTGAAAGCGATCTCCTCCGCCATTTTAAGGTCCGCGCCGCCGTCCACGTAGACGTGGCAGACCCCCTTGCCGTGCCCCAGCACCGGCACCGAGGCCATCCGGGTGATGGCGCGCACCATCCGCTCCGAACCCCGGGCGATGAGAAGGTCGATCCACCGGTCCAGCCCGGCCAGGACGGCGATGTTCTTGCGGTCCGTGTCGGAGATGAAGGACACGGAATCCCGCGGCATCCCGGCCGCGGATACGGCGCGGGAGAGGATCCGGGCCAGAGCCGTGTTCGAGCGGACGGCCTCGCTCCCTCCCCTTAAGATCACGCTGTTGCCCGCCTTGAGGGCGAGGGCCGCCGCCTCCACCGTGACGTTCGGGCGCGATTCGTAGACCATGGCGACCACCCCGAGAGGCACCCGGACCTTCTGGATGCGGACGCCGGCGGGGTTCGTCCATTCCGCCGCCACCTCCCCCACGGGGTCCGCGAGGGCGGCGATCTCTTCGAGGGCGAGGACCATTGATCCGACCCTTTTTGCGTCCAGGGTCAGGCGGTCGATGAGCGCTGGCGCCAGTTTCCTCTTTTTCGCCCGCCCGACGTCGGAACGATTCGCCGCCAGGACCTCCTCCTTCGCGGCGGCCAGGGCCCTGGCCGCGGACTTCAGGGCGGATTCCTTCAGGCGGGAAGGCGCCAGGGCCGTCAGACGGCTGGCGGCCTTGGCCGCCATGGCGATCTTCTCGATGGATCTCGCTAGCATGGGATGGTTTGTAACCTGTTATTCCAGCAAATCGCGAATACTTTCCCGAGGGTCCGGAGGGCCGCGCGGATCTCCGCCTCGGAAACGGTCAGGGGCGGCAGGAGACGGAGGACCGTGTCCTGCGTGCAGTTGGCCAGAAGGCCTTCCTCCCGCAGGGCGTCCACGAGGGCGCCGCCCGGCCCGGAAAGCTGGAGCCCGAGCATGAGCCCCGCGCCCCTCACGGAGAGGATCCGGCCGGGGAACGCGTCCCGGAGCTTCTCGAGGCCCTCCCTAAGGATGGCCCCCTTCCTCGCCACGGACTTGAGGAACTTCGGGTCCATGACTTTGAGGACCGCGAGAGCGGCGGAACAGACGACCGGGTTCCCGCCGAAAGTGGAAGCATGGTCGCCCGCTCCCAGGAGAGCGGCGGCGGCGCGCGCGGCGACGGTCGCGCCCATGGGGAGTCCGCCTCCCAGGGCTTTCGCCAGGACCAGGACGTCCGGCCGGACGCCGTAGGACTGGAAGGCGAAAAGCCGCCCGGTCCTGCCCAGGCCGCATTGGACCTCGTCGAAGACGAGGAGCCAGCGGTTGCGGTCGCAGAGAACGCGCAGGCCGGCCAGGAAATCCCCGTCCGCGGGGACGACTCCGCCCTCGCCCTGGATGGGCTCGACGAAGACCGCCCCGGTCTTTTTCGTCGCGGCCCTGCGGACGCTTTCCAGGTCGTTGAAGGCGGCGTAGCGGATCCCCGGCACGAGGGGATCGAATCCTTTCCTGTATTTCTCCTGGCCCGTGAGGGTCAAGGCGGCCAACGTCCTGCCGTGGAATGAATTTTGAAACGAGATGACGTCCGTCCTGCCGCCGGTGGAGGCGCCCCACCTCCGCGCGATCTTCAAGGCGCATTCCACGGCCTCCGCCCCGGAATTGGAGAAGAAGACCCTGCCCGGGAACGACCTTGCCACCAGCTCTCCCGCGAGCCGGATCTGCGGCACGGTATAGTAAACGTTCGAGGCATGGCCCAGGACCCTGGATTGGGCGGCCGCGGCCCGGACCACGGCCGGGTGGCAATGGCCGAGATTGTTCACCGCGAGGCCCGAGAAAAAGTCCAGGTACCTGGCCCCCTTCTCATCCCAGACCCAGGAACCCCTGCCCTTGACCAGCACCAGGGGTTGGCGGCGATAGGTCTGAAAAATGAGGTCTTTTTCTCTCTGAAACCAATTCATAGGAGAAATCATATCATAAAGGTCCGGCCAAGACAATCGCGGTTGCGCGGGGCTTTTCATTCTGATATACTGCCTGGAAATGAAGGTCCTTTTCCTCACGCACACGTTCCCTTATCCCCCCACGGACGGGATGCGCTCCACCTGCTACCAGCTCATCAAGCACGTCTCGCGGAAGCACGAGACCGCGCTCTTGAGCCTGATCGAGTCCGATAAGGAGCTCGTCCACGTCCCGGAGATCAGGAAGTCATGCGGAAAAGTGGAGACGGTCCGCCACGACACCCTCCGGGACCCCCTGCGCAGGATCCGCAACGTCATCTTCGAGTCCATGCCGTTCTGCGTGGCCCAGTTCCAATCCGAGGCGTTCGCCCGCAAGCTGTCGGAAATGCTGCGGGAGGGCCGCTACGACCTGGTCCATTTCCTCTCCGTGAACGTGGCCGGGTACCGCTCCGTCCTGGGAGGCACGCCGGGCCTTCTTTTCCCCCACGACGCGGTCTCCATGCAGTTCTCGCGCACGGCGAGGCGCGAGCCCAACCCCCTGCGCAAGCTCTACTGGATGTCGCAGTCGGCCAAGATGAAATTCTTCGAGAAGACCGAGATGCCCCTCTTCGCCAAGACGGTGGTGGTGTCGGAAGTGGACCGCAGGTGGCTGGCGGAGTTCCTGCCGCAGATCTCCATCCCGGTGATCCCCGGCGGGGTGGACCCCGATCACTTCAAGCCGGGGAGCTGGAAGGAGGAGTTCCCTTCCGTCCTCTTCCGCGGGGTGATGAACTTCGTCCCCAACGCGGACGCCGCCGTCTATTTCTGCAAAAAGATCCTTCCCCTGATCCGCGCCGAGTTCCCCGGCCTGCGCGTCATGATCTGCGGCAAGGACCCGACCCTGGCCGTCCGCGCGCTCCACGACGGCAGGAACGTCTTCGTGACGGGACTGGTGCCGGACCTGCGGCCCTACATGGGGAAGGCCTCGGTCCATATCTGCCCCATGCGCAGCGGTTCCGGCATGAAGAACAAGATCCTCGAGGCCTGGGCCATGGAAAAGCCCGTCGTGGCCACGTCCCTGGCCGCCGACGGCATCGACTGCGAGCACGGCAGGAACATCCTCATCGCCGACACGCCGCTCACCTTCGCCCAGTACGTGGTCCAGCTCCTCAAGGACCCGGAGCTGCGAGCGCGCCTGGGGAAGAACGGCCGGGAGCAGGCCTTGAAAAAATACACCTGGACCGCCGTCGCCGCCATGTTCGACGAGGTCTACGCCGGGCTTGTGAAGAAGCCCTGATTTAGGTAGAATCCCCAAAGTCGGGATTGACGGTAAAGACTTCAACTGCTATACTCATGAAGATCATTCTCACCAACCATGCCAAAAAGAGAATGAGGCAACGAGGGGTAGGATTGGATGAAATTAAAAAGACCATCCGTTATCCTGATAGCGTAAAGAGCCAACCTGAACCGCACAAAAAAAGAGCGTCAAAAATTTTTGGCAGGCGTACCTTAGACGTTGTTTATGAGGAAAATAATGGCCGTCATATCATTGTGACGGTTATCTGGCTCGGAGAAAAGGATAGGCAATATCATGTTAATTAGTTTCGACCCGGAAGCAAAAGCATTATACATCCAAATCAAGGACGCTAAAATTAAGCGGACTGTGGAATTTGGACCGGAAACTTTTGTGGATTTAGACAGCAAAGGCGATTTGATCGGTGTCGAAATGCTGCATCCCGGTAAACTGACTATCCTGCGTAGAATAGCGAGAGAATACCAAGTGCCGTTTCTAGGCCGGGTTCCTTCCGAATTTATCCCAAGAGCCTTCGCCCACGCATAATTCCACCCTCGGCCGGAGGGAATTCCGGCTTGTGAAAAATCCCTCTTTTAGATAGAATCATTCCTCATGAAGTTCCTCTTCCTCTACTGGAACCACCCCGTCGAGCCCCTCGGCCTCATGTACCTCTCCTCCGTCCTGAAGGAGAAAGGCCACCAGACCAGGATCGGCGTCATCGGCGGGGACGAGGACCTCG
>Ga0154926_1049_pt8 | contig 17147 bp, 18 predicted proteins | sample RifCSPhighO2_01_FD_105894 | JGI IMG/M metagenome (GOLD analysis project Ga0154926, IMG submission 105894) | Elusimicrobia bacterium RIFCSPHIGHO2_01_FULL_64_10 | reverse complement strand
GAACCGCCGCAGTTGGCCGGGATTGGATATGCCGAAACCCAGGAGGACCGGCAATCGGGACACGAAACGCACCCTTTTAAGGAAACCCAGGATATGGGACTCGGGCAGGCGGCGTCTGGCCCCGGTCACCCCCGCGACGGAGACGCAATAGATGAATCCGGTCGATCGCTTCGCGATCATCCGCAGCCGGTCCGGAGAGGAGGTCGGGGCGCAGAGGTAAACGAGGGCCAGGCCCTCTTTCCGGAATATCCTGGAAATGCCGTCATCCATCTCCGGGATCAGGTCCGGAATGACCGCTCCGTCGAATCCGGCCCGGGCGAGGGAGTGGGCCGACGCCTTCCATCCCCGTCGGTACAGGGTGTTGGCGTAGCCCATGAAGAGGAGGGGCGCCTGGGACGTCCGGCGTATGTCCCGGGCGAGGCCCATCAATTTTTCCCAGGTCATGCCCGAGCGGAGGGCCGCCTCCGACGCGGCCTGGAGAACGGGTCCGTCGGCGATGGGGTCCGAGAACGGGAAACCGATCTCGAAAATGTCCGCGCCGGCGGATTCCAGGGCGGGGACCAGCCGCCTGGTGGCTTCGGCGGACGGGAACCCCGCGGTCAGGAACAGCGAAAGGGCGTTCCTGCGCTCCTTTTTTAGACGGGCGAATGTCCGGGCGATCCGGCCGGCGGAGCGGGGGACGCGCGTCATGGCCGGGCCAGGATCCTTTCGACTTCCCCTACGTCCTTGTCCCCCCGGCCGGAGAGGCACAGCACGATGGAGGAGGAGCGCGGCATCTTCGGCGCGACGCGGGGAAGGTAGGCGATCGCGTGGGCCGGCTCCAGGGCCGGCAGGATGCCTTCCGTCCGGGAAAGGGTCAGGAACCCCTTCAGGGCCTCGCGGTCCGTGACCGAAACGTAGCGGGCCCGACCCGAATCCTTGTAGAAAGCGTGCTCCGGCCCCACTCCGGGATAGTCGAGGCCGGCGGAGACCGAGTGGGTGGGACGGACCTGTCCGTCCCGGTCCTGGAGCACGTAGGAGAGGGCCCCGTGGAGGATGCCCGGACTTCCCTGGGAAAGCGTGGCGGCGTGCCGTCCGGGCGCCGCGCCATATCCACCCGCCTCCACGCCGATGAACGCCACGTTCCGGTCGCGGTAGAAGGGATGGAAAAGCCCGATGGAGTTCGAGCCGCCGCCCACGCAGGCCAGAAGCAGCGCGGGCAGTTTTCCCTCCAGTTCGAGGATCTGGCGGCGCGCCTCCCGTCCGATCACGGACTGGAAATCCCTCACCATGCGGGGGTAAGGGGCCGGCCCGACGGCGGAGCCCAGGCAGTAGAACGTGCCGGCGACGTTCGTCACCCAGTCGCGCATGGCCTCGTTGATGGCGTCTTTGAGCGTCCGGCTCCCCGATTCCACGGGGATGACCCGGGCTCCCAGGAGCTTCATGCGGAACACGTTCAACTGCTGGCGGCGCACGTCCTCGGAGCCCATGTAGACGTCGCACTTCAGGCCGAAGAGGGCCGCGGCCGTGGCGGCGGCCACGCCGTGCTGCCCCGCTCCCGTCTCGGCGATGACGCGCCTCTTGCCCAGCTTTTTGGCCAGGAGGCACTGCCCGAGGGTGTTGTTGATCTTGTGCGAGCCGGTATGGGCGAGGTCCTCGCGCTTGAGGTAGATCTTCGCGCCGCCGAGGGCGCGGGTGAGGTTCCCGGCGAAGGAGAGGGGCGTCGGGCGGCCGGCGTAGCTGCGGAGATATCCGGAAAGCTCGGAGCGGAAGCGCGGGTCCCGCTTCGCGCGGGCGTAGGCCGCCGAGAGCTCTTCGAGGGCCGAAACCAGGGTCTCGGGCACGTAGCGCCCCCCGTAAGGGCCGAAACGGTCGGGGGAGGAAATAAAAAAGTTCATGCTCCCTTGGCCTTCAGTATGAAGGATTTCATTTTGTCCGGGTCCTTTTTCCTGGGGTGTCCGTCTTTTTCCACTCCGCCGGCCGTGTCCACGATCGCCGGCGCCGCCTTCTTCACGGCCTCCTCCACGTTCTCCGGCGTGAGGCCGCCGGCCAGGATCACGGGGATGCCGGAATCCTTCGCCCGGGCCGCGAGGCCCCAGTCGAAAGCCGTCCCGCTGCCGCCGAGCAGGCCGGGGACGTGCGCGTCCAGAAGCACGGCGTCGACGGCCCCCGAGTAGGCGGGGATGTCCCGCAGGGACGCTTCGCTTTCCACGCGGACGGCCTTCCAGACCTCCAGGCCGGTCCGCTCCTTCAGGGACCGGGCGAATTCCGGGGTCTCGGAGCCGTGGAGCTGGAGCACCGCGAGGTTCACTTTTTTCAGGACGCGGGCGATCTCCTCCTCGGACGCGTCGGCGAGGACGCCCACGGCCTTCACGAACCCGGGCAGGGCGCCGGCGATCTGCCCGGCCATGTCCAGGCTCACGTGCCGGGGGCTTTGCCTGCAGAAATTGATCCCCACGAAATCCGCGCCGAAGTTGGCGGCCCAGCGCGCGTCTTCGGGGTTGGTGATCCCGCAGATCTTGACCTTGACGCCCTTCATTCGCCCGCCTCCACGAGCCGGCGGAGCGTCCCGGACGGGTCCGGGCTCCGCAGCACCGACTCCCCGATGAGCGCGGCCGAGACCCCGGCGCGCTTCAAGTCGCGGACGGTCTCGGGGTCGGCGATGCCGCTTTCGGAGACCGCGCAGACGCCTTTCGGGATCAGGCCCGCGAGCCGGAACGTTGCGGCGACGTCCACGGAGAGGTCCTTCAGGTCGCGGTTGTTGACGCCGATCATGTCCGGCGACTCGGCGAGGGCGATCTCGAGCTCGCGCTCGTCGTGCACCTCCACCAGGGCCTCCAGCTCGATCTCCCGGCAGAGCCGCAGGAGCGCGGCGTAACCCTTCCTCGTCAGCGCGGCGATGATCAGGAGCGCGGCCGAGGCCCCGAGCAGTTTCGACTCCGGGACCTGGATGGGGTCGATGATGAAATCCTTCCTCAATACCGGCAGGGAGGAGGCCTTCCGGACGAGTTCCAAGTCCCGCGGCGCTCCCCCGAAATGGTCCTCCTCGGTGAGGACCGAGATGCCCCTCGCCCCGCAGGATTCGTAGTCCCGCGCGAGGCGGGAGGGGTCGTAATGGTCGAGGATCGTCCCCGCGCTCGGACTCTTCCTCTTCATTTCCGCTATCACCGACAGCTTTCCCGGGACGCGGATGGACCGGAGGAGGGACGCCGCCGCGGGGGAATCGCCGGCCCGCCGGAGCATCGCCTCGTAGGGCTCCGCGCCGCGGAGGGCCTCCACGCGCTTCCTTTTGTCCGCGAGGATCTTCTCAAGGATGGTCACGTTTCCCGCTCCAGGCGATGAGGTCGTCGAGTTTTTTCAAGGCGCGGCCCTCGTCCAGGGATCTCGCCGCCCGGACGGCCGCGGCGCGGAGAGACTTCAAATCGGGCGTCTTGGCCCGGCCGGCGGCCAGGTCCGCGGCCCAGAGGGCCAGGGCGGCGTTGGCGGCCGCCACGTCGCGCAGGGGATGTCTCCCGCCGGAAAGGACTTCGCGGAGCGTCCTGGCGTTCTCCATCGCGTTCCCTCCCGCGAGGTCTTCGGGCCGGGTCTTACCCAGGCCGAAATCCTTCGGGGTGAGGCCGAATGACCTGACTTTGCCGTTCCAAACGCAGGTCATCCGGGCCGTTCCGCGCAGGACGACCTCGTCATAGCCCGATTCGTGGACGAGGATGAAAGCTCCCTTCCGGCCGCGGGACAGATCCAGCAGCGCCTTCGCCATCACGGGCAAAAGTTCCTTTTTCGGGACGCCGATCACCTGGGCGTTGGCCCGGGCCGGGTTGGCCAGGGGGCCGAGCAGGTTGAAGACCGTGCGCAGGCCCAGGGCCTTCCGGGCCGCGGCCGCGTGCTTCATGGCCGGGTGGTAGAGAGGAGCGAAAAGGAACGCGATGCCGATCTCCTTCAAGCACCGCTCCGCCGATTCCTTGGGCGGGTCGATCCGCACCCCGGCCGCCTCCAGGACGTCCGCGCTCCCGCAGGCGCTCGTGACCGAGCGGTTGCCGTGCTTGGCCACGGTCACTCCCGCCCCGGCGGCGGCGAAAGCGGCGGCCGTGGAAATGTTGAAGGTGCGCTTGCCGTCGCCTCCGGTGCCGCAGGTGTCGGCCACGACCGCGGCGCCGCATTCGACGGGGAGCATCGAGTTCCGGAGGGCCTGGGCGAAAGCGGCGATCTCCACCGGCGTCTCGCCCTTGGCCCGGAGGAGCGCGAGCGCGGCCGCGATCCTGGCGTCGGGGACGTTCCCAGAAAGGATCTCGGCCATGAGCCCGAGGGCCGCGTCCCGCGGGAGGTCCCTGCGCGCGATGAGGTCCTCGAGCGCCCGGGAGAAATCAGCCACGGCGCCTCCTGATCTTGAGGAAGTTGGCCAGGAGCTTTTTTCCGTCCGGGGTCAGGATGGATTCGGGATGGAACTGCACTCCTTCCACCCACGGGAACTTTTTGTGGCGCACCCCCATGATCTCCCCGTCCCTGGTCCGGGCGGAGACCTTGAGGACCTTCGGACAGGACTTCTTCTCGATGACGAGCGAATGGTAGCGGGTCGCCGTGAAGGGGTTGGGCAGGCCGGAATACAGTCCCTTGCCGTCGTGGTAGATGGAAGAGGTCTTGCCGTGCATCAGCCGCCGGGCCCGCACGATCCTCCCCCCGAAGGCCGCTCCCAGGCACTGGTGGCCCAGGCACACGCCCAGGATGGGGCGGCTGGGGGCGAAGCGTTCGAACACGGCCGTGGAGATGCCCGCTTCCTGCGGGGTGCAGGGACCGGGCGAGACGACGATGCGCTCGGGATCCATCTTCTCTATCTCGCCGACGGAGAGCTGGTTGTTCCGGAAGACGCGGATGTCGTCGGGGTCCTTCACCATCTCCCCGAGGTACTGGACGAGGTTGTAGGTGAAGGAGTCGAAATTGTCGATGACGAGGATCACGCGAACCCGCTTTCCGCCAGCTCCAGGGCGCGGAGCATGGCCTGGGCCTTGGAGCGCGTCTCCTCTTCCTCCCGTTCCGGGATGGAGTCCGCCACGATCCCCGCTCCGGCCTGGATGACGGCCTTGCCGCCGGAAAAATCCAGGGTGCGGATGGTGATGGCCATGTCCATGTCGCCCGCGTAGGAGAAGTGGCCCACGGAACCGGCGTAGATGCCCCGGCGGCGGCGCTCGAGCTCCTCGATGATCTCCATGGCCCGGACCTTGGGCGCTCCCGTCACGGTGCCGGCGGGGAAGGAGGCCCGGAAGAGGGAGAAGGCGTCCTCGCCCGCTTTGAGGACGCCTTCCACCGTCGATACCATGTGCATCACGTGCGAATATCTCTCCACTTTCATGAATTCAGGAACGCGGACCGTGCCCGCCTTGCACGAGCGGCCCAGGTCGTTGCGGCCCAGGTCCACGAGCATCAGGTGCTCGGCCCTTTCCTTGGGGTCGGCCAGGAGCTCCTTCTCGAGGGCCTGGTCCTCCGCGGCCGTCGCTCCCCGAGGGCGCGTGCCGGCGATGGGCCGGGTCGTCGCGGTCCGGTTCTCCTTGCGCACCAGGATCTCGGGGCTCGACCCCACGATCACGCGCCCCCCCATTTTAAGGAGATAAAGGTACGGGGACGGATTGATGAGGCGCAGGGCCCGGTACACCCGGACGGGGTCGACCGAGGTCTCCACCTCGAAACGCTGGGAGAGCACGGCCTGGATCACGTCGCCCGCGCGGATGTATTCCTGGGTCTTCCGCACGAGCCCGGCGAATTCCTTCGGCGAAAAGTTCGAGCGGGGGCGGCGCCGGGCGGAAGGGTCCTTCGCGGCCGGGGCCCCAAGGGGAGAAAAGGTCTCGAACCGCTCCGGAGAGCCGATCCTGCGGGCCAGGGCGGCGAGCGCCGCCTCCGCCCGGGAGTACAGCCGGGCCAGGCCGTCCCCGGAACGGCCCTCGATCCTGTTCCATTTGATCAGGATCATCCTGCGCATCCAGTGGTCGAGGATCACGCATTCGTCCGTGAAGTGGAAGAAAGCGTCGGGGGTCGCGGGGTCGCTCGGGAGCCGCGCGGGCAGGGACTCGAAGCCGCGGACCAGGTCGTAGCTGGCGAAGCCCACCGCTCCTCCGCAGAAGCGGGGCAATCCGGGCAGGACGGCGGGCCGCAGTTCCCGGAATATCCCACGCAGCTCGCCCACAGGGTCGCGCGTCCGGAAGGTCTTCCGGCCTCCCGGCCCGGACCGCGCCCGGGCGATCGTGACCTCCCCGTTCCGGCATTCGAAGCTCAAGTGGTGGGAGACCGATATGAACGAGTAGCGCCCCACTTTTTCTCCTCCCTCCGCGCTCTCGAGGAGGGCCGAGGGTGAGCCGCCCCTGGAGAGCTTGAGGTAGAGCGTCACGGGCGTGTCCAGGTCGCAGGGGATCTCGATGAAGGTCGGGACCAGCCCGAAGGCCTTGGCCTGATTTTTAAAGGTCTTGAGGTCGGGGGTCATGTCATTCCAGAACGTTCAGGAGCCGACCCCGGATCCGATCCCCGGGGACGAAGTGCACCGGCTCGCCCGTGCCCGGGTCCTTCCAGGTCGCGCTGTCCCTGGATTCGTCGCGGTTGTCGCCGAGGACGAAAAAGGAGCCCTCGGGGATCCGCAGGGGGCCGAGGTTGTCGCCGACGAGCGCCTCGCCGCTCCGGCGGTGCGCGGCGTAGGGTTCGGACAGAGGTTTGTCATTGACATAGACTTCCTTTTTCCTGATCTCGATCGTTTCTCCCGGCAGGCCGATGACGCGCTTGACCAGCTCCTTGTCCCCTTCGACCGGGGAGGAGAGGAGCACGATCTCCCCGCGCCGGGGGGCGCGGAAGGCCAGGGTGATCTTGTCCACGAAATAATGCGTCCCCACCGGCAGAGCCGGCTCCATCGAGGGCGTGGCGATGTAGATGCCTTCCATGGCGGCCGAGCGGAAGAGGATCCCGCCCCCGACCCCGAGGGCGATCAGGAACAGCCAGCGCTTCAACGGAGTCAGCTCTTGCCGTAGACCTTGCCGGGATCGAAGACCCGCTCTTCCGTCACGGCGAGGGTCCCGTCCTCCTGCAAGGTCCTGTAAAAACAGCTGCGCATGCCGGTGTGGCAGGCGGCGCCCCCCTTCTGTCCGGCGAAAAGGAGCAGGCAGTCCCCGTCGCAGTCGAGCTGGATGGAGCGCACCTCCTGGAAATTGCCGGATTCCTCGCCCTTCAGCCAGAATTTCCCGCGGGAGCGGCTCCAGTAGCAGGCCCGGCCCTCGCGGAACGTCCTTTCCAGCGAAGCGCGGTTCATGTAGGCCACCATCAGCACCCGGAGGTCCCGCGCGTCCTGGACCACGCAGGGCGCGAGGCCCGACGCGTCCCACTTCACGGCGTCCAGGAAATTCTTCAGTTTGGTCTCATCGATCATTTCGGTTTCCTCACGGTGACGTTTTTCCTTTCCAGATAGTCCTTCACCCCGCGGATGGAAAGCCGGCGGTAATGGAAGAGCGAGGCCGCCAGGCAGGCGCTCGCTCCGGCTTTCCAGGCGTAGAAAAAATCCTCCTTGCCGCCGGCGCCGCCCGAAGCGATCACGGGGACCCGGACGGCTCGACTCACGGCCCGTATGAGGGGCAGGTCGTAGCCCGCCCGGGGGCCGTCGGCGTCCATGCTCGTGAGGAGGATCTCCCCCGCCCCCAGATGTTCCGCCCGCGCCGCCCATTCCACCGCGTCCAGTCCGGTGGGGGTCCTGCCGCCGTGCGTCACGACCTCCCAGCGGCCGGAGGAGGTCCTTCGCGCGTCGATGGCCACCACCACGCACTGGGACCCGAACCGCTCCGCTCCCTCGCGCACGAGCCGCGGGTTCTCCACGGCGGCGGTGTTCACGGAGATCTTGTCCGCCCCCGAGCGCAGGAGGAGCCGGATGTCGGCCGCGGTCCGGATACCCCCGCCCACGGTGAGCGGGATGAACAAGCGTTCCGCGGCGCGCTTGACGACGTCCAGAAGGATCCCGCGCTTCTGGGAACTGGCCGTGATGTCCAGAAAAACGATCTCGTCGGCCCCTTCGCGGTCGTAGCGCTCCGCGGCCGCCACCGGGTCCCCCGCGTCGCGCAGGTCCAGAAATTTCGTTCCTTTGACCACGCGGCCCGCGTCCACGTCCAGGCAGGGGATGATGCGCACGGCCAGAGGCATGGGTTCAGAGCGCGAGGCACTCTTCCAGGGTCACGGCCCCGGAATAAAGCGCCTTGCCGATGATCACTCCCGCCAGGCCGGGGATGGCCTTCAGCTTGCGCACGTCCTCGATGCAGGACACCCCGCCGGAAGCGAAGACCTTCATTTTCGTCGATGACGTCACGTCCCGGATGGAATCCGTATTCGGCCCTTCGAGCGTGCCGTCCCTGGAGATGTCGGTATAAACGACTTCCCCGAACCCGGCCGCTTCCATCCGTTTTACGGCTTCGCCGACGGTCAGGTCCGTCCCTTCCCGCCAGCCGGCCACGGCGACCTTGCCGTCCCGGGCGTCCAGGGACACCATGAACCGTTCCGGGGACCCGGCGATGGACTTCCCGACCCATCCCGCGCCCAGGACCGCCGACGTGCCCAGGATCAATTTGTCTATGCCCAGCTCCAGGGCGCTCTCCACCGCCGCCTGGTCCCGCAGGCCTCCCCCGTACTCGAGGACGCAGGGAATCTCCTTCTTGATCCGCCCGGCCAGGTCCAGGTGTTTCGGCCGCCCGGCGAAGGCCCCGTCCAGGTCCACCACGTGGATCCGCGCGGCGCCTTTTTCGACCCAGAGGCGCGCCGCTTCCACCGGGTCGGATGAGTAAACGACCGCCTGTTCGGGATCGCCCCGGGTCAGCCGGACGGCCTGGCCGTTCCGGATGTCCACCGCCGGCACGATCAGCATGGCCGCGAGAGCGCGATGCCCGCGAAGTTCGATAGGATGCGCAGCCCGTCCTTCCCGCTCTTTTCCGGGTGGAACTGGCAGGCGAAAAGCCGGTCTTTCCTGACGCTCGAGACGAAATCCACCCCGTAGCGCGTGACGGAGGCCGCCAAGCTTCCGTCCCGCGGTTCGGGATAATAGGAATGGACGAAATAAAAGAACGAGTCCTGTGGGATCCCGGAAAAGATCCCGCCCGCGCTCTTCCGGGAGGCGGCGAAGCGGACCTGGTTCCATCCCATGTGGGGGATCTTCAGCTTCCGCCGGGCGGGGAATTTCCTCACCTTTCCGGAAAAGATCCCCAGGCCCCTTTCCGCGGAGCGGGACTCCTCGCCCTTCTGGAAGAGGAGCTGGTAGCCCAGGCAGATGCCCAGGAAGGGCTTCCCCGAAAGGATCCAGTCCCGGATCGGGCCCATGAGGCGCCTCCGCCTCAAGTTCCGGACCGCGGCGCCGAACGCTCCCACGCCCGGCAGGACCAAGGCGTCAAGTCCGGCGAAACCGCGGGGGCCCGTGACCGGAGCGACGCGGGCGCCGACGACTTCCAGCGCCTTGGCCACGCTGCGGAGGTTGCCCATGTCGTAGTCCACGAGTCCGAACAGGCCCTTTTTCACAGCCGTCCTTTCGTCGATGGGATTTCTTTGGACGAACGGGACCTTCCCGCCGCCTGCGCGAGGGCCTTGGCCGTTCCTTTGAAAAGGGCCTCGGCGATGTGGTGGTTGTTCCGCCCCTTGAGCAGTTTGACGTGCAGGTTCATCCGGGCGTTGAACGCGAACGCCTGGAAGAAGTCCTCGAAAAGCTCGAAGCTGAACGGCGCTTTCGACTGGGGGCGGAAGGGCACGGAATAATCCAGGTACGGCCTTCCCCCCAGGTCCACGGCCACGTAGGCCAGGGACTCGTCCATCGGCAGGAGGAAGTTCCCGTAGCGCGCTATGCTTTTGTCTCCCAGGGCCTTGTCCAGGGCGCAGCCCAGGGCGATGCCGACGTCCTCGACGAGGTGGTGGTCGTCGATGTGGGTGTCGCCCGCGGCCGATATTTCCAGGTCGAACCCGGAATGCTTGGAAAGGAGCTCGAGCATGTGGTCCAAGAACGGCAGGGTGGTGCCCACCCGGTAGCGGCCCCGGCCGTCGAGGTTCAGCCACAGCCGTATCCGGGTCTCCTTGGTGTCTCGGACGATTTTCGCGCGTCTTTGGCTCATAGTGATTTCACGAGCGCGGCCCTGATCTTCCCGATGAGGTTCTCCTCCTCCCAGGTCATTCCCGCGGGGTCGTCTCCCAGGTTGAATTTTCCTTTCGTGGCCTCTTCCGACCACGCGATCAATATTTCCATCTCCTGGCGCGTCAATTCCAGTTTCATCGCCGCAGGGCCAGGGCGTGCAGGCGCAGCCCTTCCGTTTCGGCCAGGGTCCTGGCCGCCTTCCAGGCCCGGGCGGATTTCCCGGAAACGTTCTCGATCACGGAGCTCCAGGCCAGGAAATCCTTCACGGACAGTCCGGACGAGAAGGCGGCCGCTCCTCCCGTGGGGAGGATGTGGCTCGGGCCGGCGGCGTAGTCCCCGAGAGGGACAGGGGTCCCGTCTCCCAGGAAGACCGCTCCCGCGCTCCGGACTTTTCTCAAAAGCGCCCTGGGGTTTTTCACGGCCAGAACCAGGTGCTCCGGAGAGAGGGCGTTCACCCGGCGCAGGGCGGCGCCACGGTCCCTCTCAACGTGGAATGAGATCTGCCCCAGGAACCTCCCCGGGATCAGGGAGCGGACCTTCCGGGCGAACGCCCGGTCCGTGGTGATCAGAGCGCCGCGGGCGGCCGGATCGTGCTCCGCCTGGGCGAGGAGGTTCCCGGCCGCGCTCTCCGGACTGGAACCCGCGTCCGCCCAGACCGCGACCTCGCTCGGGCCGGCGAGCCCGTCGATGCCCGTCCGTCCGAAGACCTGCCTTTTCGCCTCGGTCACGTAGCGGTTGCCCGGCCCCACGATCTTGTCCACTTTCGGGACGGCGCGGGTCCCGAAGGCCATGGCCGCCACCGCCGCCGGACCGCCCATGCCGAACAATTTTTCCACGCCGGCCAGGGCGCAGGCGGCGAGGACCTCGTCCGTGAGGTTCTTGAGCGGCGTGGCCGCGATCACGGTCTTGACGCCCGCCACTTTGGCCGGGATCCCTCCCATCAGGACCGTGGAGGGATAGGGGTACCTGCCGCCGGGCACGTAGAGGCCGGCCCGGCCGAGAGGCCGGGCGATCTGGCCCGCGCGGATGCCGTCCAGAGTCACGCTCCAGTTCCGGGTGATGCCGGCCAGCTCCGCCCTGTGGAAAAATTCGATCCTCCGGCGGGACTCGCGCAGGGCCGAGCGGACGGCGGGGTCGATCCTCTTCAAGGCCCGGCTCATGTCCGGCCTTGTAAAGACGTACCGGGTCCTCGACAAGTCCACCCCGTCGAACTTCCGGGCGTAGAAGCGGACCGCCCGGTCCCCCTCCTTCCGGACCCTCTCAATGATTTTGCCGACCTGCCGGCCGATCTCGGAATTTTCTTCTAACATAATAAAATCATATTATAGCAAAGTAATGGGCCGCGGGACACCCATGCTTTTGACTGGTTCGGGCTGATTTATTAAAATGAATTAACGCTGTATCAAGGAGGTCTTTATGAAGAGATCAGGGAGTTGGGTATTGGGAATTTTGGCCTTGGCGGGCTGCCTTTCTGGAGGAAACGTCCTCGCGGCCGATCCTTCCGTTCCGGCCAAGCCCATGCGCGAAATCACTCTTGTCAGCGTCGATTTTGAGGGGACCAAGGTCTGGGTCCCCGGCACGTTGGTCGCCAAAAAGGGCGACCGGGTCAAGCTCAAACTGATCAACAGGATCATGACCGGACCCAACACCCACGGCTTCGCCATCGACGATTTCGGAGTCAAGGTCGTGGTGGCGCGGGAGACGCCCCAATCGGTGGTCTTCACGGCGGACAAGGCGGGGCTGTTCCCGTTCCATTGCCACCTGCATCCCCCCCACATCGGAGGGCAGATCCTCATCTTGGAATAGCGCCTAGGACCCGAAAAGAAAGAGACGCTCCAAGTCGATCAAGTCCTCGGCGCTCCCGCGGCGGCCGCGGCGCAGGCGTTTAAGGATCTTCTCCCTGACCGGGGAAAGAGGCCTTTGCAGATGCGGCAGGACGCTCAAGGCCGCCCGTCTCACCGCCGGGTCGGCATCGGCCAGGCCGTCTTCGAGTATGGCGGCGAGAGCCGGTTCCGAGGTCTGCGCCAGGGAGCAGAGGGCCTGGACCCTCATGGAAGGGTCCGGCGACCTCATGGCCTTTTTCAGGTATTTGAGGGAGGGTCTTCCCAGCAGGCCCAGGGCTTGCGAGGCCGATTCCCGCACCATAGCGGAAGGATGGTCCAGGCGGCCCGAGACCAGGAGGGCGTCCTCCCCGTTCCCGATCTTGCCCAGGGCCGTGATCGCCGAGCTCAAGAGTTCCGGTTCGAGGTCTTCCTCTTCGGCGACTGCGGCTATGATTTTTCGGACCTCGTCCCGCAGGCCGCGGCTCCGTTCCAGCTCCGCCCGGACGTTCTCCCTGGCCCGTTCCCCGGACTCCCGCAATAATCCCAGAAATCCCCCCGCCTGGTCCTCGCTCATGTTGCCGCTGATGTCCTCGGGCGCGCATTCGAGGACCCGCAGGCGGTCCGCCACGGTCCTCGGCCCGGCCGCGGACAGAGCGCTCGCGGATTCGGAAAAAGTCTTGCTCGCCAGCCCGCGGGCCAGCTCCGCGGCCGCGGAAGGATGTCCGTTGCCGCGCGCGAGGGCGCGTTCCAGGGACGCGAGCACGGTCAGGCGGCCGGGTTCGCTGCCGTTCTCCGCGCTCAAGAGGTTCCCCAGGACCCGGACCGCCGTCGCCCGGATGCGCCAATCCGGCTCATCGAGCGCGGCCAGGAGCTGCGGCACCGCGTCGGCGGCCCGCGCCCCGGACAGCATGGCCAGAAGCCAGGCCCTTCTCTCCCCTTCGGGGGTCTCTTTCAGCTCTTTAAGGATGGACCGGCCCGATTCCGCGCCGATGGCGCCTATGGCCGCGCGGATCTGGATGATGCCGTCGAAATCAGCCGGGTCCAGGGAGCGCATGATGTGATCGAGCTCCGCGTCCGGGAGAGAGACGAGATCCCGGAGCGCGGTCCTGGGCGCGGCCTTGTCCGGAGAGAAAGCGGCCGCGATCCGGATGAGCCGCTCCACTTTTTCCGGGGGCGGAAGGGCTCCGGCGGCGAGCAGTTCCCGGGACAGGTCGGTCCGCTTTTGCGCCGCGGCCTCCTCCCAGGGCAGCTTCTCCCATTTCGCCGGAACGAATTGCGCGGAAGGCGAGAGGAGCAGGTCCCCGCTTTCGAGGACGCACCAGGGGGACCGCGCCAGGGTCCCGGATAAATTATGATTCCGCGGCAGCTGCGGGCTCTTGAGAAGGTTGTCCTCGCCCCGGATGACGCTCACGGCGTAGTCCGCGCTGTCGCGGCTGAAGTGCGCCGTGCCCAGTCCCGGCAGGTCCATGCGGTTGCGGTCGCCGGACAATACGAAGAACGACCGGCTGCGGTTGATGGACGCCGTGCCCGCGCCCCAATCCGCCTGGAGGGTGTTCTCGTTCCCCGTGACGACCGCCCAGCCCAGGCCGCGGTCCCAGCCGAACGCCGGGCCGACTCCCCAATTGACGGCGCGGTTCCGGTCTCCGTGAAGGAAGAACGCTCCCGCCGCGCTGTGGATCCCGGACCCCTGGTCGTACCGCCGGGCCTGCAGGACGTTGGAGCTTCCTTCGATGAAGAAGGCCCCGGCGGAGTGCCAGTATCCGGCTCCCTGGGCGAAATAACTGCTCTCCAGCGTGACGCGGTCGCCCGAGATCACGCAGATGCCCAGTCCCCCGCCGGCGTAGGCCCGCGGCCCGTACCCCACGCCCTGGCAGAGGCTGGTCGCGCCCAGGGGTTCCCTCGGATCGGGGTCCACCAGCCCGGCCCGGAGAGAGGCGTCGGACCCGCGGTGGAAGAAGACGCCCGCGCCCCGCGTGAAACCCACGCCTTGGGAATAGAGCCGGGCGGAATAGGCGCTGCCCGGCCCGGAAGCGTTGCGGAATATGCCCAGCCCGAACGTTCCCGAACCCTGGACGTAGCGCTCACCGGAGAACGTCCCCTTCCCGCGCGCGAACAGGGCCCCGACGCCGCATAGCCCGTAGCCCTGCGAGAAGGAGCCGGTGCGCACCGTCTTCGTTCCCGACGATCCGTCCAGGTAAAAGAGTCCCACGCCGAATACGCCCCCGCCCGCCGCGAGAGGTTCGGCGGAATCCACTTCGACTTCGCTTCCCAGGTCGATGACGACCTTCGCCTCTCCGGTCCGCGCTCCGGCCGCCGCTCCGCTGTAGAGGTTGTTCCCTCCCAGGTCGATGAGGAGGGCGACGCCCTCGAGGTCCCGGGGCGAATAACGGTCGTCTCCGGGGCCGCCGATGAGGAGGTCGCCCGCGGGGGTCTTGCGGCGTCCCGGGGTCCAATCCGATCCTCGGGAGCTCCAGTCCCGGATATCCGGAAGGGCCTTCTCAACGGACCGCGCGGCGAGCTCGGCGGCGCGCAGCATGCCGGCCTGATCGAATTTTTCCAGGGATTTGTACACCGCCCTCTTGAACCGGGGTGAAAGCAGGGGACTGGCGGAGGAGCGTCCGGACGGGAACTCGTGCAGGGCCAGGATGTCCTCCCTCTCCGAGCCGGAGAGATCCCGGATGGAGAGGCGGATGAGGGATTCCGCCATCCGGAGCGCTTCGAGGATCTCCCGAGCCGGCTCCGGGACCGGGCCGGGGAGCGGGTCCGCCGGCCGGAGAGGCGTCCCGGATACCTCGCCCGACCCGAGCCAGCCGCCCGCCCGCGCTATATCGTCCCCGGGACCTTCCGAATCCCGCACGGCCAGGCACCAGTCGCGCAAGGCGGCGGGGGCGTCCACGGGCCGGGTGAGGAATTCTTCGATATGGGGGGTCGTATGGGGCAGGGTCCAGCGCGCGGGGTTGGAAAGGTCCTCGGGAGAGGCGCGCAAGAGTTGCAGCCGGGCGCGCACGGCCGCGATCCCGTCCCTGACAGGGTCCGCGCTTCGGGCCAGGACAGGCGCCGACAGGACCAGACCCGCCAGGACCGCCGGGAGGATCCGGCTCGTCAAACTCTCCTGATCCGCGCTCCGGTCTTCCGGAGCTTGGACTCGAGCTTCTCGTAGCCGCGGTCGAGGTGGTAGATCCTGTGGACGACGGTCCGGCCCCGCGCCGCGAGTCCGGCGATCACCATGGCCGCGCCGGCGCGCAGGTCGCTCACCATGACGTTGGCCCCGGAAAGACCCTTCACTCCCAGGACCACCGCCCGGGCGCCGCGAATGCGGATGTCGGCGCCCATCCGGGAGAGTTCCGCCGCGTGCAGGAACCGGTTCTCGAAGATGGATTCGCGGATGACGGTCCGGCCCCGCGCCAGGGACATGAGCGCCATCCATTGCGCCTGGACGTCCGTGGGAAATTCGGGATAGACGCCTGTCGTAACGTCCACGGGCCGGATATTCCCCCCGGAGGCGCAGAGGATGGATTCTTCCCCGCCGGCGGCGCTGGTCCGGACCTCGGCCCCGGTCTTGCGGAGATTCTTGATCACGCACTCCAGATGTTCCGAGCGCGTGCCCCGGAGGGTGAGGGAGCCGCGCGTGGCGGCCGCCGCCAGAAGGTAGGTGGCGGTCTCGATCCTGTCCGGGATGACTTCGTGGCGCGCCCCGTGGAGCGTTTTCCTGCCCCGGATCGTGATGGCGGACGAGCCGGCGCCGGAGATATCCGCGCCCATTTCGGAGAGGAACAGGGCCAGGTCCACGATCTCCGGCTCCTTGGCGGCGTTGCGGATCACGGTCGTTCCCCTGGCGATGGCGGCGGCCATGAGGAGGTTCTCGGTGGCTCCCACGCTCGGGAAATTCAGATCGATCGTTTTGCCTGTCAATCGACGGCCCCGGGCGGCGCCGGGGATCTTCAGGCGGACCATCCCTTGGGAAAGATCGGAACCGGCTCCCAATCTCTCCAGTCCGGAGATATGGATGTCCACGGGGCGGTTCCCGATGGCGCAGCCGCCCGGCAGGGAAGCGGACGCCCGGCCCATCCGGGCGAGGAGGGGTCCGAGCACGAGGACCGAGGCCCGCATGCGCCTCACCAGCTCGTAAGGCGCGTCCGTCCGCAGGGACGAGTCCTGGACCACGTCCACGCGCCGGCCCCGGCGCGTCACTTTTTTCCCCAGATGCTCCAGAAGGGAGCAGGCCGTATCGATGTCGTCGAGGTCCGGGACGTTCTCGACCCGGCAGTCCTCGTCCGTGAGGAGCGTGGCGAAGAGGCAGGGGAGGGCGGCGTTCTTCGAACCGGAGATCCTGACCTCGCCCCGGAGGGGAACGCCTCCCCGGATCACGAGTTTCTTGAGCTTCACCATGGCGCCGAACCCGCGACCACCCTGTCGATCCCGGAGTCGTCCCGGCTGATCCGGATCCCGGCCAGGCCGGCCTTGCGGAAGAGGCGCGCGACGCCCCGCGCCTGGCCGTCGCCGACCTCGAGGAGGAGGCCGCCTCCCGGCCGCAGCCGCCGGACGGAACCCTGCACGAGCGGCCGGATGACGCCCAGTCCGTCCGGCCCGCCGTCGAGGGCCGCGCGGGGCTCCCGCCGGACCTCCTTCTGCAGGCCTGCGATGTCCCCGGACCGGACGTACGGCGGGTTGGAGACGATGAGGTCGAAGCGGCCCCGCGCGCGGGCGAAAAGTTCCCCGCGCGAGAATCGGATCCTTCCGGCCAATCCGAAGCGGGCGGCGTTCGCCCGGGCGAGCGCGATGGCGCGGCCGGAAACGTCCGTGGCGGCCGCCAGGACGCCGGGGAACCTGGCCGCGAGGACCACGGCCAGCACCCCAGTCCCCGTTCCGATGTCGATCATCCTGGCGCGGCCGGCCCTGGACGCGACGAACTCGATCGCCGCCCGGGCGAGGACTTCCGTTTCCGGCCTGGGGATGAGAGCGCGGGGGTCCGCGCGGAACTCGAGTCCCATGAATTCCTGGCTGCCGAGGATGTAGGCGAGGGGGACCCGGAGGCCGCGCCGGGAGACGTCCGCGCGGTAGTCCCGCCGGGCGGGGGCGGAGATTTTTTCGGAGCGGCGGAGGATGAGGTCCCCGGCGTTCCCGGCGCTCGTCCGGGCCGCCAGGAGCCAGGCGGACTCCATGAAAGCGTTGCGGATGCCGGCCCGGCGCAGGCGGGATTCCCCCCAGCGCAGGGCGTCGCGGAC
>Ga0154926_1027_pt3 | contig 17205 bp, 21 predicted proteins | sample RifCSPhighO2_01_FD_105894 | JGI IMG/M metagenome (GOLD analysis project Ga0154926, IMG submission 105894) | Elusimicrobia bacterium RIFCSPHIGHO2_01_FULL_64_10 | reverse complement strand
GCCAAACCCTGGTTCCCCCATGAGCTCGTGGTCACGGGGGACATGCGCGAACGAAAAAAGATCATGGAAGAGAAGGCCGACGCTTTTTTGGCCCTGCCGGGAGGGTTCGGCACCCTGGAGGAATTCTTCGAGACCGTGACGCTGAAGCAGCTCGGCTACCACTCCAAGCCGGTCGTGCTCCTGGACGCGGAGGGGTACTACGGCGCCCTATTGGGATTTTTGGATGAGGTCGTGGAAAAGAGGTTCGCCAAGGCGAAGCACCTGGCGAATTTCCGCGTCGCCCGAAGCGCGGAAGAGGCCCTGGAACTGATCGGGTCGGCTAGCCGGAGACCAGGGCCGCGATGATGGCGGGGAGGTCGCCCGCGGCCACGCGGCTGAAGTAGACCGCCTTCCCTTCCCCGTCGAATATCATCACGTTCGGACCCGCCGCGCAGACGTCCAGGCAGCCGGATTTCACCACCCGGATCTTCCCCTTCAAGCCGCGCTTATGGATCTCCTCCCGCAAAAGCTCGACGAGATTGGCCCCGGAATCCTCCCCGCGGTCAGCGTTGGCGCAGGCGGCTTCTCCCGCGCGCTCGTGGACGCACACGAACGCCATCTTCCTGAACGGGATGCCGCTTTCCTTCATGCCCAGCTCATCCGGTATGCCATCCAGTAGACCGCGATCCCCGTGGCCGAAACATAGACCCAGGCCGGGAAGAGGAACCGGACCAGGCGGACATGGCCCGGGATGTTCCCTTTCCAGGCGCGGGTGATGGCCGCGACCGCCAGGGGAGGCACCAGGGCCGCCAGGATGGAATGGCTGATCAATATCCCGAAATAGACCGGGCGGATCCATCCCTGGCCCTGGAACGGGACCGATCCGGCGCGCGCGTGGTAGGTCAGATAGGACGCCATGAAGAGGAGCGAGACGGCGAACGCCGCGGCCATGCAGGCCCGGTGCAGGAAAATGTCTTTTGCGCGGATGAAGCGGTAACCGGCGGACAAGAGGACGAGCGAGAGAAAATTCAGACAGGCGTTAATGTCGGGCAGTCGTTCGGTCACTAGTCGGAATTCAGATCGGTCTGGGAGAGCGGCTCGGGTTTGGTTTCCCTATCCTTGTAGGGCCCCGTCTTGTTCCGCCAATGCTCCGCGTAACCGCTCGAAACCCAGTCCAGCGCGGCTTCCGTGGTCGAGACCTCGCGCCTCAATTTTTCGGACAGGTACCATTTGTGCCGGAGAATCTCCCCTTTCTGGAGGTGGTAGTCCTGCTCCATCTTCTTCTTGCGCCAGGAGGCCGCGTGGTTCCGGAAAAAATCGTTGATGGCGTATTCCATGCCCACGTCCCTGCATTCCTTCTCGCTCAAGTACCATTTATGGTCCAAAATGGCGTTGATCTCCTCGAAGTTGAGCTGCTCCATCGAGTTCTGCATCCCTTCACCCCCCCATTCTCTCATGCCGACCTTTCCCGCCGCGTGCAGAGCGCGACGGACAGGGCGGTAGTCAAAAGTCCGAAACCGAGCGATACCCAGAAGCACAGGGCGGGCGAGGGGAACACCCCGGCCGCCCGCTCCGCCCCGTAGAACCCGTGGCGGAGCGCGGCCACGCCGTAAGTCAGGGGGTTGGCCGTCATCACGCCCTTCAGCCACCCCGGGGCCCCTTCCATGGGAAAAAGCGAGCCGGACAGGAACCACATGGGCATGAGGAAGAGGTTCATGACCGAATGGAAACCCTGCGCGGAGTCCATCCGCCAGGCGATGGCGAACCCGAGCCCCGTCAACGCAAATGATATCACAAAAAGCATGCCGAAGACATAGAGGAATGGCAGGGAGGCCAGAGACACTCCCGCCAGGGGGGCCAGGACCACGAAGACGGTCCCCTGGAGGAGCGCGATCCCGGTCCCGCCCAGGATCTTTCCGAAGGCGATGCTCGCCCTGGATACCGGCGCCGTGATCACGGACTGGAGGAACCCTTCCCTGCGGTCCTCGATGACGGAAATGGTGGAGAAGATGGCGGTGAAAAGGACGATGAGGATGATGGTCCCGGGGAAAAAATATTCGAGGTAGTTCTGCCCGGCGGCGCCGGCCGGAGCGTGGCGGAACGATCTTCCCAGTCCCGAGCCGATCAGGAACCAGAATATGACCGGCGGCAGGACCGCCCCGATCACCCGGCTCCTCTGGCGGAAGAACCGCGTCATCTCCCGCGAAGCGAGCGTGGCCCCGGGCAGAAGGAAACCGGCGAACAGCCCCCGGCTCACTTTTCCTCCCCCCAGAACCTGTGGCCGGTCCGGCGCACGAAAACGTCCTCCAGGGTCGGTTTGCCCACCGTCACGGACAGGATCTCCCCGGGGAAGGTCCCGACGAGATCCGGAATGAATTCATGGCCTTTCTCCCTTTCGATCCGCACGGTCCCGTCCAGGACGAGCGCCTCCAGACCGAACCTTTTCCGCGCCGCCGCCGAGAAGGCGGCGGGGTCCCTCGCCAGCACGGTGATCACGTCCCCGCCGATCTCCTCCTTCAGTTCCGCCGGGGTCCCCCCGGCCACGACCTTCCCCCGGGACAGGATCGCCAGGCGGTCGCAGCGTTCGGCCTCCTCCATGAGATGCGTGGTGAGGAGGATCGTCATGCCTTCCCTTTTCAGCTCGGCGACGTAGGTCCAGAAGTCCCGCCGGGCGCCCGGGTCGAGCCCGGTGGTGGGCTCGTCCATGAGGAGGAGCTTGGGCACGTGGAGCATGCCCTTGGCGATCTCCGCCCGCCTCTGCAGCCCGCCCGAGAGGGTCTCCACGAGGTCCGAAGCCCGCGAAGACAGGCCGGTCCGGGAAAGGAGTTCCCCGATCCTCGCCTCGAGTCTCCTCCCCGTCCAGCCGTAGAGCCGGCCCTGGTGAGTCAGGTTCTCCTTGACGGTCAGTTTGCGGTCCAAACTCGGAGATTGGAACACGATGCCGATGTCCCGCCGCGCTCCCGCCGGGTCCGCGATCAGGTCCCTTCCGAACACGAGGGCCCGGCCGGAGGACGGAAGGGAGGCGGTCGAAAGGACCTTGAAAAGAGTGGTCTTCCCGCCGCCGTTCGGACCGAGAAGACCGAAGACCTCGCCCTTCCCGACGTTGAATGAGACGCCGTCCAAAGCCGGGACCCTCTCCGCGGACCTGCGGCCGGGGTAAGCGAATGAAACGGCCTCAACCTCCAGGGCGAGGGCCCGGCCCGCGGCCGCGGACGGCCGTTCTTCCACGGCCGCTTTTTCCGGGCTCATGCCGCGCCGCCCATGACCATCGCGGCGAGAAGGGCCGGGATGTAGATGACGGACGCCAGGAAGACGTTCCTCGCGGCGGCGCGGTCCCGGCGCGACAGGAACCGGAACGCGAAGCCGGAAAAGGCCGTTCCCAGAAGCAAAGCGGACGGGACGTACCATCCTCCCGACAGTCCCAGATGGAAAGGGACCAGGCTCGCGCCCAACAGAACGATGGTGGACCCGAAAGCGAGGCGCGAGGTGAGCCGGCCCTCAACGTCGGGGACCGGCATCATCTTGAATCCCGCCCGGGCGTAGTCCCCGCGGTGCATCCACCAGAGGGCGAGGAGGTGAGGGAACTGCCAGACGAAAAGAACGAGGAATAATGACCAGCCCTCCGGACCCACGGACCCCCGCGCCGCCGTCCAGCCGATGAGGGGCGGCAGGGCGCCGCTCGCCGCGCCCACCAGGGCGCAGGCGGGAGAGGTCTTCTTCATGGGCGTATAGACGGCGAGGTAGAGCATGAGACTCATGCCGGCGGCGAAGGCCGGAAGGATGCCGACCGAACCGGCCAGGTGCGCCACGCCGGCGGAAGAAAGCAGTATCCCGGCCAAAAAAGCTCCTTCGGGCCGGAGCCGCCCGCGGGGCAGCGGGCGGTCCTTGGTGCGGTCCATGAGGGAATCCTCCGCCACCTCAAGGACCATGTTCAGGGTGCCGGCCCCGGCGGAAGCGAGGGCCGTTCCCAGAAGGGTGTGGAGAAGGAGGGACCAGTCCAGGCCCCGGCCCGCGAAACGCGCGCCCAGGAGGAAACCGAAGAGGGAGGTCATGGCGACCACGGCCGTGATGCCGGGCTTGGTCAGGGCGATGCAGTCGGCGGCGCGGGTCCGCCCCCGGACGCCCATTTCAGCAGGCATCCGCCGGTCCCTCCCGGCCGCGCTTGCGGACGCTCCGGTAGATCAGAAAGGCGATCAGGCCGACGATGGCGGGAGGAAGGAGCAGAAGGATCATGAAACCCCAGTAGAACGCGCTCCGCATTTCCGACCCGGCGCCTCCGAAGCAGACCGAGCAGGCCCGGGCGTCATGCGCGAGAAGGAGGACCGCCGCGCAGGCGGAAAGGAGGGTCGCCGCCTTCACGGCAGTCCCAGGTCCGGCAGGACGAGAAGGAAAAGGAGAAGCGCCAGGAGAGCGGCCCCGTAGAACAGGGCGTGGACGGCCCTCTTCTCGGACTTCAGGTGCATGAAGAACGCCGCGATGAGGGAGACCTTGAAGAACGCGATGGCCAGGGCCAGGGCGATGTTCCTGCCCTTGCCCAGGTCCAGATAGGACGCCCAGACCGTCAGGGCCGTCAGGAAAGCGAGGGCCGCGAAGACCCCGAGATAGACCTTCGTATTGGAACGTTCCGCGCTCATAGGAGATAAAAAATGGGGAACAGCACGACCCAGACCAGGTCCACGAAATGCCAGTAGAGCCCGGCGTATTCCACGCGGGCGTGCTCCCGGGAATCGTACCGGCCTTTCAGGGCCATCGCCAGGAGATAGGAGATGAAGACGATCCCCCCGATCACGTGCAGGGCGTGCAGGGCCGTGAGGGTGTAGTAGAACGAGCCGAAAAGCCCGCTGGTGAGCGTGATGCCCTCGAGCCACTTGTGGTGGTATTCGTAGGCCTTGATCCCGAGGAAGCAGAAGGCCAGGAACAAGGTCGCGGAAAGGTACCGGACGAGGCCCTTCACGCTTCCCTTCTGGACGGCGTCGAGGGCCAGGACCATGGTGACGGAACTCGTGATCAGGACGAACGTGTTGAGGGTCGCCAGGGGCACGCCCAGCATCTCCCTGGGCGGGATGGAGAAATAGGGACTGCCCGTCCTCAAGATCACGTACGAGCTGATGAACCCTCCGAAAAGCATCACCTCGGAGGCGAGGAACACCCACATGCCGAGCTTCCCGTTGGGGATGCCCGTGGAAGTGTCGAGGACGCGCGTGTCGTTCATGTCAATTTTCCTCATTCTGCGGCCAGAAGTCCGCCTCCCTGCCCGGGACGCTGTACTCGTACGGGCCCCGATGGACCGTGGGGACCTTCTCGAAATTCACGTGAGGCAGGGGCGGGGAAGGGCAGGCCCATTCCAACGTCGTCGCCTGCCAGGGATTCTCTTCGCTCCTGGCTCCCTTGAAGATGCTCCAGAAGAAGTTCACGATGAAGGGGACCTGGAAGAGGAGCAGCCCCCAGCTCGCGTACGACATGAGGACGTTCGTGGGCTGGACCGTCAGGTTGTGGAGCTGGACGGTGGGGTCGTACAGCCGCCTCTGCACCCCGGCCAGCCCCTGGATGAACATGGGGAAGAATATGAGGTTCATGAGAACGATGGTGCCCCAGAAATGGACCTTCCCCCAGAACATGTTCATGGACCGGCCGAACATCTTGGGGAACCAGTAGTAGATCCCGCCGAAGAGGGCGATGAGGGTCCCGGTCACGACCACGTAGTGGAAGTGCCCGATGACGTAATAGGTGTCGTGCAGGTAGACGTCCGTCGGGGTGAATCCCAGGGGCAGGCCGGTCAGGCCGCCTATGCCGAACATGGGCAGGAAGGCCAGGGTGAATAGCATGGGCACCGTGTAGCGGATGGAGGCGTTGCGCAGGCTCAAAAGGTAACAGGTCAGTATGGCGATGGACGGGATGGAGATGGTCATGGTCGTGGTCATGAAGAGATAGCTCAAGGACGTCTTCAGCCCGCTCACGAACATGTGGTGCGCCCAGACCATGAAGGACAATACGGCGATGAAGCAGAAGGAGCCGGCGACCTCCTTATAACCGAATATGGGCTTGCGCGTGCCGTTGGCCAGGATCTCGGCCACGATCCCCATGGGCGGGAGGAGGAGCACGTAGACCTCGGGATGCGCCAGGAACCAGAAGAGGTGCTGCCAGAGGAGCGCGTTCCCCCCGCCCCCGCGCTGGGAAAGCTCGCCGGATATGATGAGCCCCTGGGGCATGTAGAAGCTGGTCTGCGCCACGCGGTCGAGGAGCTGCAGCACGGCCCCGGCCTGGAGGACGGGAAACGCGAAAAGGAGTATGAGCCCGGTGACGAACTGCGCCCAGACGAAGAGGGGCAGGCGCGACCAGGTCAGGCCCGGCGCGCGCAGGTTCAGGGTGGTGACGATGAAATTGATCGCGCCCAGGAGCGAGGACGTGATGAGGAACGTCATGGCCAGGAGCCAGGTGGTCTGCCCGGAGGAAATGACCGAGAGGGGGACGTAGCTCGTCCAGCCGGCCCGGGCCGCGCCTCCCGGCAGGACGAAGCTCGAGAGCATCAGGACCCCGCCCACGAAATAGACCCAGTAGGACGACATGTTCAGGGTGGGGAATGCCATGTCCTTCGCCCCGATCTGGAGGGGCAGGAAATAGTTTCCGAAGGCGCCCACGCCCAGGGGGACGATCCCCAGGAATATCATGATGGTCCCGTGCATGGCGCCCAGGGAATTGTAGAAGTCGGGCATCATGATCCCGCCCGGCGCCAGGGAATCCGGCAGGAGGTCCCCGATGAAGGGGATGGGCCGGCCGGGATAGGCCAGCTGCCAGCGGATGAGGAGGATGAGAGAAAAACCGATGAGGAGGAAGACGAGGGAGGTGAACATGTACTGGAGCCCGATGACCTTGTGGTCCCGGGAAAAGATCCATTTCCCGATGAAGGATTCCTCGCGGTGGACGGCGGCCGTCATGGCCTCCTCCCGGCCTGTTCCCCGGCCATCCAGGCGGCGTATTCGTCCTCGGGCAGGACGAAGATATCCCCGCGCATGCGGTAATGGCCCAGCCCGCAAAGCTGGGCGCAGCCGATCTCGAACCTGCCGGCCATGACGGGTTCGAACCATATGGAATTCTCCATGCCCGGCACGGCGTCCTGCTTGGTGCGGAACTCCGGAACGAAGAACGAGTGGATCACGTCCCGGGCGGTCAGGGTGACGAGAACCGGCCTGCCCAGGGGGACGCGGATCTCGTTGACGGAAGCGACGTCGTCGCCGGCGTCGGGGTCCTGCGGGTCCAGCCCCAGGGGGATGGCGTAGTCGACCAGAGAGGGGGCCATCCTGCCGAACTTCCCGTCGGGTCCGGGATAATGGGCGAGCCAGGCGAACTGTTCGGCGACGACGCGTATGACGGTGGCGTCCTCCGGAGCGGGAAGCTCCTCGCGGATATGCGCCCAGATGGGCACCCCCACGATGAATATGAGCCACACCTCGAATATGAAGATCAGGACGTCGGGAGTGTAGGAAGCCAGGGTGCTCTTGTGCGAGTAGACCGCCTTCGGAGAGTTCTCCTTCCTGTAGCGCACGAGGCAGTAGGCCATGTAGACGGCCCACAGGACGAAGATCGCCGCCATGGCGGCGTGCAGGATGAGGAGGGACCGGTCGATCTTGTCCGCGTAGGTGGAGGCCGCGACGGGAAGTCCCCAGCCGTAGTTGGATTGAGCCGGATTCACGGCCCGGCCGTCCTTTCCCGCTCGAACTCGTCAAAACTCTTGGCGACGGCCAGGACGGTGCCGGCCAGGAGGAGAGCTCCCAGGGCGACGTGCGCGGTCACCACCCCGACCCGGACGATCCAGCCCAGCCCCGCCAAAGAGGAGGGAAAAGCCGAGCCGAGCCCCAGGACGACCTGTGCGGCGAAGAGGACGGCCAGGACCAGCCCCAGCCCGGACAGGTCCCGGCGCGTCCAATATTGGCGCACGAGTTTCAGAGACAAGAGCAGGACCGCCAGGCCCACCACCGCGGCGTTGGCCATGTGCCAATGCAGGATGCGTTCAGCCCCGGCGTGCCTGTAGGCCGCGCCCAGGAAAAGCTGGAAGTAAGCCGCCAAAAAAGCGAAGATCGCGAGGCGCCTCAACTGCCGGGGATGGCGCGGATGGACCCAGGACTTCTGCGGAGATTCCGGAGCGGCGGGACGGCTGAAATAGGCGACGGCGGCCGTCAGGCAGAAAACGGTCTGGCCCAAGAATCCATGGGCGATGGATATCCCGGGCGGGAGGCGATAGAGGACCGTGAGGCCGCCCAGGACCGCCTGCAGGACCACGCAGAGGAGGGCGGACGTTCCCAGCCAGCAAAGCCACCTGCGCTCCTCCTTCAGCCACAGCCATCCGCTCTGAAAAGCGATCAGGATGCCGGCGAATCCGGCGATCACCCTGTGGCCGTGCTCATAAAACACCCCCCCGGCCATGGGAGGGAACCATTGCCCGAAAGAGAGGGGCCAGTCAGGAACGGACAGCCCGGAGCCGGTGGACGTGACCAGGGCTCCGGCCACGATCAGGAAGAAGGTGACGATGGACGTGAAGAGGGTGAAACCGGCGAGAGAAGGGGTTTTCATTTATGCGGTTATTAATGAACTTATTTTATCATTCGGCAAGCCGTCAGTCAACGGAACCGGCCCCGCCTCGCGGGCGGGATTCAGGGGCGCCTCTTGGAGAGGACCCGGATCCATCCCCGCACTTTGGCGGAATCTTCCGCTCCAGGGGAAAGCTCGAGATATTCGCGGAAGCTGTCCGCCGCTTCCTCGGCCAGACCCAGGGCCCGCAGGGCCAGCCCCAAATTGAAATGCGCCGGGACGTATGAGGGATCGGCCTCGATGCATTTCCTGAACCATTTCTCCGCCGTGATCCAGTTATTTTCATCGAGATAGGCCAGGCCCATCTCGTTCATGGCGCCGGCGTTGCCGGGATGGACCTGAAGGACTTCCTCCAGGGTCTTCCTGGCCAGGGACGGCTGTTCCATCCGCCTCTGACAGAGGGCCAGGTAATAGAGGAGCGTCCCCCTGTCCGCGGCATGGGCCGCCCCCTGCCGGAATATTTCCGCCGCGCGGAGGTATCTGCCCTGCAGGAACTCGTTGAGCCCGAGGTTGTTCCAGGCCTGGGTCAGGTCGGGCTGGCGGAGGAGAGCCGCCCTGAAATACGCCTCGGCCCGGCCGTATTCCTTATGATTCTGCTCGACGATCCCTATATTGTTGAGGGCGGAACTCGCGCGGGAGCGCAGGTGCCTGGTGAAAAAGCCATCCGAATGATCCACCGCCAGGTCCCGGCCCGTCCCGCGCTCGACGTAGAACCGGAAAATTTCCTGCGATTCCCGGAAATCCTTCAGGGAACGAGCGTTCCCCGCCCGCGACAGGAGCCCCGCGGGACCGTTCGGCAGACCCTCCGGGAATTTGGACGGGTGGTCGGAGTAGAGGGGCCGTCCGGTCCCGGCGTGGCGGGCCAGGAGCGCGGAGATGAAGACCGGCGCGCTCCTGAACTCGCCGGGAGGCGCGAGCTCGGGATGGCGCTCCCTGATCTGCCTGTACCCCCAGAACGTCCGCATGGTCATGAGGGGGACCACGTCCCTCCGCAGCCCCCCGGCGGTCTGGAGGTAGCTGACGACGAACGCGGTCGTGTCGTCGGGATCATAGAGGGATGAATCCTTCGGCATGGTCTTGAGGACGTTCTTCCCGTAATCGTAGGCCGAGAAGTCCCGCCGGGCCGATTTGAAACGGGTGAACAGCGCCGCCAGGACGACCGCGGACCAGCCCAGGGCCGGGACGGCGCGGCGCGGGACCCTTTTTTCCAGCCACCCCAGCCCCTCATTGAACCCCGCCGCCATCCAGGGAACGGTGAGCAGGTGCGCCATCACGAAATAGGGTTCGAGGATAGGCAGGCTGGTCTCGGACGCGGCCGGCAGGTTGGAGAGCAGGATGAAGACCGGCGACGCGAGGAGGTAGCCCGCCCCGCAGAAGACCAGCTCCCGGCTTTTTCCGGACCCGCGCCGGCGGGCCGGAACGAACAGCCCGGCCGCCGCGGCCAGGACGCCCCAGACCCGGAGTTCGCCGTACAAGGCGCGAAAGTATATCCCCGCCTGGGAGACGAAACCCGGCAGGGTCCAGGCGAGCCGGCTCTCCTCGGGATGGAGTTTCAGCCCCCCGTAGTCCGCCCGCGTGATGAGCCGGAATACCCTCCTGAAACTTTCGGGGTCTCCCCAGTCCAGAACCGGCTGGCGGAAAGAGCGGACGGGATAATAGGCCACGAGGGTGAACCCGAGGGACCCGAAGAACGCGCAGGCGGCCAGGGTCCGCGCCTTTTCCCCGCGGTCCGGACCGGAGGCGTCCCACGCGAACCAAAGCAATCCGGGCAGGAGGAAGACGATGGTGGGCTGGTTCAGGAGCCCCAGGCCCAGAAGAAAAAAGGCCAGGTAGACGAATCGCGTCCGCTCTTTCGCTCCGGCCGGGCCGGACTCGAGGACCACGGCCAAGATGACGGCGGCCAGGAACCCGTTCAACGTGTACATTTCCGACACCAGAGACAGACGCAGGACCGCCGGCGAAAACAGCCAGACCGCCGCGCCGAAAAAAGCGGCGACGGGCCTGACCCGCCTGGACAGCGCCCACACGAGCAGTCCCGCGGCGGCGGCGGTCCAGAGAGAGGAAAGGACGTTCGCCTGATAGGCCGGGTTCCCGAACGGGAGCAGGGCCATGGCGGCGCGGGTCGCCAGGACATAGAGCGCGTAGCCGGGCGGATGGGCGATGCCCAGGGACAGGGCGGCGGCGGCCAGGTCCCCCGAATCCCTGTAAGGCGCGAGCGTCCCGTAGAGGTTCGCCAGAAGCCAGCCGAACGTCCCTATAAGGACGGCCGGGATCATGGCCGGCGCCTACAGCACGTCATAAGGGTCCACGTCGATGATGACCTTGACCCCGGACTTGGGCGCGAAGGCGGCCCCCGCTTGGGACACGCGCGGGACCTGGCCGGGTTCCAGGCATTTGACCAGGATCTGCCAGCGGAGCTCCCCGTGAAGGTTCTCCCGGGAGGATGGTCCCGGTCCCAGGACCTGCTTCTCCTCCAGACCGGGGACTTCGAGGACGGCGGCGCGCAGCCGGTCCGACTCCGGCTCCACGAGTTCTTTTTTTTTGGCGCTGTGGATACGGAAGAGCACCGGGGTGGAAAAGGGAGGGTAAGCGAGGGCGCGGCGGAACTCGAGCTCCTTGGCGTAGAATTCCTCGTAGGAGCCGGCGCAGGCCGCCTTCAGGGCGTAATGGTCCGGCATCAGGGACTGCACGATGACCTTCGCCTTGAGCGAACCCCGCCCGGCGCGGCCCGTGGCCTGGGCGATCCACTGGAACGTCCTTTCCGCCGCCCGGAAATCGGGATGGTGGAGCGGGGTGTCGGCGTCGACGATCCCGACCACGCTCACCCTGGGGAAATCCAGGCCCTGCGTGACCATCTGCGTGCCCACGAGGATGTCCGCGTCCTCCTTCCTGAACGCGCTCACCGTTTCGCGGGCCGCGTGCTTCCTTCTAGCCACGTCGCGGTCCAGGCGCAGGACCCTGGCGGACGGGAACGTCTTCTTCGCTTCGGCCGCCACTTTCTGCGTGCCGAATCCGCCCAGCACCAGCGCGTCCGCCGCGCAGCCGCCGCATCGCGAAGGGAGGTCCATCTTCAAAAAGCAATGGTGGCAGGCCAGGGACTCCTCCCCGCCGGGTTCCTTGTGATGGATGAGCGTGATCCTGCAGTTCGGGCATTCCCACACGCGGCCGCATCCCGCGCACAGGAGGTAGGTGGAGAACCCCCTGCGGTTCAGGGCCAGGATCACCTGTTCGCGCCTGGCCAGGGCGACGGTGACGGCGTCCTTCAACGCCGGCGTGAGAGCCGAAAAACCGTCCTGCCTTTTGCGCGAACTCCGGTAGGCCGTCTTCCGGTCCGCGATCTCGACGATCGGGACGGTGTGGGAGGGCACCCTCCGGGTCAGTTTGAGGAGGCGATAGTCTCCCCGGGAGGCGCGGAAGTAGCTCTCCACGGACGGGGTGGCGCTGCCCAGGATGACCGTCGCGCGGCAGAGCTCGGCCAGGCGTATGGCCGCGTCCCTGGCGTGATAACGGGGCTTTTCCTCCTGCTTGTAGGAAAAATCGTGCTCTTCATCGAGTATGATGACCCCGGGATTCGGCAGCGGGGCGAAGAGGGCCGAGCGAGCCCCGATGACGATGTCCACGCCGCCGTCATGGATCCTGTCGGAGACGAGCGTTCTTTCCCGGGGCGTGACCTGGGAATGCCAGACGCCGACCCGCTCGCCGAAACGCCCGCGCAGGATGTCCTGGAACGGGGCGCAGAGGGAGATCTCCGGCACCAGGAATATCGCCTGCCTTTTCACGGGCCCCGCCAAGGCCCGTTCGATCGCCTCGAGATAGACCTCCGTCTTGCCGGAGGACGTCACGCCGTGCAGGAGATAGGTCGCGCACCCCCCTTCGGCCACGGCCGCGGCCACGGCGGAAGCGGCGCCGGTCTGCTCCTCCGTCAGGACGATCTCCCCCGGTTCCTCCGGGGGCCAACCGCCGGCGGAGGAAGCTCCGCCGGGATCGGGTCCGGGACTCCCGCGCGAAGGCCGGGAGGTCCGCCTCTGCGAGCCGGACAACAGGGACGCCGCTTCTCCGAAACTGCAGGCGGTCCGTTCCGAGATCCAGCGGGCGAGCTCTATCAGGTGAGGCGGCACGGGCCGCGCCGGGCGGAAGAGGAAACGGATCTCCTTCAAGGAAGCCCGGGACGGGACGGCGGACCCGTTCCCGATGGAAACGACCAGGCCTTTCATGGTGCGGTTGCGGAAAGGCACCGCGGCCCACAATCCCGCGCGGACCTCTCCACGCAACGATTCCGGGACCGAATAAGTGAAGAGGGAGCGCAAGGGCAGGGGCAGAGCGACTTCGACGGTGGTCATGCGGTCGTCAAGCGGGGTTCCTTTCCGGCGGGATGAGGCCCCTCAAGAGCTTCATGTCCTTCCAGGCATCCTTCTTCAAACTGGGGTCGCGCAGGAGGGCCGCCGGATGGAAAGTGGGGACCAGGGGCACCGTCCGCCCGGTATCGGCGATGGGATATCCATAGACCTTCCCCCGCAAGCGGGTGATGCCGTCCCCGGTCCGGAGGAGGGAGCGCGCCGCGGTCGCTCCCAGGGCGCAGATGACCGGAGGAGCGAGGATGCGGATCTGCGCCTCGAGGATGGGCCGGCAGGCCTCCATCTCCTCGGGCAGGGGCGGGCGGTCGTTGCCCCTCATGTCCGGATGCTCCGGCTCCCGCATGGGATGGCACTTGACGATGTTGGCGATATAGACCGTCTCGCGCGAGAGGCCGATCGCCGCGAGGATCCTGTCCAAGAGCTCTCCCGCCTTCCCGACGAACGGAAGACCCTTCCGGTCCTCCTCATATCCCGGGCCTTCGCCGATGAAGAGGACCTTGGGCCGGAGCGAGCCCATTCCGAAGACGATCTTTTTCCGGCTCTTTCCCAGGACGCAGTTCAGGCAGCCGGAGTAGCGGGCGTAAAGCTCCTCCAGACTCTCCGCGCGCGGCGGTCCTTTCGGGACGTCCCGGCGGGCGCGGTAGTAAAGCTCGGTCTCGCCGAAATCCTCCGCGGTCCGGAGGAATTCCCGGAGGGCGCCGGCCGTCCGCGGGTCTATTTTTGAACGAGGCGTATGATCTCCCGGCATATGGCTCGCGCGCAGCGCTCCTTGGTCATGAGTCCCAGGGCCCGGGGCCGGGCTCCCGGGCGGAGGATCGTGGGCCGGATCCTTTCCGACTCCATCGTCTCCGGCCCGTTCAGTATGAGGAGGTCGCATCTCTTCCGGGCCATTTTCCACGACGCCCGGCGGAGCCCGCCGCGGCCTTCCAGAGCGAACCCGACCACGACGCGGCGCCCCTTCCTGCCTCCGGCCCAGTCGAGGATGTCCGGATTGGGCCGGAGTTCCACGCGCGCGGACCGGCCTCCGCTCCGGCTCATCTTGCCGGAGATCCTGCGGGCCGGCCTGAAATCGGACACGGCGGCGGCGGATATGAAGACGTCGGCCCGGCCGAACCTTTCCCTCACCCGGCTGAACATGTCCCTGGCCGAGCGGACCCGGACGGAACGGAACCGGCGCGGGACGGCCACTCCCGGCCCGGAAACGATCTCCACCCCGGCGCCCAGGGCGGACAGGGCCCGCGCCAGGGCCAGGCCCATCCTGCCGGAGGAAGCGTTGGAGAGATAGCGGACGGAGTCGAGGTATTCCCGGGTCGGGCCGACGGTCAAAAGGACTTTCTTGTTCGAAAGGGGTTGGAACAATTCAGGAACGCCTGACGGCTTTTTTGGCCGCGGCGATGATGTCCGGCGTCCCGGCCAGCCTTCCCCATCCCGTATCGCCCCGGGTCAGGGGACCGCGCTCCGGCCCCACGAACACATAGCCGTAGCCGCGGAGCTTGCGGACGTTGGCTTTGGTCGCGGGATGGTTCCACATGACCTCGTGCATCGCGGGGGCGATGACGATGGGCGCGCGGGTGGAGAGGGCGACGGCGGTGACGATATCGTCCGCGAGTCCCGCGGCCAGGCGCGCGAGAGTGTTGGCGCTCGCGGGAGAGATCACCAGCACGTCGGCCCGTTCGGCGCGGTCGAGATGGTTGAATTTCCACACTCCCCGATCCCACACGTCGTCGGCCACCGGATGGCCGGAGAGCGCGCTGAAAGTCAGGGGAGAGACGAACTCCCCGGCCCCGCGGGTCATGAGGCAGAACACGTCGGCGCCTTCGTCCTTCAAGCGGCGGACGAGGTCGCAGGATTTATACAGGGCGATGCTCCCCGTCAGCCCCAGGAGGACCGTCCGGCCTTTCAGCGATGGTTGTCCCGCGGTCTTCATGCGCGGCCGTTTATCGTTATGATTTTTTCTTCGGGGATTCGGACGTCTTGGGCTTATCGTTGGAGTCGGATTCGACGGGCGCTTTGCCGATGTTCTCGAACAGGGCGGCGGCGGTGAGTTTTCCTTTTTTGACCGTTTTGAGGACCGGCAGGTCGCGGACGGATTTCTGGCTGATGCGGGCGCTCAAGATGTCGAAGACGGCCTGCGGTATCAGTTCCTGGATGGAACGGCCGTCGCTCTCCTTGCTTTTGAGCTCGTACGCCCAGCGGCGGGCGAGCAGGATGGCGTCATAGCGGTTCAAAGTGGTGTCCATGACGAGCTTGTCCAGGGCCTGGATCACCTCGGGATCCATGATGACCTTTTCGATGTCCCCGGACATGTCCGCGTCCTGCGTTGGATTGCTCTCTTCTTTCTCCATCTCGGAACTCCTTTTTAAGGTCTGGGGCCCCGGCGCCCCTACCGATCAACTGATGGCCTGTTCCAAAGGCAGGCGGCTGCGGCTCATCCGGCAGCGTTCCGCCGTGACGACGGCGCAGAGCTGCTCCGAGGCCTCGGGAACGCGGTGGTTGACTATCAAGTAATCATAGTCCGCGGCCGCGGCGATCTCGTCGCGGACGGCCTGCATGCGCTTCTGGATGCTGGGTTCATCGTCCTGGCGCCTTTCGCGCAGGCGCTTTTCCAGGACCGTGAGGGACGGAGGAGCTATGAAGATGAGGACCGCGTCGGGATGGGTGAGCTTGATCTGCCTGCCGCCCTGGACGTCGATGTCCAGGAGGACGTCATATCCCGCCGCCAGCTCCCGTCCAAGGAACTCTTTCGGGGTGCCGTACCAATAGCCGTGCACCCGCGCCCATTCGATCAATTCCCCCCGTTCCCGCCTGGCCGTGAAATCCTTCTCGGAAACGAAGACATACTCGCGGCCGTCCTCCTCGCCCGGCCGGGGCGGACGGGTCGTGATGGAGACGGAATAGCGGATCCCATCCACCCTCTTGAGCAGTTCGTTGCTCAACGTCGTCTTCCCGGTGCCGGAAGGCGCCGATATGACGATCAGTAACCCTTTAGACACGGCGATTCTGGCATTTGATTTGTGATGGGTGCGATAAAGGATTGGGCCCCAATAGAATCATATCAAGTTCGGACGCTTGTGTCAAAGCGCCCTCACCTGGCTTCCGTGGGGCCTAAGCCGATTGGATTTATGAGTCCGAAGCCGGCGCGAATTGCGGCGACGGCCCGGACGGGAACGCGGAAGAACCGCGCGATGTCCCCGCCGAGCGGGGAACAGGGTTGCCGGTGGATTTACCGGCGCGCCATCTTCGCTCTGGAAACGTCCCCCTGCTTGTCGAGGAAGTAGAGAAATCCCTTTTCCTTCTTCACGCCGACTTTCGCCACTTTCTCCGGCCTGCCGCCCTTCTTGCCGCCGCGCGCCATCTTTGCCCTGGAAACGTCCCCCTGTTTATCGATGAAGTACAGGAATCCGTCCTGCCTCTTGACTCCGGCTTTTTCAACCTTCTGTGCCATGTTGTATTACCTCCCTTTGTTCTCTGCGGGCAGAGTTCGACGATGGATTAGATCATCTTGACGTTGCCATTATAGAAACTCCTGCGAAGCACTTCAAGCGGAAAATGAAAAAAACTTCTCGGGGTAAACGTAGATCCTGCCGTCGCTGTTCCGCAGGAGGACGCGCCTGGGCGTCCGGGAAAGGACCGATTCCCCTCGAAGGGGAATGCGTCCGCCGAAGGTCTCGGCCGCGTATTCGGGCAGGGACGGTTCCGGCAACCCCCCCCGCAGGACCTGCATGAGCCGCAGCCCCGCCGAGACCGACGTGCGCAGGTGGTCGCCGCCGGGAACGGGCAGGCAGTGGATCAATTGAGCCGGGCGGATCCGCAGGCGGTGGAGCGAGGAGAAGAGGTCCGCGAGGACCCGCGGACGGTCGTTGATGTCCTTTAAGAGGACCGTCTCGGAAAGGAGAGGGATCCCGGCGTCGGCCAGGGCGGCCGCCGCCTCCGCGAACTCGCCGGTGATCTCTTCGGGATGGTTCACTCCCGCCTGAAACCAGACGGGCCCGCAGTCCTTGAGCGCCGCGACGAGGGACTCCGTGACCCTTTGCGGGAGATGCGACAGGATCCGGGTCTCGACGCGAAGGGTCTTGACGGAATCCACGCTCCTCAATCCCTTCAGGATCCTCCAGAGGAGATCGTCGTTCAGAAGGAGCGGCTCGCCGCCGGAGAGCACCACCTCCGAGATCTCGGGGTGGGCGGCGAGGTAGCGCCGGGCCTCGGCCCATTCCGGATCGGAGAGGGCCGCGGCGGCGCGAGGCTCTTTGTCCTCGGGGCCGGACCCCGCTTTTTGCGGGCAGAA
>Ga0154926_1089_pt1 | contig 20261 bp, 20 predicted proteins | sample RifCSPhighO2_01_FD_105894 | JGI IMG/M metagenome (GOLD analysis project Ga0154926, IMG submission 105894) | Elusimicrobia bacterium RIFCSPHIGHO2_01_FULL_64_10 | reverse complement strand
TTTCATTATGGCGGACTTTCCGACCCGGTAGCGGAGCAGCGATCCCATCTTTTCAAAGCGCGGGAACTTGGAGAAAAAATCATAGGCGAATCGTTCGAAAAGGTCCTCCTCGCTCCGGAGTTCGGCGGCGCCTGAAGAGCGCGAAACCCGCGCCGCAACGGGCCTGCCTTCGAGGGATGTTTCGAAAAGAAGCGGCTGGAAGCGAGCCTTGGCGTTGAGCGCGGCCGTCCATCCGTCCGTGGCCGCCTTCACTTCGAATCCGGCGTCCACCCACAGGACCGGGACCTCGGGCCTCCAATACGGGACCCAGGGCTCGATGTCCGCGGAATCCTCAACGATCTGGTAGGACCTGATATTCCCCCATCCTTTGCCGGCGCATTCCCGGGTCAGGAGTTCGGCCAGCCTTGCCGGGTCCCCCATTCGGAACGCGGTCGCCTTGGCGTCTTCCTTCCAAATGAGGACAAGATGCAGATCGGGGACGGGACCGATTTCCGGCATTCCCTTCCAATTCTCTTTCCTCACAACGGCCATGGTCTGGAACCCGCAGCCCGAAAAAAAGACGGAGAAGGATAGGGCCATCCAGACCAGCCGGCCGCATAGTTCGCGGATTCCGCTCATAGATTGGTTTTCCAGCTATTGTGATACCAGGCAAACCCCTATTTTTCAAGTATCTATCTTGACAAAAACCGGGTCCGGGGTTATATTTAGGGGACGGATAACGCTTACGCGACAATGGCACACCCCGGAAAACCGGGGGCCGCAAAGCCTCTCGAGCCTGCCTCGAGGGTTCCGGCGATGGCCGGGACACGGGACTACCTCCGCCTACAAATGGCGGACACGTCGGCTGGGCTGCCGAAGTAAGTTCAGATTCACGTCTGAACCAACGAGTCCCGTAGGATTTGTTGGGTTTTTTTTGTCTTCCGGATGGAATGGGGGGTACGATATGAGAGTAAGAAACGCGTTAATTTATCAGATTGTTTTTATTGGCATCTGCTTATCGCCCCTCCAGGCGACGGAGATCATGTCCTCCGCCACCCAACTCGGCTCCAAAAGGCTGCACGGCGAGGTCTATTATCGTCACATGGCGGACCAGGAGCTGGAGATCAACGTGGGAGCCAGGTCTCCCCTCCGGGTAGGAAATTCCACGATAACCGCCACGTCGAACACGGAACTCGAATCCCAGGGAAGCGGGAACGGGGTCATGGGAAAGCTGACATTCCAGCCCTTTGAGTCAGGCCTCCAGTACTATGTCCTGGGCGGGGTCAGCACTTACGACTTGAAGATCCCGTCCGGACCCTACTCCAACAGCTATGCCACCGACAATCCCGGCTACGTGGTCGGGGGCGGGATCAAGTATACTCTCGTCCCCTACACGATGGTCACTCCCGCCCTGTCCCTGGAATTCAGCGCCACGCATTCACGCTACCAGCTCACCAAATTCATCTCGGGAGACGGCAAAGTCATATCGGACAGTTCCAACCGCCTGACCCTTTTCGAGATCCAGGGCGCCCTGATGGCCAGTAAGAAGTTCATTTTCGATATCGGTTCCGTCAAGGCCTCCATCGACCCCTATCTGGGAGTCAAGGTCAGCCGCACGCGGGCCGAGTTCGACGAACTCTCCACGGGGGCGAATTTCAGCGGGACCCGCGTGGGAGTGTCTCCCTTTTTCGGATTCAAATTCAAACCTTTCCCCTACGAAGGCATCGTCGTGGAGGGAAGCGTCCTCAACGAGACCTCCGCGTCGGTCGGATTGACATTCGGCTTCTAATCTAGTATCCTATCCTTGTCATAAAGACCGTCTAAGACAGTAGGCCCGCGCTCGCGGATAATTCCGGCAACGGAACCTACCGAGGCAAGAGGAAGAAGGCGCCCTTTTGTCATTAGAGGGCGCCATTTTTTATGCGAGGAGAGAGGAAAAATGCCGAACCAAAAGAACGTCGATACCGTCCGGGCCCTTGAGGAAAAGCTGAAGAACAACCCCAACCTGATCGTGACGTCCTATCAAGGCCTCCCGACCACGGACCTGAACGAACTGCGGGAGAAGCTCTCGGCCGTCAATTGCCGCTACGGCATCGTCAAGAACACCCTGACGCGCATCGCCCTGAAAAATATCGGCCTGGAAGCTTTCGTCAAATACTTCACCGGCCCGACCGCCGTGGCGTTCCAAAAGGGAGACCCGTCGGCCCTTTCCAAGATCCTCGTTGAATTCGCCAAGAAGAACGAAAAACTGAAGATCGTCGCGGGATGCCTCGCCGGCAAGCTCCTGACCGAAAAAGAGATCGGGGTCCTGGCTTCCCTGCCGTCCCGAGAGGCGCTGCTCGGCATACTCGCGGGCACCCTGAACGCTCCCATCCAGCGCGTGGCGAGCGTGCTCGCGGCTCCGGTCCGGAAGCTGGCCATGCTTCTCAAGGCCCTGGAAATCCAGAAAGGCGCCGCGAAACCCGCCTGAATTTCAATAGAGACCAAGGAGGAATCAAACCATGCCCAACAAAGATGAAATGATTGACGCGATATCCAAGATGTCGGTCATCGAGCTCTCGGAGCTGGTGAAAGCCATCGAAGAGAAGTTCGGCGTGAGCGCGGCGGTCGCCGCGGCCCCCGCGGCGGCCGGAGCGGCCCCCGCCGGAGGAGCCGCCTCCGGAGGCGAGGAGAAGACGGATTTCACCGTCGTTCTGGCCAGCGCCGCCCCGGCGGACAAGAAGATCGGGGTCATCAAGGCCGTGCGCGAGATCACCGGACTGGGGCTGAAGGAAGCCAAGGATCTCGTGGAGGGCGCGCCCAAGAACGTCAAGGAAGGCGTTCCCAAAGCCCAGGCGGAGGAGCTCAAGAAGAAGCTCTCCGACGTTGGAGCGACCGTAGAGATCAAGTAGGCGGGATCCCGCCCGCCGGTCCGGGAAGGCCCCGCCTTCCGGAATCGGAAATGTTCTATAATGACTGCAAAGCCCCGATGACGGGTTTTGCAGTCATTGCTTTGCGGGATGTGGTGTAATGGTAGCACGCGTGCTTTGGGAGCATGTAGTCCGAGTTCGAATCTCGGCATCCCGAATTTTCCAGTTCCGCTCTGCGGAACTGGAAAAGAGGTCAACTATCTACTTTCAATTTTCTTGCTGACGGTCTTGGCGGATGGCGAGGGCTTCCCCGCCGGCTCGTAGTCGCAGAAGGGCTCTTCGGCGAATTCGGACCCGAACTGATAGAAAGCCCTGGCCCGGCATCCCCCGCAGAGGGTCTTATAGTCGCAGAGACTGCATTTCCCTTCCAGAAATTCCTCGTTCCGCAGCTTGTGGAATAGGGCTGAATTCTCCCAGATCTTGGACAAAGGCGTCTGCCGGACGTTCCCGGCCGAAACCGGGAGGTAGCCGCACGGAAAAACGTCCCCCTTGTGGGAGATGAAACAGATATTGATGGCGGCCAGGCAGCCCAGCCTCTTTTCCGGTTCGGTCCTAGGCCCGCCGTCGCGACCCGCTTCCAGCTGGGATTTGACCCGGTAGAATTGAGGGGCGCAGATGGCCCGGACCTCCGGCTTGGAACGCGCCGCTTCCAGGTCCGCCACCCACTTGAGCCATTCCTCCACCTCGGCGGAACCGAGCATCTGGGCGTCGGCGATCTGGATCCCGCATCCCACCGGCACCAGGAGGAATAGATACAGGGCGTGCGCGTCGAGACTCCTGGCCAGTTCGTAAACCTCGCGCATCTCCCCCACGTTCTGCCTGGTGACGGTGAAATTGATCTGGACCTTGACGCCCATCTTCCTCATATGCTTCAAACCCTGGATGGCCCGCTCGAAATTGCCGGGGCCCCGGAACGAATCGTGGGTCTTGGGGTGGGCGCCGTCCAGGGAAATGGAGGCGTAATACACGCCGGAGTCCCGGATCTTTTCGGCGATAGCCGCGGTCACCAGCGTGCCGTTGGTGGAGAGGGCCACGGGCAGGCCCAGGCCATGGGCGTAGGAAGCGATGTCGAAAATATCTCTTCGGAAGAGGGGCTCCCCGCCCGAGAGGATGAGGACCGGCTTGCCCATCGCGGCGAGATCATCGATAAGGGCGCGGGACTCCGCCGTCGTGATCTCATCCGCGGAGACCCGATGGGAAACGTCGATCCTGCGGCAATGGATGCATTCCAGATTGCATCCCGCGGTGGTCTCCCAATAGACCCTTCTTAAGACCGGAACGGCCGTCATGTCAGTAAGGGCTCCGCAGCATCACGGCGCTGGCGAACACGACCGCGATGGCCAGGATCAGGTTCAGCCGCGCCCAGAAGGCCAGTCTCCGGTGCGCTTTGGGGTCGGGCGGCCCGCCCCCCTCCTGTCCCGCCATCCGCCGGGACAGGGCCGGACCCCAGACGAAATCGTGCAAGACGCTCAAGATCAGGATAATCCCGATGAGCGCGAGCTTGAGGAGGAGGGTCCGGCCGAAAAAAGAGTCGAAGAAATCGACCGCGTCCCAGATCTGTCCGAGCTTGTACAGGCCGGTCAGCCCGAGCGCCGCGAGCGACCCCCAGCCGAACCATTTGAATTTCAGGCCGACCTGGCGCATGAGACTCGCCCGGGTCTTGGGATCGAGTTGGGCGCGCGCGATCGGAGAGAAGACCCACACGAAGAATATCGACCCCCCCACCCAGACGGCGGTAGCCATGAGGTGCAGCCAGTGAACGACGGCGTCGGTCCAAACCATTCGAGTCCTATTTTATCAGATTCAGGAGCTACTTTTCGATGTCCCGGAGTTTGAGGAGGATCCCGGCCACGACCAGCGTGATGAAAAGCGTGGACAGACCCAGCCCGACCCGGCGGCGCCAGAATTCCCGCGCGGCCTTCTGTCCGAAAGTCCTCGCCTTTTCCAAAGCATTCCTGGCGGAGGACGCGATCTCACCCACCTTGCCGGCATCGAATCCGTGCACGGCCGTCCGGGCCTGGATGAGGGCCTGCCGGCCTTCCTGGATGTCGTCCCTGGCCTCGGCCACGTCCATCCCCTTCTTCTGCTCGACTTCATCGATGAACCGCGTGACCTCCGAATAGACCGCGTCCCCCTCTTCGATGCCGCGCTTCATCGCCGCGCCGGCCTGGTAGCCCTTGTGCTGCGGGGTATGGCATTCCAGGCACACGCTGCCCTTGCCGGAAAGCATGTCCAGATTGGGCTGGAGGATGTCGTGGTGTTGATGGCAGGTGGCGCAGGCGTGGTAGCCGCGCTTCTTCCAGGCCTTGGCCATGAGACTGCCGTTGAAAAGCTCCATGTTGTGGGCGTGGCAGCTTCCGCAGATCATGGCGATGCTCTCCACGCCGGGCGGCTGGGCGCCGTGGTTGCCGTGGCAGTCGTTGCAGGTGGGGGCGCCGATGTCGCCTTTCTTATAAAGGGCCCCGGCATGCACGCTTTTCATGTATTTATCGAACTGGTTGACAGGCAGACCCGAACCCTTCATGTGCTCTTTATCGGAATGGCAATGGGCGCAGGTCGCAGCCACGTTCTTGGAATGAACGGAGGAGAGGGGGTCTCCCGCCTTGCGGATGGAGTGGGGCAGGTGGCAGCTGGCGCATTGGGCGACCTTGGCGTTGCCTTTCTTGAGCTCCATTCCGTGGTGGCTGGTCCAGAATTTGGATTCCTGGTCCACGGGCAGGGCCGGGTTGTACTTTTTCATGACGGCGGGGCTGGAATGGCACTTGCCGCAGAAGCGGGGCATGTCCGTCGGTCCCGGCTTCCCCACGAAGCCGGCGTCGGGACTCATGGACAGGGCCATGTCCTCGGTCTTCGGGTCACCCCCGTGGCAGGAATGGCAGGAGAGACCCGCCTCGTGATGGATGTCGCCCTGGAAATCCCGGATGATCTTGGCCTGGGCTTCGCCGAGATTCATGTGGCAGGAGACGCAGCTGCTTCCCGCGGCGAGCGCGGCCCGAACGAGGCATCCCGCCGCCAGGACCGAAGCCAGGCATAGGGCCCGGACCATCGATCGACAGCGTCTTAAGAATCTCATGAAAATTTCCCCCAAATGGTCATGGCGATGATGAACATGACCACGAAAAGACCCAGATAATTGATGGCCCGGTCGCGCTTCCCTTCCGGAATCCCGGCGTCCCAGAAAGGCACCAGGAACCAGAGCAGTCCGGCCAGGTTGAACAGGACGATGCCGAGAAGTTCTCCGGGGACGGCCATAACTTTCCCCGGTATCAGTTTCAGGGTCTGGTAGGTGAAAAGGAAATACCATTCCGGCTTGATGCCCTCCGGCGCCGAGGCCAGCGCGTCGGCCTTCTTGCCCAGCTCCCAGGGAAAGAATACCGCCAGGATGGCGAGGACGTTCAGGATCACAAGCCAGAGCGCCAGGTCACGAAGAAGGAAATTAGGGAAGAAAGGCATGGCTTTGCTGCCGGCCTCCCCCTCGTGGCTCATGCCTTGGACCTGGACGAAGAGGAGGTGTATCCCCAGGAAGACGACGGTGAACCCGGGCAGGATGGCCACGTGCAGGCCGAAGAACCGCGAGAGCGTGGCCCCGGTGACGTCCTCCCCGCCGCGCACGATCTTCAGCATCCATTCCCCCAGCAACGGCAGTTCTCCGATGATGTCGGTCCCGACCTTTGTGGCGAAGAACGCCAGCTCGTTCCAGGGCAGGAGGTAGCCGCTGAAACCGAAGGCCATGGCCAGGCACAGGAGAACGAACCCGCTGACCCAGGTCAGCTCCCTGGGCTTGCGGAAGGACTTCATGAAATAGACGCTGAACATGTGGATGAAGATGAAAAAGACGAGCAGGTTGGCCGCCCAGGAATGGACGGAGCGGATGAGCCAGCCGAAATCCACCTTCGTGGTGATGTAATGGACGCTCTCGAAAGAGGAATCCGGGCCGACCCGGTAATACATGAGGAGCAGGATGCCGGAGAGGACCTGAACGATGAAAAGGAAGAGGCAGACCCCTCCCATGTAATAGAAGACCGTCCCGCGATGGACGGGGACGGTTTTGTGGCCGGCCCATTCGATGAGCCGGCCGGCGCCGAAACGCTCGTCCAGCCAGCGGAAAAGGCGGGATCCCTGGAATCCTGAACTCATGCCCGGGTAACGAATATGTCGTCCTGGATGACTTTGACCTGGTATTGTTCCAGGGGTTTGGGAGGGGGGCCGGAGATGTTGCGGCCGTTCAGGTCGTATTTACCGTTATGGCAGGCGCACCAGATGGCGCCCATGTCCTTGCGGTACTGGACGATGCAGTCGAGGTGCGTGCAGGTCGCGGCAAGGGCTAGAAATTCCCCGGAGGGCGTGTGGATGAAGATGATGGGTCTCTTGCCGAACTTGACGATCTTGCTCGAACCGGCGGGGAACTCGCCCTTCGCGCCGATCTTGAGCACGTCGGGTTCCGCCGCCACGTCTTCCGGCGGGATGAGGTACTTGACCACGGGATAGAGGAGGGAGGCCAGCCAGCCGGCCACGCCGCCTCCCAGGAGGACGTTGACGAACCCGCGCCGGGTCAGCTTGGGATCAAAGGGCATGGCAGGCCTGGCAGTCCTGTTCCTTGAACTTGATCCGGACGTCCTTGTGGGATCCGAACTCGTGGCACTTCGTGCAGGACATCATTTGGGCGTGCATGAGATGGGGCATGGTCCTTCCTTTGTAACGGACGGTCTCGGGCGGGACCTTGACCCCGACTCCCTGGTGGCACATGACGGCGCAGAACCCGCCGCTCATGATGGGGCGGTCGCTGACGTCGGCCAGGGGGATCTTGGACTGCTCTCCGATGGATGTCAGCATGCGGTCCACTTCGCGCAGGATCTGGGCGGCGTAGTAGATGTTGTGCACCGCGTGGACGCTCTCGATGAAATCCAGGTTGTATTCTGCATCTTTAAGCGTCTTCTGTAAAGCGCCTTTCTTCGTTTTCGGAAGGGCCGACGCCGCGAGACCCTCCCGGGCGGCCTCCCACTTGGATTTCAGTTCCCGAAGATCCTCGGCGATCATGCCTTTGGCGCTGGCCGTCATGCCGGCGTAGGCCTTCCCGTGGCAACGGACGCAGGCGGCCTCTTCCGGGGCCTTGAAGGTCTGGCCGCCGAATGCCGCGTGGGGGCCGGCCTCGGTCTTGTTGATGTGGCAGCCCACGCAGTCCACGTTGGCCAGGTACATGGGGCTGGGCATGGCCGGAACGTTCTTGGCGCCCGTCCCCCGGTAAAAATCCTTCTGGCCCAGGTGCTGGTTCAAGTGGCAGACCGAACAGTCGTAAGCCAGCTCCTTTTTCCCGGGAGTGGAGACGCGATGCTCCAACTCCGTGTGGCAATGGTAGCAGGCGACGTTGTGCTTGGTGATGTGGTTCTCATGGATGAACGGGATGTCGCTGATCCTCTCCAGCTTCTCGGGCTGATTGTGGCAGGTGAAGCACCGGTCCTTGGGGGCGTCCCCCGTTCCCTGCACCACGTCCTGGTGGCAGCTCATGCAGTCCACGCCGCGCTTCCCGGAGAAATCGCGATGGTTATAGACCATGCTGCCCAGCTTGAAATTCCTGTCGGGCAGGGTATGGCAGGCCAGGCACCCGCCGATGGGATGAAAATCGCGCCCCTCCTTCATGCCCTTGAAATGGCAGAGATAGCAGGTGTTCCAGGTCACTTCCATGTGGTTGCCCACCGTCATCTGGGCGTGGCAGGAGGTGCAGGCGAGCTTGCGGTCCCTGCGGGTGGTGGTCAGGTGCGCCTTGTGATCGAAAAGGATCCCCCTGGCCGTGGTCAGCTTGCCTTCCAGGAGCCGCGTGGAATGGCATTGGAGGCAGGCGGCGTCCTCCACTTCGGCGAATGGTTTGGAGGAATAGGTCCGGGTGACGTACTTGGCCACTTGGGAGAGGGCCTGGAACTTCTTCCACAGGATGGTCTTGGGAGAGCCGGGGGGATAATGGCACGTGACGCAGGAAACGCTGTTGTGCTTGGAACCTTTCCAGGCCTGGTAGTAGGGCTCCATGATGTGGCAGGAATGGCAGAAGCTCGGGCTTTCGGAATACTTGGCCAGCCCGAGAAGGATGATCAGGGACGCGACGGCCCCCCCGCCGACGAGATAGAAGAAGCGCCTGCGCAGCCGCAGGCCGAAACGCCATTTCGACTGCCGTTCGATGAATATCCCCAGGGCGTAAAGGATCCGCCACCACCACTTTTTCCTGTAAGGGTGATGGGTCGGATCGAGCTCGGGATTCGGTTCAGCCATCGGATCTCTTGCGGGCGAACGATACCAGCAAGGCCAGCCCTCCCAACACGGCGTCCCGCGCCAGGACATGCCAGCCGAGCTTGGAAGGGCCGAAGAGAGGAATGTCGAAGCAGCCGCAGTCGATATCCAGCCCCCGGGCGAGCCCGACGGCGGCCGCGATGAAAAAGACGCCCATCAATACCGCGACGGTCCCGGCGGCCCACTTCACTCCCGCTCCGAATATGAGCATGAGCCCGGCCGCCAGCTCGGTCCAGGCGACCAGGAACGCGAACGGCCGGACCAGGACCGCCGGCAGGATGCCGTAATCGGAGACCGCCACGGCGAACCCAGGAACGTCGATCACCTTTCCGATCCCGGAAAAAATGAAAAGGATCCCGAGGAATATCCTGGAGAAGAAAGCGGCGGACCGAACGGCGGTGGAGTCCACGGCCTAGGGCTCCATGGGGTAGCCGGCCTGGGCCCAGGCCGGCCAGCCGCCCTCGAAAACCAGCACGTTTGCGTAGCCCGCAGCGGTGAGCCGGCGGGCGATCTTCTCGGAAAGACTGCAGGTTTCCCCGCCGCAATAGACCACGAGCCGTCGGTCCAAGGGAATGCTCTTTTTCAGCTCGGCCAGGTCGGCCTCAAAGCGCCCCAGAGTGCAGTTCCTGGCCCCGCGGATACGCCGCGTGGCAAAGGCCATGGGTGATCGCCCGTCGATGAAGACCGCTTCCCCCCGGTCGAAGATCTCTTTCGTCCGGGCCAGGTCGATCTTTCGTGGCGATGCCGGTTCGATCAGGGACAAGTTCCCCAATAGATCGGTCTTTTCATCCCCGCAGGGGTTGTCCTCCCCACAGGGATCCGATTGGCTGGAAACGTTTTTTTCCGGAGCAGTCCCGCCGGGAGTCCTGCCTTGACAGGTTCCGGAAAGCGCGAGCGCGCCGACCAGCCAGAGGGCTGTACCCATGACCGCCAAGCAGCGGCCGATAAAGCATTTAGTTTTTCTTTTCACGCTGCACCTTTCCGCAAATCCACGCCCAATTCATGGGGTAGACCTCGGGATCGAAAACCGTCCAATAGCCATGCCAGACCAATATCGCCAAGGAAGCCAACACGGCCTCGTAAAAATGAGCGACCGTGGCCAACTCCGCTACCCATAGAGGAAAGTACCTCAAAGTGATGTCGTTGAACGCCAAGAGGGACCCCGTCAGGACCATGACGGCCGAACCCCAAAGGAGCGCCCAGTATTCCACCCGTTCCACATAGGAAGGATATCGCGGCGAAGGCCTTCCCCGGGCAATGCCCATATTAAATAAAAGAACCTTGACGGCGGCAAGCCCGTCCTCAACGCGCGGGAAGAGCCGGTGCCAAAGGATATGCCTGCCACGCCTTGTCAAGACCATGTAAAACCCATGGTAGAAACCCAGGACGGTAAATGCGAGCGCGGTCCATCGGTGCACGGATTTCCGGAGCTCTTCGCCTCCAAATAACTGGAAGGGACTGGCCCACCAGGCCTCCGGATACTTCAGAGAAAATCCGCTATAGGCCAGCAGCGCGAACGCGAACATCAATAACGCGTGCTGCCACCTTTCGTTCCGGTTCATTCTCAATATTCCCGTCCCATGCGGATGGGAGGTGCCGCTCGGAATCGAGAGAGCCTTGCGGAGATAGTCGGAAAAATTATGAAGGAGCATTCCCCCGATGACCAGCGGGATAATGACCCAGTAGAAGATTTCCACCCATCTGACGAGAAAATATTTTTCACTGCCTCCGGCGCCATGGATCCTGCCAGACAGAAGACCGGTCTGGGCCCCGGGATGGCATTTGCCGCAGGTCTGGGAGAGGTTCTTGGGATGGATGGAGGACTGCGTATCGTAGGAAGGAAGGATGTCGTGCCAGCCGTGGCAGGAGGCGCAGTTGGCCACCCGCAGGTCGCCGGCGCGGCTGGCCAGCCCATGATAGGAATCCTGAAAGCTCTTCAGACGGTCCGGAGGCAGGCCGAATTTCGCCACGATCCTCTCCGAATCATGGCACCTGGCGCAGGTCTTGGTAATCGCTCCGGCCCAGACCGAAGAGGCCTCGTCCTTCACGGCGCGGATGGTGTGCTCTCCGTGGCAGTCCGTGCAGACCGGGGCCTCCTTGATGCCGGCCGACATGGCCTTGCCGTGGATGCTCCTGCGGAAGACGCTCAAAACGTTCTCGTGGCACTTGCCGCAGGTCTGGGGCACGTTGCTCCGGAAGATCTTGGACTCCGGGTTGGAGGAGGCGTGCAGGTCGTGCGTCCCGTGGCAGTCGGAGCAGACCGCCGCGTTGAGCTTCCCTTCTTTAAAAGCGATCCCATGGATGCTGTGGAGGTAGGTGTCGAACGGCTCTTTTTCCGTCAGGCGGATCTCCGCCATCTTCTTCTGATCGGCGTGGCAGACGGCGCAGGTGTTGGGGATGTTCCTGCGGTGCACGGGAGAGAGAGGGTCGCGCGAGGAGAGGAGGGTGTGGGTCTTCCCGTGGCAGGAGGTGCAGGTCGCGGCCTGGCTGACGCCGCGCGAAAGCGCCCGGCCGTGGTCGGAGTTGAGGTAGATCTCGGTCTCGATCCTGTGGCAGGCGCCGCAGGCGACCGGGGCGAGCTTGGCGGGGTGGGGGATGTCCGAGGCATCCGCGTGGCAGGACAGGCAGAGGTTCCTCCTGTGGATGGACCTGCCGAACTCCTTGGCGCTTACATGGGGAATCCCCGCGGCTCCCTGTCCGTGGCAGGAGAAGCAGAGCTCATTGTCCTGGGCGGAGAGTCCCGGCGCCCCGAGGAGCGAGGCCGCGGCCCAGGCGGCAAGAAGCCCCGCCCGAATGCCGGCTCTTTTCCCGGCAGGGCGCCTGCCCGGAACGGCCCTGGCGCGACGTTGGTCCAAGAATGATGACGGTGTTTTTGGTCCGGATTTACTATTCCGCCGCCTTCATGGAGCGGAGGTACCCGATGACCTCCGCGATGAGATCGTCGGAAAGTTTGCCTTGATAGCCCGGCATCTTATTCAGGCCGTCCTGGGTGATCTTGATCAATTCCGCGTCGGACTTGGCCAGGGTGTCGGAGTCCACCATGTTCAGGAGAGCGGGGTCCACCTTGAAGACCTTGGCCATGGCGGGGCTGCCTTCCCCGGCCTTGCCGTGGCAGGAGGCGCAGGATTTCGCGTACTGGGCCTTGGCGGCTTCGGAAACGACGGGAGCGGCCGCGCCTTCCCCGGGCCCGGCCGTTTCTCCGCCGGCGGATTCCTTCACGGGTGCCAAACTCCTCACGTAAGCCAGCAAGGCGTCGATCTGCTCCGGCTTGATCTGTTTCTCATAGGCCGGCATCTTGTTCTTTCCCTTGGAGATGACGGCCTTCAGCTCCGCGTCCTCTTTGCCGGAGGACCCTTCCCACGTCAGGTCCAGGGCCGAGGTCTCCACCTTGAATATCTTGGCCATGTTGGGATTGCCCTTGGCGTCCTTGCCGTGGCAGGAGGCGCACTTGGCGTCGTAAATCTTTTGCCCCTCTCCGTTCGCCGGCTCCGCGGCCAGGACAGCCGCCGGCAGCAGGATCCCCGCCGCCGCCAAGAACGCCCATCGCATCGTCAACTTCATGTTTGGCCTCCTTTGATATATGAAAGAAGATCGATCTCCGGAAAAATCGGTTTGAAAAACCTCCGCCGGATCCGGCGGAGCGGTCAGCCGCCCCGCCGGATCTTCGTCAGTACTGGATGATCCCGTCCGTCACCACTTATACTTCGCCATCACGGTGCCGACGTGGGCGTTGTAGTCCCGGGAAGCGTCGGCCAGGTAGATGTTCACCTGCCCGGCGAACTGGCCGGACGCGATGGGGACGTTCTCCGTCGCCCAGTCCGTCACGTCGTACTTCTCGTACAGGTACCCGAGACCCAGGGACAGGTTGTCCGTGATCTTGATGTCCGTCTTCACGGTCACGTCCTGCTTGGTGATCTTGGTGTCGGGAAGGCTCGGCTTGCCCGAGTGTCCCGAACCCAGGGCCACGAGTTCCGTGGAGCCCTTCGATTGCGAGAGGTCGTAGCCGAAGTGGATGTCCGCGCGGTCCTTGACTTTCTTGATGTCCAGACCCAGACCCGCCGTGTGGTAGCGGTCGATCGTCCGGGTGGTCCAGTCCGTCGCTCCGTCCTGGTTCAGCACGGCGGCGTTCTCGTTGGACCTCTGGAGCCCGCGGGCGTCCTCGTAGTCGTAGAAGGCGCTCACGCCGATCCGGTCGTTCACGTCCAACCCGAGGTCGAGGGCCGCCTGCTTGCCGCGGTCCTCGAGGAGGCCGTACATCTGGTTCTGGTTGCCGGCCACTCCGTCGGTGAGGTCGCCCGGACCCGCCCGGTAATCGTCGTGCCGGAGGGAGCCCGAGAGGGCCAGGTTCACCGGACCCTTGCTCATCTGCACCGATAATCCGCCCTGGTTGCGCACCCGCTCGCTCAAGTCGAAGCGGCGCAGCCCCGGCAGTTCGTTGCCGGCGTTCAAGTCCTCGACGTCGAAGTGGTCCACCTGCCTCTTGGAGTTCACGAACTTGCCCCGGATGAGGAACCCTTCGGCCGGCCGGATGTCGGTCGTGGCGGCAAGGGTCTTCTCCTTCTGCTCGGTCACTTCGCGGTGGTCGCGGTCGGTCCATTCCACCCCGTAGCTCAAGCCGATGGAGACGGGCTGGATGACCTGGTAGCCCGCGCTCCCTTCGACCAGGGTCTTGCGGTATTGGAAGGCGTGGTTCTCGATGTTGCCGCCTTCCCAGACCTGGTCGAAGCGCACCTGTCCCGGGAATATGACTTCCGAAGTGCGGTTGTCCATCATCTGGGAGCGGAACTTCACTCCCAGGGTCAGGGACTGCCAGGGGTTGCTGGTGACGCCGTAGTTCTGGACCAGGTTGATCATCTTGGCGTTGGCCTTGTTCGTGGGCAGGTTCCGGGGGTCGGAAGCCGTGAACGGCGCGTCCGACGGGGTCCCTGTGGAACCCCTGACGATGGCCGAGTTGATGGTGTAGGGCTGGAGGTCCTGGTTCTGGCTCATCACCCCGTAGGAGAGCGAGGCCGTGACCCGGCTCCCGAAGGGAAGGTTGGCTCCCGCGTTCAGGGAGACGTTGTGCGCGACGTTGTCCGGGGCCAGGTGCATCCGGCCCTTGGCGCTCTGGTCGCCGGCGACGTAGCCGGCGTTGCTGGCCGCGCGGTCCGCCGAGCGCTTGCCGTTGTCCCAGACCATCTCCTCGATGTCGTTCTTGAACGAGGAGAAGCCGTAGCCGAACCCGAGCTGAACGCCTTTGGAGTTGTACTCCGCGCCCACGTTCGAGCTGTAGATGCGGTAGTCGATGGGCTCCGGCAGTTCCACCACGTGGCTGAATCCGAACGAAGCGCCTCTGGCTTTCGAGCCGCGCTTGAGGGCTTCGGTCGCGCTCAAGCTGAACTTGAGCGAGTCCGAAGGCGCGAGGGAGAGGGAAACGCTCCCTTCGTCCCTGCGGAATCCGAGAGGCATGCCTCCCGAATCCAGGGTGTTCACGATGTTCACGAACGTGGTGGTGTTGGCCGCGCCCAGGGTCCCCTTGACCGTGTCGGGGATGACGAAAACCCCGGGGGCCGATTGAACGTAGGGGCTGTGCGCGTCGTTCGAGAAGAGGTGGGGCGTCTGGTTCCAGGAGGCCTTGACCTTGAGCTTGGAATCCTTGTTCACGAGCACCTTGAAAGACTGCTGCTCCTGCAGGACGTCCTTGGCCTTGAACTCGACCTCCGTGCCGCCCTTCTCGAGCTTCATACGGTACAGTTTAAGCACCGGACCGTCCGGCACCTCGCCGTATTCCTCGAACTTCGCCTCGTTGCCGCTCTGGTGCCTGTTCTGGTAGCCCACTTCCGCTTCCTGGGACACGGTGGTCTCGGAGCGGGCCGGGACCGCCAATAAACACGCGGCAACCGCCAAACCTGCCGTCTTCCATAAAGCATTGGTCATGGTTTTCATGATGTCGCCCCCTTACCTAAGGAAGAACTTGCCCGAAGGATGATTCGACCCATGGATGTTGGAATGGCAGTTCGTGCAGGACTGGTTGAATATGCGGTTATGCTGGTTGCCCGCGTCGCCCCCCTGATAGAGCGTGCCCGGATGCCGGGTGGAATTGTGGCACCTCTGGCAGAGCAGGTTCCGCTTGGCCGAGAGCATCTTGTCGTTGTGCGAGCCGTGCGGCTGGTGGCAGGTCAGGCAGCTCTCGCGCACCGGCATGTGCTCCCAGAGGAAGGGTCCGCGCTTGTCCTCGTGGCATTGGTAGCAGAGGCTGTTGGCGGAATCGGCCTTGAGGTTCTTGGTGCCCGGGCTGCCGTGGGGATTGTGGCAGGAGGAGCATTGGAGCTTCCCTTCCGCGACCGGCATGTGGGCCGAACGGTTGATCTGCCCCTTGATGGCCGAGTGGCATTGGAAGCAGGTCTCCGATTCCGTCGCCTTGGCCATGAGCTTCTTCCCTGACCCGGAGTGGACGCTGTGGCATTCGGCGCAGGAGACGTTCTGGACGTCGTGCTTGCTTCCTTTCCAGAACATCTGCTGGCCGCCCGCATGGCACTGGAGACAGGTCTCCGATGACTCCTTGGCGCCCGCCTTCGCCGGGTTCTTGATGGTGGCGAAGTCGGGATTCGACTTGTCGCCGGCGGCCCCCGCGTGCAGGGATCCGGGACCGTGGCAGGTTTCGCAGGACTCCTCGAATGGGATATTCTTGAGGGCGGAGAAGGTCTTGGCGTGGACATTCTGCTTGAACTGCTCGGCCGCTTCGGCGTGGCAGGACATGCAGGTGGACGCCCCGACCTTTTCGGGAGTCGCTCCTTGCGCGGTTCCGAAAGCCCACACGACGGCTGTTCCGGTCAGGAACAAGCGTGTGAACGATCTTGGCATGGTGTACCTCCTTGGGGATATGTCTGACCTGACTGATCCGGTGACGCTATCAGGATTTGAACCTGAATCTCTGCATCGAGCACCAAATGAGACCGGGTTGCAGCGTCCTGGCCGTTAGACGATAGCGTCCGAAAATCGGATAAAAAAACGGTCGGACTTCCGTGGATCCGAAGTCTGGCCGCGGCCGCCGTTGTCCGGCGATTTAAAAGGGTTCATTTGACCCCGACGTAGGGCGTTTCCTTCTTGGGGAGGTTCTTGGTCTCCTCCGAAATCAAACGCTCCCTCTCCCGGACCATGTCGTTGAAAAGTCCGTTCAGCTCCTTCTGCCGCGCCTCGAAATCCTTCCTGCCCTTGACCTTCCTGGCGGCGGCATCGTATACGAGGAAATCGAGGATCTTCTTCATGTCGGGCTTCTCCAGATGGTAGCCCCGGTCCTCGACCTTGACGTGCATCCTCTGGACGAACCGCTTCCAGTCGAACGCGCTGGTGAGGGAGGAGTTGAGGGGCCGGGCGGTGGAATGGCAGGAAGAGCAGACGGCGAGGAAGACGCGGTAGCCGTCCTGGACCTCGCGCGGGTATGCGGAAACGTCCACGGTGGCGGGACCCAGGTCGGCCGGGAATTTCGCGGCCATCTCCTGGCGGGAAAGCGGGGAGGAAGAGGACGGAGGGCCCTCGGGCTTGCCGCAGGCGGACAAAAGCGCCGCGGCGACAACGAATCCGGCGACCGCCGTGACGATTCTAACGACCCCGTCCGCGGCGCCCACGTTCCTGGTCATTCACTCGACTCCTTTGTCGAAGAATCTGAAGCATATGATAACTCGCAAAAAACAGTTTTGCAAGCGCATTTCCCCGCAGCTCGAACTCCCGCCCCTCTCGACGTCAGTCAATGGAGCGCGAAGCGCGCCATGCGCGCTTCAGCCCTCTCCCCGATCTTGGCCAGGACCTCCGGCTCTATCACTTCGCGGATCACCCGGAAGAGGACGCGTTCCTCGTAGGCGAAATGGGCTTCCGAGGAGGCGGCGATATCGAAGAAGGTCTTCTGCAGCTCGCGATAGCGCGTGAAGTTCAGGGCGTCCATCATCTGCTCGAGAAGCCCCCAGATCCTTTCGTGCTCCTCTTCATAGCTCTGCACCAGACCGGGATTACGGCGGCTCCCGAGATACTCGCGGACGACGGGAAGCAGGAATTCCTCCTCGATGCTCTCGTGCATCTCGTAATCGGAGATGAACGCCCTGATGAGGTCCCGCACGCCCGGACGGGACAAGTTCTGCCGGATCCTGACCAGATCCGCGCGAAGCCTCCCGTGGTCTTCAGCCAGCAGGTGATCGATATCCATGGTCATCACTTTCGTAAACCTCCCGGGCCGCCTGGGCCGTCAAAACAAATTCAGGCGTCCCTTTCATGGAGTTTCAAGGCGAAATTGCCGTCGCGGCGGCAGCTCTCCAATTCCTGGATCAGGACCCGGTTCGGGCATTTCGTCCCTCCCGGACAGTCGCACAAAAGCACCATGTTCCTCCGGACCGACAGCAGCGCCAGAGGTTTCAACAGATTCTGGGCTTCCGGAGACCGGAGCTGGCAGGCGTAAAGCTCATTCAATTCCTTCCAACCGATCCGCCCCTGCCGGTAGCTCCGCATGAGGCCCACCCGCGGCGCCAGCTCCGGGATCCAAAGATCCACTTTAGCTTCGCGGACGGCCCGTTCCGGACGCCTCCAGGAAGCCAGCACGCGGTAACCGCCTTTCGCGTCCTTAAACCGGCGAACCTGGATCGGCCGCGCTTTCATCCTTGCACCGCTATGAGTATACCAGCGGGATGGATTTGCCGTCTATGACGCAGATCATAGTCCGCGGGGGGCGGGCGGGAGGCGGTCTTACAGGGTATCGGTCAGGGTCTTGAGGTCTTCGAATTTCTTGATCTGGATTTTCTTGTGAAGGGAGAGGAGAAGGCCCTTCTTCTGGAACTGGGTCAGGACGCGGAAGGTGGTTTCCAGAGTGGTCCCGGACAGTTCGGCGATCTCCTTTTTCGTGAAGGGAATGACCGGTCCGTGGACATGGAAAAGACGGATGAGGATCGTGGCGACCCGCACGGGCACGGATTCCTGGCCCATGCAGCGGAGGTCCTGCACGTCCTTGAGCCGGCGGGAACAGAGGGCGCAGACTCCCCGGACCATGCCGGGGCTCCTGACGTAAAAATCGAGGAACACGCGGTCGAGGATCCGGAGCACCTTGGTGGGTCCGGCGGCCACGGCCGTGCAGGGATAGCACTTGCCGTTCCCGCCCAGGCGGCAGAGCGTCCCGAAGAGTTCGCCCCGGCCCAGGCTTTCGATGGCGAAAGTGCGGCCTTCGGAAGTATATTTGAGGATCTGGACCCTGCCCTCGAACACCACCCACACGCTGTCGGCCGCGTCCCCCTCGTTATAGATGGTCTGCCCGCGCTGATAGCCCGCCTCGCGCAGGTGCGAACCGACCTCCTTGATCTCTCCCCGGGTCAGATGGCTGAAAGGCTGGATCCTGGACAGGAAACCTTGCAGTTCCGCGCTGGAAAGAGGCATGGAGTCATTTTATCATTTTTAGACCGTAATCCCACCGCGCCGGCGACGGCGCTTTTGATTTCCCCGCGGGAATTTAATATCATGGCCTCCGGATAGCTTCCATGGCCAAGATATTGATCGTAGAAGACCAGGTCCTCATCGTGGAGCTGATCGAGATGGTCCTCCAGCACCGGGGGCACCAGACCCATCACACGGGCGACGGGGGAAGGGCGGTGGAGCTGGCCCGCTCCATCCGTCCCGACCTGATCCTCCTGGACCTCCTCCTGCCCAACATGGACGGTTACGTCATCCAGTCCAAGCTCCTCGAGCACGATGAGACCCGCGCCATCCCATTGATCGTGGTGACCTCCAAGTCCCACACCCAGGAAATCTTCCGGATGTCCACGAACGTCGCCGCGTTCATCGCCAAGCCATTCGGCGTGAACGAACTCATCCAAAAAGTGGACGACTGCCTGAAAAAATCACGCGCCTGATTCCGGTCCCGGACCCGGTCCGTATAAATAAATAGTGATTTTTTTCTTGAATTAATTCCATATTCTGCTATAATCCATTGTTAGTTAGCGTTTGTTGCCCGTTTTTATGTCACACCCGATAAGTTCCGCTGGGCTCGACAGGGCGGATTCAGCCGGGATGCATCGCCCGATCGCCGGACAGGATCGGATGGGGATGTGTCTTTTTTGCTTTGGGGCGGACTAGGGAGAGATGAAGGCGGAGAATTTGGCCGAAGAGCATTTTGATTACGTTCCTCCGGAAGCCGGCGCGGGACTGGCCGTCCAGACGGACAACCCGGGCGCTCCGGTCCGCCGGCACAACTTCATGCTCGTGAACCTGACCGGGTTCACCGGAATGCCCCCGGCCTTGAGCCGCGAAGACGTGACCGGCATCCAGCGCACTTTCCATTCCCTGATCGATTCCTCGATCGCGCTCAACCGCGGCACCATCATCAAGAACGTCGGGTACGCCTACCTCATCACTTTCAACAGCTCCCAGGACGTCCTCCAGGCGGCGCTCCGGATCCAGTCCGACATCACGTCGTACAACGAGAAGAATCCCGCCAACTGCCTCGACATCAAGCTGGCCATCAACACGGACGAGCCGGCCGTTTCCGAGCAGAGGGACGACGCTTATCACCGGGCCCTGAACTTCATCGGGAAGGTCGAGAAAATCCTGGCTGAACGGGAAGGGACGAACGGTTCCGCCCGGAAAGCGGAGCTCCTCTCCGAGCGGGACCATCGCGCCGAAACCGTCAAGCCCCCGCACCGGGCCCAGCCGCCTCACAGAAAAAAGGAGCCGTCTCCCGCGCCGTTCCCTCCGGACCCGGAAAGAACTCTGACGGAAAGCGATCCTCTCCCTTCAGCGCGCCTGACCGGCCGTACCCGACAGATCCTGGCCGGGCTCCTCCTGGCGGCGGCCATCGGGACCTATGCCGTCATGGCCCGGTTCCCGGCTCCGCGGAACGGGAAGGACGAGGCCGCGAAGGATCCGGCAAAGGCGGCTCCGGTTTCCGAGCCGGGCGCCGGAACGGGAGGATTTCCCGCCCAAGCCCCCGCCTTCGAACGCATGCCCATCGCGGGGGTTTTCAATCAGCTGACCGGGAGGGAAGCCCCCGAACCTTTCTTTCCGCCCCAGGGCCTCCTCCTCGACGATTTCGGCTCGAACGATTGGGTCTCTTCCGAAGCCCCGGGCGCCACAGTCGGCTTG
>Ga0154926_1074_pt2 | contig 22445 bp, 27 predicted proteins | sample RifCSPhighO2_01_FD_105894 | JGI IMG/M metagenome (GOLD analysis project Ga0154926, IMG submission 105894) | Elusimicrobia bacterium RIFCSPHIGHO2_01_FULL_64_10 | reverse complement strand
CCGCCTGCTACGCCTGGAACCTCGTGAGTCTGCCGGGCTGGCGCGCCCTTCCCAGGGAGCGGGTGGAGCCCGCCCTGATCGGCGTTCTTAAAAAGAAACGGCACAGGGCCGTTCGGGTCATGTCGCGCGTCAGGGCCGAACCGCGTCCGGGCTGGCGGGGAACCGTCTCGGACCCTTTCCTCCAGGCATGGGAAGCCTGCCGGTCCATGCCCTTGACGCATGCGGCCTCCTGCCTGGCGTGGCTGTGGGCGCCTTGGATCTGGATCCGCCCTTTTCGCGGGGTCCGGCCCATGGGAGTTTCGAATGCCGGCTGATCCGTCCGCTCCGGCCCTCAAGCTGGAAGGGCTGACGAAATTCTACCGGCGCCCGAACCTGGGGCGCGCGCGGCTCGTTCGGGGAGTGGAGGACGTCACCCTGGAAGTGAAGCGGGGAGAGGTCTTCGGCCTCATCGGGCCCAACGGTTCCGGGAAGACGACGTTGATCAAGCTCATCCTCGGCCTTCTTTTTCCGACGAGCGGCCACGTGGAGATCGACGGGTCTTCCGCGCTCGAGAGCCGGTCCAGGGAAAGAATCGGGTTCCTTCCCGAAGTCCCCTACTTCTACCGCACCCTCACCGCCCGGGAGGTGCTCCGCTTCTACGGGCGCCTGTCCGGCGTTCCGGAAAAATCGCTTGCGGACCGCATCGAATCGGTCCTCTCCAGGGTCCGCATGCGGGACCACGCCCACCGGCTCATGCGGGAATTCTCGAAAGGCATGCTCCAGCGCGTCGGGCTCGCCCAGGCCATGCTCCACGATCCCGACCTCCTGATCTTCGACGAGCCCGTCACGGGCCTCGACCCGGTGGGCCTGCGGGAGATGCGCGAGCTCCTGGTCGAATTGAACCGTGCCGGGAAGACCATCTTCTTTTCGTCGCACAGCATCTCCGAGGTGGAGAAGGTCTGCCACCGCGTGGGCATGATCGTGAACGGACGGCTGGAAAGCGTGATCGAGCAGGCGGAATGGTCCCGGAGCGGGACGGGTCTTGAGGAGCTTTTCATCCGGACCGTGACCCGGTCGGGGTCCCTGGGGGTGGACTAGTGGACTCCGTTCTGTCCATCGCCCGCATCGCCTTCATCCAGCAGCTGCGCAACCGGCTGTACCTGGTGGTGCTGCTTTTCGGGGCCATGATCCTGGCGGCGTCCCTCTTCCTGGGGGTGCTGGCGGCGGACCAGGAAGGGCGGGTCATCCTGGACCTGGGGCTGGCCGCCACGGAGGTCTTCGGGCTCCTGGCCGCTCTGTTCGGTTCCGTCACCCTCGTGCTCGAGGAAATGGAGTCCCGGACGATCTACCTCATCCTCACGCGCCCGCTGTCGCGGTCCCATTACGTTCTCGGGCGCGCCCTGGGGCTGGTCGCGGCCGTCGGGACCACCATGGGGTTCATGGCCGCCCTGCATTGGGTCCTCCTTTTTTCCAAAGGGGTGGAATTCAGCCCGGTCCTGATCCTGGCCTACGGATTCATGCTCCTCAAGGTGATGGTGATGGCGGCCCTGGCGATGTTCTTTTCCCTCGTTTCAAGCTCCGCCGTGACGTCCGTCGTGATCACGGTCTCCATCTGGATGCTCGGCCATTTCGTCCCGGAGCTGGAGTTCATGGCCGCCGCGGCCCGGAACCCGGTCCTGACGGCCTGCGTGAAGGTCCTGGGCTGGACGGTCCCCAACCTCGGGCTCCTCAACGTCCGCGACCTGCTTGCCGCGTCGCTCCCGGCCGGGATGGGATGGTGGGGGGCGGGCTACGCCTGCGCCTACTCCGCGGCCTGCCTGGCGTTGACCATGGCGGTCTTCTCCCGCAAGGAGTTCTAGGGTGTTCCCGGCGGTTCCCGCTCCGGAGCGGAGGCGGCCGGCGCTCCTGGTCCTCATTTCCCTATCGCTTTTCTGGGCGGCCCGGGCCCTTTCGGTCCGCCATCCCGTTCCCCGGCTTCCCTCCTACGGCCGGCCGCCCGTCGAAGAGCGCGCGGTCGCGGACCTGGCCTGCGTCCTCATGGGTCTGCGGAGGTTCGGCGCCGACCTCGCCTACATCCAGCTCCTCCAGTACATCATGACGCCGGCCGGGGAGCTCGACGCCGGCTACGCGGAGCTGATCCATCCCAAGGATTCCGGCCGCGACCGGACCTTTGAATACGCCCTGCGCGTGATCCAGATGGACCCTGATTTCAGGTACGCCTATCATTTCAGCTCGGCCCTTCTCGCGTTCCATCTGAAGCGCTACGACGAGGCGCTGGCGGTCTTGGAGAAAGGCATGGCGCGCGAACCGTCCTACTGGGGATACCGCCTCTACGCCGGGGCCATCGGATTCCAATCCCGCGAGGAGACCTCCAAGGTCACGGCCCTCCTGGAAGAGGCCGTGCGCCGTCCGGACTGCCCGACCATGGTCATGAACATCCTCGCCTTCCTCTACGAGGGGCAGGGCAACTTCGCGCGGGCGATCGAACTCTATCTGGAGATCGCGGAACATTCCCGCGACGCGGCCTACGCGCGCAAGGCCCGCAACCGCCTGGAGAAACTCCGCGTCCGGCTGGAGCTCCCGTGAGGCCGCTCCGCTGATCTTCCGACGGGAATATGCCCGGAGCATGTTTGACAAGGGCCCGGATAATTGTTAGATTCCCTTGCGATCATGGATCGGGTGCATCTGGTGGCCGGCGCGGCGGTGGCTCTCTGCCTTTTTTTTGATTTCAGCAACGGCTTCAACGATTCCGCCAACCAGGTGGCCACGGCCATCTCTTCGCGGGCGCTCTCGCCCGAAGCGGCGCTGATCCTCGCGTCCGCGGCGGAATTCATCGGCGCCTATTTTTTGGGGACGAGCGTGGCCAAGACCATCGGCAAGGGGATCGTGGACCCCGACCTCATGCGGGCCATGGAGCTGGGGATCTTCGTCCTCATGAGCGCGGTGCTCGGAGCGTTGGCCTGGAATCTGTTCGCCTGGTATCATGGCCTGCCTTCCAGCAGCTCCCACGCCCTGATCGGCGGCCTGGTGGGAGCGTTCCTTTCCGGGTGGGGTCCCGGCCCGGTCCAGTGGGCGAGCGTCCGGGATATCCTCGGGGTCATGCTCGCCGCCCCGCTCGCGGGATTCTTGCTGACGTATCTCATGACCAAGCTGACTTTTTTCCTCTCCCAGGGCGTCGGACCCAGGGTCAACGTCGCGTTCAAAAAGCTCCAGGTGGCGGCGCTCGTCGTCCAGTCGCTCGCGCACGGGACCAATGACGCGCAAAAGACCATGGGCGTGATCACGTTCGCTTTGATCCTCACGAACCTCTACCGCCCGCCGGCGGGGCCGGAAGCGTTCGTGCCGCATTGGGTGGTCCTCGCCTGCTCCCTGGCCATGGCTTTCGGCGTGGCGGTGGGAGGGTGGAGGATCATCCGGACCCTGGGCGGCGGGTTCTTCCGGGTGCGCCCGGTCCACGGTTTCGCCGCGCAAAGCACGTCCGCGGCCGTGATGTATCTGACGGCCGCCCTGGGGTTCCCGGTCTCGACCACCCAGGTGATCTCCTCCTCGATATTGGGCGCGGGGGCGGCCTTCCGCCCGAAATCGGTCCGCTGGGCCGTGGCCCAGGACATGCTCCTGGCGTGGCTGGTGACCATCCCGGCCGCGGGACTCGTCGCGGCGGCCAGCTTCCGTCTGATCCGGTTCATCCTCACCTAGGAGAGTCCCATGTGGCCGTTTCCGAAGAAAAGGGATTTTTACAAGATGCTTTCCAACCAGGCCGAAAAGGTCGAGGAAGGCATCGACGCCCTCTATGAGTTCGCCCTGGACCCCACCGAAGCCAAGGGCCGGGAAGTGAACCGCATCGAGGAGGAGGCCGATGAGCTCCGCCGGGTGCTGATCGACGAGCTCAACCGCGCCTTCGTCACGCCCATCGACCGGGAGGACATCTTCGCCCTCTCGCGCACCATCGACGACATGTGCGATTACGCCAAATCCACCGTCCAGGAGATGATCCTCTTCGAAACGGGCACCAACGAGCACATCAAAAAAATGGCGGAGGTCCTCTGCAGCTCCGCCCAGGACGTCTCCGCCGCCGTCCGGCTCATGAAGAGCCACCCCCAGGCGGCCAACGACCACGTGGTCCGGGCCAAGAAGACCGAGAATTTCATGGAACGCCGCTACCGCGAGGCCCTGGTGGACCTTTTCAAGGACACCGACGTCATCAAGATCATCAAGCTGCGCGAGATCTACCGCCATCTCTCCAACGCGGCCGACCGCGGGGACGAATCCGCCAACATCATCGGGGACATTCTCGTCAAGACCGCCTAGAGCCGCCGGCCGCGCCCGGACTCGCGGCCGTCGCGGGGATTTTGCTACAATAGCGCATGACCTTCCCGAGGCTCAAGAAGAGCCTGGCCGTGAAGTTCGGGGCGATGGCGGTGGCCGCCGTCGTCCTGCCCGCCGCCACCATCTCCACGAGCCTGGTCGTGATCGGACGCCGGAGTCTGAAAGAAACGATCTACGCCCAGCAGTCCGAGACCGCCCACCGCGTCGCCAGCCGCGTTTCCGGCCATGTCCGCAACGTCCAATCCGTCCTCCAGACCGCGGCCGATGAACCCGGCATCTCCCGGGCTTCCCGTTCCAATCAGGAGGCCTTCCTGCAGCGGCTCCTCAAGTGGCAGCCCACGTTCAAGGAAGCCATGTTCATCGGTCCCGACGGCAGGGAGACGGCCAAGGCCGCCCAATCCCGGTCCGGACCCGGCTCCGGGGGCAGGCTGGTCCATCGCGCCGGCCGGCCCGAGTTCTCCGTTCCCGTCCTGCAGAAGAAGGTCTACGTCGGCGAGCCGTTCTTTTCCGCCGACCGGCTTCCTTACCTTATGATTAGCTGCCCCACGGACGGGGGCCGGGGAGCCCTGGTCGCCAAGGTCTCCCTGGAGAACCTCTGGGACCTGGTCCAGGAGGTGGGGGAGGACTGGCCCGGCATCGCCTATGTCGTGGACCCGAAGGGCGTCCTCCTGGCCCATCCCGACGCCCTGCGCGTCCTCATGCATACCAACATGCAGGAGCTTTCCGCCGTGCGCGCCTTCCGGGAAGGCCGGACGGGGCGGGAGTCCTTCGGAACGCACCAGGGGGAGCGGGGCGAGAACGTGCTCTCCGTGGTGGAAGCGGTCCCGGGTCTGGGCTGGGGGGTCGTGGTGGAAAATTCGGAAGAGTCGGCTTACGCGCCCATCCGCAAGATGCAGCTGCGCGTGATCCAATGGACCCTGCTGTCCGTCGCCGTGATCCTGGCCCTGGCGCTGTGGAGGGTGCGGGCGATCCTCCGCCCCATCCGCATCCTCGAAGAAGGGGTCCGCAAGATATCCCACGGGCAGCTGGACCTGGACCTGCGCGTGCGGACCGGGGACGAACTGGAAGTCCTGGCCGAGTCCTTCACCGCCATGGCCCGGTCCCTGCGGGAGCTGGAGGAACTCCGGCGGGACCTGATCTCCATGATCGTGCACGACCTTAAAAGCCCGCTGTCCGCCATCATGGGAGGCATCGATTACCTGGTCGATCTCGGATCCTCGGAAAGCCCGGACAGCGCCAAGAAGATCCTGCGCCTGGCCAAAAAATCGTCCGAGGACCTTCTCGCCATGATCCAGAACCTGCTGGACGTGGCCAAGATGGAGGAGGGGAAGCTCGAGCTGAAGCGCGAAAAGGTCCCGCTGGCCGGGCTCCTGGACGAATGCGCCGAGTCCTTCCGCATCCAGATCGAGAAGGAGTCCAAGACGCTGCGGAAGGATTTCGCCCCCGGCCTTCCCGACGCCGCGGTGGACGTCCAGCTCATCCGCCGGGTCCTGCAGAATTTCCTTTCCAACGCCGTGCGGCACACCGCCAGCGGAGGGCGCATCACCCTCGCCTGCCGCCCCGGGGAAGGCGGCGCGGAGATCGTCGTCGAGGACGACGGCGAGGGCATCCCGGAGGGGTACCGCGAGAAGATCTTCGACAAGTTCGTGCAGGCGGAGCGCAAACGGGTGCACCTGCGCAGCGGGACCGGCCTCGGGCTCACGTTCTGCAAGATGGCCATCGAGCTGCACGGCGGCTCGATCACCGTGGACAGCGAAGTGGGCCGGGGAAGCGCTTTCAAGTTCACTCTCCCGCTGGAATCGAGTCCCGCCCCGGCGCCGGCTCCCGCGGGCGCGGATGGATTTTCTTGTTTTTAAAAAGATAAAGTGTTATGATGTTGGCGTTGTCCAGGCCGCGTCCGGATCAGCCGGCCGGGCTGTGGCCAAAACGACCACACATTGAAGGAGAGACCATGTCTTTGAGTCCCGAACGTTCCGATCTCGCCTCGCCGAAGGCCAAGACCGCCGGAAAGGCGCGCACCCCGCTTCTGGCCGGGAACTGGAAGATGTGCAAGACGATCCCCGAAGCCCTGTCCCTCGTCGATGAACTCAAGGCGTCCTGTTCCGGCCTGCCGGACCGCGAGATCCTCGTCTGTCCGCCGGCCACCTCATTGGAAAGCGTGAGCCGGGCCGTCCGCGGATCGTTCCTGCGCCTGGGAGCCCAGAACCTTCATTGGGAATCCGAAGGCGCCTTCACGGGGGAGATCTCCGGCCGCATGCTCGCTTCGATCGGATGCGCTTACGTGATCGTGGGCCATTCCGAGAGGAGGCAGTATTTTTCGGAAACGGACGCCGTGGTGCAGAAGAAGATCCACGCCGCGTACCGCGAAGGCCTCGTCCCCATCCTCTGCGTGGGCGAGACCCTGGAGGAGCGGGAGAAGGGCCTGGCCTCCGACGTCGCAGCCCGGCAGATCCGGCAGGGGCTCTCCGGCCTCGGCCCGGAAAATTTCTCCAAGCTCGTCGTGGCCTATGAGCCGGTCTGGGCCATCGGGACCGGCCGCACCGCCAGTCCCGCCCAGGCCCAGGAGATCCACGCCGTCATCCGCGGCCTCCTGTCCGAGCTTTACGGGGGCAAAGCCGCGGACGGCACGCGCCTGCTCTACGGGGGCTCGATCAAACCCGACAATATCGACTCGCTCATGGCCCAGCCCGATATCGACGGAGGGCTGGTGGGCGGGGCCAGCCTCAAGGCCCCGGATTTCGCCAGAATCGTGAAATACGAGAGCCGCTAGGACCGGCCTGGTACCGTGGGAGAGGATCTGGCGAAAAAAATCACGGAGAAGATCATGAAAAGGATCGATCGGGAGAAGCATCCCATCATCGTCAACATCTCCAACCGCCACTGGCATTGCACCCGGGAGACCTTCGAACGCCTCTTCGGACCGGGGGTCGAACCGACCCATATCCGCGACCTCATCCAGCCGGGCCAGTACGCCTGCAGGGAGACCGTCGCTCTGAAGGGGCCCAAGGGAGAGATCAAGAAGGCGCGCCTGATCGGGCCGTTCCGGTCCTATGACCAGATCGAGCTTTCCAAGACGGATTGCGCCGCCCTGGGCGTCGACGCTCCCGTGCGCGATTCGGGCAACGTCAAGGGTTCGGCGCCGATCACGCTCATCGGGCCGGCGGGGGAGGTCCGCCTCGAAGAAGGGGCCATCATCCAGATGCGCCACGTCCATTTTCAAACCCAGGAAGCCGAAACCTACGGAGTCAAGAACATGGAGTACGCCAGGATCCGGGTCGGCGTCCCGCCCCGGGACGCCGTCCTCTCGGTCCTCTGCCGCGTCCGCGATGACATGAAGCTGGAGTGCCATCTGGACACGGACGAGGGCAACGCCATGAGCGTGCGCAACGGGGACAGCGTCGTATTGTTATAGCCGAGCTCTTCAACGAAAGGAGGTAGCGAATGGAAGCTTTGGGAATGATAGAAACCAGAGGTCTGGTCGCCCTGATCGAGGCGGGAGACGCCGCGGTCAAGGCCGCCAACGTGAGAATGGTGGGTTGGGAGAAGATAGGTTCGGGGCTGGTCACGGTGCTTTTCCGCGGAGAGGTCGCGGCCTGCCGCGCCGCCTGCGACGCCGCCGCCGCGGCCGCGCAGAAGGTCGGAGAGCTGGTCGCGGTCCACGTCATCCCGCAGCCCCATCCCGACCTGGAAGGCAAGCTGCCCATCTCGCTTCCCGAGACATTGAACCGGGGCAAGCGCTGAGCGGCCCGCCGGTCCGGTCCTAGGCCCGACTGCGATGCAATTCGCCAGAGTCGTGGGCAACGTGGTCTGCACCCGCAAGGACGAGAAACTCGTGGGGACCAAATTGCTCCTGGTCCAGCCGGTGGACATTTCCGGCAAGCCTTTGGGCAACCCCAAAGGACCCCCCCTGGTCGCGGTGGACGCGGGGGGATCGGGGGAGGGGGAGCTGGTGCTTATCGTTCAGGGATCCTCGGCCCGGCAGACGCGCCAGACCGACGGGAACCCCGTGGACTGCACCATCTTCGCCGTGGTGGACGCCGTGGAAAGAGAAGGGAAGGAGATCTTCTCGAAGAGCCGGGACTTCTCCGGCCGGTCCTCCGAATAACAAGGCGCGATGCGACTGAAAGAAAACGAGATCCAAGAGCTGGTCCGGGAAGTCCTTAAAAAACTCGAGGCCGGGACTTCTCCGGCCGTCCCTACTCCGGCTTCCGCGGACGGGGTGGTCCGTTCATCCGTGGAAGCGGCCGTGGAGTCCGCGCGGCGAGCCCAGATCGTCTTCGCCGAACTCGGGTTCGATGCCCGCAAGAAGGTGGTGGGCGCCATCCGTCAAGCCGCGGCGCAGAACGCCGAGTCCCTGGCGAAGCTCGCCCACCAGGAGACCGGCCTCGGGCGCTGGGAAGACAAGCTCATCAAGAACGTCCTCGTCGCGGAAAAGACGCCCGGACCCGAGGACCTCCAGCCCGTCCGCGCCTACACGGGAGACAAGGGGCTGACCCTGGTGGAATACGCCCCTTTCGGAGTGGTGGCCAGCGTCACCCCCTCCACCAATCCCACGTCCACCATCATCAACAATTCCATATCCATCCTATCGGCCGGCAACGCGGTCGTGTTCGCCCCCCATCCGGCGGCGAAACGTTCCTGCCAGGAGACGATGCGGGTCCTGGACCGGGCCGTCCGCTCGGCCGGCGGTCCCGCCGGCCTCATCAACAGTTTCGAGCCGCCATCCCAGGAGAACGTTCTCGCCCTGCTCAAGCATCCCGGCGTGGACCTCACGCTCGTGACGGGAGGGCCGGCGATCGTCAGAGTCGCCATGAGCGCCGGGGCGGTCCGCAAGATCATCTGCGCCGGACCCGGCAATCCCCCCGTGATCGTGGACGAGACGGCCGACCCGGTCCAGGCGGCCCGGGGACTGATCGAGGGAGCGTCGTTCGACAACTGCGTCCTCTGCACGGGAGAGAAGGAGGCCATCGTGGTGGAGGCCGCCGCGGAAGGCCTCCTGTCCGCGTTGAGGAAGGACCCGAGGGGCCGTGAGCTCACGGGGAGCCAGATGGACGCCCTCGCGGCGAAGGTCTTTATTTCCGCGCCCGGTTCGGGGGAGCCGGGCTTGAACCGGGATCTCGTCGGCAAGAACGCTTCGGTCATCGCCCGCGCCATCGATCTCGAGATCCCGGACTCCGTGCGGCTCCTCTGGGGCGAAGTGCCCAACCGCCACGACTGGATATTCATAGAGCAATTGATGCCGGTGCTCCCCGTTACGCGCGCGCCGGATTTCGATTCCGCTCTCGCGCTCGCCAAGGAGGCCGAAGGCGGCAACCACCACACCGCCGCCATCTATTCCATGCACGTCGGCCACCTGACCGCGGCCGCCCGGACCCTGGCCTGCTCCATTTTCGTCAAGAACGGGCCCACCTTCATGGGACTGGGCCTGGGCGAGGGATTCGCCACCATGTCCATCGGCACGCCCACGGGAGACGGCCTGACCAAGCCCGCCCACTTTTCGCGTCCGCTCCATTGCTCCATGGTCGGGTACCTTCGGATCGTATGAGCCCGCGCCGATCGCAGGGCCGGCGTCCCCCCCGCGGCCGCACGACCGAGGAGCGCCGGCGCTTCATCCGCATCATCGAAGGCAGCCCGGTCAGTTTCCTCACCTCCGACGGGGTGCGGGGAGAAGGGAAGCTCGTGGACCTGTCCCTGCGGGGCATGCGGTTCAATTCCCGCACCGAGATCCCGGATGCCTGCCGGGTGCGGAGCATCTTTTTATTGGAGAACGGGCTGTCCATGGACCTGGCCGGCGTCGTTCGCCACGCCAGCCGCGCCTCGGCCAGGCGATGGGTCTACGGAGTCGAGTTTTTCATCCAGGATTACCGGGACTTGAAGGAGCATCTCAAACTCAACGACTACATCATGCGCATCCGCGCCGAGCAGGACCGTCTCCTTCGGGAGAAACTGCTCAAGCGGAAATGATGGGGGAGGCACATCGGTGAAACCGGCCATAGGGTTCTTGGAGCTAAGTTCGATCGCCAAAGGGATCGAAGCGATCGACGCGATGATGAAGATGGCGGAGGTGGATCTGCTCCACAGCCAGGCCATCCCCCGCGGCAAATACGTCGTTCTGATCGGCGGGGAGCAGGCCGAGGTCGAGCAGTCCCTCCAGGCGGGGATCGCGGTCGCGGACCAGACCCTTTTGGACTACGCCCTGATCCCCAACATCCACGAGCAGGTGCTGCCGGCCCTCAAGTCCAGGATCAAGGTCGGCCAGATCGAGGCCGTGGGCGTGATCGAGACCCGGGACGTCACCGCGACCGTCCTGGCCGCGGACGCGGCGGCGAAGAAGGCGGCGGTGACGTTGATCGAGGTCTTTCCCGGCAGGGGCGCCGGAGGCAAGGGGTTCATCACTTTGACGGGAGAAGTGGGCGCGGTGCGCGCCGCGGTGGCGGCCGGAGCGGAGAGCGTCAAGAAGGAGGGCGCCCTGGTCTCATCGATCGTGATCCCCTACGCCCATAAGGCGCTGCTGCAAGTGCTGACCCAGTAGGAAGGAGGAGACTTGCGCATCGCGGTCGGAGCGGACCACGCCGGATTCAAAAGAAAGGCCCGGATCCTGGCCGTCCTGGCGAAAATGGGGCATGAGGTCCGCGACGCCGGATGCGGTTCGGAGGAATCCTGCGACTATCCCGATTACGCCGCCCGGGTGGCCCGGGACGTGTCGGAAGGCCGGGCGGACCGGGGGGTGCTGGTGTGCGGGACCGGGATCGGGATGGCCATGGCGGCGAACAAATTTCCCGGCGTGCGCGCCGCGGTCTGCTGGAACGTCCGGACCGCCGTCCTGGCGAGCGAGCATAACGGGGCCAACGTGATGTGCTTGTCGGCGAAAATGCTGTCCCAGTCCCTGACGGAGCGGATGCTGCTGGCCTGGCTCAAAACGCCGTTCGCCGGCGGGCGGCATGAGCGGCGGGTCGGAAAAATATCGGATTTGGAGAGGTCATGCAAGCCGCCAAAGTGATCGGACGGGTGATGGCTTCCCGGAAAGTGGAGAGCCTGGAAGGGGCCAGGCTGCTCATCCTCCAGCCCATGACCTGGCGGCGCGAGCCGGACGGAGAGGCGATCGTGGCGGTGGACACCGTGGGATCCGGCGCGGGCGAATTCGTTTTCTGGGTGGCGGCGCGGGAAGCGGCGGTGGCCATGGGAGGGAAATCCCTCTCGGACACCCCGCCCGTGGACGCGGCGGTTCTGGGCATCGTCGACGGGGTGAATCTGCAGGATTGGACCGCCGCCCTCCGGCCGAAAGTGTCGGGATGAGGGTCGCCCGCGTGGTCGGCAACGTTTGGGCGACCCGGAAGCACCCGGGACTGGCCGGCGTCAAACTCCTTTTGGTCGCGGACATCGAATGCGGCAGCGGGAAAGTGACGGGAGAGCCGGCCCTGGCCGTGGACGCGCGGTTCGGAGCGGGACCGGGAGACACGGTGCTGTTGGTGGATGAGGGCAATTCCGCGCGCGCCATCCTGAAAAATCCGTCCGCGCCGGTGCGCCTGGCCGTCGCCGGCATCGTGGACATCGCCGCCGCCGGCGGCAGGACCGTCCAGTACCACTGAAGCATCCGGTATGGAGAGCGGCAAATCCAGGGTGACGGTGGGGACGGCCGGCAAGGTCTTTACGGGGGCTCCCGCGGCCTGGAAGGCGTTCCCGAGGCCGGCCGGGAAACCGGCCGAGGGCTCCCGCCATTGGCTGGCCGGGATGATCGACCACACTCTTTTGAAACCCGACGCCGTGGAATCGGAGATCAAGGGGCTTTGCCGGGAAGCGGTCTCCTACGGCTTTGCCGCCGTGTGCGTGAACCCTTGCTGGGCGCGTTTGGCGTCGCAGAGTTTGAAAGGGACTTCCGTCAAAGTCTGCGCCGTGGTCGGGTTCCCGTTCGGCTCGCACGTGACGGGCATCAAGGCCGCCGAGGCGGCCGAGGCCGTCCGCGACGGCGCCGATGAGCTGGACATGGTGATCGCCCTGGGGCCGCTCAAGTCCGGCAAGCCGCGGGAGGTCCTCGAAGACGTCCGGGCCGTGCGCGAGGCCTGCGCCGGCAAGGTCCTCAAGGTCATCCTCGAGACCTCGCTCCTGACCCTGGCGCAGAAGGTGGAAGGGTGCGTGATCGCGCGGGAGGCCGGGGCGGATTTCGTGAAGACGTCGACGGGTTTCGCGGGAGGCGGCGCGACCGTGGAGGACGTGCGCATCCTGCGCGAGGCGGCCGGCCCGAAGATCGGGATCAAGGCTTCCGGAGGCATCCGCACGTACGAATTCGCCCGCTCCCTCATCCAGGCGGGAGCGACGCGGCTGGGCACGTCGGCGTCCGTTGAGATTTTGACGGCCGGGACGGCATCATAGAGAAGGGAGGCGACCATATGGCTGAAACGCAGGGCAATGAAGCATTGGGCATGATCGAGACCCGGGGACTGGTCGGGGCCATCGAGGCCTCCGACGCCATGGCCAAGACGGCCAAGGTCCGTCTGATGGGATATGAGAAGATCGGCTCGGGACTGGTGACCACCTTCTGCCGGGGGGAAGTCGGCGCGGTCCGGGCCGCTATCGAAGCGGGCGCTTCGGCCGCGCAGAAAGTGGGCGAGCTGGTGAGCGTGCACGTGATCCCGCGTCCTCACGACGGACTGGAAAAGTACCTCAAGAAGATCGAAGGGACCTTTTAAGGAGAAGGTTCCGCCGCTGCGACGGGTCTCCGCGAGGTCCCAGGCCATCCATGATCACAGAGGACGACGTGATCGATGTCTTTTTTGAGACGGTCCGCGGCGGCGCGCCGGCGCCCGCTTGCAGGAACGATCCCGAACCCAGGTCCGGCAAATGGGGCTTCCACGTCGAGCGGCCGTTCAACCCTCCCTTCACGACCCTGCCGGCCGGCAGGGTCTTTCTGTCCGAAACCGAGATCAAGAAACAACTGAAGGGAGCCGGAACGTTCCAAATCCCCCGGAACGCCATCCTTAGCCCTCTGGCCCGCGATTGGCTGGACGGAAAAGGGATCAAGATCACTTATGAACGTTAAAGAACTTCTGCAGAAGATGCTCCAGGCGGGCATCTCCGACATGCATTTCAAGGCGGGTTCCCCGCCCATCCTGCGCGTGAACGGGAAGCTTTCCCCCACCCCGTACGAGCCGTTCCAGGCGAAGGTCGTGGAAGAATTCGCGTCTTCCCTCATGACGGACGAACAGAAGGCGCGATTCAAGGAGGACTGCGAGCTCGACCTGTCCTACTGCGTGGACGGCGTCAGCCGGTTCCGCGTGAACGTCTACCGGCAGAAGGGGACCGTGGCCTTGACCTTGCGGGTCGTGCCGCTCCAGGTTCATACGTTCGCGGAGCTCAACATGCCGGCCGAAGCTCTGGCCAAGCTCGCCGGCGAGGCGCGCGGCCTGGTCCTTTTTGCGGGCGTCACCGGCTCGGGGAAGACCACCACCTTGAATTCCGTCATCGACCATATCAACCGGAACTCCTCCTGCCAGATCGTGACCATCGAGGACCCCATCGAGTTCTACCACACCGACGTAAAATCCTCCATCGCGCAGCGGGAAGTCGGTCCGGATACCCGGTCGTTCAAGAACGCCTTGAAATACGCCCTGCGGCAGGACCCGGACGTGATCGTGATCGGCGAGATGCGCGATTTCGACGCCGTCTCGGCCGCCCTGACCGCGGCGGAGACCGGACACCTGGTCCTTTCCACCATCCACACCATGGACGCCGTTCAGACCCTCGACCGCATCATCGACGTTTTCCCGGCGCACCAGCAGGCCCACGTCCGCGTCCAACTGTCCAATGTCCTGCGGGGAGTGGTCGCCCAAAGGCTTCTGCCCGGCAAGGACGGGAAGGGACGCTGGCCGGCCGCGGAGGTGCTGATCGTATCGTCCCTCGTCAAAAAGCTGATCGCCGAGGGCAAACCCCAGGACATCCATAAAGCCATGGAGCAGGGGCAATATTACAAGATGCAGACCTTCGACCAGGACCTGCTCCGCCTGGTGCGGGAAGAAAAAGTCGCCCTGGAAGAAGCCCTGGAAGGCGCGAGCAGTCCCGACGACCTGGCCTTGAAGGCCCGCGGCATCGGGAGCGGATAGGCGGGCCGATGATCCGCCAATGGGAGATCCTGCACGCTCCCTCGGGGAGCGACGCCCGCCGCCACCGCTTGAGCATGTGGTCGGACGGGCCGGACGTCGAGAACATCCGCCAGCTCCTCTCGGGGCGGGCCGGGGTGGTCTGGGTCCCGCGCCGCAGCCCCTATAACTGCGCTTTCTTCGTTTACGGCCTGACCGATGCGGAGAAGACGGCCCTGGAGGGCATCCTCTCCGGCAAGATGGACCTGAACGGGGAGGATTTCCGGGCCGGCTCGAGGACCGGACCGTCCGGCCAGCCCCTGGGGCCCGAGGACACCCAGGAGGTCATCCGCTACGACGCCATCGCCCGTCCGGATTCCGGCGAGGTCACGGGCCTGGGCAAGGTGCAGTCGCCGGGAGCCATCGCCATCGCCTATATCCTTCCGGAACATTTTCCCGCCGCCGGCGACCAGATCCACGACATATTGGAAAAAACGCTCTACGATAAAAAGATCGGCGTCAACCTGGAAAAAAAACTGTCCATCATCTACCATGACCTTTCCCTCCCAAAGATCTACGCGCTCCTCAAAAGCTGCCGGGAAGCCTCCGTCCGGCACGCGATCGCCGTGGGAGATCCGGCCCGGCTTCAGGGCCTCAAGCGCGTCTCGCAGGACAACGGGATATTCGTCCGCCTGATATCGGAATCGGTCCTCGACCGGCATCTCTGGCTGACGGTCATAGCGGAAATCCTTTCCTTCGAATGATTTTTCCAGGCGCGCGTCCGACCGGTCCGCGGGAGGCCCTTCCGTGATAGAAAAATGGGAGATGGCGCATTCCCCGTTCGAAAAGGATCCCCAGCGCTATAAGGCGAGGATCCGGGGCACCGAACAGGAACTGGAAAAACTCATCGGGGCCCTTCCGGCTTCCTGCGGCCGGCCTTTCGTGACGCTTTCCCAGGATTATAATTGGGCCTTCTATATTTACGCCCTGACCCCGGAGCTCCGGGAAAAGGTCGTGCAGGTCTTTCAAAGCCTCTCTCCCCAAGGGCAGGTCCTGGAAGAAAACGCCCTGCGGGTGGAGCAGGAGCTCCCCCCCATGCTCGAGGACGTTCTCGAGGCCGCGGCCAGATCGTTCTCGGGAGAGACGGGGCCACCCGAGGAGCGGACCGGGCCCGGCCCGGAGGCCCCGGGTCCGTCGCCAGCGACCGTTCCACCGGCGACCGCGGCGCTCCCGGCGCGCGTCCCATCCGAACCGCTCGAGCCCAAGCTCGTTTTCAAGCAATTCACCGTGGGTCCGCACAACCGTTTCACCCACGCCGCCGCCCAGGCCGTCGCGGAAAATCCCGGCAAGATCTACAACCCGCTTTTCATCCACGGGGTCCATGGTTCCGGCAAGACGCACCTCCTCCACGCTATCGGCCAATCCATCGTCTCCGGCGACGCCCGGCTGGCCTGTCTTCTGGTGAAGGCGGAAAAATTCGCGTCGGGCGGTTTTCCGGCCGAAAGGATGAAAGACCCTTCCGGCCTGGGCGACGCGCTTTTGGTGGACGACATCCAGTCTCTTAAAGGTTCGGACAGGGGCCAGGAAGATTTTATCCGGCTCTTCGATCTATTCCATAAACAGGGCAAGCAGATCGTCGTCACCTCCGACGTCCCGCCGAAAGCTCTGGGGGAATTGAGAGACGATCTCCTCTCCCGTCTGGCGCTGGGGCTGGTGACGGACCTGAAGCTTCCCGCTCCAATCGAGGCCGCTCCGGCCGCACCCCTCCCCCCCAAGCCGGAACCTCCTGCGCCCGTGGTGCCGCCTCCGCCGGCCGCACCCCTCCCCCCCAAGCCGGAACCTCCTGCGCCCGTGGTGCCGCCGCCGCTTCCAATTCCAGGACTTTCCAAGCGAGACCAGCCGGAGCCGGAGGTCATGTGGATCCCGGACGGACCTGCGGATCCCAATCACCGCCAGGTGAAGGCCGCGGTCTTTTACCCCAAGGGCAAGGAGGAGGAATTCACCGTCATGATGCAGAGGTTCGGCGTCATCATGAAAAAACACAAGCTCAAGATCAGGATCGAGTGCCTCTCCCGGACCCCTTACGACTTCGAAGGCGAGATCGACTACCCTTTTTTCTCCAAGCAATGCCGGTCGCTGCAATGCTCCACCTGCATCGTGCTCGGCCCGCCCCCGGCCCACCTCTTGACGGAAGAGGATTTTGCGGGTATCCTCAATACGCTGTTGGAGGATGAGCGGATATCCCTGCAGTTCATCCCCTGGTCGGAATTGACGAAGGATTATCGTTATCTCAACTGCGCGTTAGATCTGTCGCTCCTGTCGCCGTCCGCGTAAGAGGAGCACCCACGACCGAATGATTCCAGCCGTCAGGCGATTTTTTTCCATTGTCTGGTCTCTGATCCTTTCCAGACCGGCCGAGCCGTCCTACCTCGAAGATCAAGCCACCGGAGATCTGCAGAACCTGCTTCTCATGTCCCAGACCATGACGTCGATCCGGGACATGGACGAGATGCTGGGCTATCTCCTGGGAGAAATCCACAAGATCCTCCGGGTGGACTGCGGCGTGCTCACCGTCGATAATAACGGCCGCTTCAAGGTCCGCTGCCACCGGGGCCTGTCCAATTCCTTCGTTACGGCTTTGGACGTCCCCCTGGGCTCCGGCCCGATCGGAGAGTGTTTTTCCTTCGGCAAGGTCGGCACCTTCTCCCGCAAAGAGATGTCCGGCCTGGACCCCGCCGGACTCTTCGCCGGAGAGCACTGGAATTCGCTGGTCCTGGCCCCCATCTCCATCCAGAACCATAACCTGGGAGTATTCCTGGCGGGGTCGCCCAGGGACCGTTTCTTCACCCGCGACGTCATCGACAGCATCGACGCTTTCGTCCAGATCCTTTCCGTCGGGATCCGCAACGCCCAGCTCCTGGAAGGGATGGAAAAATTCAACCGCCGGCTGGCGGCGGAAGTGTCGTCCACCACCCAGGAACTCACCCGCACGAACAACCGCCTGATCCACCGGGTGCGGGAACTGAAAGCTCTTTACGAGATCACATTGAGCTCCGAGAGCAGCGCCTCCCTGGCGGACGTTTTCAGCGCCGTGTCCGCCAAAGTCCGGGAACTCTTTAATGTGGAGCATACCTGCTTTTTCATTAATCAATCATCTCGGGACGATATGGTTCATCTTGTTTCACCGTATAATAATTTTGATATTCAATCTGATATCTCATATAAAATATCAATAAATTCCAATGAGGATATATCCCGTAAACCATTGTCAGCCATGGTATTGGAATCATTCCAATCCAAGGAAATCAGGAATCAGCCGTCCATATCCCTATCTCTGTCCGGAGAGTTCGGGATCAGCGGGGTACCGGGCCATACGGAGATTCTGAATCTGTCCAATATCGTTTCCGTGCCGTTGAAAACGGCGCATAAGAACATGGGCGTGATGGTCCTGGCCAATCCGATAGCGGATTCCAAATCCCAGGACGGCGGGTCGGATTTTCCCAATGACGAGGAGATGAAGACCCTCACTTTGATCGCGAGCCGGGTGGCTTCATCCATAGAGACCGTGGAGCTTAATTTGGAGATCCAGCAGCGCTTGGGAGATCTTTCCACCCTCCAGGACATCAATGAGACCTTCTATGCGACCCCGGTCCTGGAGTTCATACTGGCCAAGATGGCCAAGATCATACTCCGTTCCCTTAAATGCACCTTGTGCGATTTTCTTCTTTTCGAATCCGGTTCGTCGAGATTGGTGACGCACCCCGCGTCGTCCTCCATCCACGGCTCCGACATGACGCCGGACCATGTATTCGTCAACGAGGAAAAGGACGTTACGACCCAGGTCTTCCTGGACAGAAAGCCGAGGATCATCGATAATGTCGAGGCTGAATTCTCTTTGAGCCGGATCGGGGTCCAACAGAAGATCGGGTCCATCATGCTTGTCCCCCTCAAGGTCGATGAGGAGATCATAGGGATTTTGCGTGTGGGAAGTTCGGAAAGATCCTATTTCAACCCGCATCATCTTAGGCTCACGGAATTGATAGCAGATAGAAGCGCGGTCATTGTGCAAAATGCCAGGCTTTATGAGAAGATCATGCGGGCCAACATGGAGCTGGAAAAACTAAACCATATGAAAACTGAATTCGTTTCTATGGTTAGCCATGAGCTTAGGACCCCTGTTACGGCTGTGAAAGGATTTGTGGATATTGTTCTGGAAGGAGAGGCCGGACAAATTAATGATCAGCAGAACCGATTTCTCCAAATCGCCCATAATTCCATAGAGAGGCTGACTCTTCTCATTGCCGACCTTCTGGATATATCAAGGATAGAATCGGGTCAAATGAGAATGGAAATGGTCCCTATATCCCTTGCCCCTGTATTGCAGGAATCGTTGGAAACACATCAAAAAATCATTGAATCAAAGTCTATTAAGTTATCGTCATCTATAAAAACAGACCTTCCTGATGTCATGGCAGATGAATCAAGGATAAGGCAGGTCATGGACAATCTCCTATCCAATGCTTTAAAGTTCACACCGGCACAGGGGTCTATGTTCGTTAAGTCAGATGATTTGGGTGACTTTGTTCTGGTAACTGTCCAGGATACAGGCGTAGGAATAAGGAAAGAGGATCAGGATAAGATTTTCAGCATGTTCTATCAGGTCGACTCATCCTTGACCAGACATGTTGGCGGGACCGGACTGGGACTGGCAATATCAAAAGCAATCATTGAGATGCATGGAGGTAAGATTTGGGTCGAATCGGAATTAGGGAAGGGATCAACTTTCAGATTTCTTATTCCTAGAATCAGGGAACAAAAATAGGCCATATTATCCTTTCATGGTATTTTTTAAAATATATTCCCCATCATTCGCATTCAATCAATCGCAAGCTTGTGTGGCCATTATGCGGCGTGGCTTTAGTTGGTCTGGGGGAATATTAGTCGTTAAACCAGATTTCACATTAAAGTAATGAAAATATAGTAAAGCAATTGCAAATTTTATATATTTTTTGTTTCATGTGATACATATTGGTGAAACACGGAGAGGAGAAAAAATGGTTGAAAATGAAAAACAAGATGAATTTTCATTAGGTTTTATGATTGGGATTTTGGTAGGAGAGGGACATTTTGGGGGGGACGGTAGGCAGGCTCAAATAACTCTTAGGATGCATGTCAGGCATGAGAGGATATTTAAATGGCTTGTCCATCTGGTGCCGGGCTCCAAACTTTACGGGCCTTACCACCACGGGGGGAGGAATTATCTGCAATGGATGGCGAGGGGGGAACCTTTGAAAAGGCTGGTCCCTCTTCTGGAACAGACCACGTTTCGATACATCGATCCCTATAGCTTTGATAAATTCCAGAAAATGGTCGAAGAATACGGCTTGAAGTCCGGATAAAAAAAAGGGCCGGCTTCTGACATCTCTGCCCATGTCATGGCCGGCCCAAAGCGTTACCTATATTCTAGCCGAAAGCCGCTGAAAATTCTTGAACATATTGTAAAGTAAATGTAACATTTTCAACCGCCGGTTCTGCCGGATATCCGACGGAGTTCCCTTCGATATGCCGGCGGGCAAGCCCTGCATCCAGGCCCGGTCCTGCCCTCCAGGGCGTTTGATTTCCGATAGTGAATATGTCAAAATGCCGCGTACCATGGCTCCAAAAAATCTGGCACAGGCGTCGCTGGAAGACTTGATCGAGGAGCTGCTGCGCAAGCTCTGCGAGGACCCCGAGAGGGAAGGGCTGGTCCGGACCCCGAAGAGAGTGGCGGAATCCTTCAGGTTCCTGACGAAGGGTTACGGCCAAAGCGCCGAAGCCGTCCTCAAGAAAGCGTCGTTCACGGAGAGCTACAACCAGATGGTCCTGGTCAAGGACATCGACTTTTATTCCCTGTGCGAGCACCACCTCCTCCCCTTTTACGGTAAATGCCACGTGGCCTACATCCCCAACGGGAAGGTGGTGGGCCTGTCCAAGATCCCCCGGGTGGTCGATATTTTCTCCAGAAGGTTCCAGCTCCAGGAGAGGATGACCCAGCAGATAGCCACCGCCATCGACACCATCATCAAGCCGCGGGGGGTCGCCGTGGTAGTCGACGCCTTTCACCTCTGCATGACCATGCGGGGGGTGGAAAAACAGAACACCTACGCGACCACAAGCGCCATGTACGGGGCCTTTGAATCTCATGAAAGGACCCGCATGGAATTTTTAAGCTTCATCCGGCGCGACGCCAACCGCTGATCCGGCGGTCTCCCGCTTCCTTGAAAAAACTCCTCATCCCCTTCCAGAACATCCGCTTCAACATCTGGCTTTTCGCCGCCCTGGCCCTGGCCTCGATCCTCGGGACCCTGGTCCCCCAGATCCCGGAGAATCCCGACCGGGTCAAGGAGTTCATCGCCCAATCCCCTAAGGTCGGGGCCCTCCTGGAGCCGCTCGGGGTCTTCAACATCTACTATTCCTGGTGGTTCATCGGGCTCCTGGGCCTGATGGCGTTCGACGTGGTGGTATGCAAGATCATATTCGGCAGGTTCCCGGGAATGAGGACTTTCAAAGAGTCCGAGCTGGAGCCGGGCATTTTTTCCTGTCTGGGTTTCCGCGATGCCTGGGCCGAGCCGGCCGCCCCGGAGGAATCCTCCGGGAGGATCCGCGAAACCCTCTCAAAGCAGGGCTACCGGGTCCAAACAAGATCCCTTCCGGACGGGTCCCGGCTGGTCACGGGGGTCCGCCATTCCCTGCAAAGGTTCGGCAGCTGGGTCAGCCACGTCTCCATCCTGATCATCCTGCTGGCGAACCTGGCCGGGGCCCTCTGGGGTTTCCGTGAAACTCTCAATATCCCCGAAGGGTCGTTCGCCAAGATGGAAAAGCGGGACTGGGTCGTGGCCTGCGACAAATTCATAGTGGAAAAGTATCCCGGGACGTCCACTCCCATGACGTTCGCTTCGGACCTGCGCCTTTTCGACGGCGGAAAGCTCGTCGACGAAAGAAGGATCCTTGTGAACGAGCCCCTGGAGCATAAAAAGGTCCGGTTCTATCAGGCCACATACGGCCCATACCTTAAGGAAGCCCACATTGGATTCTTTCTGAAGGACAAACCCAAACAGTCGCCCACAGTGGTCGCGCGTCTGGACCAGGAGGTTCCCGTGCCCGGGACCCCCTACCGTCTGCGCATACTGGAATTCGCTCCCGATTTCACCCTCAACGAGGAGAATGCGCCGGTCAGCCGGTCCATGGAGCCGGAGAACCCGGCGGTCCTACTCCAGGTGCTCGAAGGGGACAAACCGGTGAAGACCGCCTGGATCTTCGAGAAATTTCCCACGATGTCGATGCCTCCCATCGAGCCGACGGACAAGTTCGTCCCGGTCCTGGCCCAGTACGTTCCCGGCCATTACACGGGCCTCCAGATCGCCTACGATCCCGGAGCGACCCTCTTTTGGGCCGGCTGCACGATCCTGGTCCTCGGGTTGATGGTGCTTTTTTACATGCACGAAAGGAAGATCTGGGTCCTGGTCGGGAAGTCCAACGGCCAGGGCTGCCGCGTGGAGGCGGGGGGCCAATCGTCCCGGGGGAAGTCGTTCGAAAGGGAATTCACGGATCTCGTCGGGTCGCTTCGGGGTCCCGGTCCGGTTTGAAGCGAACTTATCCCGTCTTCCTGGACCTCCGGGGCAGGGACGTCCTGGTGATCGGCGGGGGGCGGGTGGCGGGACGCAAGGCGCCGTCTTTGGTCGGGGCGGGAGCGAGGGTGGAGCTGGTCGCGCCTCGGGCCTCGCCGGCGATCACGAGATTGGCGCGCCGAAATAAGATAAAATACAGGGAACGTCCCTTCCGGGATTCGGACGTTCGAGGACGCACCCTGGTCTTTTGCGCGACGGATGATGAAGTCCTGAACCGGAGGATGGGGCGGCTCTGCGCGCGGCGGGGCATCCTCGTGAACGTCGCGGACCGGCCGGAGCAATGCGATTTTGTCATGCCGGCCGTCGCCCGCAGGGGCGGCGTGGTCTTCGCGGTGTCCACGGGCGGGGCCAGCCCCGCCCTGGCGCGGTTCCTGCGCGATGAGATCTTGAGGCGGTTCGG
>Ga0154926_1081_pt1 | contig 30478 bp, 29 predicted proteins | sample RifCSPhighO2_01_FD_105894 | JGI IMG/M metagenome (GOLD analysis project Ga0154926, IMG submission 105894) | Elusimicrobia bacterium RIFCSPHIGHO2_01_FULL_64_10 | reverse complement strand
ACGTTCCAGCACGCCGCCTATCTCGGCACCGAGCTCATGAAGGCGGAGATCGCCATGAAAAAGAACCTTCCTTACGTCCAGGACGACCCCCTGCCCTGACGACGGCGGCCGCCGACATGACCCGCCCCAAAAGAATCTACACCCGCAGCGGGGACGCCATGACCACGGGCATCCTCGGCGGTTTCCGGCTGACGAAGCACTCGGCCCGCATCGAGGCCCTGGGGTCGCTGGACGAGCTGAACAGCTTCCTCGGGTTCCTGTTCGCGCTGACCCCCGCCCGGCTGCAGGGCTCGAAGATCCACGGGACGGCGCGGACCTTCGCCGGCATCATCGAAAGGATCCAGCGCGACCTTTTCGCCATGGGGGCCGAGCTTTCCCATCCTCTCATCAGGAACGGGACCATCCCGCATCCCCTGCGCCGGCATTACCCCAAGGACTCCGTCCCCAGGACCAAAAAGCTCCCCTCCATCACTCACGAGGACATCCACCGGCTTGAGGAGACCATCGACGCCCTGCAGGCCAAACTTCCGGCCCTGGACCATTTCATCCTGCCCCGGGGCAACCCGGTCGGGGCCATCTCCCAGGTGGTCCGGGCCATCTCCCGCCGGGCGGAGCGCCGGGCGGTGCAGCTGGCGATGCATTCCAAGATCAACCCGCTCACGCTCGCCTATCTGAACCGGCTGTCCGACCTCCTGTTCCTCCTGGCCCGGGCCCTGAACTTGAAAGACAAGGAGGCCGAGATCCTCTGGATCGCGGAAGACCGGCCAAACCATTGAAATTCGTTATCGCGCCGGACTCTTTTAAGGAAAGCCTGACCGCCGTCCAGGCCTGCTCGGCCATAGCGAAAGGGGCCCGGGCCGTTTTTCCGCGCGCGCGGCTCGTCCTCGCCCCCATGGCCGACGGCGGAGAAGGCACGCTCTCCGTCCTCTTGGGGAAGGGAGGGCGGCCGCGGAACGCGACGGTGTCCGGGCCGATGGGAAAAAAGACCGCCGCCAGCTACGGCATCCTCGCCGGCGGACGCACCGCCGTGGTGGAGATGGCCCAGGCCTCGGGCCTCGGGCTCATCGCTCCGAAAAAAAGAGATCCTCTGCGCGCGAGCTCCTTCGGAACGGGGGAACTCATCGCCAGGGCCTTGAGCGGCGGGGCGGAAAAGGTGATCCTGACCCTGGGCGGCGTGGCCACGAGCGACGCCGGGACCGGGATGGCCGGAGCCCTCGGCTGGAGGTTCCTGGACCGGAACGGATGGCCCATCCCGCCGGGAGCGGCCGGCCTCCTGCGCTTGGAAAAGATCCTGCCGCCGGAGGACCCGCGCGCCCTCTCCCGGGCGCGCTTCCTCGCCGCCTGCGACGTCAACAATCCCCTGCTCGGGCCCAGGGGCTCGGCCCGGGTCTACGGCCCGCAAAAGGGCGCCACCCGGGAAATGGTCCGCGCCATCGAGAGGGCTTTCGCCAGATTTTCCGGCATCGTGCGCAGGGACCTCGGAAAGAACATCGCGGCCCTGCCCGGGGCCGGCGCCGCCGGAGGAGCCGGAGCCGGAGCGGCGGCTTTCCTGAACGCGGAGCTCCGGCCCGGGATCGAGCTCGTGATCGAAATGACCGGACTGCGCGCGAAGATGGCCGGGGCCGACATCGTTCTCACGGGCGAAGGCCGGATCGACGGCCAGACCCGGTTCGGAAAAACGGCCTCGGGAGTGGCCGGGGCGGCGAAAAGACTGGGCATTCCCGTGGTGGCCTTCTGCGGCGAGGTCGGGCCCGGAGCCCGGACCGCGCGCTCCGCGGGGATACTGGCCTTCGCGCCCATCGCCCGCGGTCCCATGAGCGCGGCGGATTCGCTCCGGCTCGCGCCGCGTCTCCTGCGCGAGGCCGCCGAAGAGACCTTCCGCATGCTGCGCCCCTTCCTGCCGGGATGAAACGGTCGCGCATCTACGTCACCAAGGCCATCCCGGAGAACGGGCTGGAACTCCTGCGCCGGTCCTTCGGAAGGATCGATCTGAACCCGACGCAGAAGACCCTCCCGCGGAAAGAACTCCTGGCCGCGGTCCGGGGGCGGGAAGGGATCCTCTCCTGCCTGACGGACTCCATCGACGAAGAGGTCCTGCGCGCCGCCGGACCGGGACTCCGGGCGGTCTCCAACTACGCCGTGGGCACCGACAATATCGACGTTGCCGCCGCGACGGAACGGGGAGTGGCCGTCACGAACACTCCCGGCGTCCTGACCCTGGCCACGGCGGAGATGGCCTGGTCCCTCCTCCTGGCCGCGGCGCGGCGGGTCGCCGAAGGGGACCGGATCACGCGGTCGGGAAAATTCGCCGGATGGGGACCGACGCTCTATCTCGGCCGGGCGGTCACGGGCAAGACCCTCGGCGTCATCGGCGCCGGCAGGATCGGGACCGCCTTCGCGCGCCTGTCGAAGGGATTCCGGATGGAAGTGCTTTACCGCGCCAGGCGCCCCAACCGCGCCCTGGAAAGGGAGCTGGGCGCGCGCCGGACCTCCCTGCCGGAGATCCTGAAACGATCGGATTTTTTGAGCCTGCACGTGGACCTGAATCCCTCCACGCGCGGCATGATCGGCAGGAAGGAGTTCTCCCTCATGAAACCGTCCGCCGTCCTGGTGAACACCTCCCGCGGGCCGGTGATCGACGAGAAGGAACTGGTGCGAGCCCTCAAGTCCCGGAAGATATTCGCCGCCGGGCTCGACGTCTATGAACGGGAACCGCGCCTCGCCCCCGGACTGGCCTCCCTCGACAACGCCGTGCTCGCCCCGCACGCCGGCAGCGCCACCACGGAGGCCAGGGCGGCCATGGCGGAGCTCGCCGCGGAGAACCTCATCCTCGCCCTGTCCGGCCGGAGACCCAAGACCTGCGTCAATCCGGAGGTGTTGTGATCAACCTGATATTCGCCTTCTTCCTCCTTTTCCTGCTCGGCTGGGCGGCCAAGAAATTCTACTTTCCCACCGACATGGCGCAGCGTCCCGGACTCTACCCCGCCCGGAAAAGTCCGGCGAAGATCTCGCGCAAAGAGCTCGGCACCGTGCTTGCCCACCTCCAGAGGTGGAAGCAGGAAGGGAAGATCTCCCGGGAAGAGTACGACCACCTGACCGACCTCTGCCTGTCCGAGCTGGAGGAGGGTCGGGGCGCCGGCGCGTCTTGACCCATTGAATTTTCCCGGCTTTCCGGGTATAACCATCCTGCCCGCCAGGCCTCTTGGCGGGCCATCCGATGCTGCTCAAAATTTGGCGACGGCTTCCCATCGCGGCATGGTTCGTCCTCGGCCTGGCATTGGCGCCGGCCGCGGCGGACGACCGGGCCTTCTCAACCTGGCTCGATTTCAATCCCCAGATCGAAAGGGGGGAGAAGAAAAACTATAACCTCCTGCCTCTTTTCGTGTCCTCGCCGGAAAGGGGTCAGGGCTTCGGCCTCAAGTACGCCCAGCAGTCCCTCCTGAACCGCGAGGACGTCGTGAGGGTCCAGGCCATCCAGACCCTCCTGGGGAAATCCTCCTACGACCTGGTGTACGAGTTCCCGCCGCGGTCTTTCGGGATGGAGATGAAACTGACCTATGAGAACTTCACGAAGTTCTACTACGGCATCGGGAGCCAGTCCCGCGAAGAGGACGAAAGCGCCTACGATCCCGAACTGATCGCCGCCCGCGTTCCCCTGCTTTACGGCCTGTCCAAACACGTTTCGGCCGGAGTGAGCTTCGACTACCAGGAATGGAAGATGATCCGCGCCGACGCCAACGGCATCCTGCCCAGGGACTCCCCGCACCTGATCGGCACCGAGCAGAGCCGGCTGTACACGACCGGGCTCCTCATGCGCTGGGACAGCCGGAACTCCCGGACGAACCCCACCCATGGACTCTTCGCCGAGGGCAGCGTGGAATACGCCAAGTCGCTCGTGCGCGCGCACGGCAATTTCACCCGGGCCGCTTTCGAGACCCGCGCGTTCCATCCCTTCTGGAACCACGGCGAGCACCACGTCTTCGGACTGCGGCTCTTCCTCGATTACACGTCGGGGGACGTCCCGTTCTACCGCCTGCCGGAGCTGGGAGGCATCTTCTTCAACCGGGGGCTCCTGGAAGGGCGGTTCCGCGATTCCCTCGCCGTCACCGGCAACATCGAATATCGTTTCCGCATCACCGACCGGCTCCACTGGGCCTTCTTCACGGACGCCGGCAACGTCTATCCCCGGCTCCGCGCCGTGAACTTCAGGCGCACGAAGTTCACCGGCGGGACCGGGATGCGCTACTACGTGCCGCCCGGGAACCTGCTTTTGGCCCGCGTGGACGGCGGCTTGAGCTCCGAGGGCTTCCGGGTCTACCTGACCTTCGACCACCCGTTCTAGGTTCACCTCTCACCTATCCCCTCTCACACCTCACCTAACCCCCTAAATCATTCTCCCTCTCCCTTGAGGGAAGATGGTCTTTGTCTTTCACCCTCTCCCTTGAGGGGAGAGGGCCGGGGTGAGGGTGATTAGAGGGTGGGGTGAGGGGGTGTGTCCTACCCCGGAGATTTTTATTTTCAATCCACTTGGGTTATGTTCTAAACTTTCCAGTCAGTTCCGGGCATGCTTCGCTTCAGGTATTCATCAAACAGCGGCACCGTGAAAGCGGTATCCCCATGTGCGGGACTCCAAATCATGCCTTTGGCTATGAGTTGACTGCGTATAGGGGCAAGCGATGTCACTTCTCGATTCAATTGATTCGCGATATCTCCGGAACGATGAGGACCGGGACCGATCTCCGCCATGGCGCGTAAATATTTTTTCTCCAGGGGCGTTAATCGGTCAAATCGAACGCGAAAGAAACTGTCGTCTAATGCTACGATAGCGGTCTTGGAAGCAAGTCTAACATCGTTCAAACCGATAGGAGATGATTTTGCAGCATCCCATGTGTGCTTCCCCCATTCTTGAAGAAAATAAGGATACCCCCGTGTTTCTTTAATGATTTGTTTCAGCGCGTCATGATCTATTTTCACACCCTGGTCATTTGCAGGCTTGGCAATGGCGAGGGTTGCCGCATCGGCATTTAATGGTCCCACTTGGGGAAATTCAAAGAGGCGCTCAGCATACGACTTGGCTCTACCCATCCGACCTGGCAGCTGAGGGAGCCCCGCACCAACGAGAACAACGGGCAGTCTGCGTTGGGCCGTGCGATGCAGTGCGGTAATCAGCGCAGCCACCTCTCCCTCATCGACGTATTGAAGTTCATCAATAAACATCGCTAAAGCCGTTCCCGCTTCTTTTGCTGCTGCGCCAACCACCTCAAGCAATGCTTGTAGATCATGCTCCAGATCGCCATTATCGGCAAGCCCAGGCTCTGGATCAAAGTCGAATCCCACTTCAATGTCTTGATATTTCACTTTTAACGCCTTTGCAAAGCCAGCCAGACCGCGAAGAGCCCGTTGCGCCATGTTTTTTGCTTTTTCATTTCGAGAAAGCCGCAACAAGGCCTGACGCAATTGCGGTGCGAGGATGGCTGGAAGGGACCGATTCTCAGGTGATTCTATACGAATAGTGTGGATACCAGTCCCTTCAGCATCTTCACGTAAGCGATCCAGTAGCACCGTTTTCCCAACTCCTCGGAGTCCAATTAGTAAGACGCTTTTTGTCGGACGACCTGCTCGAACTCTTGCCAATGCGATTCGAACAGTCTCTCTCAAATCATCCCGTCCAGCTAATTCAGGGGGTGGCGTTCCAGCACCTGGGGCGTAAGGATTTTTTATAGGATCCATTGATTTATTTATAGCAATTTATTGCCGATTTATCAATATTTAATAAACTATATAAACTACCTATAAATAACATTAATACAATCGTCCAAATATGTAAGGGGGCATGGGACTTGAGAACCCCCTCACCCTGACCCTCTCCCACCAGGGGGGAGGGAACTAAGTGCCGGCCACCAGAAATTGAACCACCCGCCTCGAATGTGGTAAAATGACCTGCCCGCCATGAAAGTCTTCATACACACCTACGGCTGCCAGATGAACGTCGCCGATTCCCAGGAGATGGGACGGCACTTCTCCGGCATGGGTTTCGAGCACGCGCGCGCCCGGGCGGAAGCCGACGTCATGGTGCTGAACACCTGCACGGTCCGCCAGCACGCCGAAGACAAGGCCCTCTCCGCCATCGGCCGGCTGAAGGGCTGGAAACGGGACCGGGAGGGACGGGTGCTGGTCGTGGCGGGCTGCGCCGCGGAACGCCTGGAAACGACCCTGAAAAGGAGGTTCCCGCACGTGGACCTCGTCATCGGAGCCAAGGACATGGACCGCTTCGGCGAGATCGTGGGCGGCTACCTCCGGTCCCGGGCCGGGGATTTCGACTGGTTCGAAGAGAGCGGGTCCGGATTCATGGATTCGGCCCGCGGCGAAGGCGGGACCTTCCGCCTCGGCGGCTCGGACGACACGTCCTTCGTCACCATCATGCGCGGGTGCAACTATTCCTGCTCCTACTGCATCGTGCCCGCCGTCCGGGGCCGCGAATCCTACCGGACTCCGGGATCCATCCTCGCCGAGGTCCGGGAGGGCGCCGCCCGGGGGCTGGGCCGCGTGATGCTTCTCGGACAGACCGTCAATTCCTACCCGGATTTTTCGGACCTACTGGATGAAGTCCGCCGGGTCCCGGGAGTGGCGGAGATCCTGTTCATGAGCCCGCACCCGCATTACCTGAACGACAAGATGATCCGGACGCTGGCGTCCTCCCCCATATTCTCCGATGAGATCCACCTGCCCGTCCAGTCCGGCTCCGACCGGATCCTCCGGGCCATGAAACGCAACTACACCCGCGGGGAGTACCTCTCCAAGATCGAACGCCTTCGTTCCGCCAAGCCGGGCCTCGTGCTGGGAACGGACTTCATCGTCGGCTTCCCGGGCGAGACCGAGGAGGATTTCCTCCGGACCCTCTCCCTCTGGGACGAGGCCGGGTTCGACCGCGCCTACTGCTTCAAGTATTCCCACCGCCCGGGAACGGAAGCGGCGGGATCCGCGGACTCCGTCACCGACGAGGTCAAGGAGGAGCGGCTTTCCCGGCTCCTGGCCCGGATCGAATCGCGGAGAACGGGGCCGGCGTCCCGGACCGAAGCGAAGCCGTGACCCTGACCCGCAAGGTCGTTCTGGCCTTTTCCGCGTCCGCCGCCCTCTACTTCCTTTGGGACGCCACGCGCGGCATCCGCGCCATCGAATCCCTCGTCCGGCCCGTGATACATAAGGAGCTCGTCAACCGCTACGCCGGAATCTATAAGGAAGACCCTCTTTTCGTCACGGCGCTCATCAAGGTGGAATCGAACTTCATCAGGAAAGCCAAATCCAGCCGCGGGGCGGTGGGCCTCATGCAGATCATGCCCATGACCGGCTCCGAGATCGCGGCCGAGCTCAAAGTGCCGGGTTACGGGCCCGGGGACCTGGAGCGCCCGGAGGTGAACATCCGCTTCGGGTTCCATTACCTCTCCAAGCTCCGCAAGGAGTTCGGAGAGGACGACGTGGCGGTGCTCGCCGCCTACAACGCCGGCCCCAAGAACGCCAGGGAATGGATCTCCCAGTCGAGATCCGTGCGGCTGGCCTTCTCCGGCATCCCTTTTCCGGAGACGCGCCGGTTCGCGGAGGACGTCCTCTCCACCTACGGCTGGCTGAAGCGCCTGCGGGCCTGGCGCAGCGCGTTCATGGAACGGCCGTGACCGAACCCCTCACCCCGCTCATGAAGCAGTACGAGGAGCTGAAATCCGCCCACCCGTCGGAGATCGTGCTCTTCCGCCTGGGCGACTTCTACGAGATATTCGGAGAGGACGCCCGCATCGCCGCGCCCATCCTGGAAGTGGTGCTGACCCAGCGCCAGAACGTCCCCATGTGCGGCATCCCCCACCACGCCATGGGCCGCTACGTCTCCAAGCTCTTGAGGAGGAATTTACGCCTGGCCGTGGCCGAGCAGATGGAGGACCCGGCCGCGGCGCAGGGCCTCGTCAAAAGGGAGGTGGTCCGGGTGATCTCGCCCGGAACGGTGACGGAGGAGCACCTTCTCGACGAGAAATCGAACAACTTCATCGCGGCCCTGGCCTTCGACCCGGAGCGCCGGCGCGCGGGCATCGCCGCGGCGGACATCACGACCGGGCGGTTCCTCGTGTCGGAAGCCTGCGACGGGCCCGGATTCTCCAGTCTCTCGAGCGAGCTGGCCAGGTTGAACCCGGCCGAGATATTGCTGGTCCGGGGCCGGACGCCCGACTCGCCGTTCCTGGAAGGGGCGCCCGCGCATTGGCTGGATCCGGAGGACGCCGCCTCCGGCGACTCCGGGCGCCTGCGCGGCGTGGCGGACCCCCTGGCGCGCGAGGCGGCGGAAATGGTCCTGGCCGCCGTGCGCAGGACCCACCCCGGGACCCTGGGGATGCTGGGAGAGCCGGAACGGATCGGGCCGGAGTCCTTCATGGCTCTCGACCGCGAGACCCTCGAGAGCCTCGAGGTCCTCCGCAACCGGGACGACGGCTCCGAGCGCGGGACCCTGCTCGAATTTTTGGACCGGACCCTGACGCCGATGGGCGGGCGCCTCCTCAAGCAATGGCTTTCCCGCCCTCTGAACCGGATCGAACCCATCGCCCTGCGGCTCGAATCCGTCAGCTTCCTCCTGCGCGATCCCGGCCTGCGGGCGGCGGCGCGCGGGCTCCTTAAAAGCGCTTCGGACCTCGAGCGCGTCGCCGCCAGGATCCACTCCGGCGGCGCCGGCCCGCGGGACATCCAGGGCCTGAAGAACACCCTGTCCCGTTCGCTGGAACTCGCGGCGCTCCTTTCGGAAGGGGCGGCCGCCAGGGGCGAAGTCCTGGTGGACCGGGAAATTCCCGGCCGGATCCGGCGGATACTCGAGGGGCTGGGCGGCCCGGAAAAGATCATCGACCGTGTCTCGCGGACCCTGGCCGATGATCCGCCGGCCTCGCTGGACGATCCCGGAACGATCCGTCCGGGGCTCGACCCCGCCCTCGATGAGAAGCTCCGCGCCGCGCGGGAGGGCAGGGAATGGCTCAACAGGCTCGAGTCCAGGGAAAGGGAGACCACCCGCATCCCCACGCTCAAGATAGGATACACGTCGGTGTTCGGCTATTATTTCGAAGTGACCAAGCCGCATCTCTCCAAGGTCCCGCCGGCCTGGCACCGGAAGCAGACCCTGGTCAACACGGAGCGCTTCACCAACGAGGAGCTGAAAAACCTCGAATCCTCCATCCTCGGGGCGGAAGAGCAGGCCCGGAGGATGGAGCGGGAGATCTTCGCGGACCTGATCGGCTTCCTCAAGCAAAGCACGGCCGCCATCCGCGCCATCGCCGGGTCCCTGGCCGAGCTGGACTGCCTGGCCGCCTTCGCGGAGACGGCCGAATCCCGGGCCCTGACGAGGCCCGAAGTGGATTCCTCCGACGCCATCCATATCTCCGAGGGGCGCCACCCCGTGGTGGAATGCGCGCTTCCCTCCGGGGCCTTCGTGCCGAACGACGCGGTCCTCGACGACGCCTCCGGAAAGATCATCATCCTCACCGGCCCGAACATGTCCGGAAAATCGACCTACCTCCGCCAGACCGCGCTCATCACGCTCATGGCGCAGGTGGGGTCGTATGTCCCGGCCTCCCGCGCGAGGATCGGGCTGGTGGACCGGATCTTCACGCGCATCGGCTCCGGGGACCGCCTGGCCCAGGGCCAATCCACGTTCATGGTGGAGATGCGCGAGACGGCCAGGATCCTGGAAGGCGCGACCGCGCGGAGCCTGGTCATCCTCGACGAGGTCGGCAGGGGGACATCCACTTACGACGGCATCTCCATCGCCTGGGCCGTGATCGAGCACCTCGCCCGGGTCTCGCGGCCCAAGGTCCTCTTCGCCACGCATTATTTCGAGCTGACGGGCCTGGCGGCTTCCCTGCCCGGGGTCCGGAATTGCAGCGTGGAGGCGCGGGAATGGAAGGATTCCGTCGTCTTCCTCCACCGGGTCGTGCCGGGACCCGCCGACCGTTCCTACGGGATCCACGTCGCCCAGATCGCGGGGCTCCCTCCGGCCGTCATATCCCGGGCGAAAAAGATTCTGGAAAAGTTGGAAAAAGAGCACCAATCTTTGTTACAATCAAAAAAGGAACCTAACCAACAGATGCTCGACCTTCATGATTAAAGAACGCAGGGACCACATCCGATTTCCCGTCATCCACAACGTCGGCGAGCCGGTGGAGCTGAACGTCGCCCAGGACGGGAAGCGGGTCTCCATCCCCGGCTACATCATCAACCTCTCGGCGGGCGGCATCGGCATCATCACCCTCGGCCGGCAGGGGGCGCATCTGGCGCTGGGGACTCCCTTCGTCCTGGACCTCAAGCTTCCCGGCTTCATCAGCCATAACGTCGAGGGGCGGATCGTCCGCATCCAGAAAGGCCGCAAGGCCGAGCTCCATCACTCCAACGACGAATGGTTCTTGAGCCTGCGCTTCACCAAGATCAAACCCGCCCACGTTTCCCACATCAACCGCATGGCCGAGGACTGGAGCATCTGCGAGACCAAACTCCAGATGAAACTGCCCGACCCATGCTTCCGGGAATGTTCCTACTGGGACCTCTGCGAGAAACCAGCCAAGACCAAAGAAAAGTAGATGGCCAACACCATCTTCCCGCTCGCGGAAGACGCGATCGTCAAGATCGCGGCGGGCGAGGTCATCGAACGGCCGTCCAACGCCGCCAAGGAGCTCCTGGAGAACTCCCTCGACGCCGGTTCCACCGACATCAACCTGGAATTCGCGGGAGGCGGCAAGACCCTGATCCGCGTCGCCGACAACGGCTGCGGGATGGGCCGTGAAGACGCCCTCCTGTCCGTCCAGCGGCACACCACGTCCAAGATCCGCTGCTTCGACGACCTGGAGAGGCTCGCCACGTTCGGATTCCGCGGCGAGGCCCTGCCCAGCATCGCCTCCGTCTCGAAACTCGAGATCTTCACCGGGACCGAGTCCGCCCCCGCCGGGACGCACCTGACGCTCGCCGGGGGGAAACTCCTGGAGGAGAAGGAATGCGGCCGCTCCCGCGGCTGCACGGTGGAGGTCCGGGACCTCTTCTTCAACGTCCCGGCCCGGCTCAAGTTCCTCAAATCCGACTCCGGCGAAAAGAACCGGATCTGGCGGACTTTCGAGGAGATCGCGCTCGCCAATCCGGACGTCCGCTTCGAGATCCGCAGCGACGGACGGTCCCGCGCCGCCTATCCCGCCCGGGACTCCCTCCTCCGGAGGATCGCCGATCTCTGGGGCGAATCGTTCTGCGAGGACACCCTTTTCCCTCTCGAATCGGACCACCCTTACCTCAAGATCCGCGGCTGGGTCTCCCAGCCCCAATCGCACCAGCCCACGAAGAACAACCAGTTCTTTTACGTCAACGGGCGCCTGATCGTCTCGAAGGTCCTGACGCACGCCCTCTACGACTCCTTCCGGGACTGCCTCCCGCACGGGAGGCATCCCGCCTGCGTGATCCTCCTGGAGCTGGATCCCGCCCACATCGACGTGAACGTCCACCCGTCCAAGAGGGAGGTCCGTTTCCGCCACGAGCCCGAGATCCACGGCTCGCTCATCCGCGAGATCCGCGTCCGGCGCGCCCGTCTGTCCGAAGCGCCCGGCGTCCTGCCCGCCTTGGACCGCGGCCCTTCGTCCGATCCGGGCCCGGGGTTCTTCACCGGAGAAGCGCGGCGCGCGTCCGCGCCGGCCCCGGCGGATCATCCCGCCTCCGCCCAAACGGCGCTCCTGTCCGACCCCCCGCGGGTCATGAGCCAGTTCCAATCCCTCTACATCCTCGCCGAGCAGGCCGGAGACCTCCTCATCGTGGACCAGCACGCGGCGGCCGAGCGCGTCCTCTACGAGGAATTCCGCAAGGCCGTCGTTTCCGGGGAACCGCCGGCGGCGCAGAAGCTCCTCATCCCCGTCGTCTGGAACGTGACCGCGTCCCAGGCGGCGGCCCTCCGGGGGACCCTGGAGGCATTCGCGAAACTCGGCTTCCGCCTGGAAGAATTCGGCCCGACCGCCTTCCGCATCAGCGAGGCCCCGGCCTCCCTCTCGGAGAACGGCCTGGGGGCCGCCCTGGACGAGGCCGTCGCGGCCCTGGAATTCGAACGGGACCCGCTCGGGACTCCCGAGGAGAAGATCATGAGCGCGGCCTGCCGCGCCGCCGTCAAGGCCAACGACCGCCTCTCCCCCAGGGAGCTGGAAGCGCTCCTCCGGGAACTCGCCCTGTGCGAGAACCCCCACACCTGTCCCCATGGACGCCCGGTCCGGCTGGTATTGACCCGCCAAGAGCTTGATAAAAGATTCGGCCGGACCTGACTTCCCGGAGAAAAGGTCCGCGGTCGTGATCGTGGGCCCGACCGCCTCGGGAAAAAGCGCGGTCGCCATGGAACTGGCCCGGAGCATCCCGGCCGAGATCGTCAACGCGGACTCCCGGCAGGTCTACCGGGGCCTGGCGGCCTGCACGTCCCTGCCTTCGGAACGGGAAAGGAAAGCGGTCCCGCACCACCTCTACGGCTTCCTCGATCCGGACGAACCCTACAGCGCCGGCCGGTACGCCCGCGAAGCGAGGGGCGCCGTCCTGGCGATCCTCAAGAGGGGCCGCACGCCCATCGTGGCCGGCGGAACCGGGCTTTACATCCGCGCCCTCTGCGACGGCCTGGCCGAACTCCCGGAAAGGAAGGAAGAAGTGCGCAAGACCTTGTCGGATTTCGCCGCGGAGCGCGGGCCGGCCGCCCTGCACCGGCGGCTGGCGGCGGTCGATCCCGTCTCGGCGGAAAAGATCCCCGCGGGAAACGTCCAGAGGGTCGTGCGGGCGCTGGAGGTCCACGCCCTCACGGGAAGGCCTCTCGCGGAATGGCACAGGTCCGGCGGGAAGCCGGCTCCCTTCGAATCGTTTTTTTTCGGACTGCGCTGGGACCGGGAGGTCCTCAAGGCGAGGATATCGGAACGGTGCGCCCGCATCCTGGACGGGACCTTGAGCGAGGCCGGGGAGCTCCTGGCGGAAGGCCGGATGACTTCGGGCCCGGCTTTCCAGAGCCTGGGCCTGCGGGCGGCGGCGGCCCGCCTCCGCGGAGAGAGTTCCCGGAAGGAGTTCGCCCGCTCGCTGGCGACCGACACCCTCCGCTACGCCAAGCGCCAGATCACCTGGTTCTCCCGGGACGCGCGCGTGCGCTGGCTGGACCTGTCCGAACCATTCGATCCGTCCGCGGCCGCCGGAATCATCCTTAGGGAAATCCCCGTTCCGGCGGGCGGCGCGGGCCGGCGGCCGGTCTCCACCCGGGAATTTTGATATAATTTCAGCGGAATGGAAACGGTCTACCTGGTCGGCACCCACTGGAAAAGGTCCGGATCTCCCCTCAAAGCGTCATCGGAATCCCTGGAAGAGCTCGGGCGGCTCGCGGAGACCGCCGGCGGGACCGTGGTCGGGAAGATCCTCCAGTCCCTGGACGCGCCCTCGCCCCGCACTTTCATCGGGAAGGGCAAGGCCGAGGAGCTTCGGAGACTCGCCTCCAGGGGAGCGTTCCGCACATTGATCTTCGACGACGAGCTCAAGCCCGCCCAGCAGAAGAACCTCTCCGAGATCATCCCGGCCAAGGTCCTCGACCGCACGCGGCTCATCCTCGACATCTTCGCCAGGCGCGCGCGCACCCGCGAAGGGATCCTGCAGATCGAGCTCGCCCAGCTTTCCTACCTCCTGCCGCGCATGACCGAGCGTTACGGACGTTTCGAGCAGCAGGTGGGAGGGATCGGGACCCGCGGCCCGGGCGAGCGGAAACTCGAGGTCGAAGCCCGGCACATCCGCGACCGCGTGACGCACCTCCGCCGCCAGGTGGACTCGATCAAGCTCCACCGCGAGGTCGCCCGCGAAAGGCGGCGGAACGTGCCCCTGCCCAGCGCGGCCATCGTCGGCTACACGAACGCCGGAAAATCCACCCTGCTCAACAAGCTCACGTCCCTCTACGGACAGACCCGGGAACCGATCTACGCCGACGACCGGCTTTTCGCCACGCTGGACCCGACCACGCGCCGCATCCGCATGCCCAGCGGCCGCGTTTGCCTCTTCACCGACACGGTCGGGTTCATCAACAAGCTCCCGCACCACCTGATCGCGGCCTTCCGCTCCACCCTGGAAGAGTCCCTGGACGCGGACGTCCTCGTCCACCTGATCGACGCCGCCGATCCCGATTTCACCGGACACGCCGGGACCGTGAGGGAGACCCTCAAATCCCTGGAGGACGGGACCGACCGGAAAACGGACCGGATCCTGCCGGTCTTCAGCAAGGCGGACCTCCTCTCCCCGGCCCGGAAGGCGCGCCTCGAGTCGCGCGCGGCCGGCCTTTTCCAGGCCGGCGACGGGGACGCGGACGTCTCCCCGGAGGACCCGCCGATCCTCTTGAGCGCCGTGGAAGGCACGGGCATCCACCGCCTGCTCGAAGCCGTGGAAGAGCGGCTGGCGCGACGCATGATCGAGACCGACGTCTTCATCCCTTTCCGCCATTCCGGGGTCCTGGACGCCCTCTACCGTCTCGGCCGCGTGGAGCAGGTCTCCCACAGGCGCCGGGGCGTGAAGCTGCGCCTGCGCCTGGAAAAGTCCCACTGGGGCAAGCTTCAGAAAATCCTTCATAACGGAGGACCATGATGACCCTGGCCAACCGGATCACGCTCCTGCGGATAGCCCTGATCCCCGTGTTCGTCATCCTGTATCTGCAGGAACAGAAATACCCCCACCTGCACAACTGGACCCTGGGCGTGTTCGCGTTTGCGATCCTCACCGATCTCCTCGACGGGCTGGCGGCGCGGATGCGCGGGGAAAAGACGCCGCTGGGGAGCTTCCTGGACCCCCTCGCGGACAAGCTCCTTCTCCTGGCCAGTTTCGTGCTCTTCACCTACACCGAACGCATCGGGCTGTGGGTGTTCGTGGTCGTTTTCTCCCGGGACCTCATCATCGTGCTGGGCTGGACCCTCATCTACATCCTGACCTCCTCCTCGGCGATCAAACCCCGGCTCGCGGGAAAGACGTGCACTTTTTTCCAGATGAGCTCCTCCATCGCGCTCCTTTTCCCCGTCCCGGACGCGCTCACGCTCTGGATCGTCCGGGTCATGGTCGTCCTGACCGTAATCTCGGCCGTCGATTACATGATGGTGGGCTCGAAGCGCCTCGAGCCCATCCCGCGCTAGGGCGGCTCCATGCCGGATCCTGCGGGAGGGATCGGATGGGGGGTCTGGTCGCTATGGATCCTCCTGGCCTATCTCCTCGGGTCCGCTCCGGTCGGGTACCTCGCGGCGAGGTCCCTCAAAGGGATCGACATCCGCGAGCACGGTTCCCGCAACCCGGGGGCGGCCAACGTCGCCCGCGTGGTCGGGAAAGGGGCGGGACTCTTCACGCTCTTCGCCGATATCCTCAAGGGCTGGGCTCCGGCGTTCCTGGCCCTCCGGGCCTATCCGGAATGGAACGTCTTCGCCGCGTCCGTGGGCCTGGCGGCGATCGCCGGGCACAACTGGACGGTCTTCCTCCGGTTCCGCGGAGGCAAAGGCGTGGCGACGTCGGCCGGGGTCTTTCTGGCGCTCGCGCCCCTGCCGACCGCGATCGCCTTCGCCGGGTTCGCCGCCGGCCTCGCCGTCTCCCGGCGGGTCTCCGTCGGGTCCATGACGGGCGCCCTCTGCCTGGTCCTGGCCGCCTGGAGGATGGAAGGGCCGGGGTTCGTGACCGCCCTGGCCGCCGCCTGCGGAGTCCTGATCGTTTTTCTGCACCGCAAGAACATCGTCCGACTCGCGAGAGGTGAAGAGCCCATGTTCACGTTCAGGAAAGAGCCCCGATGAAAAAAATATGCGTTCTGGGAGGAGGGTCGTGGGGGGCGACCATCGCCTCGCTCGTATCCAACAACGCCGGCGGCAAGGCCGAAGTGTCCCTGTGGGAGTTCGTGGACGCGCGGGCGAGGGAGATGCGGGAGACCCGGCGGCTCTCCATCCTGCCCCAGCTGCGGATCCCGGACCCCATCGACGTCGGGTCCGATATCGGGCGCGCGCTCCGGGGAGCGGACGGGATCCTGTCCATCGTCCCATCGGAATTCGTGCGCTCCACCTGGAAGGCCGCCCGGCCCCACGTCTCCGGGCCGGAGCTCGTGGTCAGCTTCTCGAAAGGGATCGAACGCGGGAGCCTGAAGCGGATGTCGGAAGTGATCGCGGAAGAATGCCCCGCCGCCGCCGGGAAGATCGCCGTCGTCTCCGGGCCGAGCCACGCGGAGGAGGTCGCCCAGTCCATCCCCACCGCCGTGGTGGCCGCCTCCGAAAGGAAGTCCCGGGCCGGGCTCGCCCAGGAACTCCTCGCCTCTCCCTCCTTCCGCGTCTACACGAATTCCGACGTCGTCGGGGCGGAGATCTGCGGAGCGCTCAAGAACATCTTCGCCATCGCCTGCGGCGCCTGCGACGGGCTGGGCCTGGGAGACAACACCAAATCCGCCCTCATCACCCGGGGCTTGAGCGAGATGGCCAAGCTCGGCGTCGCCCTCGGCGGCAGCCAGCCAACGTTCTACGGCCTGGCGGGCATGGGGGACCTGGTCGTGACCTGTTTTTCGAGACATTCCCGCAACCGGCTCTTCGGCGAGAAGATCGGGAAGGGGGGAACGCCGGAGGAGGCCCTCAAGGAGATGACCATGGTCGCGGAAGGATACCCCACGTCCCTGTCCGCCCAGTCGCTCGTGGAAAAGACCGGCAGCAACTGCCCCATCATCACGGAGATCCACAGCGTGCTCTACCGGGGGAAGAACATCCGGGACTCGATCTCCGACCTCATGACCCGCCCCACCCACGAGGAGACCCGCCAGGTGAACTGGAAGGACCCGTCATGAACAAGGCGGACCTCGTCCGCTCGCTCATCCTGGTCCTCGGCCAGCGCCGCGAAGCCGAGAAAGCCGCCGACAAGGTGATCTCGGCCATCCGCGAAGCCCTGCGCCGCGGGGACAAGGTCGTCTTGAGCGGCATCGGCAGCTTCCACCCCAGGATCCGCAAGGCGCAGAGGAGGCACAACCCCAAGACCATGGAGCCCGTGCACGTCCCGCCGAAGCGGACCGTCAAGTTCATCCCGTCCAAAGAGCTTTTCTAGGGGGGCCCGGACGGCGCTGAAATTGACTTTCGAGCCGGAATTTGATTGAATACCGTCGATGGCACTGGTCCCGCCGGACAAGGAATATTTCTCCATCGGAGAGGCAAGCCGTCTCACGCAGATCCGGCCCTACGTCCTCCGCTACTGGGAAAGCGAGTTCCACCTCCTGCGGCCGAGCCGGAGGGAATCCGGGCAGCGCAAGTTCAGCCGCAAAGACATTGAAACGATCCTCAAGATCAAGGACCTGCTCTACGTCAAGCGGTACACCATCTCCGGAGCCAAGAAGACCCTCCTGGACGACCGGAGGGCCAAGCCCGAACAGCTCAAGATCGAGCTGGCCGAGAACGGGGCCGCGGTGGAGCTCTTGAAAGAGACCCGGGAAACTCTTGAGGGCCTCCTCAAGATCCTGCGTTGAACGGCAAGATCCTCACGGAAGTCCAATTTTCATGGCCTCGAAATCCGAGGCGTCAGAAGCGGGGTGTAGTATAATGGCAGTACGCGCCCTTGGGGTGGGTGTAGCCCGAGTTCGATTCTCGGCACCCCGATTCCTGTTTTGACGCGGTCCCAGCCGGTCCACCCCCCGGTCGAAGAGAGGATTCTCTTCCTTTATGTCTTTCCCAAAGGCGGCCACAAGGAATGCGCGGACGCCGTCCGCTCCGCTCTGGGAGCCCTTCCGGGCCGCGGCGTCATCACCGCCGGCATCGACGCGATCACGAGCCTCTATCCCATCCTGGGCCCGCTCATCGCCAAGACCTATCTCGAGCTCATCCGCTACACGCCCCAGATCTGGGATTTCCTCTACGACAACCCCGACGTCGAAGAGCTGACCCGGGAGATCCGCCAGCTTTTCAATCTGTTCAACGCCCCCAAGCTCAAGAGCCTCATCGCCGAATTCCGGCCGAGCGCGTTCGTGTGCACGCACGCCATCCCCTGCGGGGTGATCGCCGAGCAGAAAAAGCGGGGCAACTGCCGCCTCCCTCTCATCGGAGTGGTCACCGACTATGACGTCCATCGCTATTGGGCCTACCCCGAAGTGGACCTCTACATCGTCGCCAACGAGGAATCCAAAAGAACCCTCGTGTCCCGGGGCGTCCAGGAAGAGCGCGTCCAGGTCCGCGGCATCCCCGTGGACCCGTCCTTCGCCCGGAGGACGGACCGCCGGACCGCGCGCGAAAAGCTCGGCTTCGACCCGGACCGCCCGCTCGTGCTCCTGATGGGCGGGTCCCGCGGCCTCGGCCCGATCGCCGAGACCGTCGCCGGCATCCTCTCGCTCCGGCCGGCCCCGCAGATCGCGGTGGCGGCCGGAACGAACGAATCGCTGGAGCGCGAACTCCGGCAATGGGGGGAAGACCGCGTCCGCGTGTGGGGTCATACCGGAGCCATCGCGGAGCTGATGGACGCGGCCGATTTCACCATCACCAAGCCCGGAGGCATCACGACCACCGAATGCCTGGCCAAGGGGCTGCCGATCGTGATCCTCAACCCCATCCCCGGACAGGAGGAGAGGAACGCCCGCATCCTGATCAAGAACGGCCTGGCCATCGCGGCCAAGGACACCGGAGAGGCGGTGTCCATCACCGGGATCCTCCTGAACGATCCGGAGAAGCTCTCGGGACTGTCCCGCAGGGCGCTGGCCGGATCCAACCCCCGTTCCGCGGAGAGCGCGGCCCGGGCCATACTCGAACTACTGGAACAGCCGGGCCGCCGGTCCGAATCGAACCGGGACGCGCCGGACTCCTGGCCCGGAAACGGCTCATCGGAAACGCCGTCCCCGGGGCTGACCCTGCATGCCTAACGGAGCGGGCACCCTCATGCGCGTCCACGCCCGCGCCCGGGGCCGCGTCCAGGGAGTCGGTTACAGGTATTTCGTGGTCCGGACCGCCCAGGAACTCGCTTTGACAGGATGGGTCATAAATTGTTCTAATGGTGATGTCGAAATCGAAGCGCAGGGCGGAGAGATCCAGATCCGCGATTTTTTGGGAAGGCTGGAGACCGGCCAACCCTGGGCGAGAGTGGATCGCCTGACGCACGAAGTCGTCTCCGAAAGGAAGGATGAAGACCATTTCGAACTCCGGATTTGAGGATCGACCATGGAAAGCCTAGACCCGGTCTCGCTGTACTTCAAGGAGATCCGCAAGACCCCGCCACTGGATCACAAGGAATTCCTGCGCCAATGGCGGGTATTCAAAAGGGGCGAGAAGGCCTCCCTCCATCTCGAGAAAAAAAAGAACCGCCTCGGCCTCAAATCCAAGAGGAAGCTGCAGGCCGTCATCAAGGAGTCGCAGGCGGCCAAGATCACGCTCGTGATCGGGAATTTGCGCCTCGTGATCCCGGTGGCCAAGCGCTTCTACCGCGCGGGGCTGGATTTCCTCGACCTGATCGAGGAGGGCAATATCGGCCTCATCCACGCCCTCAAGAAATTCGACCCGCGCAAGGGCTTCCGGTTCTCCACTTACGCCTCCTACTGGATCGACCAGGCCGTCCGCCGGTCCATCGAGGAGCAGTCCAAGACCATCCGCATCCCGCCGCACGCGTGGGAAGCCCTGCGCAAATGGTTCCGGGAATGGGAGTCATTGAGCGGCCAGCTCGGCCGCAGCCCGACGCTCGCCGAGATGGCCAGGAGGCTGAACCTCACCGCCCGCCAGGCCAAGGGCGTCATGGAGGCCGTGGAGGCCTCGCGGGGCATCGGCTCCATCGACCTGGCCATCGACGAGGAGGACAACCTCGCCTTGAAGGACATCATCTCGGACAAGCGCCACCACGAGCCGGACAAGCTTTTCTCCGCCCTCAAGTTGCGCGATGAAATGACCCTCGCCCTCTCGCGCCTGCCCAAGCGCGAGAAAGAGATCGTCACCATGCGTTTCGGACTGGACGGCGGGGAACCCTCCACCCTCGAAGAGGTCGGCCTCAAGTACCGGATCTCGCGCGAGCGGGTCCGGCAGATCCAGGAGCGGGCCGTGGTCCGCCTCAAGCACATCGCCCAGAAAATGGGCTTAAACTAAACCCGAAAGAGGTCACGAAACCATGAACCACACGAACGAACTCAAACGCGCCATCCGCGACGTTCCCGATTTTCCCAAGAAGGGGATCCTGTTCAAGGACATCACCACCCTCCTGGCCAAGGGCAAGCTCTTCCGCAACGCCGTCGACGACATCGTCGACCGCTACAAACGGAAGAAGATCGACTGCGTGGTGGCGGTGGAATCGCGCGGTTTCATATTCGGATCGGCCATCGCTTACAAACTGGGCGCGGGGCTCGTCCCGGTCCGCAAAAAAGGCAAGCTGCCCTACAGGACCATCCAGGCGACCTACGCCCTCGAATACGGCACCGACGTGCTCGAAATGCACGAGGACGCCCTGCAGCCTGGGTCCCGCGTGCTGATCGTGGACGACCTGCTGGCCACGGGAGGCACGGCCAAGGCCGCCGGCGATCTGGTCAAAAGACTCGGGGGGAGACTCGTGGGATACGCATTCCTCATCGAACTGGGTTTCTTGAACGGGCGCAAGAACCTTGACGGCTCGCCGGTGCAGGCGCTGATAAAGTATTGAGCCGTCCTCCTTTTGACTTCCGGGAGGGTATATGTTATTGTAAATTTTTTGCCCCCGTACCCTTTTCTTATTCCTTTTTTTATAAGGAAGGGCACTGGGCAAAATTCTTAAGAAGTCTTTATAAGGTGTTTTGCCCCCGTAGCTCAATTGGATAGAGCAGGTCCGTCCTAAGGACAAGGTTGGCAGTTCGAGTCCGCCCGGGGGCGCAGGTTCCAGAAGTCACGGTCGGGACAGGAGAATCAATGGCCCAGCCATTCTCATCGAGAGACGACATCAAGCGGGACGTGTTCCAGGACTCCATGAAAAAGGCCCTGGATTGGATCTCCCGGCGCCGCCAGACCTTTTTTTCTATCGTCGGCACCGCGGCCGTGGCCGCCGTCGTGGGCGTCTTCGTGGCCGCGAACTTCCGCAGCCTGAAAAAGCAGGCGTGGGAACGCTATTCCGCGGGCCAGAACTGGGCCTACGCGGGAGACGCCGCCAAGGCCATGGGACTCTTCGATGACGTCCTCGCCAATTTCGCCCGGACTCCCGCCGCGTCCTACACGCTCCTGGCCAAGGCCGACCTCCTCTATAACCAGAAGCGCTTCGCCGACGCGGCCCGGGCCTACAGGGACTGCCTCTCCCGCGACCTGCCCAAGGCCATCCGCCCCTACGCCCTCGCCGGCCTGGGTTGCGCCCAGGAGGACCAGGGGGATTTCCCCGGGGCCGTGGAATCCTACCGCCAATTCACCGCGTCCTATCCGGACCATATCCTCTCCCCGAAGATATACGAGTCGCTCGGGAGGGTTTACGAGCTCTCCATGAACCTGGAGGCCGCCAAGGAATCTTATGAGAAGATCATCACCATGTTCCCCGGCACGTTCTGGTCGGAAAGGGCCAGGGTCCGCTACCAGATCCTCGCGCCCCAACCTTTCCAATCCTCTCCCGGGTGATCCGCCGCGTGCGCGCTGAATTGAAAATTTCCCGCGGCTTCCTTCCCGCGCGCGCCCGTTCCGCCTGGGCTTTGCTCCTTCTCATGGGTCCCGGCTCCGCGCTCCACGCCGCCCCGAAACTGGATATCGGCAGCGAGTACCGCATCCGCGGCGTCCAGCTCAACAACCCCACCTACAGCTCCGAAGAGCCCATCGGCACCCAAAGCACGTTCAACCAGGACTACTATTCTCACCGCGCCCGGATCTACATGAAAGGCAAGCTCGATCCGGGCATCGAGATCGCCTCCGTCATCCAGGCCGTCGGCGTGGCGGGCTCGACGGCGGCCCTTTTGAACCGGTATCCCCGCGAGGACTTCACTCCGTTCATCGAGAACGCCTACGCCCGGGCCAACGAGATGTGGGGCTGGCCCGTGAGCGTGACGGTGGGCCGCCAGCCCTTCTCCTGGGGGTCGGGCATGCTGGTTTCGGACGACGGCCTGGGCTTCGACGGCATCCGTCTGGACCTGGGGCCGTTCTGGGGCATCAGGACCAATTTCCTCACCGCCAAGGTCTCCGACGCCCTCGTGGGCGGTAACCGCGACCTGGACCTGGCCGGGCTCGAATACGACTGGGGCATCCATAACATCAAGCTGGGCTATATCCTCGAGACCGACAAGACCGGCTCCCAATACACGAGCCTCGCGGCCACCAACCCCGTGACCGCGGATAAAATAAAACGGTCGTTCATCGACATGCAGCTTTCCGGCCGCTTCGAGCAGGGCGCGTTCTACCGGGCCGAATACGCCATGCAGGGCGGCAAAGTGAACCTGCGCTCTCCCCTGGCGCGGGACCAGGCCGTCAAGGACATCACGCTTTCGGGCTCGGCGCTCACATTCGAGGGCGGTTTCGATTTCATCCATCCCAGGTACCGGCGCATGGTCCTGGCCTTCGTCTTCATGCAGGGCTCGGGAGACGCCTCAAGCTCGTTGGACAAGGATGAACGGTTCCTGCCGTCCCACGGCCGGAGACACGACGGCCTCGAACCCCTGGGAGCGGGGGAATTCTTCGGAGCGACCCCCTATTCTTTCTTCAACGAGGACAGGGTAGTGGTCTCCAATCCCGTGTCGGGCGGAGGGCTGCAATCCTTCCCCTACCGGGTCCTCTTCTCCGGGCTGCGCACGTTCGGATTCAGGGGCTCGGTGAACCCGCTGGAAGGGCTGGTGGCGGGTCTGGAGTTCTACCTGTACACCGCCCGCGAGATCCCGGACATCCGCCAGGGCGCCCCCACCACCATCACCGAGAACGCCCTCGGACGGGAACTGGTGATCTCTTTCAACTACACTTATTCCAAAAGGATCCAGTTCGGACTGAAATGGGGAAAATTCTTCGCCAGCCAAGCCCTGAACGACAAGGGCTCCTCCCGGCTGACGTTCGAAGCGGCGGGCCGCTTCTAAAGATCCGGACCGCGGCCGGCATCCGGAACCTCTCCCCGGCGCAAGCGCATGCCTGAAAAGATCCAGCTCGCGCTCATCTGGCACCAGCACCAACCCTTCTACGAGGACCTGGCCGACCACCGCGCCGTCCTGCCCTGGGTCCGCCTCCACGCCACGAAGGATTACTTCGACATGGCCGCCGCCGTGGAAGCCTTCCCCGGAGTCCGCATGACGGTGAACCTGGTCCCCTCGCTCCTCGTCCAGCTGGAGAATTTCGCCTCCGGAAGGTCCACGGACCCCTGGATGGAGAAATCGGCCATCCCGGCCCAAGGCCTGGAACCCGGGGACAAGCGCTGGATCCTCGAGAACTTCTTCCTCTGCAACTGGGAGACCATGACCTTCCCCCATCCCCGCTTCGCCGAACTCCTGGAGCGGCGCGGACGCCGGCCCTCGCGGGAGACGCTCGAACGATGCGCCGCCGAATTCTCGCCGCAGGATTTTCTGGACCTCCAATGCTGGTTCAACCTCGCGTGGATGGATCCCACCTGGCGGGACAGGGACTCGACCATCGGGCACCTTTTCAAGAAGCAGAGAGGTTTTTCGGAGGGGGAAAAGAACCTGCTCCTGGGAAAGCAAAAAGACATCTGCCGGCTGGCGATCGATAAACACCGGGAACTCTGGCAAGCGGGGCGGATCGAGATATCGACCAGTCCTTTCTACCACCCCATCCTCCCTCTCCTCTGCGACACGGACGCCATGGCCATGTCCGCACCGGACAGCCCGAGACCCTCCGTCCGCTTCCGCCGACCGGAAGACGCGCGCGAGCAGATCCGCAAGGCCCTGGCCTACATGGAGAACCTCATGGGCAGGAGACCCGAAGGGATCTGGCCTTCGGAAGGGTCCGTCTCGGAGGAGACGGCGATCCTCCTCGCCGAGGAAGGGGTCCGGTGGTTCGCGACGGACGAGGCGATCCTCTTCCGCTCCCTTGCCCTCGACCAGCAGTCCCAGCCGCCCAAGAACGCGCACCACCAGCCCTACCGCGTCCTGCCCGAACGCACGGGAGGCAGGGACCTGTCCGTCCTGTTCCGGGACCACGCCCTTTCCGACGCCATCGGGTTCGTCTACTCCGGCATGGACCCGGAGAAAGCGGTCGAGGATTTCCTGGGAAGGATCCTCCTCGCCGCCGACCGGGCCGGAAAAACCGAGCGGCCTCCGCTCGTTCCCGTGATACTCGACGGAGAGAACTGCTGGGAATTCTACAAGAACGACGGCGGCGATTTTTTGAAGGCCCTTTACTCCCGCCTGGACGGCCACCCCCGGATCGCCGCGACCACTCCATCTGAATACCTCGCGAAATATCCGCCCAAGGAGGTCCTGCGCCGGCTCTGGTCCGGCTCGTGGATCAATTCGGATTTCTCGATCTGGATAGGACAATCCGAAGATAACCGGGCCTGGGAGCTCCTGGCGGAGGCCCGGGAGGTCCTCGAGCGGACCTCCAAGGACCCCGAAGCCGCCGCCCGCGCGCCGTCGATCGCGTCGGCCTGGGAGTCCCTCTACATCGCCGAGGGATCGGACTGGTGCTGGTGGTACGGCGACCAGCACTCCACGTCCCAGGACGAGGTCTTCGACGCCCTCTACAGGACCCATCTGAAGAACGTGTACAAGTTCCTGGGCAAGGAAGCGCCGGCGGAGCTTGAGAAGCCCATCCAGTCCCACCAACCCCGGGGAATGCACATCGCGCCCCTGTCCCTCATATCGCCGAAGATCGACGGCCTGGTGACCAGTTTCTATGAGTGGCGGGCCGGGGGGACTTTCGAGACCGATTCAGCCGGCACCACCATGCAGAGGGCGGATGGGATACTGGCGGCGCTCCATTACGGATTCGACATGGAACGGCTCTACGTCCGGCTGGACGCCCGCAAGCCCCTGGAGAGCATCGATCGGGAATCATTGCGGTTCTCCGTATATTTTCTGGCGCCATCCGAAAAAAAACTTGAGTTTTACTGGCCCAAGGGAGCGCCTCTGCATGACCCGGAATTCGATTTCAGCGGGCTGATCGGCCATCCTGAAATCCGGATCGCGGCTAAAAAAGTGATAGAGATCGCCATCCCTTTCCAGCTCCTGGGCGCTTCCGCGGCCGACCATATCCAGATGCAGATAGCGGTGTACCGATCCGGCCTGGTCATGGAGCGCCTGCCGTCCCTGGGGACCATCAAAATAGACAGACCGAACGAGGAATTGGGAGCGGATCAATGGTCCGCGTAGGCGGACCCCGGACCCCCTAGAACCCTGAATCAAGCCCTGTGAATCGAATGAAGCCCCTCCAAATCATTTAATCTGTTAGTTATGATAATATATATTATGTCTTGTTATTGATTTTCCGTTCCCCACTTATCATGAATGAAACCGCTATTCAAGATTTTATGATTATCCTTATGTAATACGTATTTTAGATATCGACTTAAGAAGAAAACTGTCGTTTTTATTTTTAGCACTCGATTTCAGGTAAAAATTTTTCTACTTTCCCGATTTTTGCCTCTTTTTTCCTTACATAGGGTCTCGGATGGACGATTTTTGATCGCGAAGATTCATTCAACGGCAAGATCCCTGGCCCAAATCATGCCCGGACCCGTGCGGCAGGCCATGACATAAAATACCATGAAAAGCGGTATCCCGTTTTGAGGGTCCCGGGATACCCCCGGCCCATCCGGATCGGCCTGCCCCAAAAATACCATGGCGGGCCCCCGCCCGTTTTCCGGCCATCCCGAAAAAACCATGAAAGGTCCGAGGCCATTTTAGGCGGGTCCGAAAAATACCATGAGATGTTGGGAGAGGTTTTAGGCAGGCATGAAGAATGCAATCAAAGGCCGGAAGGATAAGAAACCCATTGATCGAGGCCTATCAAAAAAACCACATGGATAAATTTACATCCCTGACCGGCCTGCCGCAACAGTCAAGGCCGGATTTCGGCAATATCGGCGGCTGGTGAAACCATCGTTTATGGTGTCAAAAATGGACATCCTGGGCCACTTCTTCGCGAAAAAACGCCAAAAAAAGGCCTTTTTTGTTGATTTTACCGTCAGAAAGCTGAACGGGTTTTAAACGGAAGGGTCAGACAGGAGGGGTGACTTCAACGAAAAAGGCGGCCGCGACCTGCGGGTCGAAGAGGATATCGATGTTCTCCGAGGCGAACTGCTCGACGCGGGTGCGGACATCGGGATCCTGGCGGCCTTCGCCCTTGAGCCGGTCGCGCAAGTCCTCCACGGACTCCGCGAAGGAGATGATCCTGGCTCCCAGAGGGATGGATTGGCCCTTCAGCCCGTTCGGGAAGCCGGACCCGTCCCAAAGCTCGTGGTGGGCCTCGATGAGCGGGGCCGCGTTCTGCAGCAGCCGGATGGTGCCGACCATCTCCGCTCCGATGGCCGGGTGGATATGTTCTATCCTTTCTTTCGTGACCTGGGCCTTCTTTTCCTGAAGCTGGCGGACGGCCCCGAGATAGCCGATATCGTGCAGGAGCGAGGCGTAATAGATGTTCCTGTAGCTTTGGTCCGCTATCTTCAGCCGGCGGGCGATGGAACAGCTGGTCTTGGCCACGCGCCAGCAATGCCCGAGGGAGTTCTTGGAGCCGGATTCCATCGCGGAAATGAGGATCTCGATGATATTGGCGAAAAAATTCTTCTGGTCGAGCGTAAGTTTCGAGTTGACGATCGAGGCGGCGGCGAATCCGGAGAGGCTGCTCAGGATGTCCCGGTCGTCCTCGGTGAAGCGGCCGCCCGGGGCATCGGCCCGTTTGTTCAGGACCTCCATCACCCCGATGACCTCGTCCTGGAAGATCATGGGCACGCACAGGATGCTCCGGGTCTTGAACCCGCTTTTGTCGTCCGCCAGGGCCGCGGAGAACCTGGGGTCCTGGGTCACGTCCTCGATGAGCAGGGGCTCGGCCTGCCGGGCCACCCAGCCGGCGATCCCGTGCTGGATGGGGATCTTGATGGTCTTGATGTAGCTGCCCTTCTCCCCCCCGGCGGTCTTGAAGTAGAGGTATTCCTTGTTGTCATCGAGCAGCATGACGCTCGAGGCCTCCGCCTGGGTGAGCTTCTCCGCGGTGTTGGAAATTTTTTTCAGCAGGACCTCAAGATCGGAGACCGAGGAGAAATTCCGCGCGATGTCGAAGAGGTCGCGGACGGCCACGCCGGCCTTGTCCGTGAACCCCGAACCCAGGACGCTCAAACCGCAGTTGGGGCAGAACTTGAACGGGCGCTCGAAGGGTTCCGCGCAGTTGGAACACCTGGCCAGGACGCTCATGAGTGGATGGGACCGCGGGCTCGCCCTATTTGGCCGCCGACATGATCTCTTCGAACGTGGTGAGACCCTTCGTCACCTTCACGAGCCCGTCCTGCACCAGCGTGCGCATCCCTTCCTTGACGGCCACGGCCCGGATATCGTCGTTCTTCACCCCCGGCTTGCACATGGCGCGCATGCCTTCGGTCATGGACAGGAATTCGTGGATGGCCGTCCTGCCCTTCATGCCCTTATTGCCGCACTTGGGACAGCCCTTCGGTTTCATGAAGGTCGCGTCCTTGTAGTCGATGCCGTTCTCCTCGAGGACCGCCAGGACCTCGGAATTGGGCTTGGGGTCGGCCTCCTTGCAGGACTTGCACAGCGTGCGGATCAGGCGCTGGGCGAGCACGCACTCCAGCGTCGAGCCGATGAGGTAGGGCGCCACGCCCATCTCCGCCAATCGCCCGATGACGGACGTGGCGTCGTTGGTATGGATGGTGGAGAGCACGAGGTGCCCCGTCATGGCGGCCTCGCAGGCGATGTGGCCCGTCTCCTCGTCGCGAATCTCGCCGACCATGATGGTGTCGGGATCCTGCCGGAGGAAGGCGCGCAGGGCCGCGGCGAAGTCGAATTTTTTGTTCTCCCCCAGCGACAGGTCCGGGTTGACCTGCACCTGGACCACGCCTTCGAGGTTGTATTCCACCGGGTTCTCGGCGGTGAGGATCTTCTCCTCGGGATCGCGCACGGCGGCCAGGGCCGCCATGAGCGTGAAGGACTTCCCCGAGCCCGTGGGCCCGCAGACCAGGATCAGGCCGTAGGGCTTCATGAGGGACTCCAATAATCTCTGCTGGGTGTCGGGGAGGAAGCCGAGCTGGTCCAACGTCAGGTTGGCGCCGGACCGGTCGAGGATGCGGAGCACGGCGCTCTCGCCCATGACGGTGGGCACGATGTTGACGCGGAATTCGTAGGGCTTGCCCTGGGCCTTGATGGCGATCCGGCCGTCCTGGGGGATGCGGCGCTCGGTGATATTCATCCCCCCCATGATCTTGATCTTGGCGATGAGGGCGTTGCGGAAGGTGAAAGGGACCTTGAAGGTGCTCTTGCGCAGGGCGCCGTCCACCCGGTAGCGGATGAGCAGGCGCTTCTCGAACGGCTCGATGTGGATGTCGGAGGCCTTGAAGCGCAGGGCCTCGAGGATGATGGCGTTGATGAGCTTCTCCACCTCGGGCGCGGAGGTGTCGACCTGCATGATGTCTTCCATCTCCGCCTTGTCCACCTGGACGCCGGCTTCCGCGGCGGTCGCGTTCAGCCCTTCCAGAAGCTCCTTGGTGAGCTCCTGGGCGTCTTCGGCCAGCTCGGCCTGGGAGACCTGGGGCTGTTGCTGCTGCTGTTCCTCCTCCTCGGTCTCCTGCGCGGCTTCCTCCACTCCGTGGATCCGGGAGACGGCCTGGCGGATGTCGGAGGGCATGGCGAGGTAGGGCGTGACCTGGATGCCGAAGCGCAGCTGGATGTCCTCCACGGCGAAGACGTCCCTCGGGTCGCGCATGGCCAGGAGGACCATGCCCTCCTCCTTGGCGAAGGGGATCACCATCTTCTGCTTGGCCAATTGCTTGGGCAGGATCTTCCCGATCTCGGGGTCGATGTCGAGCTCGGAGAGGTCCACCGCCCGGACCTTCCATTCCCGCGACACCACCCGCAGGATCTCCGCCTTGCTCGCCAGGCCCGCGTCGAGGATGGCCTGCTGGAGGACCTCCCCGGAGCGCTTGCATTCCTCCTGGGCCTTCTTCAGGGTCTCCTCGTTGAGGAGCCCCGAGTGCGTGAAGATTTCTTCGATCGTGCGTCTTTTCGGGATGACCGCCATGTCCGCTCTCCTTCCGGGCCGAACCGGCCCGAGATACCCATTAACTATAGCGGGAACATCCGCCTTTTGTCAACGGGTGAGGTAATTTGCTATCATCCCGAGCATGGGAGCGGTTCTCCGGGAATGGTCGGCGGGAGGCGTGGTCCTGCGGCGCGGGAAGGTCCTCATGGTCCGCGTGAGGAACCTCCTCGGCCGGACGGTCTGGACCTTCCCGAAGGGGCACCTGGAAAAAGGGGAGACCCCCGTCCGCGCGGCCTTGAGGGAGGTCCTCGAGGAGACCGGCTGGCGCTGCGCCCTGGCCGGCGCCGGACGGCGCTTCCACCGGGCCCGCTACGGTTTCAACAGAGGCCCGCGCCCGGTCCGAAAAGAAGTGTTCTGGTACCGGATGCGGGCGCTCCGCCGGACCGGGAGGCGCGACCCGGAAGAGATCCTGAAGGTGGGGTGGTTCTCCCCTTCCGCCGCGCGCGAGACAGTATCCTACCCGTCGGACCGGCGGCTGCTGGAACTGCTGGAAGCGGTCAGACGCCGTTGATCGCGCATTTGCATCCGCCCCCCCCAATATAGGATAATTCTTATTCGCGATGGATTACGAGAGCGTGATCGGTTTGGAAGTCCACGTCCAGATCAAGACCGACAGCAAGCTTTTCTGTTCCTGCCCCACCGTTTTCGGCGCGCCCCCGAACTCGAACATCTGCCCGGTCTGCTCCGGGTATCCCGGCTGCCTGCCGGTCCTCAACCGCAAAGCCGTCGAGTCCGGCGTCCGGACCGCGCTTGCCCTTGGGTGCGAGGTGCGCGAGGAGTCCGTCTTCGCGCGCAAGCAGTACTTTTACCCCGACCTTCCCAAGAATTACCAGATCTCGCAGTATGAAAAGCCCCTCGCCGAAGGCGGGGAACTGTTCGTGGAGACCGCCGGGCGGCCGGAGCCGCTGCGGGTCCGAATCCTCCGCGTCCACCTCGAAGAAGACGCCGGCAAGCTCATCCACCCCGAAGGCGCCGGGGGAGCGGAAGGATCCCTCGTGGACCTCAACCGGACCGGCATCCCCCTGATGGAGATCGTATCCGAACCGGACCTGCGGAGCTCCGAGGACGCCCAGAGATATCTGGAAGCGCTGAAGAGCTCGCTCGAATACCTCGGAGTGTCCGGCTGCGACATGGAGAAGGGCTCGCTCCGCTGCGACGCCAACGTCTCCATCCGTCCGGCCGGCTCCCGGACGCTCGGCACGAAAGTGGAGCTCAAGAACATGAACTCGTTCCGCGGCGTGCGGGACGCCGTCGATTACGAGATCGCCCGGCAGACGGCGGCCGTCGAATCGGGTGGGCGCATCGTCCAGGAGACCCGACTTTGGGACGCGGAAAAA
>Ga0154926_1080_pt1 | contig 37940 bp, 39 predicted proteins | sample RifCSPhighO2_01_FD_105894 | JGI IMG/M metagenome (GOLD analysis project Ga0154926, IMG submission 105894) | Elusimicrobia bacterium RIFCSPHIGHO2_01_FULL_64_10 | reverse complement strand
CGGCCCCGCCTTCCGTCTCCATGGAGGCCTTGAGGGCGGAGCCGGGCCACCAGCCGCTCCAGAACGTGGCCGAGATCACGAGGCCCGCCCCGTAGGTCAGGGCGTTCTTGTCCAGGCGGTAGCGGATGGAGCCGAACACGAAGAGCGCGATGATGGCGGCGAAGACCTCGCAGGCGATGAGCCAGGCGGGGAGGGGGGATCTCGCGCCCCACCAGACCAGGGCTCCCGCCAGGACGGCGCACCAGGCCAGGAATTTCTTCGAGGACAGCTCTACGACGGCCGGTCGGGCGGATGGTTCCATGGGTGGGGATCCGTTATCGGGACTGCTTCAGGGAATCCTTGATCCAGCGCAGGTAGGCGGGATTGCCGTCAATGACAGGCAGGGCGATCACTTCGGGGACGCTGTAGGAGTGGAGTTCCCGAACGCGTTTCTGGAGTCTGGGAAAGGCGCGCCGTGTGGTCTTGGCGATCACCAGGATTTCCGCGCCCGTCTCGATCTTCCCATCCCACCAATACCGGGACCTGACCTCCCCGGCCTGGTTCACGCAGGCGGCCAGCCGCTCCGTGACCAATGTCCGGGAGATCTTCTCGGCCTCTTCGCGGTTGGCGGCCGTGAGGAAAACGACGCAGGCCTCCGTTGCCATATCGAGGGGGAGTATATCAAATAACCGTTTCCGAGGCAAACGCGGGCTAAGGGCTTGATTTATTATGATATAATGAAAAACCATGAAAAATGAGACGACCGGCGATTTTTCCGCGCGGAGGGACGGCTTGAGAAGGAGCTGCGCCCGCGCGAAGGCCGACGGCTTCCTGACCTTCGATTTTTCTGATGTCTTTTACCTTTCCGGCTTCCCTTCCGAGGGATGTTTCCTGTTCACGGGAGAATCCGGGGACTGGATCTTCGCGCCCAAGCTCCTGGCGGAGCAGGTGAGGTCGGCGGTCCGGTCCGACAGGAAACTCGCCGTGGTGGACGAGCCCGACCTCCTCGGCGCCCTGCGCGGCATTTTGAAGACCGGCGCCCTGCGCAGGATCGGGTACGATCCCGACAAGATGACCGTGGGGCTCCTGCGGACCCTGGAGAGATTTTCCGGCGTCAAGTGGGTCCCGCTGGGCCGCTTGGTCCTGAATCAGAGGGTGGTGAAGGACGAACATGAGATCGCTCTCATCTCCCGGGCCTGCGGCATCACGGCCCGGAGCGCGAAGGAGTGCCTCGGGTCGCTCCGGCCCGGCCGGACGGAAGAGGAGGTCGCCGCGGACCTGGACGGGATCTTCCGCAAAAACGGCTCGGGGAAGCGGGCCTTCGAGACCATCGTCGCTTTCGGGGGGAACGCGGCCTATCCCCATCACGTCGTGACGGCCGCCGGATTGGCCCGGAACTCGGCGGTCCTCCTGGACGCGGGCTGCGCCGTGGGAGGGTACCGCTCCGATTTGACCCGGACGGTGTTTTTTGGTAAAATAACGCGGAAATTCCGTACCATCTACGGGATCGTCCACGAAGCTCAACGGGCGGGCGTCGCCAAGATCGGACCGGGCGTCCCCGCCAAAGCCATCGACTCCGCGTGCCGGGAAGTCATCCGGAAATCCGGGTACGGGGAGTATTTTATCCATGGGACCGGCCACGGCGTCGGCCTCGACATCCACGAGCCGCCGCGCCTCGGGAAGAGCTCGAAGGACATCCTCCGGGCCGGGATGGTGGTGACGGTGGAGCCGGGCATCTACCTGCCGGGCGAGTTCGGCGTGCGCATCGAGGACACGATGCTCGTGACGCCTTCCGGACACAGGATCTTGACGCGCTGACTCTTTTCAGGAGAACCGATGATCGACACGTCCGACTTTAAGAACGGGATCCTTTTCGAAGACGACGGGGTCGTCTACCAGGTCCTGTGGTTCCAGCACCATAAACCCGGCAAGGGCGGCGCCGTGATGCGCACCAAGATCCGGAACATGCGCAACGGGGCCATCACCGAACGCACCTATAAATCCGGCGTGCGTTTCAAGGAGATCGCCCTGACCCGCAAAAAGAAGCAGTTCCTCTACTCCGACGGGGACGCCTACACGTTCATGGATCAGGCGACCTTCGACCAGATCACCGTCCCGGCGGAGAAGATCAAGCCGCTGACCCCGTACATCAAAGAGGACATGGAAGTCGAAGCCCTCTATATCGACGACGAGTTCCTGGGCCTGGATCTTCCCGCGTCGGTCGAGCTCAAGGTCACCCAAACGGTGCCGGGCCTCAAAGGCGACACCGTCTCCAACGTCATGAAACCCGCGACGGTGGAGACCGGGGCCGAGGTGCAGGTGCCTCTCTTCATCAAGGAGGGGGACGTCGTCAGGGTGGACACGCGCACGGGCGAATATGTTTCCCGGGTCTAGGGGGAGTCGATGATGAACGGTTCCGACAAGAAGACCGACCTTTTCGACAAGGACGAGTTCAAGGAGATCGTGGCCTACATGGAGAAGACGGACCTGGAGTTCGTGGAGTTCGAGCGCGAGGGGCGGAAAATTTCGTTCCGCAGGGCGATGGCGGCCATCCCGGCGTCGCGGGCCTCCCAGGCGGCGTCCGCCCGTCCGGAAGGGGAGCGCCGCGATGAGGAGGAACCCTCGGGCCCGGAGGCCTTCTCCATCCGTTCCCCGATCGTGGGGCGCTTCCACAGCTCCATGGGTCCCGACCGGCCCCCCCTCGTCGTGGACGGCGGCCTCGTGACGGCCGGCCAGAAAGTGGCCATCGTCGAGGCCATGAAGATCAAAAAAGAGGTCTTCTCCGCCGTGACGGGCCGGGTACTCGAGATCCTGGCCCGCGACGGGGAGGCCGTGGAATACGGCCAGGAGCTCTTCCGGGTCCAGCCGGAGCAAGAGCCCGCCCAGGAAGGCTGACGCGGATGTTCAAAAAAGTCCTGATCGCCAACCGCGGGGAGATCGCCGTCAGAGTGATCCGCGCCTGCAAAGAGCTCGGCCTTGAGACCGTGGCCGTGCATTCCGAGGCGGACCGGAACTGCCTGCACGCGCGCCTGGCCGACCGGTCCATCTGCATCGGCCCGGGTCCGGCGCCGGATTCCTATCTCAACATCCCGAGCATCATATCGGCCTGCGAGATCACGGGGGTGGACGCCGTGCATCCCGGCTACGGGTTCCTTTCCGAAAGCGAGGACTTCGCCGAGATCTGCGAGGCCCACGGCCTCGCCTTCATCGGTCCTTCGAAGGAATCCATCCAGAAGATGGGCCATAAGATCGAGGCCAAGAAGATCGCCAGGGAGGCCGGCATCGAGCTCATCCCCGGCTCCAACGGGGTCGTGTCCGCCGACGACCCGGAGCTTCCCAAGATCGCCAGGAAGATCGGCTACCCCGTGATCGTCAAGGCCTGCGGCGGCGGGGGCGGCAAGGGCATGAGGATCGTGACCCGGGAGGAGGCCCTTTTGGAGATGGTCCGCCTCGCCTCCAACGAGGCCAAGCTCGCCTTCGGAGACCCCGGCGTGTACCTGGAAAAATTCTTCGAGGAACCGAAGCACGTCGAGATCCAAATCCTCGCGGACCGCTCCGGCAAGGTCGTGTACCTGCCCGAGCGCGACTGCTCCGTGCAGAGGCGCTACCAGAAGCTCATCGAGGAGACCCCGTCCCCGGCGGTGGGCCCGAAGCTGCGCAAGAAGCTCGGCAAGGCGGCGCGCCGCGTCGCCCAGGAAGTGGGCTACCAGACCGTCGGCACGGTCGAGTTCCTTCTGGACAAGGACGGGCAGTTCTATTTCATGGAGATGAACACGCGCATCCAGGTGGAGCACCCCATCACCGAGGTCCTCTGCGGGATCGACCTCGTCAAGTGGCAGATCCGCCTGGCGGCGGGGGAGAAGCTCGATTTCGACGAGGACGACGTCCGCGTCAACGGCCACGCGATGGAATGCCGCGTCAACGCCGAGGACCCCGATCACGATTTCGTTCCCTGCCCCGGCAGGATCGAGGAACTGGTCCTCCCGGGCGGGCCCGGGGTGCGGGTGGACACGCACATCTATTCGGGCTACACGATCCCGTCGTTCTACGATTCCCTGCTCGCCAAGGTGATCGTGGGCCATCAGGACCGGGACACGGCCATCGCGCGCATGCGGCGCGCCCTGGGCGAATTCTCGATCGAGGGGATCAAGACCACGATCCCGTTCCACCAGAAGGTCCTCGAGCATTCGGCGTTCCGCTACGGCGACGTGACGACCAATTTCGTCGCCAAACACGTTTTCGGAGGCGAGATCTAGCCCTTCGGTCCGGCCGTCCGGCATCCCGATCCATGGAAAAATCCAAGCTCCTTTCCCGTCGGACGCTCGCCCGCCTGCTCGCGCGGCGCGGGAAGAAAAAGGTCGTTTTCACGAACGGCTGCTTCGATCTCCTCCACCCGGGCCACGTCCGCCTGCTCCGGGCCGCGAGATCCCGGGGGGACATCCTCGTGGTCGGCCTGAACTCGGACCGGTCCGTGCGCCGGCTCAAGGGGCCCGGCCGGCCCCTCATGGGCGAAAGAAGCCGGGCCGAGGTCCTTTCGGCCCTCTCGGCGGTGGATTACGTCACGCTCTTTTCCGAGCCGACGCCGCTCGAGACCATCGCGGCGCTCAAGCCCGACGTGCTCGTGAAAGGGTCGGATTACCCGCCCGGGGAGATCGTGGGGCGGCACCTGGTCGGGAAGGTCGTGAGGTTCCCTGTGGCCGGCGGTTTCTCCACCACGGACCTGATCGGCAGGATCCTCCGGTCGAAAAGCCGGAAGGCGCGGCGTTGAAGCGCCCGGCGGTCCCGGGGATCCTGCGCCTCGTGGACGCCAATTTGAACCGGTGCCGGGAGGCCCTGCGGGTCCTCGAGGACACGGCCAGGTTCGTTTGGGACGAACGGCGTCTCTTTGAATCCTTCCGTTCCGCGCGCCATGGGCTCGACCGGATGTCCCGGCCGCTCTACCCCGATCTGATCGCGGAGCGCGAAAGCGGCTCGGACCGGGGGCGGAAGATCCGGGAGCCGGGCCGCCGCGGCCTGCGCGGGCTGGTCACGGCCAATTTCAAGCGCTGCGGGGAGTCCCTCCGGGTCCTGGAGGAATACGGCAAGCTTTTTTCCGCCCGCGGCGCGGCGAGGATGAAAGCCATGAGGTTCCGGATTTACCGTCTTGAAAAGGACGTCCTGGGGCCGGGAGGTCCTTGTGCCGGTTAGAACGCCCGTCCGCTCCCTGGCGGAGCGGATCCGCCTCGCCCGGCTTTACGCGGTCACGATGCCTCCGGCCGGGGCCGGGAGCTACGGCGCCATGGTGGAGCTCGCGCTGAAAGGCGGGGCCGACGTCGTCCAGCTGCGGGACAAGACCCTCCCCGCGCCGGATCTGGCGGCGGTCGCGAAGGGCCTGCGGGAGCTGTGCGGCCGTTACGGGGCCCTCTTCATCGTCAACGACGACGTCCGGGCCGCCCTGGAATCCGGGGCCGACGGCGTCCATCTCGGCCAGGACGACCTCCCGATCGCCGAAGCGCGCCGGCTGGCGGGAAGGAGGGAATTTTTGATCGGGCGCTCGACCCACGGCCTCGAGCAGGCCCTCCGGGCCGAGAAGGAAGGCGCGGACTATCTGGGCTGCGGACCCGTTTTTTCCACCCCGACCAAGCCGGGGGCCGCGGCGCTGGGCCTGGAGCTGGTGCGGCGGTACCGGGAGTCCGTCCGCATCCCGTTCGTGGCGATCGGAGGGATCGACGGTACGAACATCGGCCGGGTGGCGGAAGCGGGAGCGTCCTGCGCGGCCGCGGCGCGGGCGATCTTCGCCGCCGCGGACCCGGAAGAGGCGGCGAGGACCCTCAAGGAGATAATGAACCGGCGTGAAACGAAATAAGAAATCTTCAGTCCTGGTGAAAGTGCCCGCCTCCACTTCCAACCTGGGGCCGGGTTTCGACGTCCTGGGGCTGGCCCTGGCCCTCGAGAACCGGCTGGAGGCCGCCTACGATCCGGACCTCCGGGGGCTGCGGATCGAGATCGAAGGCGAGGGAGCCGGGACCCTGCCCAGGGATTCCCGCAACCTGGCCTGGGCGGCGATGCGCAGGACCCTATCGCGCCTTCGCGCCCCCCTGGGCGGCTACCGCCTCCGCCAGACGAACCGGATCCCCCTGGTCCGGGGCCTGGGGTCGAGCGCGTCGGCCTGCCTCGCGGGAGTCCTTGCCGCCGACGCCCTCTGGGGCCGGCGGCTTTCCCGGGATGAGATATTGGAGATCGCGGCGGGAATGGAAGGGCACCCCGACAACGTGGTCCCCGCCCTCTTGGGAGGACTGTGCGTTTCCGCCGCGACCCGGGGCGGGATCCGCCACATCCGGTTCGAGCCGCCGAAGGGGCTCCGCGCCGTGGTCTGCGTGCCCGATTTCGAGTTTCCCACGCGCCGCGCCCGGGAGATCCTGCCCGTACGCGTCAGCCGGGAAGACGCTGTTTTCAACGTGTCCAGGACCGCGCTGCTGGTGGGCGCGCTCCTTTCGGGCCGCGCCGGCCTCCTGCGGGAGGCGATGGAGGACCGCCTGCATCAGCCCTATCGCGGCCGGCTCATTCCCGGCCTTTCCCGCGTGATCGCGGCCGGGTTGCGGGCCGGAGCGTTCGGGGCCGCGCTTTCCGGAGCGGGTCCGTCGGTGTTCGCTTTTTCCAGGCCGTCCCGCGCCGCGGCGGTCGGGCGGGCGATGGCCGCGGCCTTCCGCAGGGCCGGGGTCACCGCCGAAAGCCGCGTTCTGGATTTTTCCGCCGCCGGGGCCCGGGCGGAACGCCGATGAATCTGACCGTCATGAAGTTCGGCGGCTCTTCGGTCGCCGACGCCGATAAGATCCGGCGGGTGGCGAGGAGGATCGTCGAGAAAAAGAGGGCCGGCCGGAAGGTCGTGGTCGTGGTGTCCGCCCCGGGGGACATGACGGACGATCTCGCCGCCATGGCCGGGCGCATCACGAGCGAGCCCTCGGACCGGGAGATGGACATGCTTCTGGCCACGGGGGAGCAGGTCTCGATCGCCCTCTTGTCCATGGCCATCCATTCCCTGGGAGTGGACGCGGTGTCCCTGACGGGCCCGCAGGCCGGCATCTACGCGGACCTCGCCCACACCAGGGCCAGGATCACGCGCATCTTCCCGGAGAAGATCCGCATGGAGCTCGCCCGCGGGAGGGTGGTGATCGTGGCGGGTTTCCAGGGGATCAATCCCAACCAGGACATCGCGACCCTGGGACGGGGCGGATCGGACCTGACCGCCGTGGCCCTGGCGGCGGCGCTCCGCGCCGACGACTGCGAGATATTCACGGACGTCCTCGGGGTGTACACGGCGGATCCCCGGCTCGTTCCGGGAGCCCGGAAGCTGGCCCGGCTCTCTTACGACGAGATGCTCGAGCTCGCCGGGGCGGGGTCCCAGGTGATGCAGGCCAGGTCCGTCGAGGTCGCAAAAAAATTCAATGTCGAACTCCACATCCGCTCCACTTTTTCGCACGAGGACGGCACATGGATCGTCAAGGAGGTCCCCAGAATGGAGGACGTGATCGTTTCAGGCGTGGCGGTGGACAAGAATCAGGCCAAGCTTTCCGTTCTGGACATCCCCGACCGGCCGGGCATCGCGGCCAGGATGTTCGGGTCGCTGGCCCGGCTGCACATCAACGTGGACATGATCATCCAGTCGGCCGCGCGGGGGCGGTCCAACGACATCTCCTTCACGATCAACCGCGGCGACCTGCGCAAGGCCGTTCCCATGCTGGAGAAGATCCGCGCGGAGCTCGGCGGCAAGGGGATCCTGGTGGACGAGCGCATCGCCAAGGTGGCCGTGGTGGGCGTGGGCATGCGCAGCCACCCCGGCGTGGCGGCGAAGATGTTCCAGACCCTGGCGAGGGAAAAGATCAATATCGAGATGATCTCCACGTCCGAGATCAAGATCGCCTGCGTGATCAAGGAATCCTTGTCGGGCCGGGCGGTCGCCGTTCTGCACCAGGCCTTCGGCCTCACGGGCAAAAAGGGGAAATCTCTCCGGAGAAGCTTTTCATGAAACGAGGCGGGCGCCAGACGGTCATCGAGCTCTTCGACACCACCCTGCGGGACGGGACGCAGGGGGCCGGGATGTCTTTGTCCGTCGATGACAAGCTCAAGATCGCCCGCGCCCTCGACCGATTGGGCGTCCATTACATCGAAGGCGGCTGGCCGGGGTCCAACCCCAAGGACGAACTCTTCTTCAAAGAGGCGCGGAGTCTCCGGCTCCAGAACGCCAAGCTGACCGCTTTCGGCTCCACGCGCCGGAAGGACCGGGCCGCCCACAACGATCCGAACCTCCAGGCGATCCTGCGGGTGCGCACGCCCGCCGCCTGCATATTCGGCAAGTCCTGGGACCTGCACGTGGTCCACGCCCTGCGGGCCTCGCTGGAGGAGAACTTGAGCATGATCCGCGAATCCGTCGCCTTCCTCAAGCGGAAGGGGAAGACGGTCATCTACGACGCCGAGCACTTCTTCGACGGTTTCGCGGCCAACCCGCGCTACGCCCTGAAGACCCTCAAGGCCGCGCGCAGCGCCGGCGCGGACAACCTCACGCTTTGCGACACCAACGGCGGGAGCCTCCCGTCCCGCGTCGCCCGGACCATCCGGGCCGTCCGCCGCGAGCTGGGGGACGCCGGCCTGGGCATCCACACCCACAACGACTCCGACTGCGCGGTCGCCAACGCCATGACCGCGGTGGAGGAGGGCTGCCGGCTGGTCCAGGGCACGGTGAACGGCTACGGCGAGCGCTGCGGGAACGCCAATCTCATCTCCGTCATCGCCAACCTCCGCCTGAAACTCGGCCTGGAATCGGTGACGGAGGAGCAGCTCCGTTCCCTGACCGAGATCTCCCGCTACGTTTCCGAGGTGGCCAACATCGTCCCCAACGACCACCAGCCCTACGCCGGGTTGTCCGCGTTCGCCCACAAGGGCGGCGTGCACGTTTCCGCCATGGCGAGGCACGCGAGCACCTATGAGCACGTGGACCCGGCCGTCGTCGGCAACCAGAGGCGCATCCTGATCTCCGAGCTGTCCGGCCAGGCCAACGTGCTCCTGAAGGCCAGGGAGCTGAACCTGGACTTTTCCAGGGACGACCGGGCCGTTCAGACCGTCATCGACGCGGTGAAGAAGATGGAGCACCAGGGTTACCAATTCGAAGGGGCGGAAGGGTCCTTCGCGGTCCTGGTGCGCAAGGCGCTCGGCCAGCACCGCAAATACTTCGACCTCCTGGGCTTCCGGGTCAGCGTGGAGAAGAACGCCCGGACCGGGAAGGTCGTCAGCGAGGCCGCCCTCCGGCTCCGGGTCAACGGCCTGGTCCAGCGCGCCGTGGCGAAAGGCGACGGCCCGGTGAACGCGCTCGACAACGCCTTGCGCAAGGCCCTGAACCGGTCCTACCCCCAGCTGCGATCGGTCTCGCTCACGGATTTCAAGGTCCGGGTGATCGACGCTTCCCGCGGGACGAAGGCCAAGGTGCGGGTATTGATCGAATCCCGGGACGAAAAGGACGAGTGGAGCACCGTCGGGGTCTCCGAGAACATCATCGAGGCCTCCTGGCAGGCCCTGGTGGACTCCATCGAGTATAAACTCTTCAGCATCGAGCCGCCGGGTCCGGGCGGGGATGAGTTAAAAAAACATGGTGAAAAATCTTCAAAAATTGCTATAATAGAAAATTCCGCATCAAAAAATGCGGCCGCAGCCGGAGCGGGGCGGCCGCGGAAGCGGCGCAGGACCTGACGGGAGCCGAAAACACATGGCGGATTCAAAACACAGGAAAGAGACCCGTAAAAAGGCGGCCCACGACGAATCCTCGCCGGGAGGGGAAGGCCGTCGCCCCTTGACGGTCGGCGTCATCGGCTGGAACTCGCCCAGGTTCGTGGAAGCGCACGCTCCCTTCATCGAGCTTTTGAAGCGGGCCGTCGCTTCCCACGGGGCCCAGCCGTTCTTTTACGGCATCAGCGGAGTATCCGACATCCTGCCCGCGGCGGCCGCCGACGGCCATCCGGCGGCGAACGGGTCCGATGCGGGGCGCATCGCCAATTACGGCCTCCCCGCCAGGGACATGGTCGCCGACCAGATCGAGATCGTGGTCCACCAGGAGAACCTGGGCGGGCTCCTCATGGTGCCCTGGTCGGTGAGTTCGCTGGTGGGCATGATGATGGCCGCCATCCGCTGCGGCGTCCCGGCCCTTTTCATGCCCTGCTACCGCCGCTGGGGCCTTTTTCCGGGCGCCGCCCCGGGACCGACGTACAGCCAATGTTCCATGCTGGTGGTCCTGGAGGTCTTCGGCCTCACGAAACTCGGGGCGATCGAACAGCTTTTTCCGAAGAAGGAGAAGGGGGCCGCCGCCGCGGCCCAGGCGGCCGAATGCGAGCCGGACGAGGTCCATTTCGCGGAATGGGCCGGACGCCGCGCCGTGGAGATGGCCAAGCAGAACATCTCCCCGCGCCGGTTCTTCTCGCAGGCGGCGTTCCAGAACGCGGTGTCCGTGGACATGGCCCTGGGCAATTCCTGCGAGACCGTTCTGCACCTCTCGGCCCTGGCCTACGAGTCCGGGGTGCCTCTGCCCCTGTCGCTTTTCAATGACGGCTCGAAAAGGATCCCGCAGCTGGTCCCCGTGAATCGCGCCGGAGAGTTCTCCATGGCGGAGTTCCAGGACTGGGGAGGACTGCCCGGGCTCCTGGGGGCCATCGCGACCTCGCTTCAGCCCAGTCCCATGGTGATCGGCAAGAATATCGTCGAGGTGGCGCGCGAGCACGCCGCGATGAGGTCCTCCTATAAAATGAGCCGCCCGTTCAGGAAGCACGGCGGCCTGGGGGTCCTTTTCGGGAACCTCGCCCGGGAAGGCGCCATTTTCCGCGTGGCCGGACTGAAGGAGTCGTCCCTGGTCAGTTCCGGTCCGGCCCGGGTGTTCGATTCGGAGGCCGCCTGCCGCTCGGCGATCGCCTCCAAAAAGATCAAGAAGGGGGAAGTCATCGTGCTGCGCTATGCCGGCCCCAAGGGCAGTCCCGGCATGCCGTCCCTGGACGCGGTCGAGCGCGCCATCGAGGACCGGGGGCTGGGGGATTCGGTCGTGTTCCTGACGGACGGGCGGCTCACGAGCTCGGGACGCACTCCCGCTTTCGTCCACGTTTCGCCCGAGGCGGCGGCGGGGAGCGCCCTCTCCGTCCTGCAGGACGGCGACATCATATTCTGGAACTTTTTCGACAAGGCCCTTTCCGTGCGGCTGACCGACACCGAGATCAAGGTGCGGCTCTCCCGCTGGAAGGAGCAGGAAAAGAACATGCGCAACAGCTTTCTCTACCGGTACTCCAAATACACGTCGTCGAGCTCCTACGGGGCGACGCTCGTTTAGGCCGGCGCCATATATGGCAAAGGACAGCGCGGTGAAAAAGACAGGGGCCGAAATCCTCGTGGAATGCCTCGAGAAGGAAGGAGTGGAATACCTCTTCGGGATCCCCGGAGGCGTGAACCTGCCTTTCTTCGACAAGCTCTATGACTCGAAGATCCGGGTGATCCTCACCCGGCACGAGCAGGGGGCCGCCCACATGGCCGACGGCTACGCCCGCGCGACGGGGCGGGTGGGGGTGTGCGTGGCCACGTCCGGGCCCGGCGCGACGAACCTCATCACCGGGCTGGCCACGGCCAACATGGACTCGATCCCCCTGGTGGCGATCACGGGACAGGTGCGGACCGACGTCATCGGTTCGGACGCGTTCCAGGAAGCCGACGCCACGGGCTGCACCCGCCCCGTGACCAAGCACAACTATCTCGTCAAGGACGTGCGCGACCTCGGCCGGATCATGCGCGAGGCCTTCCACGTCGCTTCTTCCGGGCGGCCGGGGCCCGTGCACGTCGACGTGCCGGTGGACATCCAGCGCGCCGCCGTGGAGTTCTCCTATCCCGAGAAGGTGAGCATCCGCTCCTACTCCCCGACGGTCCAGGGCCACCCTCTTCAGATCAAGAAGGCGGTCGAGCTCATCAGCCAGGCGGAAAGACCCCTCTTTTACGTGGGCGGGGGCGTGGTGCTTTCGGGCGCTTCCGACCTCCTGCGCCAGGTCGCCGAGAAGGCCCAGATCCCCGTGGCCACCACGCTCATGGCCAACGGCACCATGCCGTACGACCACCCGCTGTACATGGGCGTTCTGGGCATGCACGGCAAATACGCCACCAACACCGCCATGCAGAAGTGCGACCTCATGATCGCCTGCGGGGCGCGCTTCGACGACCGGGTGACGGGGAATCTGGCCAAATTCTCCCCGAACTCGAAGAAGATCCATTTCGACATCGATCCGGCCAACATCGGCAAGTGCGTGCAGGTGGACGTGCCCGTGGTGGGGGACTTGAAATTGGTGCTCCAGGACCTCCTCGACAATCTGCCCGGGAAGGACCATTCCGCCTGGATCGGACAGATCCGCGAATGGGACCGGGAGCATCCTTTCAGCTACGACAAGAACGGCAAGGGCCCCGGGGAATTCGTGAAGCCGCAGTTCGTGATCCACAAGCTCCACGAGCTCACCAGGGGCGAAGCCATCATCTCCACGGGAGTGGGCCAGCACCAGATGTGGGCCATGCAATGGTACCCGGCCCGGAGCCCCCGGCACTTCCTCACGAGCGGGGGCCTGGGCACCATGGGCTACGGCTTTCCCGCTTCCCTGGGGGCCAAACTCGCCTTCCCCAAGAAGGACGTGATCTGCATCGACGGGGACGGCTCGTTCCAGATGACCATGACCGAAATGGCCACGGCCATCCACGAGAAGATCAAGGTCGTCGTGATCATTCTCAATAACTACTATCTGGGGATGGTCCGGCAGTGGCAGGAGCTCTTTTATAAGGAAAGGTTCTCCGGGTCCTGCCTGACCACGGGCAGCGGCATGCGCACGAAGGACAACGAACCGGACCCCAACTCCCTGCCTTACATCCCCGACTTCGTGAAGTTCGCCGAGGCCTACGGGGCGCTGGGACTGCGCGTCACCCGCAATGAGGACGTGGAGCCGGCCCTGAAGCGCGCCCTCGCCGAGACCCGGCCCGTGATCATCGACTGCGTGATCCGGCCCAACGAGAAGGTGTTCCCCATGGTGCCGGCCGGAGCGGGGCTCGACGACATCATCGTGGACATGGCTTGACCGGAGAGATCCCATGAAACAGAGACCGGCCGAACCCAAGCACACCCTGTCCGTCCTCGTCGAGAACAAGGCGGGGGTGCTGGCGCGCATCGCGGGGCTTTTTTCCGCGCGCGGGTACAACATCGATTCCCTGGCGGTGGGCGAGACGGAGGACCCGTCCGTCTCGCGCATGACCATCGTGGTCCAGGGAGACGAGCGCGTCCTGGAGCAGGTGGAAAAGCAGCTCAACAAGCTCATCGACGTCATCAAGCTGTCCGATTACGTCCAGACCCCGCACCTCGAGCGGGACCTGGCCCTCATCAAGGTCGACGCCGACAAGGCCGACCGCTCCGAGCTCCTGCAGATCGTCGACATTTTCCGGGCCAAGATCGTGGACGTTTCCGCGGATTCCCTGATCGTGGAGGCCACGGGCGACGAAGACAAGATCGAAGCCCTGATCGGCATGCTTTCGCCTTTCGGCATCCGCGAGTTGAGCCGCACGGGCATCGTGGCGATGGCCCGCGGGGGCAAGTCCCTCAATACCTAACGGGAGATCTCAAATGGCTAAACCTTTGACCAAAGACGAAAAATCGACCGCTGCCTCCAACGGCCACCGCCGCGCGGCCCGGACCTTCTACGACAAGGACGGCGACCTGAAGCTCCTCAAGGGGAAGAGGATCGTGGTGCTGGGCTACGGTTCCCAGGGGCACGGCCAGGCCCTGAACCTGAAGGACAGCGGCCTGAACGTGACGGTGTCGGTGCGGCCGGGCGGCCGGGGATTCCAGCTCGCGCAGAGACACGGCTGGACGGAAGGCAAGGATCTTTTCAGCGACAACGCCCAGGCCGTGCGCGGGGCCGACTGGGTCCATTTCCTGCTTCCGGACGAGACGCAGCGCGAGGTATGGGAGAAGGACGTGCGCCCCAACATTAAAAAAGGCGCCGTCATCAGCTTCTCCCACGGGTTCAACATCCGCTACAGCCAGATCGCCCCGCCGAAGGAGGCCGACGTGGTGCTCGTGGCCCCGAAGGGTCCGGGACACCTGGTGCGGCGCACGTTCACGGAAGGCAAGGGGACTCCGGCGCTCGTGGCCGTGGAGCAGGACTATTCCGGCCGGGCGCTGAAGCTCGCGCTCGCCTTCTGCAAGGGGATCGGCGCGACCCGGGCCGGCGTCATCCTGACCACTTTTTCCGAGGAGACCGAGACCGACAATTTCGGCGAGCAGACGGTGCTGTGCGGCGGCGTCGTGGACCTCATCAAGGCGGGCTTCGAGACCCTGGTCGAGGCCGGCTACCAGCCGGAGATCGCCTACTTCGAGTGCCTGCATGAGCTCAAGCTCATCACCGACCTGATCCAGGAAGGAGGGATATCCTGGATGAACTACTCCATCTCCGACACGGCGGAGTACGGCGAATACACCCGGGGGCCCAGGATCGTCACCGCGGAGACCAAGGCGGCCATGAAGCGGGTCCTCTCCGAGATCCAGTCCGGGCAGTTCGCCAAGGAATACATCCTCGAGAACCGCGCGGGGCGCCCCATGTTCAACTCCTACCGGAGAGCGATGGAGAAACACCCGATCGAAGTCGTCGGCGCCCGCCTGCGCTCCATGATGCCCTGGCTCAAGAGGAAAGAATAGTGATCAAGTCCTTCGCGGATATCTTCCAGGTCCCCGAGCTGAAGAAGAAGGTGCTCTTCACCCTCGGGGTCCTCGCGGCCTACCGGCTCGGCGCGGTGACGCCGCTCCCGGGCATCAACGCCGAGGCCATGCGCCTCCTCTTCGAGTCCCAGAGGAACACCCTCCTGGGATTCCTGGACATCTTCTCCGGCGGAGCCCTGGCGCGCTTCTCCATCTTCTCCATGGGGATCATGCCCTACATCAACGCTTCCATCATCATGAGCCTCCTCCAGGGCGCGCACATCTTCCCGTACCTCGACCGCCTCCAGAAGGAAGGCGAGCTCGGCCGCAAGAAGATCAACCAGATCACCCGCTACTTCACCCTGTCGCTGGCGATCGTACAGTCCTTCGGCCTGGTCTACAGCCTCGCGCGCCTGCCGACCCCCGGCGGGCTGCCCATCGTCGAGGACCTGAACGCCGCCTTCTACTTCTTGAGCGTCCTGACGCTGGTGACCGGCACCGTCTTCGTCATGTGGATGGGCGAGCAGATCACGGAGAAAGGCATCGGCAACGGCATCTCCCTCATCATCTTCACCGGCATCATCATCGGCCTGCCCAGCGGCGTCCAGGACCTCTTCCGTTTGTTGCGCATCGAGGAGATCAGCATCTTCGGGGCGCTCCTCCTCCTGGCCATCGTGCTCGGGTTCACGGCCTTCACCGTTTTCGTGGAGACGGGCCAGAGGAAGATCCCCGTCCAGTACGCCAAGCGCGTGGTCGGGAGGCGCGTGATGGGCGGAGCGAGCACTTTTTTGCCCATCAAGGTGGACACCTCCGGCGTCATCGCGGTGATCTTCGCCGTGTCCATCCTCTCGGTCCCCGTCACGATCGCGCAGTTCTTCCCGGATTCGTCCGTGGCCTCGAAGTTCATGAGCGCGTGGAACCGCGGCGGCTGGCTGTACGAGGTGGTCTACGGCTCCCTGATCATCTTCTTCTGTTATTTCTACAACTCCATCCAGTTCAATCCAACGGACCTGGCCGACAACATGAAAAAGTGGGGCGGATTCATTCCCGGAATCCGCCCGGGGGATTCCACCGCCCGCTACATCCAGAAGATCCTGGAGCGCATTACGCTGTGGGGGGCGCTCTTCGTGGTGGCGATCGCCATCCTCCCGGACATCCTCCGGCAGAAGATGAACGCCCCGTTCTTTTTCGGAGGGACGGCCCTCCTCATCGCCGTGGGCGTGGCCCTGGATACGATCGGCCAGATCGAGTCGCACCTGATCATGCGCCACTACGAGGGTTTCATGAAGCAGGGGCGCATCAAGGGCCGCTGGTTCAATGTCCGATGAGGCTGGTGCTCCTCGGGCCTCCGGGGTCCGGTAAAGGGACCCAGTCGGTCCGCCTGGCGGGCACCCTCGCCATCGCCCACATCTCCACCGGGGACATCCTCCGGGCGGCGGTCCGCGAAGGGACCGAGCTCGGGCGGAAGGCGGAAAGTTTCATCCGGCAGGGCGGGCTCGTGCCGGACGAAGTGATCGTGGGGATGGTGGAGGAGCGGATCGCCCGCGCGGACTGTTCCCGGGGGTTCATCTTCGACGGGTTCCCCCGCACCATCCCGCAGGCGGAGATGCTGGAATCGCGCCTGGGGGCCGGCCCGCGGGCCGGGAACGGCGGCGCGATCGACCGCGTGCTGTACATGGATTTGGACGAAGAGTCCTGCGTGCGCCGGCTGGCGGGCCGCTGGACCTGCCCGGCGGACGGGCGGACCTACAACCAGTTCAGCCAGCCGCCCAAGGCCGCCGGGAAATGCGACCGATGCGGCGGGGCCCTCGTCCAGAGGGAGGACGACCGGGTCGGGACGGTGAAGAACCGCCTCAAAGTGTATCTGGAACAGACCCGGCCTCTGATCGGCTTTTACGAAAAGGCGGGGCGGCTCAATCGGGTGGACGCGTCGCGGACCCCCGACCAGGTCTTCGCGGAGCTTCTCAACGCCGTCCGCCAAGGGGCGAAGGCGTGAACAGCCGTCCCCGTCCCGAAGGCCGGCCGGTCATAACGGAGAGACCGGCCGGGCGCGCCGTCGAGCTCAAGAGCCCCAGGGAGATCGAGGCCTTGAAGCGGTCGGGAAAACTCGCCGCGGGACTTTTGAACGCGGTCTGCGCCGAGGTGAGGGCGGGGGTCGCGACCGAGGACCTGGACGACCTCGCCGCCCGCTGGATCAAGGAGCGCGGGGCCCAACCCGCTTTTTTGAATTATCACGGGTTCCCCAAGACCATCTGCGTGTCCGTGAATAACGAGGTGGTCCACGGCATCCCCGGACCGAGGAAGATCCGGGAGGGGGACATCGTCAGCGTGGACGTGGGGCTTTTCTGCGAGGGCTGGTGCGGGGACACGGCGCGGACGATCCCCGTGGGGGAAATCGATCCCGCGGCCCGGCAGCTGCTCGAAGTCTCCGAGAGGTCCTTGCGGGAGGCCATCGCCGCGGCCCGCGCCGGACAGCGCCTGGGAGACGTTTCCAATGCCATGCAGTCGGTCGCGGAAGCGGCCGGCTACAACGTGGTCCGCAGCTACGGCGGCCACGGCATCGGCCGGGCCATGCATGAGGACCCGCACGTGCCCTGCCTCGGCCGGCCCGGAACGGGCCTGCGCCTCGAGCCGGGGCTGGTCCTGGCCCTGGAAGTGATGGTGAACGCGGGCACGGAGAAGGTGACCCACCTGCCCGACGGCTGGACGGTGCTGACGGCGGACGGATCGCTCTCGGCGCACTTCGAACACATGGTGGCGGTCACCGGGTCCGGAACGGAAATTTTGACGGAAGTCTAGAGGAGATATGGCCAAAGAAGAGAAATTCGAAGTCGACGGCAAAGTGCTCGAATCCCTGCCGAACGCCATGTTCCGAGTGGAGATCGAAGGGGGGCACGTCATTCTGGCGCACATCTCGGGCAAGATGCGGATGCATTACATCCGCATCCTCACCGGGGACAAGGTGCGCGTCGAACTATCCCCGTACGATCTGACCCGGGGCAGGATCATCTACCGCGGGGAGATGAACCGCGCCCCGGCCGCCCGGACCGGCTAGAGCGCGCGCCCGGCGTCCGTTCCCTCCCGACGGGGAGGGGGTGCCGGCGCGTCCGTCCGAGGCCGCGGGACAAGGAGGAGTCAAGTGAAGGTAAGAGCGTCCGTCAAACCGATTTGCAAAAAATGCCGCGTCATCCGCCGTGAGGGCGTGGTCCGGGTCGTCTGCACCGACCCGCGCCACAAGCAGCGTCAGGGCTAGATGCCGCGCAAGGGCGTTTTATGAATCAAGGAAAGGGAGGTCGCGGGCAACGATGGCACGAATAGCGGGCATTGAACTTCCGAAGAACAAACGGGTTGAGATAGGGCTGGCCTATATCTACGGGATCGGCAGGCCCCTGGCGGAGCGGATCGTTTCGGCCACGGGCATACCGTTCGGGGTCCGCGTCAAGGACCTGACCGACGCCGACGTCAGCAAACTGAACACTTACATCGCGCAGAACCTCAAGGTGGAGGGCGACCTGCGCCGGGAGGTGCAGCAGAACATCCGCCGCCTCATCGACGTGGGCTCCTACCGGGGGCTGCGGCACCGCCGGAACCTGCCGGTCCGCGGACAAAGGACCCGCACCAACGCGCGCACGCGCCGCGGCAAGAGGAAGACCGTGGGTTCGGCCAAAGCCGAGGCCAAGCCCGCGGCCGCACCAGCCGCCTGACCGGTCGGCGCGTAAAGATATCAAGAACCGAAACTACCAAAAGGAGTTCATGAGAGCATGGCAGAGATAAGAAAAGCGCCCGTCACATCATCCGCGCCGCGGGCCAAGAAGAAGGTGTGGAGGAACATCGGACTGGCCAAAGTCTACATCCAGTCGTCGTTCAATAATACCATCGTCAACATCACGGACGAACGGGGCAACTCGATCGTTTGGGCTTCGGCCGGGTCCTGCGGGTTCAAAGGGACCAAAAAAGGAACGCCGTTCGCGGCCTCCGTGGCGGCCGAGACCGCCGCCAAGAAGGGCCTGGAAGCCGGGATCAAGCAGGTCGCTGTTTTCGTCCGGGGTCCGGGGTCCGGCCGGGAGACCGCCATCCGCGGCCTGCAGTCGGCGGGCCTGGTGGTCATATCCATCCGGGACGTGACCCCGCTGCCGCACAACGGCTGCCGTCCGCCCAAGCCAAGGAGGGTCTAAGTGTCCAGGTATATCGGGCCCGTTTGCAGGTTGTGCCGGAGGGAAGGGACCAAGCTCTTTCTGAAGGGAGACAAGTGCGTCACGAAGTGCGTGCTGGACAAGCGCAAGGAAGCGCCGGGCCAGCATTCCAAGGCCCGGCGGCCGCGGAAGCCGTCGGAGTACCAGAAACGCCTGCGTGAAAAGCAGAAATTGCGCCGGATGATCAGCGTCGGCGAACGGCCGTTCCGCAGGTACTTCGATTGGGCGCAGCGGCGCCCGGGACTGACCGGGGAGAACCTCCTGCGTTTTCTGGAGATGCGTCTGGATAACGTGGTCCAGAGGATGGGGTTCGCCGCTTCGAAGGTGGCGGCGAGACAAATGGTGCTGCACGGGCACCTGCTCGTCAACGGGCGGCCCGTGAACATCCCCTCTTATTCCCTGAAGCCCGGGGACACCGTGGTCTTGAAGGAAAAATCGCGCGCCAACGCGCATTTTCAGAAATGGTGGGGACGGTCGCAGGAATCCGCTTCCAGGCCGTCGTGGCTGGAGACCCAGTCCCAGGAGTTCGCCGGCAAGGTCAAGAGCTGGCCCATGAGGGACGAGATCTCATTCCCGGTCAACGAACAGTTGATCGTCGAGCTTTATTCCAAGTAATTCAGAGGGGGAAACCAACATGAAGCTGCAGGATTTCATACTGCCGGAAAAGATCGAATTCGAAAAAGAGAAGCTGTCGGACGTCTACGGCAAGTTCACGGCCGAGCCGTTCGAGCGCGGCTATGGGCACACCATCGGCAATTCCTTGAGAAGGATCCTCCTGTCGTCCCTGGAAGGCGCCGCCGTGACCGCGGTCCGGGTCCAGGGCGCGCCGCACGAGTATTCCGTCGTCCGGGGCGTGAGGGAAGACGTGATGGAGATCATCCTGAACCTGAAGCGCCTGCGCTTCAAGATGTATTCGCAGAACCCCGAGATCCTGCGCCTTTCGGTCTCCAAGGCCAGCGTGGTCAAAGCTTCGGATTTCGCGGCCAACACCAACGTCGAGATCATCAACCATGACCTCGTCATCGCCCATCTGGATCCCGGTGGGAAATTGGAGCTGGAGGTCGAGGTCTCCCGCGGCAGGGGATACCTCCCCAGCGAGCGGAACTCCCGCCCCAACCGGCCGATCGATTTCATCGCCACCGACGCCCTTTTCTCCCCCGTCACCAAGGTCTACTACGAGGTGGAGAACGCGCGCGTCGGCCAGATCACGGATTACGACCGGCTGATCCTGGAGGTCTGGACGGACGGCTCCATCGGGCCCCTCGACGCCATGAGCTACTCGGCCAAGGTGCTCAAGGACAGCGTCTCCGTCTTCATCACGGTGGACGAGGAGAACGCCCCTCCGCCGCTCTCCGTCAGTTCGGGAAGCGCGGAGAAGGAGGTCTCGAACGAGCTCCTCAACAAGCTGGTCAGCGAGATCGAACTTTCCGTCCGGGCGACAAACTGCCTCAAGAATGCTAAAATCAATACGCTCGGAGAACTCGTGCGCAAGACCGAAGACGAGCTCCTGACGTACAAGAACTTCGGCAAGAAGTCCCTGGACGAGATCAAGGACAAGCTCAAGGAGCTGGACTTGTCGCTGGGGATGCAGATATGAAGACCTTCGCGGGGAGGAAACTCGGGCGTCCGTCGGACCATCGCCGCACCCTTCTGCGCGAGCTGGCCACGAACCTCCTGAAGCACGAGAAGATACAGACCACGCTTCCCCGGGCCAAGGAAGTGGGGCGTTTCACGGAGAAGATCATCACCATGGCCAAGGCGGAGAATCTGGCCGCGCGCCGCAGGGTGGCGGGGAAGGTCCACCAAAAAGAGGTCCAGAAAAAGCTCTTCGAGGTGCTGGTGCCGCGGTATCAGTCGCGCAGCGGCGGGTACACCCAGATCCTGCGCACCGGGCCACGTTCGGGCGACGCGGCCCCCATGGCCGTCATCCGGCTCCTCCCGTAAGACCCGGGAGGGCCTTTAAGCGAGGGAGACTTGTTCAATTACCTCTTTTCCCTTTTCTCCAACGACATGGGCATCGACCTCGGCACCGCCAACACGCTGGTGTGCGTGAAGGGGCAGGGGATCGTTCTAAGAGAGCCCTCCGTGGTGGCCATCGACAAGGAGAGCCATAACGTCATCGCCATCGGGGTGGAGGCGAAGAAGATGCTCGGCAAGACCCCCGCCAACATCGTGGCCGTGCGCCCCCTGCGCAACGGGGTCATCGCGGACTTCGAGGTCACCGAGCAGATGATCCGCTATTTCATCAAGAAGGTCCACAACCGCCGGAGCCTCCTCCATCCCCGGATCGTCATCGGCATCCCTTCCGGGATCACGGAAGTGGAGCGGAGAGCGGTGAGGGAGTCGGCCGAGCAGGCGGGCGCCAGGGAGGTCTACCTCATCGAGGAGCCCATGGCCGCGGCCATCGGGGCGAACCTCCCCATCAACGAGCCTTTCGGCAACATGATCGTGGACATCGGGGGAGGAACCACGGAGGTCGCGGTCATCTGCCTGGGGGGGATGGTGGTCTCGAGGTCCCTGGACGTGGCCGGCGACGAGATGGACGAAGCCATCGTCCAGTATTTCCGCAGGAAATACAACCTTCTCATCGGAGACATGACCGCCGAGGACGTGAAGATCCGCATCGGCTCGGTGTTCCCCACGTTCGAAGAGCAGTCCATGGAGGTCAAGGGCCGCGACCAGGTCACGGGCCTGCCCAAGACGATCACGATCACCTCCGAGGAAGTCCGCCAGTCCCTGGCCGAACCGATGAAGCTCATCATCGAGATCATCAAGGAAACTTTGGAAGAGACCCCCGCGGAGCTGTCCGCGGACCTGGTGGACCGCGGCATCGTGCTCGCCGGAGGAGGAGCCCTCCTGCGCGGGATCTCCGACCTCATCAGCCAGGAGACCGAGCTGCCCGTCAACATCGCCCCCGAACCCCTGACCTGCGTGGCCATGGGCGCCGGGAAGTACCTGGAAGAAATCGACAATTTGAGGCTTCGCACATGACCAATTTTACTTGGCCCCTTCGGGCCGGACCATTTTTTCCCGCAAAAAACGGATTCGCCTTCCCGAAGAACGGTCCAAACCCGCGGTCCTAGACGGAGCTCTTTCCCATGGAAAGGGGAATGCTTCGCTTTTCGCACGCGACCGGGACCTGCGTTTTCCTCCTGTCGGTCTCCTTCCTATTGATGTCCTTCCGCCTGACGGGCGCCGTCCAGTCCTTGCGGGGTTTCCTGCTTTACTGGGTCGCCCCCGGCCAGGAGGCGGCCGCCGTTTCCGCGGCATACGCCGGGAGCCTCGCGTCCAACCTCGCCGGACTCGTCCGGGCCCGCGAGGAGAACCGGGTCCTTAAGGAAAAATTCCAGGTCTTTTCCGCGCTTCACGCCCGCGCCGAAGAGCTGGACAGGGAGAACGGCCGCCTCAAATCGATGCTCGAGATGAGGACGGTCCCGCCTTTCGATTCCGTTCCCTGCCGGGTGACCGCCCGCGACCCGCTCAACTGGAACCAGGCCGTCTGGATCGACCGGGGGACCCGCGACGGTTTGAAAGCGGAGATGCCGGTCATCAGCGTGCCGCCGGGCCGGCTGGAGGGCGGGGCGGTCGGGAGGATCTGGGAATCGCGGCCGGGATCGAGCAAGGTTCTTTTGCTTTCCGACCCCTTGAGCTCGCTGGCGGCCTCCCTGCCGCGCACGGGGGAACAGGGCCTGGTGCGCGGGCAAGGGTCGGTCGTGACGGTGGAATATCTCGACCCCCTTGCGGACGTCCGTCCGGGAGACGAGGTCGTCACGAGCGGGCTGGGCGGCGTTTTTCCGCCCGGACTGCCGATCGGGACCCTGTCCAAGGTCATGCTGTCCCCATCCGGATTCAAACGCGCGGAACTCCGTCCCGCCGTTCCCCCCGGCAGCCTGCGGGAGGTCCTGGTGCTGGTCAGAAAAAAGCCGGGAGCTGCGGCGCGTGAATAGGCGCGCGGCCTTCTGGGCGGCGACCGTGGCCGGGTGCTACATCCTCCAGGTGGTGTTCCTGCCCCTGGTCGCGCTCCGGGGCGTCACTCCCAATCTCATGCTTTTGGCCGTCCTCTATTTCGCGGTCCATCGCGGTCCCGCGGCCGGGGTGTGGCTTGGATTTTCCTGGGGGATCCTGTCGGACGTGGCCGGCCTCTCCCTTTTCGGATCCCAGGCTTTCATTCTGACCGCGATCGGTTACGGGGCCGGCCGCCTGCAAGGGAAGGTGGATGAGGAGAAATATCCCGCCCAGGTCGTATTGGTCCTGGCGGCGTCCCTGGCGCATGTGGCCGGGGTCGCGTGTCTGGAGGCCATTTTCGAAGGGTCGGTCCAGAGATGGCGCGCGGCGGTCTCCGCCGCCCAGCCGCTCTACTCGGTCTTCATCTGTCCCCTCGTGTTCTGGCTCCTGAAACTTTGGCAGAAGGCATTCCTGCGCCAGGAGGTCCGTCCTTATTCATGAGCATCGGCAATTCGGATTTTGAGACCCGCCTGACCAACCTCACGGTCATCCTGGCCTGCGGATTCGGGCTCTTGTTGGCCCGGCTCTTCTACCTGCAGGTGGTCCGCGGGGAGACCCTGCGGACCATCGCGGAATCCAACCGCACTTCCCTCATCTCCGAACGGGCGCCGCGGGGGCTGATCCTGGACCGCGACGGCCGCGTCCTCGCCGACCGCAGGCCGACCTTCGTGGTCCTCTTCACCCCGCTGGACGTCGAGCGGGAGGTCCTCGACAAGGCCAAGATGAAGCTCTCCTCCATCCTGGGGTTCACGCCGGAGGAGCTCGCGGAAAAGCTCCGGCCGGCCTTGAAGCGCGCCAGCCTGGTGCGCCTCGCGGACCGGGTGTCCCGGCCCGTGGCCTTCGCCCTGGCCGAACAGCTTCCCAGCCTGCCCGGCATCACCGTGGCCAACGAGATGCAGCGGCGCTACCCGAACGGGAACCTCGCCTGCCACGCCCTGGGGTATCTCGGGCAGATCAGCCGGAGGGAATACGAGCGGCTGCGGGCCCAGGGATATCAGCCGGACTGGCTGATCGGCAAGGCGGGATTGGAAAAGGTCTTCGACAACGTCCTGCGCGGGGAATACGGGGGCATGCGCATGGAGGTGGACGCCGCGGGCCGCTCCATCAAGATCATCGACCGCAAGGAGCCCCTGGCGGGCTACCAGGTCAGGACGACCCTGGACCTGGACATCCAGTCCGCCGCCGAGGCGGGACTGGCCGGCGCCGGGAAGGCCGGGGCGGTGGTGGCCCTCGACCCGCGGAACGGCGACATCCTGGCGTTCGCTTCCGCTCCCGGATACGATCCCAACGCCTTCGTGCACGTTCGCGGAGAGGAGCTGGAGGACGAGGAGAGCGTGGGAAAGATCGTGAACCGCCCCGACCTGCCTCTCTTCAACCGGGCCATCCAGGGACTGTACGCGCCGGGCTCCGTGTTCAAGATCGTCGACGCGGCCGCCGCGCTGGAAAGCAGGAGGATACCGCCCGAAGAATCCTATTTCTGTCCGGGATATTTCTGGCTGGGCGGGCCGGGAGGAAAGAAATTCCTTTGCTGGAAAAAGGAAGGCCACGGCCGCATGGGCCTCAAAGACGGGCTGATCCATTCCTGCAACGTTTATTTCTACAACATGAGCTTGAAGCTCGGCCCCGACCCGATCGAGTCCCTGGCGGGAAAGTTCGGCCTGGGGCGGCCCACCGGGGTGGGAATCCCGGGGGAAAAGGCGGGGTTCGTGCCGGGCAGGAAGATGTTCACCGACGGCAGGCGCCGCTGGTTCGACGGGGACACCTTGAACATGGCCATCGGCCAGGGGACCGTCCTGTTCTCGCCCATGCAGGCCGCCCAGCTGGCGGCGGCTGTGGCCAGCCGCGGGAAGATCTACCGGCCCAATTTCCTCAAGGACATCCGCAATCCTTCGGGGGAGCTCGTGCAGAGGGGAGTGCCGGAGCTCCTCGGGCAGGTCAGGATGTCGCCCGATACCTGGGATTTTCTGGACGCCGCCCTCATCGAAGTGGTGGAGCGAGGCACCGCTCAAAACTGCAGGATCCCAGGGGTCCGGGTCGCCGGAAAGACCGGAACGGCGCAGAACCCGCACGGCGACGATCACGCCTGGTTCGTGGCCTACGCTCCCGCGGGCGACCCGGTCATCGCCGTGTGCGTGCTCGTGGAGCACGGCAAGCATGGTTCGTCGGCCGCGGCGCCCATCGCCCGGAAAGTCCTGCTGGCCGCCTTGGGTTCGCCGGAGAGTCCCGCCCCCGGCGCCGCTCCCCTTTCCGCCGGGAGCGGGGAGGAGCAGGAGTGACCGGGATTGTGGTGGACCGCGCCGCGGAATCCAAGGACTCCCCCCTCCAGAGGTTCGCGCGGCATTTCGACTGGGTGCTTTTCGGGGACGTGGTCCTCCTCTGCGGGATCGGCCTGGTGATGGTCTATTCCGCGAGCCTGCGCTTCGGCAATCCCGAGGTCTATTTCGGCAAGCAGCTCACCGCGTTCCTCATCGGGATGGCGGCACTGTTCGTCCTGGCGACGGTCAATTACCAGGTCTTCTCCCAATATCCCAAGTTCCTGTTCTTCATCTCCGTCTCCATACTGGCGCTCGTGCTCGCGGCCGGGACGTCCTACCGTGGGACGCGGGCCTGGTTCACGGCCGGGCCCTTCTCCTTCCAGCCGTCCGAAATATCGAAACTCCTGGTGATCCTCCTCCTGGGCATCTGGTGCTCCAGGAACATCAAGGAAATGCGCCACTTGAAGAGCCTGGCCGTTCCTTTCTTCATCGTGCTCTGCCACATCATCCTGATCCTGCTCCAGCCGGATTTCGGCTCCATCCTGGTCTATATGCCGGTGCTGTTGGCCGTGCTTTACGCGGCCGGGGCGCGGCTCGCGCACCTCTCCGTCCTTCTCCTTTACGGCCTCGTGGCGGCGGCGGTGCTCCTGGCGCACACGGCCCTCTCCCTCTCCGCCCGGCTCATGCAGGGCAGCGAGTTTTGGGCCATGATCTACCACGGCACCGAGATCTCCAAGGAATTCCTGATCGTGCAGGCGGTGCTGGGGGGGATCGTCCTGTTCTCCTGGTGGCTGTCCCGGCAGCTCCGTTTCCGCGTTCCCGGGATCTACTTCCTCAGTTTTTTCCTCATCGTCGCGGCGGGCTGGTCCTCGGCGTCCCTCTTCCTGAATTCGCTCAAGGAATACCAGAGGAAGCGCCTCGACGTCTTCCTGATGCCGAGCCTGGACCCCTCGGGCGCGGGGTACCACGTGATCCAGTCGGAGGTGGCTCTGGGATCGGGCCGCATCTTCGGGAAGGGGCTCTTTTCCGGGACCCAAAGCCAGCTCGGGTTCCTGCCGGAACAGCACACGGACTTCATCTTTTCCGTCCTGGGGGAAGAGCTCGGGTTCGTCTTCAGCGCCTTCGTGATGCTGTTGTACCTGGTGCTCCTCCTGCGCGCGGTCAGGATCGCGGGCGATTCCAGGGACCATTTCGGCTCGCTGGTCGCGATCGGGATCGCGGTCATGTTCGCCTTCTATATCTTCATGAATCTGGCGATGGTGATGGGGCTGGCGCCCATCACGGGACTGCCGCTCCCTTTCCTTTCTTACGGGGGGTCCGCGATGATCAGCTCCCTGGCCGCCGTCGGGCTCCTGCTCTCCATCCACGTCCGGAGGTTCACGCATTGACGCCCCCTGAACTCCTGAAGGCGCGCGAAGAGGCGGGGACGGATTACGAGGCCCTCTTCGCCCTCGTCGGCAAGCCCAGCCGCTACATCGGCGGGGAGGGGAACAGCGTCACCCGGCCCGGGTCCTTCAGGGAAGGGGCGGTCGGGGTGTGCCTCTGCTTTCCCGACCTCTACGAGACCGGATTCGCCAACACCGGGATCGAGATCCTCTACCGGAAGCTCAACGCGCGCGATGACGCCTACGCCGAGCGGGCCTACGCCGCGGACACCGACCTGGCCCAAGCCCTGCGGTCGCGGGGGCTGCCGCTCTTTTCATTGGAAAGCCGCCGGCCCATCTCCGCTTTCGATATCGTCGGCTTCGGACTTCCTTACGAGCTCTGCTACACCAACATCCTCGAGATGCTGGACCTTTCCGGCATACCGCTCCGCTCGGCCGGTCGGGACGAGCGGCATCCGCTCGTGATCGCCGGCGGCCCCTGCGCCGTGAACCCGGAGCCGCTCGCCGATTTTTTCGACGCGGTCGTGATCGGGGACGGGGAGGAGGTCATCGGGGAGATCGTCGAGCGGGTCAGGGAGGCCAAGTCCGCGGGCGGGCCGTGGAGGCAAAAACTCCTGGGGTCCCTCGCGCGGGTGGAGGGGCTCTACGTCCCGTCCCTCTACCGGGCGGAGTACCATCCCGACGGGCGGGTGGCGTCCGTCAGGTCCCAGTCCCCGGACGTTCCCGCCCGGGTCGCTTACCGCCGCTGGGACATCAGCCGGGCCGGGGAAGACGGGTTCTCCTTCCCCGTGAGGCCGGTCGTGCCGTTCGTCCAGACGGTCCACGACCGTTTGAACGTGGAGATCCAGCGCGGCTGCCCCTGGAGATGCCGGTTCTGCCAGGCCGGATTTTCCTACCGCCCCTACCGGGAGAGGAGCGCGAAGGAGCTCCTGGCCATCATCGACGAGGGGCTCCGCAACACGGGCTATGACGCGGTCACCCTGGCCGGGCTCTCCGCCGCGGACCACACGGAGATCGTGCCGCTTTTGCAGACCCTGGCCGAACATGTTTCTTCGAAGCGGATCTCGATCGGGCTGCCGTCCACCCGGGCGGACCGGTTCACGCTGGCCCTGGCCGGCGTCCTGCAGGCGGTGCGCCGCCAGTCCCTGACTTTCGCCCCCGAAGGGGGGACGGAGCGCCTGCGCCGGGTGATCCGCAAGGAATTGACCGAGTTCGAGATCCGCGAGACCTTGAAGATGGCCCACGCGAACGGCTGGAAGAACGTCAAGCTTTATTTCATGTACGGCCTGCCCACGGAAACGCGGGAGGACCTGGAAGGGATCGTGAAACTCGTGCTCGACAGCCGGCGGGAGAACCGCGGGCTGTCCCTGGCCCTGACGCTTTCTCCTTTCGTGCCGAAGCCCCACACCCCGTATCAATGGGCGGCGCAGGACCGCCTGGACGTTCTGAAAGAAAAGCTGGCCTTCTTGCGGAAGAACCTTCCCGCCAAGATCCGGGCGCACGGATTGGAGCAGATCGTGGTCGAAGGGGTGCTCTCGCGCGGGGACCGCCGCTGCTCGGAGCTCGTCGAGGCGGCCTGGAAGGCCGGCGCCGTCTTCGACGAATGGGGCGAGAGGTTCCGGTTCGAGATCTGGGAGAAGGCCATGGCGGACACCGGCCTCACCCCGGATTTCTTCTGCTATCGGGAACGCGGAGAGGACGAGGTCTTTCCCTGGGACCACCTCCAGGGGGGCCCGGAAAAGCGCGCCCTGTGGAACGATTATAGGACCGCCCTGCGCCAGGCCGGCGAACCCCTGCCGGCCCAGCCCCATCTCAAGGAGCGCCCGGAGGTCATCCCTCCCGGGAAGATCCATCTTCCGGCCGCGTCCGCCGTGCAGAGGATCCGCTTCCGCGTGGGCAGGAAAGGTTCCGTCCGGTTCCTGTCGCACCTGGAGCAGATCGAACTGGTCCGCCGCGCCCTGCGCCGGGCCGGGTTCCCCGTGGCTTTCACCTCCGGGTTCCACCCGCAGATGAAGGCGGCTTTCGGACCGGCGATCTCGGTGGGTTACGAGTCCGATTGCGAGTATTTCGACGTCGAGCTCACCCGGCGGATGGACGCGGAATCCGCCGGGGAAGACCTTTCCCGGCAGCTGCCGCAGGGCTTCCGCCTCCTTAAGGCGTCGCGCGTCCCGCTTTTTTTCCCGTCGCTGGAGTCCCTCATCAACCGCGTCGATGTTTCCGTCGCGGTGCCCGAGGGCCTGGCCGGAGGCGGACGGGGGGAGAGGATCGATTCCCTGCGGCGCTTCCTCGAGCAGGAAGACCTCGCCCTGGAAAAGCCGAAGAAGGACAAGAGCGGCCAGGTCCGTCTGGTCCGCATCCCCTTGAAGCCCCTGATCCTGAAGGCGGAATGGGAAGGAACGGGCGCTCCGGAGCTCTTGTTCTCGCTCCGGATCGCTCCCGGCGGGAACTTGAAACCCGAGCGGATCGCGGCGCTCTACCTGGGGCTGGGTCCGGAGGAGACCCAGTCGCTGCGGGTGACGCGGAAGGCTTTTTACATCGAAAAGAAGGACGGGACGGTCTCGGAGCCCTGAAGCGGCCCGGGCCTGCCCATCGAAACTCAAACTTTAGAGGAGACAACCATGAAACAGGAGATCTTAGCCAACTGCACGCCCGATGAGACCCGCGTGGCCGTCATCGAGGACGGCCGGTTGATGGAGATAGGCATCGAAAGGAAGGAGACCGCCAAGATCGTGGGCAACATCTACAAGGGCCGGGTGGAGAACGTCCTTCCGGGGATCTCGAGCGCGTTCGTGAACATCGGCCTCGAGAAGAACGCCTACCTCTACATCACCGACGTCCTCGACCAGGCCGATCCCGAGAGGACCTCGCATCACAAGCGCCACGCCATCGACCAGATGCTCAAGCGCGGCAAGGAGGTCCTCGTCCAGGTGGCCAAGGAGGCCATCGGCACGAAGGGGGTGAAGGTATCCATGGACATCTCCCTGCCCGGCCGGTTCATCGTCTACCTGCCCTACCAATCCACGATCGGGGTCTCGAAGAACATCGAGGACGAGGCCGAGCGCCAGCGCCTGAAAGACCGCATGGAGGCCTTGAAACCCAAGCAAGGCGGGTTCATCGCCCGCACCGAGGCCGAAGGGATCGACGAACGGGACTTGAAGCGCGAGATCCGCTACCTGACGCGGCTGTGGGACAGCATCCAGAGGCGCGGCCAGGGCGCCCACGTGCCGTCCCTCGTCCATAAGGACCTCGGGCTCATCTTCCAGACCGTCCGCGACATCCTCTCCGAGGACACGGTGGTGTTCATGATCGATTCCCGGCAGGAACAGCAGGAAGTCCACGAGTTCGTGCAGATGCTCTCGCCCGAGCTCGCCGACCGCGTCCGCTATTTCCAGGGCAAGACCCCCATCTTCGAGGCGTTCAAGGTGGAAAAGGAGCTGGAGACGCTCCGCCAGCAGCGCATCAGCCTGCCTTCGGGCGGGACCATCATCATCCAGGAGGCGGAGTCCCTGTGCGCGGTGGACGTGAACACGGGGCGCTTCACCGGCAACCAGTCCCAGGAGGAGACGGTGACCCAGACCAACATCGAGGCCGCCGAGGAGATCGCCCGGCAGCTGCGGCTGCGCAACATCGGGGGCATCATCGTGATCGATTTCATCGACATGCGCAAGGCGCGCAACCGCCAGAAAGTGGTGGAGGCCCTCCAGCGCGCGACCTCGCGCGACCGCGCCAAGATCAAGATCCTGCCGATCACGCGTCTCGGCCTGGTGGAGATGACCCGGGAGAGGAAGCGGGAGTCCATCCTCTCCACCATCTGCGTGGCCTGCAAGGAATGCGACGGTTCCGGCATGGTGCTGTCGGACGAGACGCTCCTCATCCGGATCAAGAAGGAGATCCTCGCCCTCACGCAGGGCAGGCCCGACGGCCGGCTCCGGCTGACCCTGCATCCGGGCGTCACGCAGTATTTCCTGGAGCGGAAGGATTCGATCGCCAAATCCATCCAGCGCGAGTTCGAGATCCAGTCGGACGCGGTGCTGTCCCTGGACGACTATAAGATCATCATCGAATGAGCGCCCGCATGAACATCCATCCGACGGCCATCGTCGACCCGAAAGCGGAGCTCGCCGAAGGGGTCTCCATCGGGCCTTACGCCGTCATCGGCGGCCAGGTCCGGATCGGCGCCGGCACCCGGCTGGACTCTCATTGCGTGATCACGGGCGACACCGTCATCGGTTCGGACAACCGCGTCGGCGTGGGCGCGGTGATCGGCCTCGAGCCCCAGGACCTCGCCTACCGCGACTGGCCCTCGAAGGTCCGCATCGGGAACAAGAACAATATCCGCGAGTACGTCCAGATCCACCGCGGAACGAAGGAGGGCTCCGCCACCGAGATCGGCGACGGGAACTTTCTCCTTGGATTTTCCCACGTGGCCCACAACTGCCGGGTCGGCGACAACGTCATCCTCGCCAACGGCGCCCTCCTGGCCGGCTACGCCGAGGTGGGTGACCGGGCCTTCATCTCCGGCCATTGCCTGGTCCATCAGTTCTGCCGGATCGGGCCCTTCGCCATGATGCGCGGCGGAGCCCGGGTGTCCCTGGACATCCCCCCCTACTGCGTCGCCGACGACGCGAACGCGATCCGGGGGATCAACGTGATCGGGATGGAAAGGGGAGGTGTGTCCGCCGGAGCGATCCGGGAGGTCAAAAAGGTCTACAGGGAGGTCTTCGACTCCGGCGTTCCCTTGAAGGAACAGGTCGAGAAGCTTTTAAAGGCGGACTCTTCGCCGGAGGTCCGTCTCTTCCTCGAATTCATCCGCTCTTCCGAACGGGGAGTCTGCCGGCCGGCAAAAGTCTAGCCGCGGCGGGGCAGGACCCGGGGAGTCCTTCTTCCCGACAGGAGGGCTTTCCTTAAGAAACCGCCTTTCCCCGGCCGGACGAAGACCAGGCGCAGTCCGGGCAGTTCCTTTCCGACCTCTTCCCGGAACCCTCCGTCGAATCCCCTGCCCTTGAACAGCCCCCCCGCCGTCCCCATCGGGACGGCGCCGGGAAAATTTAATTTTTTCACCACCGCCGCGGCGAGCTTGGCCAGCTCCTTCCAGGCCATTGCCGCAAGCCTCCCGCGCCCGAGCCAGGTCCCGGAACCGGGATCGCCTCCCGGCCTCCCCCGCCCTCCCGCCCGCGCCGCGCGTCCCCGCGCGTCCAGTCCGTAGGCGACGGATCCCGTCCCGGCCAGGACCAGGATCCCCGGAGAGGAACCGAAGATCCCCGCGTGGGCGAGCTCGACGTCGCTATAGACCGTGACGTCCCGGGCGAACCGCTTCAGGGTCTCCCGCTCTTTCTTTCTTTCCGCCGTCGTCCAGATCCCGCGCGCTCCCAGAAGCAGGGATTCCGGCCGGAGGTCCGGCCGGCGGGAGAAGAGAGCGTCGAGGATGGATGGGAGTTCCTTCAAGGGACCCGAGGGACGGACGGAGGAGTAGAGCTTCCTCCCCCGCTCGTCCAAGGCGAGCATCCGCGTCCAGGTCCCTCCGAAGTCTATTCCGAACCGGACGCCTTTCACGCGGGCGTCAGGACAGGATCTTCCCAAGCACGGCGCGCACCTGGCAGGAGCGCCAGCCGAAAGCGGTCAGGCAGGCGGTCCCTTCGCGGACGAACTCGGCGTCGTAGGGATCGCGCAGGGTGGCGACGACGAGCCTCTTGGCGGATCCCTGAACGGCGTCCAGAAGCTTGCGGTTGCCAGGAAGGAGGTGGGCGTCCCAGAGGAAAAGGATGGTCCAGTCCGCTTTCGCCGCCTCCGCTCCGGCCCGGGCGGCTTCCTCGGGCTGGTTCTCGACGGCGGTGACCCATATCCGGGGCCGGAGCCCGAAGCGCGCCGATTCTCTTTTGAGGAAACGGGGGACGCCGGCTTCGTCCTTTTCCACCATGATCTTTTCCGCCAGCTCGGAAAGGTCCGGGAATATGATGAGGACTTTTTCGCGCTTCAACTCTTTCCGGCGGGGAAGGGGGCCCGGCCTCTGCAGGGTGACCGACCCTCGCGCGACCTTTCCGGCGAGGGCCGCGCCGGCCGGTTCCGGACGGAGGGGGCCCTTTTCGAAACGGTCCCGCCTCTTCGCCTTGAGGGCGGCGATTCTCTCCGCGCTCTCCTCGAGCTCGCGCAGGGGGAGGACCTTGTCCCTGGCCGCGGCGAGGAGGCTCCGGCAGGCCTCCTTCTGCGCGGCCATGTCGTGGCAGACGAGAAGGAGGTCGTGGCCGGCCTTGGCCGCCCGCACCGCCGCTTCTCCCACAGGACAGATTTCCCTGACCGCCCCCATCTCCAGATCGTCGCTCGATATGACTCCCCGGTATCCCAGGCGCGTCCGGAGAGTGTCGTGGATTATTTTTCTGGAGAACGTCGCTATGGATTTCTCCCCGGCGTCGAGGTTCGGGTAATAGGGATGGGAGGACATGATCGCGTCCACCCCGGCGTGGATGGCGCGCAGAAAGGGCTTCAAGTGGACGGCCTCCATCTCCTTCCAGGTGGAGAGGATCACGGGCAGGGCCAGGTGCGCGTCCAGGGGCGCGTGCCCTTTGCCGGGGAAATGCTTGGCGCAGGCGGAGAGGCCTCCCGCCTGCATGGCCGATATCCTCGCCGCGCCCATCTCACCGACCAGCTTCGGGTCGGAGCCGAAGGAGCGGATGCCGATGTTGGGGCTGTAGGACTCGGTGAGGACGTCGAGGACCGGGGCGAGGTTGACGTCGATGCCGAGCCGCCGCAGCTCGCGGGCCTCGATGGACCCCTGCCGGCGGGCGGCGGAGACGTTGCCGGCCGTCCCGAAGGCCAGGGCGTCGGGGAATACGGTGATGCCGTCGCGGAACATGATGACCCGCCCGCCCTCATGGTCCGCGGTCACCAGGAGCTTTCTTTCGAGAGCCCCTTCGAGGTCGGAGATGAACTTGCGGATCTGGCGGGGCGAGACGAAGTTGATGCGGTAGAGGATGAGGCCTCCGGCGCGGGTCTCGCGGAAGTGGCGCACGATCTCCGGCGTGACGATGGCGCCCGGCACCCCGATCACGAGACGCTCCCCGACCAGCTCCTCGAGAGTCATGGGGCTATTCTATAAAATAATATGGTGTATTATGATAGAATGGAACCGCGACATGAATTCCTGGTTCGGCGGGCCGACTTCCCTGGTTTGGCAGGACTACGGGGTCCTCGGTTTCCTGGTCTTCTCGTCGGTGTTCCTGGGGATCTACCTCGGGCGCAAGGAAGAGGACACGAAGGACTTCTTCCTCGGCGGCCGGCATGTGCCCTGGTGGGCGGCCTGCCTCTCCTTCGTGGCCACGGAGATCAGCGCGGTCACCATCATTTCGGTCCCCGCCGTGGCCTACATGGAGAACTGGGAATACGTGCAGTTCTTCATCGGCTCCTTCGCCGCGCGCGTCGTGATCGCCTTCCTCTTCATCCCGGCCTTCTACCGGTTCGAGTGCACCTCCATCTACGAATTTTTGCGCCACCGTTTCGGTCCCGAGACCCAGGTCGCCGGCTCCATCCTTTTTTTCATCACGCGCCTCCTGGCCAGCGGGGTGCGCCTCATGGCGGCCTGCCTGGCGGTGAGCGTGCTTTTGGGCTGGCACATGGTCCCGACGATCATCCTGTTTTCGCTCGTGGGCATGCTCTACATCGCCTGGGGAGGGATCAAGGCCGTCGTCTGGACGAACGTGGTCCAGGCGCTGACGTTCATCGCGGCCGGCCTGGCGGCGATCGTCTTTCTGGCCGGCCGGATCGACGGGGGGTGGACCGCCGCGGCCTCTATCGTGGAGCAGGCGGGCCGGCTCAAGATGATGAACTGGGGGCCGTCCCCGTCCGAATTCGGGATCGCGGGATTCCTGAAGCGTTCCCTGGCGGACCCCAACATCATTTGGATCGCGGCGCTCAACGGCTTTTTCGGATCCATGGCGGCCTTCGGCACGGACCAGGAGCTCATGCAGCGCCTCCTGACCGTGGAGACGCGCAAGGAAAGCCAGAAGACCATGCTCCTGACCCCGATCGGCAGTTTCATGGTGCTGATCATTTTTTTAACGATCGGCTCCCTCCTCTTCGCCTATTACGCCCAGAACCCCGGGCTGCCCATGCCCGAGAAACTGGATTCGATCTTCCCCCACTTCATCAACTCCGCCATGCCCGTCTTCCTGCGGGGCCTCCTGCTTTCGGCCATCGTGATGGCCAGCATCGATTCGCCCCTCGGTTCCCTTTCGTCCTCGTTCGTGACGGACATCTACCGGCCGCTCCTTTCTCCGAACGCCGAGGAGAAGCATTACCTCCGGGTCTCCCGGACGGCCGTGGTCGTGTTCGGGGCGGTCCTGGCGGGCATCGCCTATTTCTTCGCCCGGTTCGAGAACATCCTCTGGCTCGCTTTCAAGATCGGGAGCGTGACCTACGGCTCCCTCCTCGGCGTCTTCCTGCTCGGCCTCCTGACGAAGCGGCGGGCCAACCTCGCCAACGTGGCCGGCATGGCCGGGTCCGCGGCCGGGATGCTCGTCCTCCTGGTCCTTTCCGAGAAGGGGATCCTGCCCCTGGGCTGGAGCTATCTCCTGATCCTGGGGACGGGGCTCACGTTCGCGACGGGCTGGGTCTTCGGTTCTTCCGAAAAGGAGGTCCCCGCGTGAAGGCGGCGGCGAAGGAGCCGGACTACGCCTCCCTGCCCACGGAAAGAGCCCACCCCGCTTCCAGGGCGCTGGACCGCATCGGGACGGAAGGAGTGGTGCGGCTCATGAACCGCGAGGACGCCGGGATCCCCCGCGCGGTCGCCGGGCAGGTCAGGAACATCGCCCGGGGAGCCGACCTGATCTTCCGGTCGCTCAAGTCGGGCGGAAGGATCTACTTCGCCGGCGCTGGAACGAGCGGACGGCTCGGGGTGCTGGAAGCGGCGGAACTGCCGCCGACCTTCGGCACGCCGCCTTCCCTCGCCCGGGCCCTCATGGCGGGCGGGCGGGAGTCCGTGTTCCGCTCCCGCGAGGGGGCCGAGGACCGGGCCGGAGACGCCCGCCGCGCCCTGGCGGGAAGGCTGAAAAAGCGGGACACGCTCATCGGCATCGCCGCCAGCGGCGTGACGCCCTACGCGCGCGCGGCGCTCGAGACCGCCCGGAAGAAGGGCGCCGGGACGATCCTGGTCACCTGCAACGCCGGGTCCGCTCTCAAGTCCCTGGCCCGGGTCGTGATCGCGCCGGACGTCGGACCCGAAGTGATCGCCGGTTCCACCCGCCTCAAGTCCGGCACGGCGACGAAGATGGTCCTGAACATGCTCACCACCGCGGCCATGGTCCGGCTGGGGAAGGTCCACGGGAACCTGATGGTGGACCTCCGGCCGGGGTCGAAAAAGCTCGTCGAGCGCGGCATCCGGCTCGTGGGGCGGATCGCCGGCCTTCCCCGCGGGGAGGCCGGGCGGCTTTTCGCCGCTTCGGGAGGGAACGTGAAGACCGCGGTCATCATGGCGCGGCGCGGAACGTCCTCCGCCCGGGCCGGAAAGATATTGAGGTCCGCGGGAGGGCTCCTCTCCCGGGCCCTGCGGGACCAAGGAGGAAGTCATGATTAAAGAAACTTTGGAAAAGATCGATCAGCTCATCGCGAATGCGGGCGCGGTGGATCCGGCGAAGAAGAAAGAACTGCTCCGGCTCCTGGGAGACCTCCGGTCCGAGGTCGAGACCCTCTCCGAGACGCACGTGGACGAGGCCCGGAGCATCGTGAACTTCGCCCAGGCCGCGGCCCACGAGGCCACCCGGACCGCGCCCGCCGCTCCCTTGCGCGATGTCTCGCTGGAAGGGCTCGCGGGTTCCGCGCGCGGGTTCGAAGCGTCCCACCCGAAGCTCGTGGAGACCGTCGACCGCATCTGCCGGCTCCTGGCCGGCATCGGGATATAGTGCGGGACCTGGCCCTCGGACTCATGTCCGGCACGTCCGGAGACGGAGCGTCCCTGGCCCTGGCGAGTTTCCCCGGAAGGGGGTTCCGTCTGCTCGGTCACGCGACCTATCCCTATCCTCGAAAATTGGCGGACCGCCTCCAGGACCTTCCCGCTTTGCGCGTTGCGGAGGCGTCCTCGCTTCATTTCGAGCTCGGCCGGGACTTCGCCCGGGCCGCCGTCCGGTTCCTGGCGGAGCGGCGGGTCCGGACTTCACGCCTGCGCGTGGTCGGCTGCCACGGGCATACCTTCTACCATGGGCCCCGGGACCGGGTCCCGTCCACTTTCCAGGCGGGGGAGACCTCGTTCCTGGCCGCCGCCCTGGGGGCGGACGTCGTTTCCGATTTCCGCTCGGCGGACGTGGCCGCTGGAGGCCAGGGCGCGCCGCTCCTGCCTTTTTTCGACGAGTTCTTTTTCGGAGGCGGACCCGTCCGGGCCCTGCAGAACATCGGCGGAATATCCAACGTCGCCGTGGTGGGAAAGGAGCTCGCCCGGCCCATCGCGTTCGATAACGGTCCGGGCAACTGCCTGATGGACTGGGCGGCGCGCAAGGTCTCCGGAGGCGCCCTCCGCTGCGACGTCTCCGGCCGGCTGGCGAAGAAAGGGAGGATCGACTTCGCCTGGGTCCGCTCCGCCGCGAAGCGGGGTTATTTCACCCTCCCGCCGCCGAAATCAGCCGGGCGGGAGATCTTCAACGGATCCTGGCTGTCCCCCGGGCTCCGGGCCGGGCTCAAAAAAAATCCGGAGGACGTCCTGGCCACCCTCACGTACCTGACGGCCTTCGCCATCCGCGACAGCTACCGGCGCTTTCTGCGCGGGACCGCCTTTCCCGAAGAAGTCGTCGTCAGCGGAGGCGGCGCACTGAACCCGGTCCTCATGGCGCACCTCCGGGACCTCTTCAGCCCCGTCCCCGTTCTCTCGATCGAAAGGTTCGGCATGCATCCCCAGGCCAAGGAGCCCCTGGCGTTCGCTTTCTTCGCCTGGCGGGCCGTCCATGGACGTGTCAACCACCTGCCGGCCGCGACGGGAGCGCGCGAGGCGCTGGTCCTGGGGAAGATCACTCCGGCCCGGCGCCGGGGAAGGCAGTAAGGCCGTGCGGCCGCGACGGGTCTTTTCGGCGTTAGCCTGCCTGTCCGTCCTTCTGGGCGCCGCGGGGCCGGGCGCCGCCAGGGTGAAGCTGGGCATCGACGTCCTGCGCGAATCGGGTTTCGCCCAACTCCAAGGCAAGACGGTGGGCCTCATCACCAATCACACCGGCCGCGACGCGCGCGGCCGCTCGACCATCGACCTCCTGGCCAGGGCCCCCGGCGTCAAGCTCGCGGCGCTCTTCAGCCCGGAGCATGGGCCGCGCGGCGACCGGTCCCACGGAGAGGCCGTGGCCGGCGGCGTGGATCCCAAGACCGGGATCAAGATATACAGTCTTTATGGGAAGACGAAGAGGCCGGAGCCGGGAATGCTGGAAAATCTCGACGC